>Ga0209211_10005732_pt1 | contig 18377 bp, 22 predicted proteins | sample RifGroA2_FD_183992 | JGI IMG/M metagenome (GOLD analysis project Ga0209211, IMG submission 183992) | Groundwater microbial communities from Rifle, Colorado, USA - Groundwater A2 (SPAdes) (version 2) | ecosystem: Environmental > Aquatic > Deep subsurface > Groundwater | place: Rifle, Colorado... | reverse complement strand
AAATAGACGTGGATATCTTTCATTAAAGACATCGACAAATTCCTCCGGTTTTTGTGGTGGTTTCCCTATAAACAGAAAATCAAACCTGTCATCCATGTTCTTTGACAGCCATTCGAGCAATGTAGTCTTGCCAGAACCAGTCGGTCCTATAAGCATGATAATCTTGTGTTTTTCCCTTGCCAGCCTCAATAGCTCCTCAGACTGATTTCGATAACCTACAAACAGTTCTGGTATAATATTAAGAATAAATGGGTTTCCAGACCATTTAATAGCTTTAAACCATTCATCAGGATTATTTAGCATTTTTGGTGTATTTTGAACTATTTCTTCTGGCTTTTCTACCGGCTCCTCTTTTTTCTTATGTGAGTCATCAATCGGCTTTTCCTGAACAGAATCAGAGTCATGTAGGTTAGATTGTTCATCCTCTGCCAAAGTTACATCAATTTCTTCTTCCATGTCACATACTTGTGTGCCAGAGTATATAAGTTTTTGTATTGTAAAGTTCACAGACCTTCATTGAAATTTAAGCAATTTCACGGTCTTATTTTAATTCTTCACCAAATTTGCTCTTATATTCACAATTACTTCTTAAATTTTCTTTATTTCACCATGAATTCATATGAATTTCACTGATTTTTACGTGAACTTCATTACCTAAAATGAAGGGTTTGTGAAGGGTTTGTGAAGGGTTTTCCTGTATTTTGTCATAGTAGACCCCAAAATGTGAGTTTTATTATTTTTAGATTATAAAATTTTCTTAATTTGTGAGAGGTCTTCATCATATTCACATGCATTCACGTATATATTCACTAAAATTTGATGAACTTCACATGAATTTCACTGACCCTTCACGTTCATATAAAAATTTGGTGAGCTTAAGCATTGAATTCGTGAGCCAAGGTTAGACATAACATACAAAAATTAATACTTTCAAAACAGGTTTTTACGGCTTAAAAGCTAATATTTAACTTTTTTAGAGAATTTAGAGCCATTAATAGTTAGAAGGAAGTTAAAATCTATTGAATTTTGCCTACGAGACGCAAAATTTTCATAATCTGGCGGATGTCCTTGCCTTCCTGGAGCTTCTCAATGACAAACGGCTTTAGGCGTACCACACGCAGCAGCGGCTTGCCCGTACCAAGGCTTGTATCCTCGACTAGCGGAGCTAAAATGCCCTCAACATAGTGGGTAATAGTAGGGGGCGAGTAGTCAGTCTGTTTGGCGATCTGCCTTATCCATATCCCGTCGGGATTCGCAGCTAAAATGGATATGATCTTCCCGATTTTCTTCTCGTCAAATCCTTTTTTTCTTCCCATACACTCACAATAAGAATAAACTTATCAACTGTAAACTTAAAGCTTTTTTATAACTACAGCCGCTTAAAGTTGAAAATTCTGGCACTCACAGGGTTTTCTCAAAATAGCTCTCCTATGGACATTTTTCCAGACTTTGACAGGAGTGAATATTTTAAGCACATCTGACAAGTAAACTAATGCGATGCTTTATTGCTGCTGATCTCGATCCGGCTCTTAGGCAAAAAGTTGTGGAGTTACAGAAAGAGCTTGTTGGACTGGATGCCAAGCTGGCCAAACCAGAAAACCTGCACTTTACCCTTAAGTTTATTGGTGAAGCCAGTGAAGGTACCGTGAATAAGGTCAAAGATCTGCTTGGAAAGCTGGTAGCCGAATGGGAGCCGTTCGAGATAGGTATCAGTAGCATTGGCGTCTTCCCAAGCGAAAAATTCATTCGCATCGTCTGGATCGGAGCCAAACCGCACAGCCCAAAAGGCACCGAGCCCTCTTTATTTAACCTACAATCTGCTATTAACCAAGCACTTGCCGAACTTTTCAAGAAAGAGAAACCATCGCCACACCTTACTATCGCCCGCATAAGATCGCAGAAATATATAGATGAAATAATCAAGTTTGCCAAAAAACATGAAAATACATGGATTGGAAATATGCGAATCGATCGGATTAAGCTAAAGAAATCGACGGCGACAAATAAGGGTCCTGTTTACGAGGATGTAGAAATATTCGAGCTGGGACAATGATATCGGACGAAAAGCTGGTCAAGATCTCGCTTTTGATCGCGATATTGGGAGTAGCAATGATTTACCTGTCAATAGCACTGATCGGGCCCCAGAGCATCGTGATAGGAGACATAAGCAAAAACGACACGGGAAAACAGGTCACCTTGAGCGGCACAGTTAATTCTTACAGCATTGTGAATGGCAACATCTTTATCACGCTCGGCGACGTTACAGGAAACATAACTGTCGTGATGTTTGAAAGGACTGCACGTGGCCAAAAAGAGGTATACGAATTAAAGGAGAATGAGCTTATCACTGTTGACGGCCAGATAAACGTTTATAAAAACGAACTGGAAATAATAGCCAATAAGATAACACTTGTTCAGGTTGAATAAAATGGAGATAATCATTCTTGCAGGCGGCCAGGCAAAGCGCTTGCGCCCAGTTACGGAAGATTTGCCGAAATGCATGGTACCAATAAACGGGAAGCCTACTCTTGAATACCATCTGAACTTTCTAAAAAAATCCAGATCAATAAACAAAATTGTCCTTGCCTGCGGATACAGGTGGGAGAAGATAAAGGAGCACTACGGCGGCCAATTCATCTATTCTATTGAGGACAAGCCAAGAGGGACTGCGGGCGCGGTGAAACTTGCCATTGATCACATAGAGGGCAGTGAGTTTCTTGTACTCAATGCGGATGACATAAATAATGTGGACATACAGAAACTGATCAAGACCGGCAGCAATACGACTGTGGTTTCCCGCTTCCACAGCCAGTTCGGAATAGTAGACCTCAATGACGGGCATATCAAGAAATTCAGGGAGAAGCCGCTCCTGCCTTACTGGGCGAACCTCGGCATGCATATGCTAAGCAAAAAAGTGAAATTTCCGGAGACCGGAAGCCTTGAGCATGATGTCCTGCCGAAACTCGCTGCACAGGGCCAGCTCAGGGCATTCAAACATACCGGATACTGGGTGACTATAAACACGCTCAAGGAACTGGAAGAGGCCGGCAAAATGCTGAAGAGATTGAATTTGTAGGGTTGTTGCAATGTGAGTCGGAAGGGCGTTCTTGCAGTGCTTGCAATCATCATTATCGTTTCTGTTCTGATATACTACCCATTGCTCGGTATATTGAAAGATGAACGCTATACTGCTATAGTAGGCATGTTGTCTGTCTTTGGCTTCTACTACATCTTTCTTCGTCATTTTTGGTAAGCGACAAGCTCGGTGAGCAGTTTCTTCACACGTCTTTCTATCTGTTTTCTGCCTTTTCTTATGCATACTACGTCTCCGGCGTGACAGTCCTTTACCGGCCAAGTCTCCATCTTTCCCGAAATCTTAACACCATCGAAAACTATTACTCTCGAGGCCTTCGCTATCATCTGACCGGTCAATTTCATCGGCTTTCTTTTTGTCAATTCTATCCCAATCTCTCTCAGCACTTTAGGCACTGCCCTGTCATTCCATTTCTGATAATGTATCCCAGCGCTTTTGGCGATAAAACCGTGCGGAGCGTTTTTATTGAAAATTTCCTCCGCTATCCTGCTTCTATACCTATTGCCTTTGCATACGAACAGCAATACTTTCTTTTTCATATCAACCAGGTTATTTCTGCTTTTTTATTTCGTCGCTTAGCATCATCGAGAACTTGTCAGTCAGACGTTTCAATGTCTTCTTGTCTTCCGCTTCCGCTGTGAGGCGTACAAATGGTGAAGTATTTGACGCGCGCACGAGCACCCAGCCGTCCGGAAAGTCGACACGAACTCCGTCAAGAGTCGTGACGCTTTTGTATTCTTTCCTGAAATTTCGCCGGAGGTTCTCAACAATTATGAATTTTCTTTTGTCATCACATTCAAAATTAATCCGCTCGAAGGGGTACTCCTTAACTGCATTGACGATTTCCGACAGTGGTTTGCTTTGCTGCGAGAGCACTGCCGCCGCAAAAATGCTCACAATGAGCGAATCGTCAAAAGGTGCCATGTAAGGAAGCGCATAATGTGCGGCTGATTCCACGCCAAAGCATGCCTTGTTCTTGTCCACACCCTCCATGAGAAATGTATGTCCAACAGGCACACGAACCACATGCTTGCCGAATTTCCTTGCTATATCATCTATTGCCCTTGTACACTCTACATTCGCTATTACAGGACCGCTTTGCCTGACGCCCAGAAGAATCAGGTATGTTACCTGCCCCGGCGTAAGTTTGCGGCCGTTCTCGTCCACAATGACCATTCTGTCGCCGTCGCCGTCGTAAGCAATGCCGATATCAGCTGACTGGACCTTTTTCCTGAGCTTCTCCAGCTTGTCATCATTCGGGTCGGAATCGCGATTGGGGAATGTTCCGTCAAGCGTGTCGTATATAGCCTCCGCTTTGAATCCCGCTTCATTGAACATTTCCTTTGCTATGATACTCGCCATGCCATTGCCGCAATCGAGCACGACGTGCAGCGGCCGCCCGACTTTTATTTTGCCCGCGGCGTATTTTTTGTAGCTTTCCAAAAGTTGTTTCATGTCGGCTTTCTTCCTGATTCGCTGACTGACGTTTTTCATGTCTTTCTGCTTTGCCCTGATAGTCAGAAACTTTTTCTCGATGTTCTTGTTCTCAGTTTCGTGGAAGCCGATACCTGACTTGTGGAAAAACTTCACACCATTCCATTCCTTCGGCAAGTGTGAGCCTGTTATGTAAGCGTAGTCAAACTTTTTGAGGCAATGAAGAAGTCCGACGCCAAGTGGGAGGCGCCCGCAATCCATTACGTCCACCGAGCAGCCCTCGACAAAGGCTTTCTTCAGTGATTCGCTGGAAAGCCTCATGTCGCAGGCTACAGCAATCGTGTTTGTAGAGACAGTGGAAAAAGCCGCGCCTACACGCCTCATTATACCCTCGTCAATGTCCTTTCCGTAAATGCCCCGTATGTCGTAACTCCTGAATATGCTCATGACAATCAACAAGAAATTTAATAGGTTTCTCTTAGACTTTCTGAAATAAAACTTTATATCTTAAAGTTGTGAATTGGTTCTAATGTGCTTGTACTCCTCAAGATTTATAGGTCTGCCTGATCCGCGTTTCGCCGGGATGTCCCCCAAACCCCAGTACGCGCCTGACAGGAATTTTGCCACCGTGCACGTAAAGCTGGAGCTTGATGTTGATTTTCAGAAGAAAATAATATCAGGCATCTGCTCAACAACGCTGAAGTCGCTAAACGGAAAAAATATACTGAACTTTGACGCAAAAAACTTCAAAATCACCTCTGTAAAAGCCGGCGGGAAACCCGTCAAATACAGATATGATAGTTCTAAAATCGAAATCGACACCGGAAAAATTGAGAGCGGAAAGGAAATACAAGTTGTCATAGAATACAAACTAGTTGCGCCAAAACTTGGGATTTATTTTGTCGAGCCGGATAAATTCTATCCAAAAAATCCCGTCCAAGCCTGGTCGCACAGCCAGACTGATGACGCACGGTATTGGTGGCCGTCGCAAGATATGCCAAATGAAAAGGCGACGACCGAGACTATAATAACCGTGCCTGCGGGGTTTGTTGCGATATCCAACGGGAAACTCGTCAAGGCGTTGGAGGACAAGAAGAAGAAAACCAAAACGTATCATTGGCGGATGTCCAAGCCCCACTCGACATATCTTCTCAATTTTGTAATCGGAAGCTTTTCGGAGATCAAGGACAAATGGAAAGACATCCCAGTTCTCTACTACTGCGAAAAAGGCAGGGAAGAAGAAATAAAAAGGGCTTTTGGCAAGACTCCGCAGATGATCGAATTTTTCTCAAAAATGATAGGTGTCGACTACCCTTACGAAAAATACGCACAAATAGCAGTTGCTGATTTTATTTTTGGCGGGATGGAACATACGACCTCGACGACCCAGACCGATTCCGTGCTTCACGATGAAAGAGCCCATGAAGAGGCAAAGTATCATTCGGACGGCCTTTGCGCTCATGAACTTGCGCACCAGTGGTTTGGCGACCTTATAACATGCAAGGACTGGTCGCATTCATGGCTCAATGAGAGCTTCGCAACCTATTTTGACGCCCTTTTCGCGGAGCACGACAAAGGCGAGGACGAATTTGCATATGAGATGTACCAGAATGCACAGGAGTATTTTTCCGAGGATAGGGACAAATACAGGAGAGCGATCGTGACGAACCTGTTCCGCCGCTCGGAAGACATGTTCGACAGGCACCTATACCAGAAAGGTGCGTACGTACTTCACATGCTGAGAGCAATGCTTGGCGACAGGCTCTGGTGGGCTGCTATCAATAACTACGTCAAGAAGAACCAGAACTCCGCAGTAGAGACCCTGGACCTTATCGCTTCTATAGAGGAGTCAACTGGTTTGAACATGAAAAAATTCTTTGATCAGTGGGTTTTTAATCCAGGTCACCCTGAATACAAAGTCCTCTATTTTTATGACGGCAAGAAGAAGGAAGCGAATGTCAGAATCATACAGACCCAGCCGGCAGATACCCAGTTATTTTCTGTCAGGATGAAAATAGAATTCACTACACCAAGCGGAATCAAATCCTTCGAGGAGACAGTCGAGCAGAAGGAACAGCTGTTCACTTATAAGATCGACAACGAGCCCACCATGGTAAGGATTGATCCCGATTATACGATATTGAAGAAGATGGAACAGGTGAAATCGAAATCTTTGTGGCTAAACCAGCTCAGACTAGATTCGAATGTTGTGGGGAGAATCGCGGCCGCGGCCGAGATATCAAAAAATGGGACACAAAAGGATGCCAAAATACTTGGTGATGCGATGCTAAATGAGAAGTTTTGGGGCGTCCAGGCGGAAATCGCCACACTTCTCGGACAGATGAGAAACCAGACTGCTTTGGATTATCTTGTGAAGGGCCTTTCATTGAAGCATCCTCTCGCAAGGAGAGCTGCCGTTGCTGCGCTGGGCGAATTCAAAGACCCCAGAGTTATAAAAGAAATAAAGCACCTACTTGACGACAAAAATAGCTATCTTGTTCCGGCAGAGGTCTGCAGGACTCTGGGGAAGACAAGAGACATCTCTGTGGAGCCCATTCTGAAAACGATGACCGCCAGGGATTCGTGGATAGATGCGATTCGCGCGGGCGCTGTCGATGGATTTGCACATCTCCATGGAACAGACTCCATAGAAATATTGAAAGAATACGCGCAACGCGGCAATGCGCACAGGACAAGGATGTTTGCAATCAAGAATCTTGGAACGCTTGGCAAAGGAAGAAAAGACGTCATTGATTTTCTGATAAACCTGACAGAGGACAGATTTGCGCTCGTGCAGATAGCCGCAGTAAAGGCCCTTGGCGAGCTCGGGGATGAGCGTGCAATTCCTGTCCTGGAGGATCTGACCAAGGGTGACAGGTTCGACAGGCTAAAAAGGGCTGCAGAAGACTCGATAAAACAGATATACACTTGGCTGGATACCGACATAGAATCTTACAGGGTGACAGAAGAAGTAAGACGAAAGATGGAAGAAAAGCAAAAAGAAGCCGACATTATGAAAAGGTCGCTGGAAAAATAGACCTTTAATTGCTTCTCGCGGAATTATACTGATGGACTTCAGGAAAATCCTTGAAGAATGCAAAGCGGACAGCCTTGTCTTCTTCACTGACGGATCGCATGTGGATGAGAATTTCTACTATTTCACCGGCCTGAGCAAGTCGATTCAAGTCACCAGCACCGTGATCGTTACCAGAAACGGCCCCGTTATAGTCACAAACAGGCTTGAGGCCGGCATTTTCAGGGGAAAGAAAGAGATAATCGAGAACCGCGAAGATGCAGAAAAAGCGATGAGGAAACACGCAGGCAAAAAAGTGGGAATTGACTATTCCTCAATAACCGCGAGGCGCTTCATGCATTTCAGAAGGGTATTGAAAGGGAGAAAAATAACCGACATTTCCAAAAACATGGAAGCAATCAGATCCGTTAAGGACAGGCACGAAATAATAAAAATCAGAGAAGCGTGCCGCATTGCGGAGGAAATCCTGGACGATATGGGAGCTCTTGTGAGAAAATCCCGGACTGAAAAGGACCTGGCTGCAGAACTGGACTATGCTGCCAGAAGGAACGATGCGGAGGCACTTTCTTTCCCTCCCATAGTGGCATCTGGCAAGAACTCTGCAATCCCGCATCACGTCCCCGGCAAATCAAAATTAGGAAAAGGGATTCTTTTAGCCGACTTTGGGGTGGTCCATGAAGGTTACTGCTCTGACCTCACGCGTGTCTTTTGCATCGGGAAATCTGACGAAGAGACACGGAATGTTTATGATGTTGTTTATTCTGCGCAGCAGGCTGCCATAAGTGCAATCAAAGACGGCGCGAACTCCAGGGATATCCATGCCGCAGCTGATAAAATACTTGAATCCAGGCTCGGAAAAAAAATGATTCACAGCGTCGGCCACGGTATTGGCATCGCAATTCATGAGCAGCCCGGGATCAGCGAGAAATCCAAAAATTTTCTGAAAAATAATATGGTCATAACCGCAGAGCCCGGCTACTACAAGAGGGGATGGGGCGGCATCCGCATAGAGGATGATGTACTTGTCGGCAAGAAAGCCATACTCCTAAGCAGGGCACCTTCTTTCCTGACCGAGATCTAATCGTCCAGCATCTGAGGCTTTTCGGCGCGCTCTTTCTTGACGTACACAACATCCCCACATACTTCGCAGTTCATTTCCACAAACTTTGGAGTTTCCATGTTTGGTTGCATGTCCCTTCCACAGCATGTAGGAATCTGTCTGGTTTGCATTCATATCACCTTTTTTACTACGCAGCACACTGCATAGCCAGTTTATACATTTGATGTCAAGACCGCAAAGCGGTTAGAGAAAAATAAGTCAGTTCATTGACAACCAGCTGAAAGGTCGGCTGCGGCGCAGAAGCAGTGTCATCCCATTTTAGATTACGCACTTCAGGATGTACAGAGAGGTCATGCTATTAAAATTGGTTCGCAGAATGGAATGCCTTGTTTGCATGATCTTCACGACTTTTACCGACTTATTATATGTATGCCCGGTTGCTTAAATATCTTACAGCAAACCAGATTTTGCACGCAAAGTGATACTATAATCCTATGCACCCTCCTGCTGTTCAATCACGAATGTCCTTACCTGTCCGGCGTCAACGCGCTCCTTGAAGCCCATGCCCGCGACTATCGCCACGCCGCGCTTCTTTGCTATGTCCACCAGCGGCTGGCTTATCTTGCCGTCTACCGCTATCGCGTACACGCCAGCGAAGTCATTTATAACATCTGACAGTTCCGACAGAGGAAGCTTGGTCATGATCTGCTGGTCACGATCAACAAGGTATGCTGCACGTGTGCCTACCAGGTCCTCCAACAGTCTCGTCAAGAATTTCGATGACGCTTCATCAAGTTCTTCCGGAGCTTCCTCCTGGGCCGGAGCTGCTGTCCTTTTTTCTCCCAGCTGGTTAAGAGGTATCTTCTCGCGCAGTGCCTTGTATATCTCTTTCTTTGTCAATTCCTCAACTTCTTTTCCTGCATCCGCGCGCGCGATAAAGTCTATGTCAGCGACGTCGATAAGCTTCTTCAGATCGAGGTCTCCCCCACGGTCGCCGTCCAGGAATGCGGTCGTAGTTTTCTTCCTTGTAAGGTCAATGACTGGCTGCGGTATCTTGCTGCCTTCGATTGCTATGACATTGCGGATACCATTCTTCAGCAGGTTTATAACGTCTGCCCGCCCTTCCACTACAATAATTTCCTCGTTCATTTCTATATCAGGGCCGCACGCAAGACCGTTGTAGTTGCCAACTTCCCAAGTCCTGACGGCCTCCTTTATCATGTCTGCCATCCTTTGTGAATCAGGCATGCCTGTGCTGTCCATCATCGCATGAAGTATCTCCTTTGCGCGGTCGATGACATAGCGTCTCTTCTGGTTCCTCACATCGTCTACCTTGGTCACTTCAACTTCCGCGTCGCACGGACCCACCTTGTCTATCGTCTCAAGAGACGCTGCGATGAGCGATGTTTCACTTGCATCGAGCGAAGAAGGAATTATTATTTCTGCGAACGCCTTTCCCTTGTTTGTTTTTACGTTGACCTCAATCCTGCCGACCCGTCCGGTCTGCTGCAAGTCCCGCAAATCAAGCTCGTTGCCAAGCAGGCCTTCTGTCTGACCGAAGATAGCTCCTATAACATCCGGCCGCTCCACGACGCCTTTAGCCTGCATCCTTGCATAAATCATGTATTTCGCGAAATTCTGGGCCAGTTTGGCCATAATTACCACCTCGAATGCCAGGTTGCATGGTCTGGGTTTGCCCCAGCGTCAAAACAACCTAATCTTGTTTACAGAGAAAGAACTATTTACGTACCTCAGCCATTCTTGCGAGTCTGGCGTAAAAATGCGGATAAGTATGAAGTCATAATGTTCTTCCTCTAGAGATACTTGAAGGGAACGTTTTTAAGGCTTCTTTGCTTTTAAACGGCGTGTCTTCTGCCCCTGCGCCTTCTTTATTTTATATGCCACATGCCTGTAAACGTTCCTTGCCGCCGAGCCTCTAGACATAGAGTGCCTGCTTCTATTGACTACTACGTAAGTATCGTCGTCATTTGCGCGCCCTTCCACCAGGCATCCGAGGTAAATCGTCTCGCCACTGACTTCGGCATAGAAACCCCGAAATTTCCCTGCCACATACCGCTTCAATTCTTGACGATGGGCCAGGCTAAGGCCTTTCCATTCTTCCGGGCTCAGTTCCCTGAGCTTAGTGTATCTCAACATAATTTTCGATGATAAAGCTACAAGAATCCTTAAATTCTTTTTCCCGAATCAAAGCGCTTCTATCGGGATTCCCTTTTCCTCGATGAATTTCTTTCCGACATGGCCTTTGTTGGCAAAAACATCCTCATACCTGAGGAACTTCCAGCCTTTTCTGTGGATTTTACAGCCTACGTATGCAACGGCTTTCGCCTTCGTGATCCACGCTTCCAGCTCCGCCAACTGCTCCGCTGGTATTGTAAATGCGCTCATCCTTGACTTGCATTCAATAACAAGAAGGCGCCCGTCCTTCGCCGCGATCACATCAGGGGAGTCCAGACCGATTCTTCCTGACCGCGGTGCGCGGATTGCCATATAGCCCATCTTGGAAAGCATGTGCACGAGGCTGCGTTCTGCTCGATACCCCTTTGAGTAACTATGAACCATGATAGAATTATGCTCAAGACAGATATAAAGAAAACTTTCCCCGAAGCGTAAAAATCCACTGTCTGAAGGCAGCAGTACGTTCTTGTGTCAAATCACGTCGGCATTCAGTATTTTTGACGCTAGAAGCAGCATCTCTGTATTCAGGGAAACTATTTCCTTGCCTATCCTTTCGGCTTCCTCCTTTTCTGATTTAATAGTTTTTTCCAGGTTCTTTTCCTCAGCTTCCAAGTCTGCTAACAGATTCGTGCGACTTTTTATGGAGGACTCGAAATCTTCCAAGTCTTCAAAATACTTCTTTTTCTCAAGCTTGTGGCTCTCCAAAAGGCCTGTCAGCTCTTCGCGGGATGTCCTCAGATATGGGGCGGCGCTTATTATGACTTCCAATTTCTTGTCGCTTTCCATCTTGCCTTCGCCCGCTAAAGCAGAAGCGTTAGATAAATGAGTCAGTATCGAAAGGTTTTCGTCCATCAGCAATGCTCCGCTTGGGGATTCTATATATGCTTCGGCAATCCTATTCTTGATCTCAGAAAGGTAGATATATTTCTTCAAAGTCTTTTGTACGGACAGGAACGAGTCTATCTCCTGCTTTTTCGAGCTTAATTTTGCCTCCGCGACATTAAGGTTATGCGTATCCGGGTGCCTCGGCACTTCCGGCAAAACACGTCGTTTGTCCTTAACATCTTTGTACTTATCCTCATGCTCGACTACAGACAACTCAATTCGCTTTTTTTGTTTTTCAAGCTGTTCCATCCTCCTGTGAATATCGACAGCTTTTTGATGGTCAGACGTTCCGGCATTCTGGGAAAGGATGGAATTTATCTCATTTATCTTTTTTGCGACCGGCCGAAAGTCGTTCTTGAAGAAAAAATTAATATGCAGGACCTGCCGCTGCGTAAGCCCTCCAAGGTTGTCCATAGTCAGGCGCGCCATCTGGAGAAAATCATGCGGCATATCTTTTTCCGGCGTTCCCATTGATGACAGCTGTTTTTTGGAAAGCGTGCAAAACCTTTCCTTTACATTCGCCGAAGATTTTCCCATTTCGGGAACCGGTTTCTCATGGAACTCGTTTATCAGATGAGAAAGCTGGCTCATTTCCCAGTGTACCTTCATGGCATTCTGATAGGACTGCTCGAGGCTCTCGAACTGAAGCTTGGACAGTCCATTCTCTATTATTTTCATCGCTTCATCGATTGTATACTGCCTTGCCTTAGGCGCCCCGAATAACCTGCCGAGAAATCCCATGATAAGAATGATATGGAAATAGATAAAAGAGCCAATCTATGGCAAAACAGCAAATACCGGGCCTGCCGTGGCTGCCGGAGTTGTTACGGCTGCTCCTGTTGATGCAACCACGCTGCCGACATCTACATCGATATCTTCATCCCTGTTGTTTTCCGTTTTTTTGGCAGTTTCCTTGCCCTCCTTCATGGTCTCCTTGATTTTCTCGCCGGTTTCCAGGCCGGTTTTTGCCGCATTTTTAATCTCTGACCGGATTTCTGACAATTTCTCGATCTTGCCGCTCTTTTCTATGGAGCTGTTCAACGCACGCTCGATGGCGGGTTTTGCCCCTGCAGGCACTTTCTCCAGAACCTGCGCAAGGACGATGGTACTCCTGACTTCAAGGTCGTCCGCTTCCTTCCTGACTCTTGCTTCCTTGGCATCTTTCGCACGATTCAGTTCCAAATTAAAATCATCGATTGACTTTTCCAGACTCTTGCCATGTTCAACAAGCTGTTTTGCTTCTGCCAGGCGTGCCTTGGCGAAACCGAGGTGCAGACCTGCCTTGTCCTCATCATTGAAAGCCAGGAAAAGCATCATTCTTTCACCTGCCTGTTTCAAAAAATAAAGAGGATGGTCAGGAAGAATGCCAGGATCAGGAAGCGTGCCTGCCAGTTCGATTTCCGTGCTTGTAATTACATCATCCTGAAAATTAACGTCCTTTTTGCCGAACGACTGCGAGAATGCGTAGCTTGGCGACACGGCTATCACGAGCAATGAAACAACAACCACAACACCGATTTTATTCATAATGACACCAATATGCTGACTTATAACTATTAAATAAAAAAATAAAAAGGAAAAAACTTGCCCTATCCTATAGAGATTCCTCCTACGGCAGCTGCATTCCCGCTAGTTGAGCTGCTTGATGCGCTGCCTGAGGTAGATGTCGACCCACTGACTTCTACATTTGCTGAGCTGCTAGCTCCTGCATTTGCTGAGCTGCTGACACCGGAGTTAGCCGAGTTGCCAGAGGCGCTGCCTGAGGAACTGCCTGATACAGCAGATGTGCCTGCGCTGGCTTGGCCACTGGCTGTTATCTGCTCGAAGTGCGCTGTCATGTCGGCGGACAGAATTACTCCTGTATTCGCCTCAACAACCACCTCAAAGCTTTTTGTCATTTCGAAGCTGCCGCTAGTCCGCGTCTCAGTCCCTGTCACGACGAAAACCTGGACACCGTCCTGGGTCTCTACCGTAACATCTGACGCGTCTACATGAAGCCTCTTCTCCACGGCAGCCTGTGCCTCAGCCGCAGTGTCTATCCACTCGACGCCTCTGTGCCTCACCTCTATCTCAAGCCTGGCTTCGCTGCTTGCCGAAGATTCAACAAGCGCTTCTGCCTTGGCTTCGAGCTCTGCAAGCAAAGCCTGCTGGCCGTCCGTCAAACCGTTGGCTTCGTGCTCAACAGTCGCGTTGGCGCCCGCTTCTTTCTCGACCTCTATCTCAATCTTCACATCCTGGTCCGCAGAAAGGTTTGAGACAAGATTGCTAATCGCGGTTTTTGTCTCGCTGTCCAGGGCTACGTTGCCGCTGACGTGCACTTTTGCGCTGCCGATTTTCTCAATGAAGAGTGCACGTGTCTTCGTGTCTCCATTTACAGTCCCGTCAACGCTTACGCCAGCCAGCCCCAAAGACAGGCCGCTGCCAGAATCTATCGCAGATTCCGCTTCGCTCTCGAGTTGAGCAAGCCCTCTTGCCTTCGCCTTGAGCTGTATTTCCCTTATCTCGCTCGTCAAACGGAGGTGCTCTTTTATGATAGCCTCGTGCTCCGCCTGTATCATGGCTTCTATATCCTGTTTCTCTTCAGCGCTCAAACCACCCTCGAACTCTTCAAACGCTTCTGCCTTGACTTCGAGCCATGCTTCCTGTCTTTCGTTCATTTCGGCATTTCTCTCCTGTAGGAGATCAATCTTTGCATTCTCGTCAAAAGTCAAAAATGATTTGACATGGAAGGCAAAGTCGCCGAATGCCTGTCCTATCTGCTTGAATCGCAGATCAGTCACCGAAACTGCCTTAGCCTCGGCATTTGTATTGCTTTGGATGGCGGCGTTTGTGTCTGCAAAACCTAATGGCATTGCCAACACTATTGCTGCCAAGAAAGCTGCTACCCATTTCATGTTTTACACCTCCATCAGTATGAACTTGTCAACCGATTCAACGTATCTGCTTTCTGATGAATTTTTCCTGGTAATAATGACCTGGAGAGAGGCGAACGGCGCAGGCAGATGGACGTCAAAAACGCCATACGGTTTCGCGCCATTCTGACTCATCTCCCCAGGCGAATGGGCGTAACAAAATGCCGCTTCTACATTACTTAGCTTTATTGCAAATGCTTTCCTTCCGCAAATGATGCAATTCATGAAAAACTACCGGCATTTGCAGATTGGACCACGTCTTTTCTTCTGTTATTCACAACTACAGTATCACGCGATTCGCAGAGGGGGCACTTGATTATCTTATAATAGTACAGATGCCCGCACTCCTTGCAAAGGTACGTTTGGGTTTGTATCTTCATCCGCCTCTTCTCCGGTAATCTTATACGAACTTCTTCCTTGCTCAACAGTTTGCCGATGCTCAACATCTCACCAACCTCCATGCATCTTCCGATGCACTTTATGACAATACTAAGTCCGTTTCGACAATTAGGTAGTGTAGTGAAACGTTCGTGAAACAGTCGTGAAACCGATACGGAACGAAGAAAAAGCACCCTATTTAATCCAAGTCAGTTTGTTCGTGCGGCCGTATCTTTGTTTTTTAATGAGACCTTTCTCTACGAGCTTGGAGACTATGCGTGTTGCCTTCGCCCGCGAGAACTTGAACTGCTCCTCAAGGTCGCGCTGAAGAGCGATTTTCTTTTCCTGTATGTAATTTATCACAATCTTCTCGTCATGACGGAAACCGAACAGCATGTCTTCCTTCCTTCTTTCATGAAAATAGAGGTAGATGAAGAGCAGCGACCCTGCTAATATCGCGATCACTGCAATCCATACAGACTGCTCTTGTCGCGGCGCCACGAATTTGACTGAAAACAATACACTGTCGACATTGCTTTCCGCCCAGTAAAGTATGATATTCCTGCCGTCGGAGCGGATTTCTCCATTACTTGGCTTGAAAGAATTGTCGTAAAGCGTATAGCCGAGCGGCAACGTGAGGCTTGCCGAGAGATTCACTTTGTTGTCAAAGCTGAATTCAGTGAAGAAGTGATCTATTGAATCAAGATGAAATATCACGTTATCCGTAGTGTACTCTACGATCAGCTGGCTTGCCGGCTCGACCACAAGGATATCGAGCACGTATCCGTCGCTGCTAGCAGTTGTGGTGAAGCTCAGCGGCTGCCTTCCGTCTGTCACAGTTATGTCGCGTACATCCGGCAACGTGTAATTGATAGTACCATTTACTGGCGTGTCGAACAGGAACCTGTTCAACTGGTGAACAGAATCGTCGCGTACTGTGAACTCCACGTCGAATTGCGTTATCTCGGCAGCTGACAGCGGCACAATCAGCAGCACAATAATTAACAGCTTCCACATGAGATTTATTAGACGGGTAAAAATAAAAGCCAAACGGATGTCCGGGGTCCTCAATAGCCGACTTTTGGGCAAAGCCCTCATCTACCAAATCTTTTTATTCAAGGAACTGCAAATCTAACCATGAAGATAAGGGAAAACCTCATGAGCCAGTCGTTCTCGATAAGCACAACCGACCCGTACATGTTCTCGCTGCAGGTGATGGAGGAGCTTTCAAAGGATGTAAAAGTTGTAGAAAGGAAGAACGAATACGAGACAGACGGGCCGCATCACAGGTCTGTTGTCGTCTTCGACACGGTCGACCTTGTTGATGATTTCTCTAAAATTCTGTTCAGGTTCAACCTGGCTGCGGAAGACGGCACTTTGCGGGCGAACATCAACGGCTCCTTGGCGATTGGCATCGAGGAGACTGGATTCTTCAGCCAGATATTCTCGGACTACTATGTGAAAACAGTTTTCCCGCTTTTGAGGAGAATATCAGAAGGCAAAATCGCGTTTTTCGGCGGCAAAATAGAGAAATTGTTTGAACAGCCTGCTTAAGATTTTTCTTTTTACTTTCTCATTATCTCAAGAAGTTCGGCAGCCCGTGCAACGCTTATCTTTTTTTCCGACAGCATGATATCAGTGATTTTCAGCGCTTCCTCGTGGGTGGCTCCTGCAATCAGTGCTATGTTGTGCATGTGGAGTTTCATGTGACCTTTTTGTATCCCTTCCTTGACCATTGCGCGCAGCGCAGCGAAGTTGTTTGCAAGCCCGACGCACGCAGCAACCTCGGAAAGGTCATGCGCGTGTTTGGCGCCGAGTATCTTAAGCGATATCTTTGCTATTGGATTCGATTTTGTGGCGCCGCCAACGATCCCGGCAACCATAGGCAACTCAATGGAGCCCGCCAGATCTCCGGTCCCGTTCTTCCAGTAGCTTGTGAGCGGCTTGTAACCACCAATGGCCGCGAATGCGTGTGCGCCGGCTTCAGCAGCCCGGAAGTCATTGCCAGTAGCAACAAGGACTGCGTCGACTCCGTTCATTATGCCTTTGTTGTGCGTCGCAGACCTGAACGGGTCGGCACGTGCGAATGCATACGCATCAAGTATGCCTTCTATCACGTCCTCCCCCAGAACATCTTTTTTCCATACCGCTTTCGCGCGTGTCATCCGATGAACTGCCAGGTTCGATATTATTTTCAAGAGTGCCCGTCCGCCCGTTATCTCCTCGATGAATGGCGCGACTTCCTCGCACATTGTGTTCACCGCGTTGGCGCCCATGGCATCCTGAACATTAACAAGAAGGTGCACGATGACCATTTTGCCTCTTTCCGTATCGAGTTCGCGCACTTCAATATCCTTGAGACCGCCGCCAAGCTTGACGAGGACAGAATCTTTCGCATGCGCTATCTCTGTTATCTTGTCCCTGTTCTCATATATTTTTTCGCTGGCGCCGGGCTTGGCGCCGATTAACTGTATCTGGCCTATCATTACAGGCTCATCGCTCGAAGCAACAAACCCATCGGGGCGCGCCAGCTTCGCAGCATGGCTTGCTGCCGCCACGACAGACGGCTCCTCTATGGCCATCGGGACCAATACGTCGTGCCCGTTAATCATAAAATTAGTCGCTATTCCCAGCGGAAGCTCTATGGTGCCGACTACGTTCTCTATCATCCTGTCAGAGTGTGGCAAACACCCGGTCTTCCTTAATGTCTCTGCTTCCTCATCTGTCAGTACACAGAGCTTCTTTACAAGAGAGAGACGTTCGTCAAGGCTGAGGTCATGAAATCCTGGTAAATCGCTTCTCATATCTTAGCAGTTAAATAAAACATATTAAAGAGTTCCGAAAGCCCTTTCTTTTGACCCTTCTTATCATATCAGGGGTGGAATTTGACTACTCCCACAGTTTGCTGATGGGGCCTTTTGACACTGCATCTTTTGCCTTGTGTTTTCTCGCCCTTCCTACCATAAATATGGCTGCCACGGCTGCCAAATCTGCCGTGACGACGTACAAATTTATTTCTGGGAGCATCTGCCAGAATATGTAGAGATATGCTGAAAGTGCGATTACCTTGATCTTTGTCCTTCGGGTTGTGCTCTTCCGAGCAAGAGCATCAATGTGACAGGAACAATCGCGGATCCAAGCATCAAATAGAGGTGCAGCACCGGCTGCCAAAAACAAGGATGCCCCCAACTTCTTTCCTGTTATTTCGCACCTGAAGTAGAGGCTCCTGACCCCGATAAAAAACAGCGGCCAGTAGAGAAAGCCGACAAAATAAAGAACGGTTCGCAGCATAAAATCGCCTTGTAATTGACCTGTGCGCTACTTTTATATTGGCGGACCAGATAATAATATGCTTGAGTCCCTTCTAAGGCCAAAAAAGCCGAG
>Ga0209211_10005729_pt1 | contig 18384 bp, 19 predicted proteins | sample RifGroA2_FD_183992 | JGI IMG/M metagenome (GOLD analysis project Ga0209211, IMG submission 183992) | Groundwater microbial communities from Rifle, Colorado, USA - Groundwater A2 (SPAdes) (version 2) | ecosystem: Environmental > Aquatic > Deep subsurface > Groundwater | place: Rifle, Colorado... | reverse complement strand
AGTCATCCTCGCACCCACACGCGAGCTATGCCAGCAGATAACGCACGAGATGCAAAAGCTCGCCAAGCACCGCCACGCGAACATCGTCGCCATCTACGGCGGCGTGAGCATCAACCCGCAAATCGACGATCTCCAAGGCGCGCAGATAGTCATCGGCACGCCGGGCCGCGTACTCGACCACCTTGAACGCGCCACACTCAACACCGAACATGTACGGACACTCGTCCTCGACGAGGCAGACCGCATGCTGGATATGGGATTCATCGACGACATGGAACGCATCATGCAGGCCATGCCGTACGACCGCCAGACCATGCTCTTCTCCGCGACTATGCCGCCGCCCATCAAGGAATTGGCGCAGCGCTACCAGAACGAGCCTGATCACATCAAGACGCAGACGCACGTGGAGCAAGAGCTTTTGCCGCAGTACTACGTCGTGGTCGACCGCATGCGCAAGTTCTCTCTTCTCTTGCACCTCATCAAGACGGAGAAACCGTCATTAGGAATTATCTTCTGCGCGACACGCACCATCGCGGAATCGGTGGCGCGCAACCTGCAGCGGCACCATGTCGTCGCGGATTCGCTCCATGGCGGCCACTCGCAAGCCAAACGCGACAAGGTCATGCAGGACTTCCGCGACGGCAAGGTCCATGTGCTCATCGCGACGGATGTCGCGGCACGCGGTCTCGACATCAAGAATGTCTCGCACGTCTTCAACTACGACGTCCCGAAGAACTCTGAGGATTACATCCACCGCATCGGCCGTACAGCGCGCGCAGGCGAGAAGGGCAGGGCTATCACGCTTCTTGAGAACCGCGATTTCGAGTTTTTCCAAGGAGTGCTCGAATTGCCCAATGTCGTGACGACAGAGCTTGTCATTGATGAGTATCCGAATGTTGGCTTCCGCCGCTTCGAGGATAGCGAGGGAGACAGCCGCGGTGGAGAGCGTGGCGGACGCGGCGGCTATGGTGGCCGTGGTGAGCGCAGCGGCGGATACGGCGGAGAGCGCCGTTCATCGAGCGGACCTCGTCGCGAGTCAAGCGGCGGCGGGTATGGCCATCGCGAAAGTTCGGGCGGGTCGCGCAGCAGTAGCTCATCGAGTAGCCACTCTACTCATAGCGGCGGATCGCACTCTGGCGGTTCACACTCCGAAGGCGGCCACTCAGGTGGTGCATCGAGCGGCGATTGGCGCCAGAGCAAGCGCAAGCGATAGATTCTTTGTTTTTTCTTCTTCTTATTTTTTCATTCTCTTGTTTCTTTATGTTGCCGTTCAGTCGTCAACTACTTCTTGTCGTAGTTATTCGTAGTCAACTGCTCTTAAGTAGGATAGTAGTCAACTACTCCTCATCGTCCGTTAACTACAACTCGTGCTGCGGTCAGAGAGTGCACATGGTTTGGCATTGTTTTTCCGATCGCTATTTACCACCCACCAACACGAAAGCCCGACCAAGGCAGCACAACTAATACCCTGCTCATAGGTCATATGCCACTGTGCTGTTTTCCTCTCCCTCTCAGGATAACCATTATAAATCGCCAAGAGAAGAGGGAATCAATGCTAGCGCTATGGCTCCTCGGGGCGTTCATCGGCATCGTCGTCATCATGTTCGTCGGCGCGCTCCTCATGAAGGGGCTCAACTACGCCATCGCCATCGCGCTCAACAGCATCATCGGATTCTTCGCGCTGTACGCCGTCCAAGTCTTCTGGCTGCAGACGCTCATCATCAACATCTGGTCCATCATCATAGTCGCCATCCTCGGTCTCCTGGGGTTGATAGCGGTGCTCGTACTGCACGGTCTCGGGCTCTTCTTCTGAAAACCGGCACCCAATAGATTTATAAACCAACTGGAACTCCACCGTCCTATGGCAACCAGAATCGGCGGCGCTCGACGCAAGACGCGCCAGAAGTACAAGAAGACGTACAAGCTAGCCGGCAAGATAAGCCAGCGACGCTTCCTGCAAAAACTCGAGGCAGGCGACAAGGTCGCGCTCTCGACTGAACCCGCTATCCAGCGCGGCATGTACCACCGCCGCTTCCACGGCAAGACCGGCACGGTCGGCAAGAAGCTCGGCCAGTGCTACGAAGTCACCATCCGCGATCACGATAAGACGAAGAAGCTCATCGTCCACCCAGTGCACCTCAAGAAGGTCGCATAGGGAAGACGTAACCATCTACTGGTGCAACCATGGCAAAGCCTGAAATCCTCGAGAAGACGCCGATGAATGTCGTGCAGGTGAAGGCAGCGCTCGAACGCATCAAGGAGAAGGAGACCGAGCTCAACTTCCGCGCGGCGAAGACCGAGGAGTACGCCCAGGACTTCGCCAAGATATCGCTCAAAGAGGCCGAAAAACTCCTCGACGCCCTCAAAGCGCTCGAGATACCGCGCCTGCGCGATACGCACTTCAACAAGCTCATCGATGTGATGCCTGTGAGCGACAAACACGTCAAAATCGTGCTGTCGAGCTACAACGTCACACCGACGGCCGAGAATTGCAAGAAGATCGCAGAGACGATCTCCGAGTTCGCGCCCAAGAGATAAACGAGCGGCCAACAGTTTTCTGCCGCCCGGGACTCATCCACGAGCGAGCAGAGCGACCATTAGAACGGCACCATAGTATACAACAGCCTCCACAAAGTAGCCGCTAGCACGGCTACCGGCTTGAAGCTCGGAGCTGCAAAGAGTGGACGCTAGAAACAAGGCATTAGGGCGCGACGAGCGGACGAGGAGTCGAAGACGCCGAGGATTCGTAGAATCCTGGCGCAAGGAAAGGTATACTTTCCTTTGCGACGAGTCGCCGGTAGCCGCGGAATTCGTCAAAAAGCTTAAATAAACCGCCTAGAAAGGCATAACACCGTGTATTGGAGGGGAGAGAATGGTCATACCAGCGAAGCGCGAAGAGGAGGCAGTAGTACTCGACTTCTTGCAGAACGGCTACGCCACGGACCCACGCCCCCTGCACCTCAAAGACCCGATAGCGCAAGCGCTCGGAACCGATAGATTCACACTTCTAGAGCTCGTGCCGAAGAAAGAGGCCGGCTTACAGCCCCGCGCGAAGGTCTACATCGGCGAGAAGAAACGCGATGAGATACACCACGTGAACGGGCGCATCAAGGCCGAGAAGCTCACCGCGACCGCACAAAGCGAATTGCCGCACGCGGTCAAGGCCATCATCGAGTCGAACCCGGCGCGCTTCGTCGAGTTCTACAACAAGGCGCAGCCATTATCCATCCGCACGCACTCACTCGAGCTCCTGCCCGGCATCGGTAAGAAGCACATGAACGAGATACTCGAGGCGCGCCGCGACAAGGACTTCGAGAGCTTCGATGATATCCGCACGCGCGTGAAGCTCATCACCGACCCTGAGAAACTCATCATCAACCGTATCGTCAGCGAGATCAAGGGCGAGGAGAAACACTACCTCTTCGCAGCCCCGCCGCCATCGGATGATGACATCCGCCCGCCCCGCCGCGACTTCCCGTCACGCGACGGACCGCGCCCGCCGCGGCGATTCTAGAGACAATACTATGACACAACAGATCTACGCCGGCGCACCGCTCAAGACGCAGCTGAAGTATTTTGGCGGCATAACCCTGGCGTTGATAGGCATCGGCACCACAGCATACCTCCTGCGAGGGCCTGAAGCACCGCGCATCATGCGCACGACGCAGATCGTGCCGGTCGTCGAGTACGCCACGTCGACTCCCGATACCGCGCAGACCATGTTCATGGACGAACGATCCTCCGCATTCATCATGCGCGAAGACAAAGCGATACTGCGCGATCCGGTGACCGCCAAGGAGTACGCTTTCGACTTGGAGCGCGTGATCGAAAGCCTCAATCCGAGCGACAAGCACGGCCAGCCGTACGAACTCATGGTGAGAGTGGGAAAGACGTGCCTCGTACCGGACTTCGACGGCGACGGGCAGATCAGAGGGTTGCCGCGCAAGCGCGTCGGCAGCATCACATTCGTCGGCACATACAACCACACATCACGACAACTTCTCGAACAGCACTGGACCATACAGCGATAGGCACGGATTCTTGCTTGTTGTGGCGGCGCATATATGACATCGTCCTTCTGCGACTGCCATCGGCTGCTGCCATGACGGCAGTCTGGATAGCGCCAAGGTTTGACCACGAAGTGGGCGAACCCAGGAACGGAGTGGATACGAAGTGACTAAGGCCACAACAACGACTCCTATTGACTACCATCAACTAGACGTACGATAGCGCAACATTTCTATACTCCACGCTCAGCCAAGATGGCATGACCGATAGCATCGATGGACGACGCGTCATCTGGTATTCACTCATAACGCTAAATATCGCTCTTGAGATATGGGTCCGCCTCATCCTCCCCATCATGACCGGCCACGACGGATTCTACCTTTGGCCGAACATCGACATCGTACTGCACCTCCTGTCCGGGATCAACATCTTCCTCCTCTTCGTTCTCGCGTTCAAGTGGAGACCGCTCGAAGCGATTCTCGGCGTGTATGCGGTCCAGATGGGATGGGAGGCGATAGAGATCATCGGTGATTGGGTCATGACGCAAAAGGGCCACATGATCGATCGCTTCTTCACCGACGGGATAACGGACACCATCGCGAACATCAGCGGTGCGTGCATCGGTTGGATACTCATATCGAAGACGCGGCTCAACATGACAGAGACGCGGGCGCACCCTCGCATAGCAAGAGCCATACGCAACCATCTACTCTTGATGCTACCGATTGTCCCTATAGGACTGTGGTTGCTTGTCGTGCGGGAAACGAGCTATGATGCACTGGCCGTCGTATGGATAATCGTCGCGGCGCTCATCGCATACGGCATCATGATATCCGGAAAAGATACGGTCCGTGCGACGAAGGATTCTTAACGCCGTGCGCACTCGCTACTCGCATGCGACGATCACTCTATGCGTTGATACTCGGTTGCGCCCTGCTCACAGGCTGCTCCACCCCGGTACCAGGGGATGATGCGCCGGGGACGGTGTTCGTCGGATCGTGGAACCTGCAGCGTTACGGCGACGCGAAAGCGAACGACACTGCAATGCTCGAACGGTATGCTACCGTCGTGCGGGACTTCGATGTGTTCGTGGTGCAGGAGGTGACTGATAAGGACGGGGACGCGTTCGCGAAGCTGTGCGTTGCGGTCGGCGAGAACTACTCCTGCTTGCTCTCCTCGCGCGCGGGGACGACAAGCTACAAGGAGCAGTACGGAGTGTTCGTGCGCGACGGGATTGTTGTGGTCGATACCGTTGACTACAATGAACGAAACGCATCAGGATTCGAGCGGCCGCCGTACCGTATTGCGCTCAACAAGAGCGGCTATGCATTCACGCTCTATACATTGCACACGAAACCCGATAATACACCTGCCGAGATAGACGCGTTAGAGCGGATCGTCGAGGACTCGGGCAATGTTATCATCCTGGGCGATCTCAACGCAGACTGCTCATATTATAGACGAGGAAACGACTTCCCATCGTGGAAATGGACCATCTCTTCCGACACGACCGCAGGAAAGAGCGATTGCGCGTACGACAGGATACTCTTGAACAAGGATATGGCACGAGAATATCGGAATGCCGGCGTGTTGCGCGTGGGCGGTGACAAGATATCCGATCACAATGCAGTCTGGGTGGCGCTGCACTCCCGCGATAGAAAAGGATGGTGGTAACAGCATCTTTTCTCGTTGGGTTTAAATATCGCCGTGGCTGGACTGGCGTAGATGCACTACCTCTCCAAGTCACGGTACATGAGCGGGTTGGCTTGTCCTCGGGCACTATGGGTTTCTGTGAATGATCCTGCTCGTCTGCCGCCTATCGATAGCTCTACGCAAGCTGCCTTTGACATCGGGCATACTATCGGTGACTGGGCGAAGAAGAAGTATCCTTCTGGCGTGGAGATCGATCGCGGTTCTGGTGCTACCTCTGTGACTAAACGGGAGATGGCCAAACGCGTGCCTCTCTTTGAAGCGTCTTTCTCTTACAATCACGGCTATTGCAAGACAGATATACTCTTACCTGTTGATTCGGACGAGTGGGACTTGATAGAGGTCAAGGCATCTACTTCTGTGAAGGACGAGCATCTACAAGATGTCGCTTTTCAGAGACATGTTGTTTCAGGGGCGGGCGTCAAGTTACGACGCGCGCACGTCCTGTATGTCAATAACGAGTACGTGCGCGACGGTGCTATTGATGTGCACTCGCTTTTTGCGTCAGAGGACGTGACCGAGGCGACGGACTTGCTATTACCTTTGGTACCGGAGAACGTCGCTGCTCTCTTGAAGGTGCTTGAGGGTCACGAGCCGAAGACTACATTGGGCGTGGATTGCGTGGACCCGAACAAGTGCAGCGTTTGCTTGCCTTCCGCGGAGATATTGTCTTTGTATAGAATTGGAGCTCGGGCTTGGCCGTTATTAAACGATGGGGTGATGACGTTCTCTGCATTGCCGTCTTCCTTTAAACTGAACGAGAAGCAGAAGGTGCAGGTGAAGGCGCACTCTACCGATAAGGTGCACGTGGACAAGGAGAAGTTGGGGCATTGGCTGCGCTCGCTCGACTATCCCTTGCAGATACTCGATTTCGAGACGTTCAACTCTCCTGTTCCTATGTTCGATGGCGTTCGGCCGTACCAGAACGTTCCTTTTCAATTTTCTTTGCATATCGTCGAGAAGGACGGGGTCGTGACACATCATGAATGCTTAGCGACTGGGGGCGATCCGCGCGCTCAAGTGGTTGAAGGGCTACGCGCTTTGCGTGCATCTGGTTCTGTACTTGCGCACAACGCATCGTTCGAACGAGGTGTGTTGGAAGGCCTGGCGGAGAAGTTCCCGGCGGAGTCTTCCTGGTTGCATTCGGCTGCCGATCGACTTGTCGATACGATTGTTCCTTTTAGGGAGTTCTGGTTCTACCACCCGAAGCAGGAAGGGAGCTGCTCCTTGAAGAAGATCCTGCCCGCTTTGACAGGCGCTGGCTACGAAGGCATGGAGATCGGCAACGGCGGAGATGCTTCGAACGAATACGTACGGGTTACATACTCTCCCGATGTATCGCCTGAGGAGAAGGCGCGCGTCTACGCTGCTTTACTGGAATACTGCAAGAAGGATACTTCCTCGGTCATTGAGCTGCTGGAGAGGCTGAGAGAAGAGAGCAGACGTAAGAATCTAATGATAGACAATATTACCCCTTAAATTTTCTTTTGAAATGATAGTCAAGATATCCTCTCTGAACATGACAAACAGTTCCCACTAGAGGTTTATTATGATATTCATCTAACGGGTCAACATGTAGCACCAATTTACCATCAGGGTGGATAGTTAAGAGACCAGCATCAAACTCTGCATGGTGATTAGGACAAAGAGCTATGATATTATTTGCGGTATCATAATCGGAACTTTCATGGAATGGCCTAACATGGGCTCCCATCAATAAAGATCTTCCAGAAGTATTAATCCTATTCCACCCACACACAACACATCCAGCCCCACTTTTCCCCATTCCGACAACACTAGATTTTTTATTTCGGGATGTCATAAGTATTCCAGTGGCTATTTTTATTTACCTCTTTGTTCACGATTTCATATAGAATATACCAAATATTCGAATCTCTACTCATCTGCACTATTTCATTATGGTGTACAGTTCTGTGTGTATCCGATAGAGACTTAAGCAATTTTGGTTTTACTCTATCAAATAGTGCTTCTGGATCTTCATACCACCCTATTTTTCCTTCAACCTTGTCATAAAATACATTTGCACGAATACTCGCCAATAATGGCAACAAAAATTGTCCGGGAATTCCCCAATACATTTTTTTCCCTAAAAAAATAGTTTTTCGAGGATTTTCCTTCCAATTAATCATCACCTTTAATTTTGTAAATCCGGTACTGCCAACGTCTTGATGAACAGTGCTCAAGATATGTTCTTCTAATTTCAAAACATCGTTAACAAGAGGGTAAACTATCAAAAACTCATCCTGGTTTCGCAACCACATTTTGTAAACTGAAGTCTTACTCGAAGAAGATTTCGTGGGTTGTATCTGAGCATTCCCCGGAGGATAAAGTTTTACGTTGAATAAATTCAGTCTACTTATAAGGTCCACCGCATCCATGCCTTTTCCATTTGGAACGTCACGGTTTTCAAACCACACTATGTGTTTTTCAAAAACAGGATCCAACAAAAGTTTAAGCCTGCTATTCAAGCCTCTTTTTTCAGCAGTTGAATAAGGTTTGACATTAGAGGCAGTATTTCTACTGGCAGCTATCGTGGCGAGTCGTTCGTTACTAAAATTTCCTTCAATAACTTCCAAACGAACACTCTCTTGACCAATATCCTGTTCTTTTTTGGCATTTAGAATTGCTAGTTGAGTGTGCCCACCATTCACAATTCCCGTTTCAGGAGGAAATAAAAATATGACTTCTTTTCTAGCCTGATTCAGACGCACTTCTTTACAAATCACGCTAATACCACTATTTTGCAAAAAGAAATCTACAGAATCCTTAGTTCTATGTTTAAGCGTCTTCATCATTTCCTTATAGGGATACGATTCTTCAGATGGACTGCGCACGTTAGCATCCATAGGTAATGCAACGTAATCATTGCAATTTATGAAAAAGGTATAGATGGTGAATCCCTCCACTAGATTCTTAGAGTACTCTTTGTACTTCATTTTTGCTTCGCATGGCGTTCTTTTTTCTCCTTCAGGCATAGATCACCATTATCGACATTTTCTACAGTAGGATTGAGGTTGTTTTTTGCCATTCAGAATGCGCCAACCAAATTTCGCTTCTATTTCACTAAGACCATCTGCTTTAGCACCACAATGAGGGCAACTGGCAGTTATCGTGTGAGGCATGCTATCACCTAAGGATACTTGATGAATAGTTCTTTAAGAGCTTTTCGCCCTTCTCCATTGCAATTTATCATCCAACGTGCATCTACGTGAACTTGCTCAAATTCGTCATAGAGCCGACTAATAAATTGCGTATTGCTGTTACTCAAAAATAACTTTCTTCCAGACGTGGTCAACGCAGCAAACTTTTCTGCCAACGCCCGTTGATCTTCGTCTGTGAAATCATCTTTGTGGTATCCGGTGAATCCATTCACCTTCGGTTCCGCCCAATATGGAGGATCAAAATAGACGGTGCAATTTTTCGGATATTTGACGGCGCGGAAGTCTTTTTTTTCAAACGTCACGTTTTCAAATAGTCTACTGAGAAGCAATATGTGCTCAAAAGTTGGAAGAGATATTTTTTCGTACTTTCCGAATGGAACGTTAAAATTTCCTAATGAATTTACTCTAAAAAGTCCGTTAAAACAAGATTTATTTAGATAGATAAAAAGAGCCGCTTTACGGATTTTACTTCGTATATCAGTGTTGAATTCTTCTCTACGATCGTAGAAAAAAATGCCTTTATCTTTACTGGTGTTGTGTTCTCGCTCTAGCATTTCTAACGCCACTGAGAGCAGCTCCGGATGGTCTTTTATCTGGTTATATGTATTGATTAAGTCTTCATTTATGTCATACGCAAACGCCCGTTTAGGCCGTCTAGTCTGGAGAATGTGAATCAAAACCGCCCCACCCCCTAAGAAGGGCTCTACATAGCAGGTTATTTCCTGTGGAAGATGATCATCAAACTGGTTGAGTAACTGAGTTTTTCCGCCTGCCCATTTGAGAAAGGGTCCTATCTTTATAGTCTCCAGTTCCGCCACCCTCATACCCTCACAAAACGTTGTTCCGTTTATATATTCTTTCCAAGAGTGTCCTGTGTATTTAGATCTTTCGATAGTACGCTCTACAATAAAAGTCCAACGTGAATCGGCAACTCTCAATTGTTAATTGTGACCGATTCGACCTATCTACTCGATGACAGTAACCAATAGCCTGAATAAAATTTAATAGTTCATACGTGTTTGTACCTCCCATGAGAAACGGACAGGTATCTTTTCAATTCATCGCGAGATATCCGGCGGCAATACTGGTTCTTGGCGGCGTCGTTTGTGCGCTTCTCGATAAAACTGCGTGGGCATTTGTGCTCATAGGATTGGGCGTGATTCTTCACATATTGTGGCTAAAACGATAATCTCTGCGGCGCCCCCAACTCACTCCCCGGTCGCTTCGCTCCCGGTGACTGCCTTCTTCGAAGTCAGTCCGTTCCGTGGTTTTGCGTCGAGCCACCTGCACCAATCGGTGGCTCTCCTGATTCACGCCAAGGCAGAGCTAACCATCCTCCTCTCGCACCCTTCTCATCACCATGAAGATGTGTTCTGAAGGATGCCCGCTCTCTTCCCAATGGCGCTCCTCGTCATTCCAGAGATAGTCTAAGAGTTGTTGGATGTCGGAATGCATACTAACCACCTCAACAAGTAGTAGACTACGACTCCTCTAATCTCTTACGTCTAGAAGTCCAGTGAGCTCTCTTGCCAGTCCGTTGACAAAGACGTTCAGCGTTTCGCTTTTTGCGTCTTCTGGCCTTTGAGCAGCTCCTTCTCAATAGCGGTGAGCTTGCGCCGTGGCGACTCCAAAGCCAGCGCATTGCGTTCAGCCAAAGTCATGTGCCGTGGCGTAACCTTTCGGGCCGACGCGATAATCTTGTCAAGCTCAGTTCTATAGTAGCTATCCATATCCTGGCGGACGACTTCGCGCATGTACTCTTGTGTCGTGAGATATCCCCGATTCTTGGCCACAACCGCAACCCGTGAAAGCATCTCCTGATCCATCCTGACGCTCAGCATAGTATTCATGAAGGACAGAAGGCATGAAAGATATTTAAAGATATCTATAGATATCAAAAGTCCGCAGGCGTGCCGACATTCGGAAAAGGGAAGTGCCGGATATTCTTCGTCACAAATTTCTCAGCGGAACGTGAGAATATTGCGTAGTGAACGGCATCGGCATAATCCGTCGGGATGGAACGATCGGCAATGTTATCCGAACGCGAATGACGAACAAAAACCACTTTCTTGCTGTACATCAAGAGTTTTAGCAAAGTATCTGCTTGCAGTCCATACCCTATCCGCTCCAATTCTCCGATCGCCCAAGACGATATCACGAGCGTGTGCTGACACCGTAGCGAACGCAAGAACAGGTCGTACGACGCAGAGTCACGATTATCAAACAAGTCAACAATCACATTCGTGTCCAAATAGAGGCGCATACAAAGACGAACATGACAGCGTTCAAGTAGATGACGAGAGAAAATCCGGATATCTTCCGCACTCAGTGCGCTTGCATCGGATATCTCAAGATGGCCGCGATCTTTCCCATCTCCATGAGCTGGACGCCTTCGCGGGTCTCCACAGAGATCAGCTTCACGGTGGCGCCGGTCTTCTCGGCCTCTGCCTCGAACATCTCGATGACAGGCTCATCGAGCTCCTCCGACAACAATACCAGTTCGACGGCTCCATACCCTAGGTACTTCAGTATGTCGTCACGGCCGTACGCTGCGAGGCCGGTATCTTTCGACAATTCGTAGAAGAACTTCTGCATGAGTTTCTTCTCCTCGGCAACTTCCTGGTCGGCGAGTATGTCCTCGCTCTTCTCCAAGAGCTCCTGCAACCCGAACTCTCCGGTATACGACAGGTCTTTCGTGCCCAGTATCTTCTTGCGCACTTCGCCAGTGATATAATCGTTTTGCAGGAATAGGTTGACGGTCACGCCGGGTCCGCCGATGATGATGCCGTTGATATCCTGGATTATGGGGAGGAACTGGTCTTTCATATAATCCGCTATCTTCTTGAAATGCTCGATAGTGGCTCCTTCACGCAAGCGCTCGAAACGCACCGCCGACTGACCACCCGACTTGTGCTTTCCCGGGACTTCGGAGTGCGTCTGCACGAGAGGGATGATGGTCTTGCCTTTGAGTATCGCGACCATCGCGTCGCGTCTATCAAGCACGACCAGACCGTACGTGTTCTCGTGCTCCACTATCTCTTTCAAGGGGCCGAGGATGAACTCTTTGTCGCAACGGTACAACCGCTGCGTCGAAGGGATGGGCATCTCTATAGACCATACCTTGATGTCGGATTGGCCTTCGCGCTCTGCGACATTGCCGGAGAACGCCGCTAGACCATTCGGCGGGTTCTTCGCGACACCGCGTAAATGCACGATCATCCGTTCGAGCGCGTCAACGACGTTCGTGCGGGTCTGCTTCGACTTGATGTTCTCGGCAGTGCCCTGCTCCTCCTGCAATTGGCCGATGATACGGTTCAAGTCATACCCTGCAGGAGCGTACACCGTCACAAGCTCGGTTCCGCGACCGCGGAACTGCTCGAGCATCTTCACGAAATGCTTGATCTTGTGCCGCGTGGTCGAATCCAGCTTGTGCGTGTCGGAACCGATGACTGCCATACCGTCGATAGGGACGACAGGAGGTATTTAAATCCGACGGCCGAGACGAGCAAGGAACGGATTTATAAATTCGAGGTAGCAACGGAACAGCATGCGTACGCCACGATTCTCTGTCGTGATACCGACCTACAACGAAGAACGGTTCCTCCCGAACATCCTCCAGGACATAGCGGCGCAATCATGGCGCCCGCACGAGATCATCGTCGCCGACAACAAGAGCAAGGACGGCACGCGACGCATAGCGCGCAAAAGCGGCGCAAGAGTGATCATGGGCGGCCTGCCGGCGCGAGGACGCAACAACGGCGCTCGCGCCACGACCACAGAACTCATCTTCTTCCTCGATGCGGACGTACGTCTCCCCGAGCGGTTCTTCGAAAACGCCATCAACGAGATGCGACGGCGAAAGCTCGACATCACCACGGCGCCGAGCAGACCTGATCAAAAACCCGTCAAATACGCCATCACATTCCTCGCGACGAACGCATACACTAGGCTCTCGGCGTATACCATCCCCGTCGCGATGGGACTCTGCATCATCTGCACGCGCGCAGCGTGGAAGCGTGTGGATGGATTCGATGAACACTTAGAGCTATGCGAGGACAATGATTTCGTCGAACGCGTAGCGAAAGAAGGATACCGTTTCCGCGTCTTGCGCTCGACAAAGATCATCGCGAGCGTGCGCCGGTTCGAGCAGAGAGGGCACATCCGAACAGCATCGAAAATAGTCTACACCATACTCCGGAGGATAACGCGCGGGACATACCAGAACAACACCGTCGAATACGGTTGGGGATACGCCGAAACGAAGCCGGACGACAAGAAATCAATCGACAGGCAACGCATCAAACCGCTCTCTACGCAGGACCGGAACGCTTTTATCCGGAAGAGAACGCGGAGATAGCATGGCACGCATTCTCGTGAGCCCGCTCAACTGGGGCCTAGGCCATGCGACAAGAGACATCCCCATCATCAAGGAGCTGTTGCGGCACGGCCACGAAGTGACCATCGCGGGCGAAGGAAGATGCGTATCGCTCCTCAAAAAAGAGTTCCCCGAAGCAGAGCACCTGCGATTCCCGGACTATCCATCGCCGTACACCGCATCGCGCCACTTCCTGCCGAAGATAACGAGCATGCTGCCGAAACTCTTCGCGGCGTTCAAGGATGAACGGCTGCGTTTCGAAGCGTTGCAGCGCAAGCGCAAGTTCGACATGGTCATCAGCGACAACCGTTTCGGCGTCGCCGCGAAAGACGCACCCTCGTTTTTCATCTCGCACCAGCTACGCTATGCAACGCCATGGTATCTTCCCGTCGAGACGGCCACCGCCGCGTTCAACGCGACGTTCCACAAACGATTCACCGGCATCATCGTCCCCGACGCTCCCGGCTCGATACTCTCTGGCCGGCTCTCCAAGAACCCCATCACTCCGAAAGGGAAAGTGCATTTCGCAGGCATCCTCACGAGCATCGAGCGCCATGACGTGCGGCAGGACATCGACTATCTCGTCGCTATCTCAGGCCCCGAGCCGCAACGCACGATACTCGAGAAGAGGATGCGCGAGCAGCTCCCGAGCCTCTCGGGCAAGACAGTCATGCTCCTCGCGCGTCCCGACATCCCGTCGAAGACGGAACGCGTCGAGCATGATGTGGGCGGCGCGACCATCATGACGCACGCTTCGCGCGATGAGATGTCACGCCTGATGTGCCGCGCGAAGTTCATCGTCACGCGTAGCGGTTACACGACGATGATGGAGCTCGCCGAGCTGCGCAAGCGCAAAGGCATCTTCACACCGACACCCGGCCAGACCGAACAGGAATACCTCTCCATGTACTACAGACGCAAGGGATGGTTCCTCTCGCGCGACCAGGATAGGCTCGACCTCTCGAAGGATATCGACGAGGCACGCAAGTACAAGGGATTTCCCACGCTGCCCGGTTCCGCGAAGAACGCGCGCAAGCTCTACGACGATGTGCTAGGCCCGTCGTTGCGGCGATGACACACCGCGGGAGTATCTGCTGTCGCGGTCAGAGTGGCACTCCCGGACGCCATGTAATCTCCGAGTATAGAATCCCGAACGTCGAACCAAAACCCCGACCAAGTCGACAGCAGCGAAAACAAAACCATTACAACAGAGCATAGTACGATCACAAAAAAACACGAAACCCGTTGATGAACATGACGAACGATCTACCACGCGATGCGTACCTCAAGCTATACGGCAAGGAGCCCGACCGCGCGCTCTCCGTGAAGTACCATGGCAATCTCAAAGGGTACAACGCGAGCGTCCGCAAATCGCTCACCGGCATCACGTTCACGCTCAGCAGGCGTTTCGAGACATGCGAACCGGAGATCCAGATAGGCGTCATGCAGTTCCTCCTCAACAAGCTCAACAAGACGAAGATACGGACCGACGACATCGATATGTACCATAGCTTCCTCAAGAAGATGAGCGAACTCGCCCCTGTCACGAAACGCGACGAACACCTCGAGAGCTCATTCCAGCGCTGCAACGAACGGTTCTTCGGCGGCATGATGACCAGGCCGAACCTCATCTGGGGCGGCCCGAACACACACCTCCTCGGGACATACACATACGCGACCGACAGCATCATGATATCCGACATCCTACGCCATGCCGACGACGACACTATCGATTACGTCATGTACCACGAGATGCTGCACAAGAAGCATAAATTCCACCACACGGGGAATCGCACGCGCAGCCACACCAAAGCGTTCCGCGATGACGAGCGGTTGTTCACGCGCGCCGACCGCCAGGACCCGGAGACCGCGCTACGCAAGCACCTCTACGCCGAGAAACGGCGAATGCAGAGCACACGAGGCATCGTACGCGAGAAGAACTTCGTCGATCGGCTTCTCGAATGGTTCTAGAGTTCAGCGCGCAGCCTTCGACCCCTAGATAGATGGTGTCGCAATCACTGCCTTGGCGTAGTTCCGAGGACCGAATGCTCGACCGGGTCGAGCGAGATGAGGTCCGAGACCGAACGAGAGTATGAACGCCGCAGTGATTGAAAAAATATTATCGCCTAAGAACCATACCCTTCCAACGGTTTAAATACCAGCATCGCCTCCGATACTACAATGACGTCGCGCAAGAAAAGGAACACTGCGAAAGAGACCGTTGGTAAGGCCGCCGGAAAGAATCGCGCCACAAGACCGGAACAGGCAATGTTCGTGCTGCGCGTGTTCTTAGGCATCGTCTTCATCTGCGCCGCCGCGTACCGTGCGCTCCACTATGATGCCGCGGTGCGAGAGATGACAGCACTCGCGCTGCCGACACCGCTCATCATTCCCATCATACTCCTGGAAGCGGGCATCGGCGCGACGCTCATCGCGGGATGGCGCACGCGACACGTCGCCATCATCACAACACTCTTCTTGATATCCGCGATATCGGCAAGTATCATCGCCACGGGACCGGCTATCATAACATCGGCAGGAGAGCTCTTCGTCTTCGATCCGACGCCGACGGACATCTTCCTGCACGGCACATACATGGTGATCGCGCTGACGATAGCGATGCGATACCGCAACAACTGACCCCGTCGAACATCGAGACCGCCACCAGTAACCGTTATCGACAATAGTCTCCGAACATCAATGCTTCTCGAAGAACCGGTGCGCGACATCGCGGATGCGCTCTGCGTGCGCACGCCACCCTTCCACATACCAACAGAGCATCTCGGTGCTGAGGAAGTCATACGCCGGCAACCGCAGCGGACGCTTGATACCCGCAATCTTACCGGGACCGTCCCCGAGGATGTCGTGATATGCGTCTTCGATAGTCATGGTGCGGGACGCGGCAGCTATCCTATCCAGCTCGCTCAGAGAACGGGCATCCCCGCAACGGAGAGCGGCCCTGAGTCCGCCGTTGTAGAAGTTGATGCGTGACATCGCATCGGGCGGGCTCTTGCGCATCTCCTGGACGCAATCATTGCGGATATTGTACATGAATTGCACATAACGGCGGTCGCAGCACAGCGCATCGAGTTGCGGCACCACGATCGGGACAGTATCGCCATCAGGATCGAAGATTGTGAAAGAGGGTTTATCGGCATCGTCGTGTGCTACCATGGAAAGTCGGCATACGCCAAGGTTAAAAAATCTATCGTCAAAAATAGCGACATCACAGAAATATCACGAGCTGAGCGCTGCCCGCACGATAGCATACACCTGCGGATACGCGACGACATCGAGCATCTTCGAATGGAGTTCCGTGCCGAAGAGATCTTCGCACGATCCGCTCACCAGATGATTATCCGCGAAATCGAGCGCGACACTCTCGACGGTAGCGACACCGTCGGCATCCTTGCCGTTGACGGTGCAACCAGTGCCTGCGATCGTCGTGAATCGCACTGTTGCTGGTTGCATCGCCGGATCGTCGAGTTTCCGCAGGAAGACGCTGCCCGCTTCCATGTCGTCGCACTCTTTGTCCTCCCCCAGGATACCGCAGAGATTGCGCGTCCGCCCTTCAGTCCCATGGTTGGGTGTGCCGATGAGCACCACCTTGTTGACGGACTCCTCGCCGAAAAGCTGCAGGTACCGGCGCACCACGAGACCGCCCATGCTGTGAGCGACGATATTCACTTTCTTCTTGCCGGTGTGATGCTTGACGATATTGACCATCTCGTTGAGACGCAATGAGTAAGTCTCGATATTCTCCGATTTCTGCGCGATGAGCACATAGTCATCGTCATTGCGGTAGAAATTATAGTAGTAGGTGACGCGGGCCATGACGGGCTTGCCAGAGAGCCCCCACTCGCCCTCGGCGACCTCGGACATCGTCGATGAAGGCGTCACGATGCCCGCATCGATGTAACCATCACGCTGCAATGCTTGCTGCATGCTCGTGAAATACGCGCCCAAGGAGTACTCAGGAGTGTTGCCGCCGTTGAACGCGTGACCGTGCACGAAGATGATGGGATACGATGCTGGATCATCGGCGCAGGACGCGTCGCTGCAGCACGGATTGCAATCCCCGAACACGCAGCATAATGGCGATGCGTCGGGGAGCGTGATGTCGAATCCGCTCTCTACAACCGGATCGATCATCGATGCTACAGGATCGAGCGCGGTCATGTCTATAGGCAGGAGCGTCGCTTGGGTGCAATACACCGCTGTGAACTGCGCGGAGGAATTGTCGGACACATTGCCGAGCAGAGAGAGCGCATCGCACACCTGGGCGATCGAAACGATAGAACTGGCAGCCGAGGACGCATTCGACGAGCTGTTCGGGCTCAGCGAGATATTCGACGATGAATTCAGCGAGGCGTTCGACGTCGTGTTGCCGCAAGGCAGGACGGCGGTCATATTCAGCGCGCATGCGGCGGCGTTGCGGTCATCCACTATCGCCGCGCCTATCAAGAGGACCGCGCTCTCGCGTTGTGCGAATGACGCATTGAGCGTCGCGGTCTCAGAGACCAATGTCTCGACGCGTTGCCGCATATCGCCATAGCGCGAATAATCACCCGTAGCATACATCACGACGGTAGAGTTCAACCGCTCCGCGAGGGAGAGCATCGGCCCCGCGATGTAGGGATCGCGCCAGAGCGCTGCGTGATCAGTCATCAGCGTCGCTGCCTGCATCCTCGTGGCATGGAGCGCGTCGCGGAGCGCATTGTGCTCCGCAGGGAGTCCTTGCACCGCGATGCGCAGCGCCGCTGCCTCATCGCGCAACGCCGAGAGCATGGCGATATCCACGTCCGAACCGTCGAGCGCTTCCCGTGCTCGCAAGTACTCTTCTTGCGCCCACAGCGCGCGCACAGTCTCCATCGCGACACTCGCCATCGAGAACCGTTCGCCTATCCCTGCGAGATCGCCGAGGAGCTGTCCGGGCCGGAGCCGCGGCTCGGAGCGCAGCACCTCTTCCACCGCGAGTATCTCTATGTCGATATCGCGAAGCGATACCAGTATCGACCGCACTTCCTGCGCGAGATCGGTCTTGATCGTCGCTTCATCCTCGGAGAGGCCGTAATTGACGGTCAACAACACAGTGTCGCGCTGCTCTAT
>Ga0209211_10005728_pt1 | contig 18385 bp, 21 predicted proteins | sample RifGroA2_FD_183992 | JGI IMG/M metagenome (GOLD analysis project Ga0209211, IMG submission 183992) | Groundwater microbial communities from Rifle, Colorado, USA - Groundwater A2 (SPAdes) (version 2) | ecosystem: Environmental > Aquatic > Deep subsurface > Groundwater | place: Rifle, Colorado... | reverse complement strand
GCGGTAGCTATTTACGCCTTAGTTATTGCTTTCAGTATTAAATAGTAATCTGGCATTCTGCCCCTGAGGGGCAGTAGCGAAATTATTATTTAAAAGATTTATATGGATTCAATTATTGATACTTTTCACGTTGATCTTAAGCTCCTCATAGCTCAAGCTGTTAACTTTGCCATTGTTTTTGTGGCCCTCTATTATCTAGCTTTCAAGCCCCTGGCTAAAACCATGCAAAACCGTAGTCAAAAAATTGCTGACGGTATCAAGAATGCTGAGGTTATTGCTCAAAAATTGGAACAATCCAAAGAAGAACAAAAGGCTATTATCAGACAAACTAAACAAGAGGCCAACCAACTCCTGCAACAGGCACAAAACGATGCTATGGAGCGTAAAGACCAAATGGTTGCTAAAGCTAAGGAAGAGATCGGTCAAATCATTACTACAGCAAAAGCTAAAATACAACAAGAGAAGGCGGCCATCCTTAAAGAGCTAAAGGTCGAAGTAGCTGATTTAGTAATTTTAACTACCACTCAATTGCTTAAAGAAAAAATTGATCCTAAAAAAGACAAGGATATTATTAACCAATTGATTAAATAATATGAAGCACTCGGTTAAACAATATGCCTTGGCCCTTTATGAAGCCACTGTTGATAAAAAGCAAAAGGCTATTCCTGATTTAGTTAAGAATTTTCTTAATTTATTAATTAAGAATAATGACTTAGCTAAAATTAATGAGATAATCATAATCTTTACTAACATTTGGCAGGAAGCTAACGGCCAATTATCTGCTCAATTGATTACCAAACAACCGGTGACAGCCGAGGTACTAAAAAATATTACTGCCTATGTTAAAACCCAAACTGACTGCCAAAACATTGACTGGCAACAGAGCACTGATCCGACCATCTTGGGCGGTTTACTAATTAAATATCGCGATCAAGTGATTGATGGCACAATCAAAAGCAATTTATTAAGACTTAAAGATAAACTAGTTAACTAAAAATATGTCTAATACCAAAGATTTCATTGTTGAACAAATTAAACAACAAATTACTGATTTTCAAACAACTTTTAAAAAACAAACTGTGGGTCGTGTATTAAAAGTAACCGACGGCATCGCTTTGGTTTCCGGTTTGTCAGATGCTATGATGAGTGAAATTTTAGAATTTCAAGCTGACGGCCAAACAGTAACCGGCGTAGCTCTTAACTTAGAAGAAAATACCATCGGTGTTATTATCTTAGGCGACTATACTATTATTAAAGAAGGCCAAGAAGTAAAAACTACTGGCCGTATTTTAGAAGTACCTGTGGGCCCAGAAATTATCGGCCGCGTGCTGGATGCTCTAGGTAAGCCCGTAGACGGACAAGGGGCTCTACAAACTAAACAATATTATCCTATTGAAAAAATTGCTCCTGGCGTTATCACCCGTCAATCTGTTAACCAACCCGTGCAAACTGGCATCAAGGCTATTGATTCCATGATCCCCGTTGGTCGTGGCCAACGTGAATTAATTATCGGCGACCGCCAAATCGGCAAGACAGCCATTGCTATTGATACTATCATTAATCAGAAAGGCCAGAATATGAAATGTATTTATGTGGCCATTGGCCAGAAAGAATCAAAGATTGCCAACATCACTGCCAAACTGACAGCGGCCGGTGCTATGGACTATACCACCATTGTTTTAGCTGGTGCTTCTGATCCAGCTTCCATGTTGTACTTAGCTCCCTATGCTGGTTGCGCCATGGCTGAATACTTTTTAGACCAAGGCGAGGATGTGTTAATTATCTACGATGATTTGTCAAAGCATGCTAACAGCTATCGCGAAATTTCTCTCTTATTAAGACGCGCTCCAGGTCGTGAAGCCTATCCCGGCGATGTTTTCTATCTTCATTCCCGCTTATTAGAACGAGCCTGTAAATTAAATGCTGAATATGGTGGTGGTTCCATTACTGCTCTGCCAATTATTGAAACTCAGGCTGGCGATGTTTCTGCCTACATTCCAACTAATGTTATTTCCATTACTGATGGCCAGATCTATTTAGAACCAGATCTTTTTTACCAAGGTCAACGTCCAGCTGTTAATGCTGGTCTATCTGTTTCCCGCGTCGGCTCCGATGCCCAAATTAAAGCCATGAAAAAAGTGGCGGGTAAATTGAGATTGGAAGCAGCTCAATTCCGTGAATTAGCTGCTTTTGCCCAATTTGGCTCTGACTTAGATGTTGATACTCGTCGTAAATTAGAACGTGGCAAACGTCTTTTTGAAATCTTCAAACAAGATCAATATAATCCCATTGCTGTCGACAAACAAGTCATCATTTTCTTTGCTTTGATTAATGGCTTGTTGGACAACATCCCAGTAGACAAAGTCGGCCAATTTGAAACTGGTCTTTACCAGAACTACGAAGCCAGTGGTGACAAAGTTAAACAAGCCATTAACAAAATTAGCGTACTAGATGCCACGGCTGAAAAAGCTATTACTAATTTAATCAATGATTACAAAACTGGTTTAGATTATTTACTAGAAGACAAGGCTGAGGATTAAAAACAAAAAGAGAAAGAATAATAAAAAGATGCTGGTAACAAAAAATTAATATGGCCAATACCAAAGAAATACAAAGACGTATTAAATCCGTCAATAATATTAAAAAAATTACCAAAGCCATGGAAATGGTGGCGGCAGCTAAAATGCGCAAAGCCATTGAAGCTGTTTTGCGTACTCGTACCTATGCTAATTTAAGTTGGGAAACAATCTTACGTCTAGCCAATGGCCAAACCAAAGAAAATCATATTCTCTTACAAGCCAAAGAAACAGTAAAAAAAGTAGCCATTATTTTAATGACTTCTAACCGTGGTCTATGTGGTGGTTTCAATGCTAACCTCATCAACAAAATTATTAAATCAACTAAACAACACAAAGACTATAGTCATGAATTTATTCTAGTCGGTAAGAAAGGTGGCGCTTTAACCAAATATGGCCAAACTATTATTGCTGAATTTCCTAAAGCCGACTTAGTCACCGGTGTTAATGAGATTTCTGCCTTGGCCCAAATGATTATTGTCGGCTATGAACAGGGCGACTACGACAAAGTGTTGTTAGCCTATACTGATTTTGTTAACTCCACCAAACAAGTACCGCGTATCAAACAACTTCTGCCTGTTGATATTAATGCCCAAGATGATTATTTAGGCGTGGTTGGTCAAAGTTCTCAGATCGCTACCACCAAAGAATATATTGTCAATAAAAAAGAAGCTCATGATCCGAATCTAGGTTATGAATATGACTATTTGTTCGAGCCTAACGCCCAAGAAGTTTTAGCCGGTCTCGTACCTCAGCTAATTAAAGTTCAATTATTTCAGGCTCTATTGGAAAGTAATGCTTCAGAACACAGCGCTCGTATGTCCACCATGCATCAGGCTACAGAAGCGGCTGGTGATATTGTGGCGGATCTAACTTTGAGCTTCAACAAAGCCCGTCAAGCTAGCATTACTTCAGAAATTGCTGAGATTTCAGCGGGAGCCAATGCTTTAGCTGATTAATTCCTCCAGTCGTGACTATTTAAACCTTTAAATAGTCACGACTGGAGGAATAAAAAAGTCAGAATTGCTTCCGACTATAAATGATTACCTGACATTGACTTGAAACTAAGCTTATTAGTTCTTAATTTTTCCAGTATCAACTCCAGGCTATTCCCGATCACATATTCTCTCTCAGGTTCGTATTCACCTAGACTGAAAGTTTCGTGTAAATGCGTGTAAGCATACATACTACGGAAATACATGTAGACTTTTTGCTCAGGGGCCCAGAAATTAATTACTACCACGTTTGGTTTATTAAGCTGTTGACGTATGTCATCTCCTAGACGGTTTAAATCCTGATTATTAAAAACAAAGATGCGTACCGTAGCCATATAGTATAAATGCCGTAGGCTTTTGACACTAATATAAAAACCGTAGGCCGTTAAACAAAGTCCGGCTATTACTAAAAAGTGGTAATACATAAGATTCTCCAAAGAACAATAAAACAATTTATATAATTATCAATAAAATAACACAATTAAAAAATCTGTCAAACTAGAATAAATATATGTCTAAAACAATAGGAACAATTAAACAGATTATCGGCGTGGTCGTTGATGTAGAATTTGCTGATCGCCTGCCTGAAATCTACAATGCTTTGGAAACCAAAATTAATGGTCAGAAGCTAGTCTTAGAAGTGGAACAACATATTGGCTCCAATGTGGCTCGCACAGTAGCCATGGGCTCAACCGATGGTTTAAAACGTGGGGATATAGTAACTGATACTGGCGCGGCTATTTCTGTACCGGTTGGCGATGCTACTCTGGGTCGTATTTTTGATGTTCTGGGCAATGCTATCGATGGCCTAGAACAACCAATCACTGAAAAGAAATATACTATTCATCGCCCAGCCCCAGATTTTGTTGACCAATCCACCAAGACAGAGATTTTAGAAACCGGCATCAAAGTCATTGACCTAATCTGCCCCATTGCTAAAGGCGGCAAGGTGGGTATGTTTGGTGGCGCCGGTGTTGGCAAAACAGTTATCATCCAAGAGTTTATCAACAATATTGCCAAACAACATGGTGGCTATTCTGTTTTTGCTGGCGTAGGTGAACGTACTCGCGAAGGCAATGATCTCTATCATGAAATGAAGAATTCTGGTGTTTTAGACAAGGTAGCTATGGTCTTCGGCCAAATGAACGAACCGCCAGGAGCTCGTTTACGCGTTGGTTTGACTGGCTTGTCCATGGCTGAGTATTTCCGTGATGAACAAGGCAAAGATATACTTTTCTTTGTAGATAATATTTTCCGTTTCACCCAAGCCGGCTCTGAAGTATCCGCTCTGCTGGGTCGCATGCCATCGGCTGTGGGCTATCAACCAACCCTAGCCACAGAAATGGGACAATTACAGGAACGCATCACCTCCACTGACAAAGGCTCTATCACCTCTATCCAAGCTGTTTATGTGCCAGCCGATGATTTAACCGATCCGGCCCCAGCTACAACCTTCGGCCATCTAGATTCAACTGTAGTTTTGTCTCGTGCTCTTTCAGAATTAGGTATTTACCCCGCCGTTGATCCCTTGGATTCCTCTTCCACTATTTTAGATCCTAAAATTGTTGGCCAGAAACACTATGACACAGCTCGTGGTGTACAAAAAGTGTTACAACGCTACAAAGACTTACAAGATATTATTGCTGTCTTAGGTATGGAAGAATTATCTGATGAAGACAAACTCACCGTCTATCGCGCTCGCAAAATCCAAAAATTCTTGTCCCAACCATTTGCCGTAGCCGAAACCTTTACTGGTCGACCAGGTGCTTATGTTAAATTAGAAGATACTATTAACGGCTTTGCGGAAATCTTAGCCGGTCAACACGATGATCAACCAGAAGACGCTTTCTACATGAAAGGTTCGGTTAAAGAAGTGGCTACTAAATAATATATGTCAGACTTAACTATAAAATTTGAAATAGTTACACCAGAAAGGGTGGTTCTTAAGACTGAGGTGCTGCAAGCAACCATACCGACAACTACGGGTGAAATCACTATTTTGCCTCATCATGTACCCTTGGTTGCTATACTACGACCAGGAGTGATTGAAGTTAAAACGACTAACAATGCTGAAGTAGAGATCATATCTGTTTCTGGTGGTTTTGTGGAAGTCCTAAAAAACAAAATTGTTATCTTAGCCGATACCGCAGAAAAGGCCTCTGACTTAAACGAAGAGCGCATTGCCCAAGCGAAACAAGCTGCTGAAAATTTGAAACAAACAGCCAAAGCTGAAGACAGTGTTAAGTTCACTGACCTAAACGCTAGAATAGAAAAAGAGCTAGCTCGTTCTCGGGCAATTAGTCGCTGGAAGAAATTAAAGAATATCAAGTAAGATCATATCACCTCTTGACAAACGTCTATAATTGCACTATAGTATTTATTAATAATAGTTATTTATAATCAACAAAAAAGGAATAGTATGCAAGTAAAATTCAATTTTACTAATCAACATCATTGCCCCGCTGGAGTAGTGCATTGTGAAGATTTCAGATTCTGGCAGGCCATTGGTCTGTATTTAAGAGGTGAGCTACAGTTAGATCATTATGATTTAATCAGTTTAGCTGGCGGTGGTAAAAATATTTTAAGCTGCGACCTCAATAATGCAGAAGATATTGTAACCAAATCAATTAATGTGTCTTTTGACTTGCACCAAGCCAATACCCTAGTCATTATCAATCATCGAGATTGCGGTGCTTACGGCGGTTCTCAAGTTTTCAATCATGATCGCAATAAAGAAATGGATTTTCATCTTGACCAACTAAGTCAAGCTAAGGCTAAATTAATTGCTCGCTATCCTGACAAAAAAATTATTGCTGTTTATGTTAACCTAAATGATGAGAAAAATTTACTTGATATATCATCTATCGATTAATAAACAAAACATCAAAAACCAAGCCTCTTTTTTAAGAGGCTTTTCTATTGACAAAAAGAAGCAATGGTGCTAAGCTAGGTAATTATATGCTATATAGATGACTGTATAGTTCTTTCCAATTAAATTAATGTTTTTACTAACCAAAACTCGGGGGATTTACTAATGCACAATTTTACACCAAGCACAGTACCAGAAGAAATGGTACCAACCGCAACACCATCAGAGGTGACAGCACAAGAAGTAAGGGATTTTTTAAACGGCAGAGCTTTTATGTTCACTGATCAAGAAATAGCCAACATATTAGCCCTACCATTGACAGCAGATGACATGCGTATAACTGTAAATAATCAGTTACGTATCAAATCTAAAAAACTACCGACAGTATTCAGGCTAGCTACGCCAGAAGAACGAAGCCTTATTAGAAAAGGCGATCAAAGTGCGGGTTATATTATTAACAGTTACACCAATCCGGAAAGTGTGACTGTAACCGATATACCAGAACACGATGTAAAAATTTGGTCCCATGGTCAGACTGCACTTTTGGCAATCTACCAAAATTTATTAAACAAACTCAATACCTCTCATAACGGGGCTAATAGTTTAATAGAAAATGCCATCGGCGCTATCAGACATGGACAATTTTCTGACAGATGCCAAAATAATATTGACACAATAGTCAATGATGGCAGATTTAACACCAGCAAGATTGTGAAATGCAGTAAAATTATTCCTTTGCAATCTTTTGTGGAGAATCCTTTAATTGCACAATGTGGTCACTGCTATGAATAATGGCTAAGTAAAATTTATTTACAACCTCTCATTAGGGAGGTTGTTTTATTTGCTAAAATATTTAATCACTGTATAATAATAAAACTAAGCTATTCTATGGAACAAATTTTAGACCTCCATATACATTCTAAATATTCTCGTGCTTGCTCACCGCAGTTGACTCTGCCTAATATTGAGCAAACTTGTCGTCGCAAAGGCGTGGATATTATAGCGACGGGTGATTTTACTTACCCAGCTTGGTTTAAACATATTAAAGAGGAATTAGAAGAAATCCAACAAACCGGTCTTTTCCAACTGAAAAAAGGTGATGACGCCATAAAGTTTATTCTGTCCACAGAGCTGTCCTTAGTTTACAAAGACGATATTAAATGTCGTAGAATTCACTTAGTTCTACATGCTCCTAGCCTAGAAGCAGTTGCCGAGCTCAATGCTTTTTTAGATCAGCACTATAATATTCGTTCTGATGGCCGCCCTATTTTAGGTATGACCGCCCCCGCCCTAGTTAAACTCTGTTTAGACATTGATCCTCGCTTCCTAATTTACCCAGCCCACATCTGGACACCTTGGTATTCTGTCTTTGGTTCTAAATCTGGTTTTGATACCTTAGCCGAATGCTTTAAAGAACAGACCAAAAATATCTATGCCATTGAGACAGGCCTCTCCAGCGACCCAGCCATGAATTGGCGGTTAACAGCTTTGGATAATTTAACTATTTTATCTAATTCCGATGCCCACTCTTTGGCTAATATCGGGCGCGAAGCTAATATTTTTAACATGGCAACTGTAACCTATGACGAAATCTATCGTATTATCACTAGCCAAGACAAAAAAAATATTGTCCAAACTATTGAATTCTATCCCGAGGAGGGCATGTACCATTATGATGGGCATCGTCATTGCCAAATTAGTTTTGAACCAACAATCACTAAAAAACACAAAGGAATATGCCCTGTTTGCAAGAAGCCTTTGGTAATCGGCGTAATGAATAGGGTAGAGGAATTAGCTGACCGTCCAACAGGTGCCCAATCTCCTCAAGCCGTCTCCTTTATCAAACTAGTAGAATTAGACAAAATTATTGCCCAAAGTTTAGGTCTTAAATCCCGTCAATCCAAACAAGTAGCCACTGTCTATGATCGGATGATTAAACACTTGGGCAGTGAACTAAATATCCTTATGAAAGTTGACTTAGAGACTGTCAAACAAATCGCTGGTGAAAAAATCGCTTTAGGTGTCAGCCATGTTAGACTGGGCCAGCTAGATATCCAACCCGGTTTTGATGGCCAATATGGACAAATTAATGTTTTTTCTCATGAAGAACAAGCAATTAACCAACAAATTAAATTACTCTGATTAAAGAGCCAAACCTTTAATTTAAGCTAAAAAATCTGTTAATTGCTTAACAGATTTTTTTACTAAAATTAAAGCATTTTACAAAAATATCACCATTTTTTGGCTAATATCCCTTGACAAATAAAAAAATATATGATACACTGCTCTATTCTTTAATACTGAGGTTGCTTGGAGCGGGATAGGCACGACAAGCATGGGGAAAATTTTTTTAGACTATTTCCGGTCTCGACTAGAAATCTTCTAAAATGTTTTTTCTTGCCTACCCGCTTTAGTCAATCTCATAAAAACTCCGTCTTATTAAGGCGGAGTTTTTGTTATAAAAATTGGCTATTGCTTAAATATTGACTATCATTTAAATACTATATATAATATCAATATATAGTATTGTTCATTCCCAAGCAAAAATCATGGAGAGGAAGAAAGAGAAAAATCGATTCCTGAAGAAGACTTAGTTTGCCTACATCTGTATGGCAAGCAAACCCAATATAGTCGTGAAACGGAACAGCCCAAACCCATAATTAAAATGGGGGTAGTAGGACCTATACAAAGGTCTGCTGCAGCACAGTTTTGGGAGCTGGCTAATAGCGCAGAATAATAGGTATCCTGAGTAAGTATATTTAGTACTGAATTTGTCTAATGCAATTTATTGCACCCGATAAGGCTAAACACTTCATGGTTTAATTTTTTAAAAATCCGCTATCATTTATGATGGCGGGTTTTATTTTATGATGACAAAAATATAATATTTTATTGTTTAATTGTATTATCAATTGTCGTGACCGAAATGGTTTCTGCGGTTGCCTCTTTGTTTTGTTCATAAACGCCCAAGCCAGAATCAGGGGTGGCTATGGTTTCGGAAGTTGCCTCAGTGGTACTTAATGTTTCTACACCCAACAAACAAACTTCCTGCCAGGGCACATAATGAGAAGAAAAACGTTTGTCCTTAGTTTCGCCGTTAGGATAAACTACAGAATAATCAAAATAGGCATCGGCTCCATTATGAGCGTGTTCAGTGCATTTCTTTTCACCAACCGGTAAATCTAAGGTCTCGATTATTTTAGTTGGTGCTGGCTCGACAATATTGTAAATAACGGGTTTGGTCTGTTTGACTTGGCGACCATCTTTGGTGCCCCAAAAATCAAAATACAAATCATTACCATCAATGCGATACTGAATCAAAATATAATTGCCGGTATCATTCATAAAACGGAAATCCGGTTGAGGACTGTAGATAGTAGCATCAGTACCGGCTGGCTCATAATAGCTAACACGATAAGAATGGTTGCGACGCATAGTAATGGGCAAGCCAGTAGCTAAAGCTGTCCTGAACATAGTCGTGCCAATCTGGCACAGACCGCCACCGTATTCTGGTATGGTTTTATTTTCTTTAATAACCAATTCTGTCAAATAACCAGAGGCAGCATTAATTTCACCCAACACCCCAATCAAAGAAAATTCTTCATCGGGCCTAATTAAAACGCCATTTAAGGTATTAGCTCCGGTTTTAATATTATGTCGACGGTTAACTGGGGAACCGACAAAATTAGAATGACCCGTGCCAATTATTTCTTTAATACCCATTTGTTCTGGCTCGGACATTTCCGTCAAAGCCTTGCTTTCTTTAACTACTAGCTCTAGTTCTCTTGTTCTGTTAACCACAGCTTGGGCAATTTTGGCTGCGCTGGCTTCTAAATCGGTTTCCCAACCGTCTTGTCCTGCTTGAAAAGCCGAAACCCTCTGACCGATCATTTTAAATTTAGCATCAATAGCTGGCTGATCTAAATCAGGAGCAATTTTTTCTTGTAAATATTGAGCGATCTTCTTTTGATTCAAGCCCACAACCACCTCTTTACTAAATCGTCCACCGGTTAATTCTAGAGTGAGCCACTCAATCAGGATTGCCTCTTCTATGACCCGAGTCTGATCTTGATATTTTAAAGTCAGGGGAGCTAGGGTCATTAATTGCTTAGCCTGGTTATCAATATTTAAAGTATCTTTTTTGTAAATTTCCGGCTCCACTTCCTTGTCAATTAAACCAACGGGGTGGGTATCCATGACCGACAGATTTTGTTTCATATCCGCAATGGCTTGATCATAGTCTAAAGATAGGCCTGGAGCCTCGGGCCTAACCCAAAAATTTCCATGTTCATCTTGCACTAGAGTGGCGTTCTGTACGGGTATAGTGAATTGATCAAAGGTGCTAGATAATAGTTCTCTTAATTTATGTTCATCTAAATCAAAAACCAAAGGCACGTGTTTTTTCAAAACCAAACTTTGCAGTTTGTCTTTCCAACTTATCAACCAATTAAAGTCACGGCCGACTTGATAGGCGTCAGCGGCTGTTTGTAAAGCATTGACATTAAACAGGGTATAGGACAAATCAATATCAAAAGACTGGACAGCTGGTTTTACTACCAATTCTTTGTCTTGATAATAGAAAGCTAAACCTTCAGCAAAAACATTAGCCGCTTCTTGAATATGAAAATTAGCTTCTTCTTTAGTTTGACCAGTCAAGCTGAGCTGACCAACTTTGACTCCAGGGTAAATACGGCCTTGATACACTCTTTCCAGGGCTAAACAACCAAACAAAAGCACTAACAAAATAGCCAGCGCAATAATTAATGACACCGGCCAATGATGAGGTAATATTTTTTTCCAAAATTCAGAAGCCATATTAAATTTTTAAAATATCATTTAGTAAACTAGCGGGAGATAAATTCATAGCACTGGCCGTTGGCTCTATTTCAGAACTATAGGTGATAGTAAAATAAATTGTCTGCCCCTCTCGTAGATTCTCAGGCAATTTATTCTTAGGCCAAACCACGGCCTGATTATCATCAACCAAGACTACTATTTCCTGCTCTATACTTTTGACAACAAATTTTAACTTCATTTCTGTTTTACTTTAATAACATGATCCGACTGTTTGAGCCTAGGTAAAGTAATAGTCAAAATACCATTTTTAAAATCAGCCTTGACCTTGTCTTCCACTACTGGATAGGGCAAAATAATGGTGCGGGAAAATTTTCCCCAATAGCACTCACGATACAAATAATCCTTGTAATCTACCTCTTCGTCTAAATGTCTAATACCACGGATAGTTAAAGCATCACCCTGAACAGCAATTTCAATATCTTCGGGTCGGGCTCCGGCCACAGTGGATTTAATGACAATATTATTACCTTGCTGGAAAACATCAACGGACAACTGGCCTTCTTCTTCAGCCAAGTCTAGCCAAGACTCTTCCATTTCGGTATTGGCTTCGGGCAAGGGAGACGTCTCTTCTTTTTTAAGAAAATTACGCATAATTAGCTTTTTACTTTCTGCTATCATTATATCAGAAAAAGAATAAAAACAAAAAAGACCACAGCTCCTAAGCCACAGCCTTTTAAATGATAATTACTATTTACCAATCACCTTGTCAATAATACCATACTGACAGGCCTCATCAGCGCTCATAAACTTGTCGCGGTCAGTATCCTTGTCTATCTGAGCCGAGGTCTTACCAGTATGTTTAGCCAAAATCTTGTTCATCTTGTCCTTAGTGCGTAAAATATGTTCAGCCCTAATCTTGATATCCGTAGCCTGACCTTCCATGCCACTCATTAATTGATGAATCATAATTTCACTGTTAGGTAGGGCAAAACGTTTTCCTTTAGCACCAGCGGCTAACAAAACCGCACCCATAGAAGCGGCCATGCCCACGCAAATTGTGGAAACATCAGATTTCACATACTGCATAGTATCATAAATAGCCATACCCGAAGTGACTGCACCGCCCGGAGTGTTGATATAAAACTTAATATCCTTGTCTTTACTCTCAGCATCTAGAAAAAGAAATTGGGCAATAATAATATTGGCGACATGATCAGTAACCGGCTCACCCAAAAAAATAATACGGTCTTTTAACAATCGTGAATAAATATCATAGGCGCGTTCAATTTGTCCGCTTTTTTCAATAACTGTAGGGATTAAAGGCATATATATAAATTATTAATAATTTTAAAAACTACGGTCTTTGCCCACAATGACCTGTAAAACTTTAGGCAAAACGCCTATTTCATCTAGGGCACTGACTCTGGCTATACCGTCCAAAGTAATTTCCTGATAGGCGCCATCAATATTGATTTTGTCAAAACAAATAGAGGTGGGCGTTTCTTCATTTTTAAAAATTTTCTTGTCCGGTTTTTTAATTAACAAGTTTAAACGACCGTCTTCTGGGCTGGGGTTCTTACCGTCATAGTCCATTCCGGCCGGCAAAAAATTAATTAATTCCATATTCACCTTACTGGTGCGGATGGAATAATTCTTGTCAATATCAATCTTGACGTTATCAGCAAACCAAGCAGCATTACGCAAAAAAACTTTTTTGTTAACTGTACCTAGATCCATATCAATAATACGCCTAGCCGATAGGGTTTGTGGCGCGTCCTTTAGGGTTAGGCCCAGGCCAGAGGCAATTAAATTATCAGCACCCAGAGGAATAATACCCAGAGGTATTTTAAACTCTGTCACTAAACTAAGCACTTGATGAACGATCCAATCATTACCGACTACTACTAAAGTCTTGGGATGGCGACGCAATTCCTGTTTCACAATATCATGCAAACTGCGTAGTTTGCTTAAACGGCAAACCCGTCCACTGACGCCCAAATCAGTCAGCCTAGTTTCAAGCTGATTAATAATATTGGTGTGCTTTTTGAGGCTCACAAATGAGTCGTAGATATAGGTGTGCATGAGGCTTTAATTATTTTTCTTCAGCCGTGCCTGATTCATCTTCTTCTTTTTGCGCAGCAATTTTAGCCCTAGCCTGCTTACCTTCTTTAATCACCATTGTACAGCGACCATTAAGCAAAGCACCTTCGGCTACAGACAAGCGAGAAGCTTCAATGTCGCCAAAAATTTTAGCGCTCCTGGTTATTTCCAAATAATCATCAACTGTAACATTGCCACGCACTTGACCACTAATCTTGGCGCTAGACGCTCCAATGCTAGCGATGATCATAGCCTTTTCGCCAATGCGCAACATGCCACGAGTCTTGACATTGCCTTTGACTTCGCCGTCAATGACCATGTTGCCCTGGCAAACAAAATCTCCCTCCACTTTAACGGAAGAACCAATGATGGTTTCCACGTCTTTGGTATTAACATTCCCTCCTGACTTGTCTTTTTTAAACATAAACATGGGCTTAATAATTAGTCTATTGTTATAGAATTATAGCAATAGCCAACCAGTATTGTCAAAAGGTTTAGCCTAAGTTATAGTAAAAACATTAGCTCCTGTAGTTTAATGGATAAAACAAGCCCCTCCTAAGGGCTAGATGCAGGTTCGATTCCTGCTGGGAGCACCATAGACAAAATAATCCCTTTATATTGTAACAAAGGCGATCAGCCTTGCTTTTTTCAAGCAGGACTATTATAATAGCGTCAGTATCCATATCAATTTAATTGAGAATAAGGGCCCGTAGCTCAGTTGGTTAGAGCGTCGCGATGGCATCGCGAAGGTCGCAGGTTCGAATCCCGTCGGGTCCACATAATTATTATGTTCATTTAAAAAAGGGAAGTAAGACATGAAACAATATTTAACATTTGTCCAAGAAGACCTGTTATATGAAGATACACTAAATTATTACGCCAGAAAGGGTTATGAATTAATTAATCATTTTCAAGATTGCAATGGCAAATTTCATTATGTATTTAAATTAACAAATGCAGAAGTGGGTTCAGTTAGCGAGTGGTATATACATGCTAAAAAAAGAGAAGAAGAACAAGAAAAGATTGCAAAGAATAAACTTTTCACTAAACTCTTAAAAGAAATTGCTCATAACCTTAATAAGGTTGACTCATCTATTAATCAACTTAATTTGTCTTATGACGATTCAAGGGCGCTAGATTTGTTAGAAAAGATAGAATTTGCTATAAACTATTTTGAAGAAACAATGCATGATAGATAGAATAATTTACCAGATTTATTAATTTAAGTCTGGTTTTTTATTACATTTTTGATCTCCAAAAATGCCTCTTTTTTACAGAGATAAGTCCACAGTACTGTGGACTTATCTCCAAAAACAGCTACCCGAGTTCTTATTTAATATTAGCCAAATAAAAAAGATAAGTCTACAGTATAGTGGACTTATCTTTTTTTTGATCAAAAATTGATGAAAAAATGGTCTTTATTTCTTCTAGAACACTTCGATGCTCTTTTTATTATTCTTGTCTTGATTTTTAAACAATCCTTGTTGTTTTTCCTGGAACTTGGTATAATTAAAATAATCAATCAATTTAAATGATATCCATGCCTCACCTCTTCAATACCAACCTACTCAATGTTAAGCTGATCAAAGAAAAAGCTGATCTGCGCGGTGGTCAACACGTAGCTGATTTTGGCTGTGGTAAATTTGGCCATTTTAGCTTCTTAGCTGCCGGGCCCATTGGCAGTGGCGGTTTGGTCTATGCCGTAGATGTAGTTAAAGAAAATCTGGAACAAATAAAGAAGGAGGCTGACATACATAATGTTAAAAATGTCACTACTGTTTGGAGTGATTTGGAAATGCCCAGGGCCACGGCCATAAAACCGGGTTCGCTGGACAGAATATTTTTAGTCAATATCTTGCATGAAGCTAAAGAACCATATAAGATACTAGCTGAAGCCTTGCGTCTTTTAAAACCAAAGGCTAAACTAATCATAGTAGATTGGAAAAGAATAGCCTCCCCTTTCGGACCTAAAAAAGAAAGCAAGCTAGATACATTACAACTGATTGCTAATGCTAAGAGGCTAGGCTTTCTGTTGGAGGATGAATTCGAGGCTGGTAAGTATCATTTTGGACTAATATTAACTAAAATATAGCAGGGAGGATGTAAATTTATGAATGAATTATTAACTTTAGGTTACTGGTTTAATTCTCGACCAGCACCCTTTGGCAATTTTGGCCAAACATTATTAATTGCTGCCATTGTTGTTTTCTTAATTGGCTCTCTTATTAGCTGGCGCTTTTACAAACGCCAGATGCCTGTTTACCACAAAGTCTGGCAGAGTCTATTCAGCTTTTGTATAGCCAATGTGATCGTGGCTTTGTTCTGGGCCTTCTTTGATTATCAGATGATACCCATTCTCATGTCTAAAATCTGGTATCTGCTCTGGCTAATTGAAGCCCTTATCTGGTTTATTATGATCCTCATTCGTATCAAGAAAATTCCGCAACGCAAACAAGAATTAACTAAGCAACAAGAATTCAACAAATATATTCCTAAATAATTTGGCTAATATTAAAGTAATATCCCTAAAGACTTGACAGATATCTTTTTTTAGCTTATACTAGCCCCAAAAGAGCTCAAGTAGTGATCCGAAAAAGCACAAAACCCCTATTTTTAGGGGTTTTTTGTTTGCCTAGATCATTGACAACTTAAAAAATGTATGCTACACTGCCCTATTAAATCCTTGAGACAAAGGGTTTTTAATTTAAGAAAAATAATAACTTTGGACCCTTATTTTAAGGGGTAAATATATGTTTAAAAACACTCAATCTATTCTTAGTAAAATAAGTAAAAAGACTCTAGCTTTTACTGTTTCCACTTTAATGTTCAATATGGTTATTGCTCCAGCCTCAGCTACTTTTACTGCTGTTGATTATTTAGAAACTGGTTACGGCCAATATCTAACCAACAAGGAAAAGGTTGATAATTTCTTGCCTAGCCAGAATAAAAATACAGTTCTAGAAAATGCTGATGATTTACTAACTCAACGCATTCTCTATCCTGAACAGATAATTGTCGAAACCAGACAGAGACAGATTTCTGCCTATAACGCTGGCGATATCTATCAGTGCGATGGTAGCCCTTGTATCTCTGCTAATGGAGAAAACATCTGTGAAGCTTTAAAACAAGGTTTTAAACGTTGCGCCGCTAATTTTGTACCCTTTGGTACAGTCTTGGATATTGAGGGCTATGGCCAATGTTTAGTTACTGATCGTATGAATTCCAGATATACTTCCCGAGTGGATATCGCCATGCCTTTGTCTGCCAAACAAGAAGCTAGAGAATTTGGTCTGCAGACTCTAGAAGTCAAAATTCTGGCTAAATTGTAAAAACATATACAGAATCACATATTTTAAACAAAAACAGCTCACAGGGGCTGTTTTTGGCCTTCTACGGCCTATTAAAGTCTTGTCTTTTGTCACATCATCTGATATTATGGGATTAGTATAAAAAATGGTCCTTTTATTAGCTGGTCACGTAGCCAAGCGGTCTAAGGCGACGGTTTGCAAAACCGTTATTTCGTGGGTTCAAATCCCACCGTGACCTCATTGACTAGTAGTAGTAAAAAGATAAGTCCACAGTACTGTAGACTTATCTTTTTTTATTGTTTAATATTAGCACAGGCAAATTTGCAAAACTACAGAGATAAGTCCACGCTACTGTGGACTTATCTCTACGTTTTTAAAATAATTGCTATTAAGAATATTTTTTAATCAATAAGACTCCCTTTTGTTTGTTTTTTAACTCTGACTCCTCTGCTTTGGGTATTTTTGTACTGAGATAAGTCCACGCTACTGTGGACTTATCTCAGGCAAAACTGTGGATAACTTGTGTATTAGGTGGATAAGTCTGGAGATAAGTCCACAGTACTGTAGACTTATCTTTTGTAAAAATTTGTGGACAAATGATCTAAAAGGGGAGATAAGTCCACGCTACTGTGGACTTATCTCAGGCAAAACTGTGGATAACTTGTGTATTAGGTGGATAAGTCTGGAGATAAGTCCACAGTACTGTAGACTTATCTTGTGGATAAGTCTAGATCATTACCTGTTATTTGTTTTAATATAAAGTAAAAACACTCAAATCTTGACATAACCATTGACCACATTGCAAAAAAATGATATAATAGGGTTATAAATGTTCTTTGGCACCTTCTTTTAAAATAATTAGTTTAACTAGTGCTACACCTTGAATAACAGTTAGGTTATTCAAAGACAAAGACAAAAACAAAATTACAAGGAATCCCGGTCCCCAAAAAAATATTGTTTGTATTTATACAAACAACAAGGATTCTAAGCACCGGTTATACTAAGAAATAATTTCATAAGACTTTCTACAAAAGAAAATTTTATGAAAAGGGCTCAATGCAGTAGTCATTAATTAATTTTATATTTTTTCGGACTCACTCTTGAGCCCTTTTTTAATTTTGGGCAACAAAAAAGCACAGCTGAAGAGGTGTGCTTTAAAAAAGATAATTATTGAATCTGAAACTTCATATTGTTCGTTTGTTCGATAATAGTAATGGTAGCTTTGGCAGAAGGATTGTCCGTTGATTTCAATATTAGTCTTGCACCAAATTTATTATGTAGCTGTCTCAGGAATTCATCACCCCATCCTGGAGTAAAAGTATTAACTCCGTCAAAATCAACTATTATCATTTCATCATCTTTGATAACATTGAGTGTTGGACTAAAAGCCAAAAACGCTTCTTTGCCAGATTGACGAGAGGCGAGGGTGGTACCAAATTTTTTTAATTCGATATTCACATTAATTATTTAAAAGTTTCTTAGCACCAAATATAAATATTAGAGCACAGTTTCACCTTCAATAACTTTCTGACCGCTACCAGTGTCTTGTTGGCCTTTACGGAAGATCCAAAGCTGTTGAGCAATGGTTAAAATGGTAGTCAGGAACCAATAGAGAGCTAAGCCAGAGGGCAGACCCATACAAATAAAGACAGTTAAGACGGGCATGAAATAGGTCATCTGTTTACTCATAATATTAGCCATACTAGCTTCTTTGCTACCAGCTTTACTAGGTTGTTGCTT
>Ga0209211_10005726_pt1 | contig 18392 bp, 11 predicted proteins | sample RifGroA2_FD_183992 | JGI IMG/M metagenome (GOLD analysis project Ga0209211, IMG submission 183992) | Groundwater microbial communities from Rifle, Colorado, USA - Groundwater A2 (SPAdes) (version 2) | ecosystem: Environmental > Aquatic > Deep subsurface > Groundwater | place: Rifle, Colorado... | reverse complement strand
TGCATTATCATCAAACTGGACGAAATAGTTAGGTGAATTCACAGGTGGTAATGCGGCACCATCCAGATCAGACGGCAGCATACCACCTAAGTTAGAGTCCAGTGCATAAAGGTCAAAATAGACCATCTGCGCTGGCAGGCCGAGCAGCATCTTATCACGCTCAAAGGCAACTACCCCCTGTCCGCCCCAGCCAATGTTGGTAAACTGATTGACTGCCATATAGTAGCCGTCCGGCCAGACCCCGATTTTAGGGTAGTCGTTCATCTTGCTATTGCTGATCAGGAAGTCGTACCTGTACCAGGCACCTGTTGGATCCCCTGTCTGGGAGACAGCGATACACTGATGAAAGTCTGTATAGAAGTTCAATGCAAACTGGCTCATAATCCAGCGATCAGCCAGGTGATCATAGAGCACAATTGGATCACCGTCGTTGCTGGTCTCACATAGCCCGCCGAAACCGCTCCATAACGTATTGTTGTTTGCAGGACCATATAGCAAATTACCGCTCTTATCCCATATAGCAAAGGAGAGGTTGACCATCTGGATATAATGATTAGGTCCTACGTCACCGTTGGTATCGGGCGGTAAAACACCATTGACATTGCTGACGCCTTCAAAGTTCCGGATGGTGGACGGCATCGTAACTTCTACTGGCCAGTCCTGGACAACCGGGTCCATAATCCGGTCTTCTATTAACGGGGCCTTTGGCCCTTTTGGCTTATCTAATGGGTGTAATGGAATTTCCCGGACCTCAGCCCCTGGTGATGGTGGGATGGGCTTGATGTTGCGCAGTTCCCGGGATACATCGTTCTTAACAGGATGAACCACTACAGGCCGCGGCTGAGCGGATAATTCCTTTGCTTCGCTCTGAACACTGAATAATGCAGCAAGAAAACCAATTACAAATAGTATTATCACATGCCTTTTTATTGTTATCATCACACGTTCCTTTATAAAGTTTAGTTGCCGGCCTTAAACTCAATGATAAGGGTTCTTGCTCTAACTACTGCTGTATCACCGCCATTTGCTGGTTTGAATTGGATCTCGACTGTATGGCTCGCCCCGCCGGATGCTAAATTACACTGCCACCAGTTGTGCGCGGTGCTTGTATAAAAATTATACTCAGATGCCTCTACGTACAAACCAGACGTCCCGAGCTGTCCCTGTGCAGGCGCCCCATCAATCATTGCCCGAAGACTCATGTGAGGTCGAGCTATACTATTATTTACAGCAAATTCTCCTGAATATCTAAGCTCTACGCACTGAGGGGCACTGCCGGTTAGCGTTACAGTTGTGGTGAAGGCATTCACCCATGTTGTAGAGGAGCTATTGCTAAGAGAAACATTTTCAGCAAGAAACTTCCCCTTTTTAAGGACACCTCCTCCTGTTGTTAAAGCCGGCCCCGATATCTGGTCCTGACCTCCTTCTATAGCAGTACCTTCAGCAAAGGACAATCCTGCATTGCTAAAAATTAAAAATAGAAATAAAAGGATTATTATAAAATCTTTCACTAATTTCATTTAATCACCTCCTTCCCTGAAAAAGGGCTAAGATATTTTTACCACGCACCTTTTTTTGATATAACAACAAAAACACTGAGGAATATTATCCTGAGGTCCATCAATAAAGAGCGGTTCTCTATATATTTCAGATCCCAGTTCATCCTCTCCATCATATCCGGGATCCCACGGCACTTGACCTGCTGAAACCCTGTAATCCCCGGCCTGACCCTGAGTCTCTCCTTAAAAAATGCATTATACCTTTCCACAATCCTTATATCTTCCGGCCTGGGCCCAACCCAGCTCATATCCCCTTTCAGGACATTAAAGAGCTGGGGAAGCTCATCAATACTCGTCTTTCGCAGCACCCTTCCAATAGGTGTAATCCTAGAATCACTGCTGAACTTGTAGACAGGCTGGTTGAATCTGTCAAGATTAATGCATTGAGAGATAGAATCTTCAGGATTGTATTTCATGGAACGGAACTTATAGAGTTTAAAGGGATACCCGTTTATCCCGGCCCTGACCTGGTTATAAAATACAGGGCCTTTGCCGGTTAACTTAATCAATAGAGCTGTTATAAGAAATACCGGTAAGGCCAGGATAAGGAGAATAAGAGAAAATAGAATATCAAAAAGACGTTTTAAAAAGAGATAGTATCCCTTGTGATATTCTCTTTTAAGATCTAAGACAGGTAAGATATCCCCATTGGTTTTAATCTTTCCCTTGAGTCTCCCCACATGTTTCTCATATATCTCCGGTGTAGTTGTAAAGGTAACCTTTTTACCATTATGACCATTACCATTACCATTATTTTGTATCCTGATGATTACATCTGTAAGGGTGTCATAAGATACAGGTCTTGTGAGGCATACCACATCCGGATTAACATGATTTATGATTTTAGTCAGCTTCTCTGATTTTGATATCTTATCATTGTATCTGTCACATAAATGGGCATAACCATTTTCAGGGGATAATGATTCAATTGTACCATCACCATTAAAGAGGCCATAACCTGAGCCGCCGCGTGTACCCTGCCGCCTGTCTTTATCCTCCGGCCACATCTCTTTCCAGACGAAGAGGACCTTTGTATCCTTTGTCTTATTTCTAATGCCTGAGAAGGATCTCATTTTTAATTGACTTTGATGACTTTAAAGGTTGACCAATAAATAATGCAATTTATAGGCCAAATCTATTAGCTGGAGGTGTTATTTTTTTCTTTTAAGGATGGTACGATATACTCCAAAGATCCCTGATATCAATCCTGTACAGAAAGCGAAAGACCTTAAAAAGAGAAGCGCCGGTGTCCATACTGCAACCTCTCCATCTTTCTTGAGGGCAAAGGATATAAGAGGTAATGTACTGAGTATAAAAAACAAGAGACCAAAGAGTGTGGGTAATAAAAACACCCTGTTAACCGGAATAACCATGAGACTTGCGGCTATCATATATGTTAACAGTATCTGAACCTTCAATGACTGCGGAGTATGCGAATCACTGCCAAACTTACCTGGATGTTTTCTCAAAACAAGTATCTTCCAGTAGGCTACATAAAATTTCCTCCTGAAGTACCTTTTAAGATTATTTGGGTGAAGGTGATATACCACGCCGGATGGCTGAAAGACCATCTTGTGGCCATCCTTAGCAAGGCGAAAGGAGAATTCCTGGTCTTCTACAGATGCAGTGGGAAAACTTGTGTCATACCCTCCATATTTAAGGAAGATATCCCTCCTGAATCCTGCTGAGTAGGTATCAATAAAATCGATATAGGGTATCTTTTTCATACGCTCATATTTTTGCTCATATTCTATCTGGACAAATCTCGCGATTAAATCAGACTGCTCTGTCCTGTAAACACCCTTTACTCCTGCAATATCAGGGTTATTGAATGGCCGCACCATCTCCTCTATCCAGTTCTCCGTAGCCCTGCAGTCTGCATCAATGAATAAGACAATATCCCCTTTGGCCACCTTTACACCTGAATTCCTCGCTGCTGCAGGCCCCTGATTCCTCTGATAAAGATACCTGACATCAAAGGTTTTCACTATTCCGGCTGTCTTATCTGTTGAACCATCGTCTACAACGATAATCTCATATTTATCCCTGGAGATGGTCTGCCTCTTTAAAGATTCCAGACAGGCCCCGATTGAATGCTCACTATTATAGACAGGGATAATAACAGAGATCATGAAACACCTTTCTCCATCTTTGAAGATGAGTGAAAGAGGTAACGAAAGAATGTCCTTGCTGACTTGATAATACGTTTTGCCTCTGAAGGTGTCCTGACCATCTGAAGTATTTTACCTGCGACATAGGCCGGTCTGAGGTAAAATGAACGTCTTGCAAAGTCACAAAACGCAACCAGGTCACGGCTGGAAAGTTCCGGTGTAGAGATTACGCAATTGTGAAGCCCATCCTCGGTCAGCCACTCTTTATAATCCTGAGTAATCAGATAGCTATTCTCTTTAGCCCAGATATACGCATCTGTCCCGGGATAGACCATCAAGGGAAAAAATTGTGCAGTATCCGGAGAGAGTCTTTTTGCAAACCTCAGGGTCTTTGACAGGGTCTCCTTTGTCTCACCCTTGTTTCCTGCCATAAAACAGGCATGTATAAGAATACCTGCCTTTCTTGCATCCCTGACAAACCTGAAGATCTTTTCGAGTGTAATCCCTTTCCTGATATTATTGAGTATCTTTTGATCCCCGCTCTCAATCCCCACACAGAGGAGCCTGCACCCTGCAGCCTTCATGGTCTTCAGGGTCTCCAGATCCACATCTCCCCGTGAGTTTGCTGTCCATGGGATCTTTACACCACTTTTAATCATAAGCCCGGCAAATTCCCTGCAGCGCTGTCTGTTCAGTGTCAGTGTATCGTCTTCGATAAATACCTCTTTTACCTGCGGAAACTCTCTTTGTATATAAAGAAACTCCTCCACAACGTTTTCAACACTCCTGCACCTGTACACCCTTCCATGCATTGTCTGTGGATAGACACAGTAAGTACAATGGTGAGGACAGCCCCTTCCTGTAATCAGGGTAATCTGGGGGTAACGTGTTATTGAATAGAAGTAGTTCTCAACCTTCAGGTGTTTTTTATACACCCGGCTTACAAAGGGGAGTTTATCAAGGTCTTTTATCATCTCCCGATCCCCGTTATGAAAGATCCTCCCATCACTCCTGTAACTGATACCGGCCACATCTGAAAGATTACCCCCCTTGGACAGGACCTCTGCGAGATGCAGCAGTGTATCGTCATACTCATGTCTCGCTATGGCATTAACAGCATTGCTTGCCTTTAATGTCTCCTCCGGAGTAGCAGACACATGGGTTCCCACCATTACAAGAAATGCCCCCGGAACTTTCTCTCTGATGGACTCCGCAGTCTCAATATCAGAACAGATGCTCGGGGTACTTGTATCAATAACCACCATATCAGGTTGAAACTTCCCTGCCCGGAGCAGTACCTCCTGCAGGTCTAACCCCTCTGCGGGTGCATCAATTAGATAGGTCTCAATTCCTGCACCCTCGAGGGCCCCTGTGGCATAAGCAAGCCATACAGGATAGTAGAGAGTGCCGCTCTTTATCACAGCAGGACTCCTCTGTGCCCTGGAGAATTTAGGGAAAAAGGGAGGGTTTAGTAATAATACTTTCATTTCAATTCCTTTCCTCATTTTTCAACTTCAGGTACAACTCTTAATACCTTGAATAATCCTGCCGGAACAGTCACCTGGATTTCAGAATTATTGATATACAGGGGTTTATTCTCTATGGCATCTTCAACCTTAGCTATTTGTTCCTTTATATTAAGCCTCAATTTTGTATTAATATCATGTACATTAAATTGATTAGGATCTATTAGATACAGCAGGTAATTGCCATCACTTGATTTGTTAATAGTCAATACAACATCATTAGCAGAAAATGGAGGCTGATTGCTGTACTTTCTCAACGATTCCATAATAACATCCCTTTCCTCTCCCCGTGGTATCTGATGTCCCTCCATATCCATGATTGATTCACTGTTTTTTATAAAAAACTGAGATGCCCATATTTTTTTATCAGGATTAACCCACTGCGGTACAAAAGATACGAAGCCGTATGGGGTTTTGGGCAGAAGACCTTCATAATAATAAAGCAGGTCTGTCCATAGTGCCGGAAGATAATCGTCCTTTACACGCTTTAAAGGAAACTCGTATGAGAACAAACCTTTCTGTTCAAATTTCCTAATCCAGTAAGAATGGTGAGTTTCTAATGCCTTTGGCATCTGTTGAGAATTAAACTCTTTTTGAAAAAGCACCTGTGAGGTCAAAACCTGCTCGCTTCTGTCAGGGGGAATAACAGCCCCCTTTCTAACCATTGAATGGAAAAGATCACGGTGTCTCTTGCTGTCAGGATCCAGTACAAAATTCCCCCCCTCTTTTTTTACGAATTCACCGTTTCCTTCAATCCTGAAATAAGTAGCGCCTAAACTTGCTGCCAGAATTTCCATCCTCAATAAAACATCGGAAGGCCGGCTGAGAAATATAGATTCCCATTTCCACACATCATCCTGGGCGCTATAACCCCAATCCCTGAAGATGCCGCTTTTCCACATCCCCATGATCATTCCGAGATTCAGCTCAGGAATATGGGGGCGATTTGTTTTATACATGGGGATGATAACGTTTTTATAGGCCGGCTTGAATAATCTATTTGCGACTGGATAATTGGCAGGAATTTCAAACCAGAAATCAAGATGTTGATCTAATATTAATTTCTTTTCGCCATGTTTAACTAACAACTCCATGATCTTTTCCATCGAAGTCACAAATGGATCGAATCCCATTCGGGTATAGCTGCTTTCATTGGCAATAAATCCCTTGCATGAACGGGGGGCTGCAACAAGAATCTTCTCGACAGTTTGCAGACTCAAGTGTAGTTTATTAATATATGCAACCCTGATATAAAATGGAATATTTTTTTGTTCCATTTCAGTAACAAATCTCAGTATGTCACTTGGTGTGTACGCCTTTTCTTCCTTAAATCTCTCAGGCATCTCGTAATCTTCTTGGTCTTGTTCTTGTTTATCTCTCTTTTTCTTTCCCTTTACTGTTTGTCTTTTCTCTTTTCCACCCTTCGCTTTTTCTCCGCTTTCTTTTTCTCTTAAGCCGTCTATCATAATTTCAAAGACCAGTCTGTCTGATTCCCTTGATTTTAAAAAACTGTAAAGTCTCTCTATTTCTTTCAAACCATCGGAAAAGGCAACATGTTGAAGGACATGAATCTTTTTCCCTTGATCTTTAATGTTAGAGGCATTCAAAGGAAGGCCTGCAATTTTATTGTATAACACATCAGTTTTTTCATCTGTTTTACTTATCTTTTGTCTTGATATGTCATCAGGTAAGTCTTTCATCTGCGCAAGAAGAAGTGTTGTATCCCTGGCAGTAGTACCTATAAGGATCCGGTCATATCCATTTTCAAAAGGAACGGTATCAATAGTTAAATAACTTGCCTCGGGATAAATTCTGGAGATAATTTTACCCTGAGAGTTGAGTACAACGATGGGAGTTGTATTTCTATTTGCTCCTGTAACTATACCATGAAGAAGACAAATAATCTCCTTTTGCTCATCACCTGTAATGTTTCCGATACTGATCTGGGAATTTGACCATCTGTTTATAATATCCTGGAATTTAGTCCTCCAGATAAGATCACCTTTTCCATTCAAGACCGTTATCATCCCTGACGGCCGGCTCGCTACAACTATCTCATTTCTGCCATCATTATTAATATCAGCTATCTGAATGTTTCTAACCCAGAGCAGATTATCGCCATGCTTTTCTCCGGCTTCTTTCAAGGCAGGCTTAATATGTTCTAAAATATTTCCCTTCCCGTCTAAAAAATAGATCCCTTCCTGCCTCGTTCCCACAATAATTTCGTCACCATTAATACCATTGATATTTCCAACTGCAATCGCACTGATGGATGATTCACTCGGAATATTCTTTTTCCATATAACCTTCCCTTTATTACTCAGGGCATAAAGTTCTCCTGATGATGAACCTCCAACAATTTCCTTTACACCATCATTGTTGATATCACCTGCCCCTATAGCAAGAAATGTCTTGCTATCATCATATTTCCAAACAGGATTAAGTTTGCCATCAAGCATCAGGATATTACCCTCTTTATCCATTATAGAAGTGACAATCTCATCACCGGGAGTACCGTCAATATTTGCAGAAACAATATCAGAAGGTATACCTTCAAGATTACGTTTTATAAGTACTTCCCCTTTATCATTAAGAATATAAATATTACCGTCTACTCCGCCTAAAATTAAATGTCTATCTGATTTTGAATCAACCTTGCCATGGGTTGTTTTCCATATAACCTCATTAATATCAATCTCTGCAGCCTGTGTAATCCCGGCAGATAAAAAAATCAGAAATATAGAGATCGCTATAAAGACTATCGCTTTATTTTTAATTATTTTACCTCCTGAGAATGTAGTTTGAGGAAAGCGGAGGTCAGCCCCATATACCCCCAGAAAGTAGGGTCCGTAAGACTGAATGAACGAAAAGCCATATGAATGGCAATTGTGATAAGACCACCTATTATACCTATACCTATTACACGTATTTCTTCATTTGCACAATTCTTTAAAAGTTTTACGAATTTTGCCCCGATTTGAAACTTTCAGAAGATTAGAAAAAAGAGACCAACTAAGCCCAATTCTGAAATAATAAAGACATAGAAATTATGCGGGAAATTAAGCTGTGACCCTGCTAACAATGATATCTGGTAAAATGACCCCAGACCTTTACCGATTAAAGGGGACTGCTTGAACATGTCAATACCAACAGTCCATGCGTCCAATCTATATTTTATAGACTCTTCAGGTGACATAAACATTGACATAACCCGCTCTGACAACGCGTCAATAAATCCGGATGACCCCATAATCAAGATGACTGAAATAGCAACAATAAAACTAACTATAAGAATAATGATCATTCTGCTCAAAAATTTCTTCTTCAGCATCAATTGCATAAAAAATAAGGCGCCCAGGAGGGCCACAAAGCTCTTTCTTGACATAGCAGTAAGAAATGTAAATGAGGCAAGAGGTAATGAAATCAATAAAATCGTCTTCCACCTCCCTCGGGATAGAACTAAAAGATATGTAATAATCAGGACTGTAACGAGGGATGTTATGAATCCCACCATATCAGCCCCTTCAAAAAGCGCAGTCGTTCGAACATCTCTATGTATTTTGTCATAGCCAGGTGTAAATGTGTAGTATGTAGCCGCTTTAAATCCTGTAGTAAATGTCTCATATGTACCGAGGACTGAAACAACCAGCACCAGAACTACCCATGCACCTACAACGGTGTTAAAATCCTTCCTATTAGTAATCATAGTAGTAGATATAAAGTAGATGACAAGTCCGATAGATATCTTTATTATCTGTTGAAACCCTCTCAACTGAATAGGAGTCCAGAAAATAGAAAATGCCGTCCATAAGAAGAGTAAAAACATGGCAAATTCCACTTCTGTGAGGTGTACACTAAGTCTTTGTTTCTTTATAAAAAGGAATATCAGCCCTATAAAAGCCATAAATACTGCCGGCTCCAACAGACTGATGTCAACATCCCCTCCAATCTTCAAAAGATCTATCCCATAATTTGGTAGAAGTAGTACGAGCAAAAGATAAGATAAAATAGGCTTGTAATATATAACAGCTATTAAAGCGGGGATAAAAACAATGGGTAGATAAGTCAGCGGCATGACCACAGGCAAAATCCCCAGAAGTATCTGAAATAAAACTAATATCCCAATCCATAAACGTGGTCGGGGAAATGTAAGTGTATTATCATTGTACATAATTAATTAAAAAGCCTTATATGATTATCATAATAGTCTTGTTTAACAGAAGAAAAATCGAATTTCTCTTTAAATCTATTTCCCATGGCATAACCCTGCATTATAGAATTACTCATCGTATTATAAAAAAATAATCCCTGCCGTCCAAAAGAGATTATACGATTATGTAATTTGAGATAATTCAGAATATTCTTAATTACATCCACATAACCTAAATTATATATTGGGTAGGTATTAGCGGCTTCCAATGTTTCATAATGTGAGTAATCCTTAACATTGAAAAGGCCGCTCTTGTCCAGTTGTTCTAAAATCATCTTAACCTTATCTGACGAAGTATCAATATCCTCCTTTTCGCCATAAGTAATTTCTACGCACAGGGATGACTTATCAGCAGGAGACATTGAGGGGCTCAAATTCTTAAACTCCGTCACCCTGCGGAATAAATAATCCGGGCCGGTAAAATAGAGGCATTGATAATCCATAACCCTCGACGTATTAAAATAGAGAAGGAAAAAGACCGTTCTCCTCTGTTCTAATTGCGATAAAAGTTCTGAATTGACCCTGGCAATATCAGAATAACTATTATTAAGCAGCTCGGTTACAGGGATAGAAGAAAGAATATATTCTGCACTGTATGTCTGATTATCAGCAGTGTTTACTTCCACACAGTCTCCCTTTTCTCTAATTTTCACTACGGGTGACGAGAGTCTTATATTACCGCCGAGTTCCACAAAGCGTTCTTTCAGCTTATTGGGAATTGCGTCAATTCCTGAGGAAGGATATGATACAACCTGTTTTCGCAACTGTTTATCTTCTTTCAATGCCTTTAATCCAAGTACTAGCAGGCTGTTATTTCGCCAGCGGGATAGAAACTTTAATTTCTGCTCCCCCCATTTTGGAGAAACCTCTTTTGGTGATACTCCATATAGTTTCTGTACATAGCCGGAAAGACAGATATAGTCATAGATCTTTTCCCCCACTGCATTTATAATCCATTCCTCTAAATTTGAAGCCGGTTTTGATTTTCTGAAACTCTGTGCTGTCACAATATCTATTAAAACTGGCAATATGCTGCTTCTTTCCATGTTTTTCAAAATGTCTTTTGGTTCAAAGGGGAATTTGAAGAGACGATCTTGAGCAAATATCCGTTCCTCACTTCGCTTCATAAGAGGAATATCAAATGAGGAGATAATACAATCCTTCAGTAAATTCCGGATATCCTGACCAAAAAGAAAATGGGGACCATAATCAAATGTAAATCCGCCGGTTCTAAAACTACGGCATAGCCCTCCAACTGACTTTTCTTTTTCTAAGATAGTAACATCATGACCAGCCTCGAGGAGGCCGATTCCGCAGGATAAACCGCTTAGCCCTGCACCCAATATCAAGAAATCCATGCCTTTATATTCTTTTCTTTACCCGATATACCCCAATCCCTTCAGGCTCTTTATTAATTCCGCTTCTTCCTCTTTTGAATATATATCTGAACCATCTCTCATTGCCTTCTTATCCAACTTCTTAAATCTTGCCTTCCGGGATTTTACAAAATCTTCATTAAAACATTTATACAAAACCTTGCCATCTACATCATCCGATATCGGAACCTCCACAAGATAAAAAACTGTGGGTAATATATCCATAATATCTATGTCATTAATCTTATTGCCAGGTTTAATGTCCGGCCCTGTCATTATAAAAATGCCATATTGCCTATGGGAACCGGAAATCTTTCGCCAATGCATATCATTTGCCAGATATATCCCTGGTTTCTTTTCATTGCGGCGGAAAAATTTCGGGGTCAGGTAATACTGGTCATTCGGCTTCAGAATAATATCTGGAAATTTTTTCGTGCAATCGCCCCTGAATATCTCCTCCCGGCGAAAAACATTCTTAAAAATATTATTCCCTGTTTTCGGATCCCTGAGTTTTCTGGCTTTATTAATAATTTCCCCGCGCAGATCTTCATATTCTTTTTCAGAAACAATGCCCTGGGGATATTTACCTTTTAAATTAATGCGTATACCTTCCACTTCACCCATAAAGGCCCTGGTATTTGACCAGTCCAGTCCTGAAAATCGCAGATAATTGGCAGTCTTGGCTGCTGCCCATGGAATTACCTCTGTCAATTTGGCCTTAACATGGGGGGGTATGATCTTCAGAAGAAAGGAAAGTATCTTCCCTTTTACAAGAAACTTTGTATCATCAACAGCTCTCCTGAAGCTTGATTTGTTCTCTTTCCCAACTCGACTCAGCAACCCTATATCTTTTAACCACTCATTGATAAAAATGGATTCTCCGACCCTCGGGCCGGATCCATGATCAGACATAATAATCAAATTGACATCAGCAGAATTCAGGCGGGAATAAATTTCACCTACAACCTCATCCAGTTTGTGATACACACCAAAGATGGCGTCTTTCAATCTCTTATCGGCCCTGGGATTATATTCGGGATGCTCTTCATCCATATAAGCCCAATACTGATGTTGTACATTATCCGGACTGTTAAAACGTACTGCAAACAAATCCCAGGGATATTTATCCATCAAATATAGAACTGTCTTTCTCTGGTTTTCTATATTTTCATGTATAATATCCAATCCCTTTAACTTTCTCCTGTCATTGTATAAATATCCTCCGAGGTGAAGGTTAATCTGATAATTTGGGGTATTCTTGAGTATTTCCTGCTTTATATTCTTAGGATATGTAAAATCTACATCCAGGCTTGGAGTATCAAGTCCGCTGATTAAGATACCATTAACAGGCCTTGGAGGATATGTCATGGGAATATTCATGACTATCACCTTCTTTCCTTCACCTGTCAAATCATCCCACATTGTTGAAGATTTATTGTCGATCCCGTTCACAATCTGCAGTCCGTATTCATTCTCCTTCATCTGTATAAACCCCAGTATACCATGCTTCCCCGGATCCTTGCCTGTGGCAAAGGAGGTCCATGCCGGAGGAGAATGATGAAGCACCGTAGAGTTCAATGCCCCATGAGAACCCTTATCCATGATCCCCTTAATATTTGGGAGCTCTCCCTGTTTTAACATTTTGTTGATAATGTCAAATGTTGCCCCGTCCAAACCAAGTATGAAAACTTTCCGTTCACTCATAGCTACATCTTCTGGCATAACAATATCTCCTGTCATAACAACATCTCCTCAAATTTTAATCCATATATCCTATCGCCCTTAATTTTGCCATTAACTCATTTTCCTCTTGCCGGCTTATATTAGAAGACTTGTGAATACATACTGTCTCTTCCATGTATTTACTATCTTTCCTTTCAGAGCTATGCATAATATCAGCATGAACTTTGCCATCCATATCCCTCGGGACCGGAAGATCAAGCAGATACAGGATTGTAGGTGCTAAATCCTGGATATTTATATACTGGTCATAACGCTGAGGTTTTATGCCGGGTCCTTTGCACAGAAATATCCCCTCCTGACCATGGGAAGATTTAGGAACAGGGAATTTCTCTATCAGCGATTTGCCAAAACCTCCCCGGACAATATATTCCGGCGCTGTTTCCAGAAACAGGTCGGGGAAATTTTCCCTGTAAGGACCTTTGTAAAGTTCATGATTATGATAAACCCTTGAAATTATCTGCCTCCCTGTATCAGGATCCTTAAGAGAGAGCAGGTCATTCATTAGTTCCCTTTTATATGAATCGAATGATTTATCATGTGGTATTTTATCCCTGTTAATACAAACAGACCTCGTGCGGGACGAATGGAGGTATGATACTGATTTCTGCTGATCCACGATAAATCTTTCAGGTGGGATCAATTTTTTTGTAATCGAGGGAACTGAATGCTTCAGCCATTCCAGAACCTTCTCATTTCCTGCCATCTTCTTTATGAATGCCCTGTTAATGCCGGAATACCATAAAAATTTGTTGATACTATTTATCAGCTTCAGCCCAGCGTCGCCATTACCCCCGAACCTGTGTTCTAAAATCTCTTTTGACCCGTGTGTAAAGCCTGAATCATGCCCGGCCTTTCTGCGTTTAAGGTCTCCCCTTTCAAACAAAAACTGATTGATGCGGATGCCACGATCGTAACCGGCAAAACCATGATCCGACATCAAAACCAGATATTCTGCACTTCTTGAGAGTTCCCCGATATAGTCATCCATGCGCCTGTATACCTTTAAAACTTCTGCCGGATCATTCCATAAGCGGTGGCATACAATATCCGTTCCCTGAAATACAAGAATCATCAGGTCATGAACCTCTGTTTCCCTGAGAAACATGGCTGTTTTAAAACGCTGTTCCATCATGTGATAGAAGAGCTTCAGGGATTTACTACGGTCAAAGGAACTTAATGTAAGAATATCGAGATCAACTATATATTCTCCAACATTTGCGTTTATAGTTCGCATCATCTCTTCTGAAGAACAACACGGTTTGCCGGGAGGAGTGAGCATGCCTGAGAGCAGCACACCGCTTTCAATCCTGGGAGGATATGTAATGGGTACATTGATTACAATGGATCTCAATCCATGGGAGGCAGCAATATCCCAGAAAGCCAGACCTTTAATATCACTATATGAAATGATTTTCTTCCCATCTTCGCCGCCTATGAAATCAATAACACCTATTTTCCCGGGATTCTTGCCGGTGTAGAAAACCGGCCATGCAGGACAGGTCAGGGGGGGGCGTGTCGAATCCAATGGGGCCCAGGCACTTTCACTGATAAGTCTCTTAAAATTCGGCAGTTCTCCCTGTTGAACCCAGGGAAGAATCAGCTCATATGTTGCCCCATCCAGGCCGATTACCATTAATTTTGTCTTTTCCCCTGTCATAATTAATCCAGGTAACCCAATCCCCTCAGTGACTTTTCAATCTTTTTTGAATCCTTTTCACTCTCATAAGTCTGTTCATCTTCGGTGTAAACCCTGGAATTTTCGCTTTCTACATACTTCGCAGGATTATCTTCTATGAATGAATCCTTAAAAACAGGTTCCAGTATTTTCCCATCCAGCCCCTCAGGAATTTCTAAACCCAAGCTGTAAAGGATGGAAGGGAATAGGTCCATAATACTGAAGTGCTGCGGAAAACATACCCCGGAAATAATATCAGGCCCTTGCGCCATAAACACGCCGTTCATTCGATGCACCCCATTAACGAAGAATTCACGGTGGTTCTTTTCTGCAATTACTTCTTTATACCCGAGTCCACGGGGATATGGTCCGCCCCTGACCTGATGTGAAAAATCCCTGGTTACGATATACAGGTCAGGTGAAATATCAATGCAAGGTCCGTGATAAAGATCTTCTCGACGATAAACCCTCTCGACAAGCCTTTCACCTGTGGCAGGTATTACAATACTTTCCAGTTCTTTAATGAGCCTGTTGCAAAGAGCATCCTTCTCTTTCCCTGAAGCAATAATTCCCTGAGGCTCCCTCCCCTTCAGATTGATCCTCAAAGTAGCAGGATGTTCCCCGGAATAAACCTGAGTCATGGACCAGTTAATAAGAGAACGCCGTATAAAACCCTGAGAACGTACACGGAGGCCAGGAAATATTCTCATCAGACTATCTTTGCCATTAGATGAAATATTTTTTGAAAGAGTATCAAGTGCAAAACGGGATGTCTGTCTAAGCGTACTCTTGAGCAGAGACCTTGGTTTAAAGTCAAGATAACCTTTCTGCCTCAACCATTCATCGATAAAGAAAATCCATTTCGAAGCCGGTCCAGCCCCATGATCAGACATGATGAACAAAGTTGTTTTGGCATCCAGTTTCCGCAATATATGTCCTATGGCCTGATCTACACGTTTATAAACCTTCAGAACAGCCTCATTGAATTCACTATCACTGTTCATGTATCGCCAATAATGGTGCTGCACCTGGTCAGTTGCGGCAAAATTTACTGCAAAAAAATCCCATTCGTGGTTTTCAAGGAAATGAATGACAATCTTCTCACGATTTTCAATCATACCCAGAAGCCCTTTTAATCCTTCTCTTCGCTTTCTGTCAGTATCAAGATATCCGGCACCAACGTGGAGGTGGATCATATAGCCTGGCGCTATGTTAAATATCTCTTTTTTCAGTTTTTCAGGATAAACAAAGTCAGAGTCCACACCTGGCGCATCCATTCCAGATATCATTACACCATTTACCGGCTCCGGAGGGTATGTCATCGGAATATTAATTGAGATTACCTTCTTTCCTGCCTTACTTAATTGATTCCAGATATTTCTGACACGCATCTTCTTGTGATTAACAAACTGAAAACCATAACTCCCCTTTTTAATCTCCTTGAAACCAAAGATGCCATGCACCCCTGGATTTACACCGGTCATAAAAGAACTCCATGCCTGTGGAGTGAATGGAAGAACAACTGATTTAAGGGGCGCCTTAACACCTGACTCGGCAATCTTCTTAAGATTTGGAAGATAACCTTCTTTCATCCAGGGATCAATAAGATCAAAAGTGCCGCCATCCAACCCTATCACAATTAATTTTCTTTTTTCCATATGAATTAACTATCCACCTAATATTTCTATCTTCCGGATTTTACGCCTTATCTTGTATGCGATCTCCTTCATGATATCTAACTCTCCATCTTTAAAGACACCGAGGAAAAAGAGTAAGGATATATACACAATAAAGTTTATTAGAATTGTGAAAAGAACATGACTTCCTCCAAGTATCAAACCCGCTACTGCGGCTGCCAAAGCAGCTACGAAGGGTTTAAAAACTACTTTTCCTAACGACATATTGCATACATATTTGGAAATAAAAATGTAACTCAGGATGAATAAAACAATCTCTGAAGTAAGGGTCGCTATGCCAGCACCTATATAACCGTAAAGGGGTATAGTGATTAGATCTATAATGACATTAACAATAAGACATATTCCAATAGCAATGGTAGCCAGTCTCTGATTGTTCGTTGCATTTAGGATCTTATTGCAAAGGACACTGAAAAACATAACGCCCCAGGCCAAAGTAAGCAGCTGCATCAAAGGAGCTGCATGGGCAAAGTTGCTTCCCAGGATTAGTGTTATTATCCTGTCTGAGGCCATAAAGACTGTAAAGATCATGGGAATAGTCAGGATTAAGATAATCTTAAAAGATTTTTGAAAGAGTGCCGTTATTGACTCCCTGGACCCCGCTGCATATCTGGACATTATTGGAAACACAGAATCTGTTATATCTCTAGGTATGAATATGGCAATAATAATGAAACGGTAAACACCGTGAAAAACACCGACCTCTGCACGTGTTCTCAGGAGTTTTAACAATATGGTATCAATACGAAAGGTTGTCTTTCTGAAGATCCGGCTTAAACCTATAGGAAAAGATTCTCTAAATATCCATTTCATGACAGGTAAGTTCCACTTCAATTGAGGCTTAAAAAATTTAGACCTGGTAAAGAGATATCCAACAATAAAACGGGTAGTGTATGCAAATAGATAAGCAAAGAAAATTCCGTATAATCCAAGATCAAGCATCACCACCGTTATAATAGCGGCAATATACATAGTCTCTTCAATAATCTTGGAATAGGCATTATACTTCATCTGTTCATGTGCTTTAAAAACAATATCAAAATTATCCCCCAGCATGTATATAAGGATAGCAATTGTTAGAATATATGTCGCATTTATAATATGCTGACTCTCTGTGGTTAAATGGATAACAACTGTAATCAGGCCAACGGTTAAAAATGAAAGGAGGACATTCAACATGAAACCAGAAGAGAAAATTTCCAGAGAACGATCTTTATCCCGGGCAATTTCCCGGATCATAATCTGATTTGTACCCATATCTGTAACAACAGAGAATGTCATACAGACTGCCACAATAAAGCCATAGTCACCAAATACTTCCAGTGGAAGATAGCGGGCTATGATAGCTGTGGCAAGAAGGTTGATCATGATCCCATAGCCTTGCCCACCCATCAGCGAAATACTGTTTTTTATAACCCTCAAGCCTGTTTTCATAAGATCCTAATCAATATACCCTAATCCCCTCAACCGCTCTTCTATGCTTTTTGATTCATTGCCGCTGTAAGTAACAGTTTTATTCTCAGATATAATTTCACTATTGACCGGGGTCTGTCTAATAAGGTTTTTGTCTGCAAAATCTTTTTCAAATATCTCAAACAATACCCTCCCATCCATATCTGATGGTACAGGTATACCGGACCGGTAAAGTATAGTCGGGGCAAGGTCCATTATGCTGGTCTCTGGCAGACCTTTTTCATTTTTTATGTGCTTCCCAAAACTAATCAGAATTCCGTGATCTCTATGAATACCGCTTGGCCTTATAAGATTCTCTGACCGCTCCAACTCTTCCTGAGACAATCTTCTAAGGAAACCATTATTGGTTCCGGGTTCACTGGGACGGTGGACATAAGAGTGATTCTTCCACTCAAATATGATATCCGGAGCCCTGTAGAGTTCCTCCCCGGAATATACCTCTTCCTTCCTAAAGACCCTTCCAACTACCTTTTCATTGGTCTCAGGACATCTGATTTTACCCAGTTCCTTTATGATCTTCCTGCAAATTTCTTCGTATTCCCTTCCCTGGGAGACTATACCTGAAGGCTCTCTCCCTTTTAGGTTGATAAATATAGCAGGATGATTCTCCCTCGAATACGCATAGGTGCGTGACCATTCTATACCCTGAAGTGATAGGAGTGAATCAACCCTGTTCCGTAATTCAGGGAAGTAACGAATGAGTCTTTCCTTCATCCTCCTTGAGAGCCTCTTTTTCACCACCTCATCTGTAACTGAGAGTATCTGCCTTAAAACCCTTTTCCCTTTCCTTACAATGCTTCCATTGGACTCATAAGCTAATAACCCAATTCCACTGAGCCACTTGTTTATAAACATTGTCTTATTGCTGGCCGGACCGGCGCCGTGATCAGACATGATAAATGTTGTACTATTTTCACCAGTTTCCTTTAATAATTCACCTATAGATTGGTCAATTCTCTGATAGACCTTTAAGATTGCCTGTGCATATGGTTTATCAGCGTATATCTCTGATTCCCTTCTTT
>Ga0209211_10005725_pt1 | contig 18394 bp, 13 predicted proteins | sample RifGroA2_FD_183992 | JGI IMG/M metagenome (GOLD analysis project Ga0209211, IMG submission 183992) | Groundwater microbial communities from Rifle, Colorado, USA - Groundwater A2 (SPAdes) (version 2) | ecosystem: Environmental > Aquatic > Deep subsurface > Groundwater | place: Rifle, Colorado... | reverse complement strand
ATCAGCAGAGGTCATAGTAGGTATTTATGGTATTAACAAAGAGGGTATGACTGCGGAATTTTTAATTCTACATTTTGCGGTTGGAAATTCTATATTCTACATTTTTAAAAACAAAAGACAAATAATTCACCCCGTTTGATAGTTTAATTTTAATAGTTGTTCCTGTTTTTTAGTTTATCTAATGGGGTAAATGTAAAATGTTGAATATCCAATGTTGAATTTTACTTGCAAATATTAATAAGGTAGCGGAGACTGGCTGAGCTATCCAACAAAGAGATAAATACTAAAGGACTGAACAGCTTGCCCTGAGCTATGATTGAAGGATTAAGTTGTTTTAAATTCAATAAGGAGGTCTAAACCTCGAGTTTACCAGCCTTATCAAAAACTAAGAAAAAGGTATTTTCGGTGAAAAGAGCGATAATCGTTTTGTGAAGCGAAGGAGCGTAGCTCGGTACGTACAGTGGTGTGAGAGGTTCTCCCCACCAGATTTTCTGGTGGGGCAGCCTACTCGATTAGCCATAGTTATTATTCTATTTTATTAAAATTGAGCCAAAAATGTATCAATTCTATTGAAGTTTTTTCAATATTTCTTTTGTGGGTTGATTTATACTTTGCAATTTTTTTAATTTCAACTGGTTTTAGATATTCTGTTTTTTCTGAAATCCAAGAATTTACTTTATTATGCCAAAAATTAAAATCTTCAATTTCAATATAACCAATCATAGCAGAGTAAAGCAAACCTACTCCGTGCTTATTCTCTTTAAATCGCTGAATTCCACCAGTCTTTCCCGAAACATATTGTTTACTTTTTGTTGTATCGTACAATCGTTTACATTCTATATCAAAAAAATGTTCTGACTTTTGGTCATAAATATAAATTCCTGTTTCATCTGATTTTAATTCCTTTATTCCAAAATCAGGCTTACTTTTATTTTTATGCCTATATTCCGGGATTAATTGAAATGCATAATTGCGAGCATAGATGTCAAGAAAACTGAATAGTTCTTGGTTTAATTCCCATTCGCTATCTTTTATATTTTTTACATATTTCTCTGGAAAAATAGGTAAGAAATTTTCTAAAAAATTCAATAATGAAATAATTCTACCGTCTGCGGAAAATTCACTTTTAACCGACTGACTTATATTTCTTTGAATATAATCTGACTGCATTATTTTTCTTCCTTAAAAATGTTATTTCCAAATTCAGCAAAACATTTCATCGCATCTCGATCTGCAATAGATTTTAACCAATATCGTTTTTGATGTGGTTTTATGTAGTAAATTTTATTGTTTACAAAATCTATATATTCAACAATTCTTGTTATTTTTTTATTTCTTCCGATTTGTGTCTCAAAGTAGTTTTGGTATTCTTCTTCTGTTTTTTCTTCAATAGACATATCAATATTTTTTTCGCAATAATGGAATTCCACTGCTATATATGATTTTGTTTTAGTAATTTTCCCCGTCCAAAAACTTTTTTCTTTAACTGGATTATAATTTAAATTCATTAGCCAGGTGAAAGTGTCTGCATAACTTTTCAGCATATTATCATTAGCAACTTCGTTTAACGGATTGTTTTTAGATACTTTGCCTTGATGAATATAATAATTAAAAACATCTTCTTGCCAAATCTCTTCAATTTCACTGAGTTGTAAATTTTGTTTATTCTCTTTTGTTTGCGGATAAGGAAATTTATCAATTTCATCTTTCCCTATTGCCTTTTCCCTTCTAACAAGAGCAACACTTCCGGTTAAGATGGAGTAAAAAACTAATACACGATTATAAATTGTGTTAGTTAAAAATCTATGTAAATCACTAGCAACACCACTTTCATTTTCATTATAATGAATTCCTGATATTCCGTCTTTGAAACATAATATGTTCTCATTTTTAGCTTTTTCCTGTAATTTAATCTTATTATAATCAATCATTATAATCGGAATCTGACCATTTTTTAAGATAGTTTTCTTAATTAATATTTGCGGTTTACGGAATAATAATTCATTACGTTTATTAGCGAATATATCTTCTTTTTCAATAAATATTTTGGAATAATCAAGACCTTTTTCAGAAAAAGCATTTTCAGGGATTGAATAATTACCAGTGATAAAGTTAGCTTCTTTTGTAGCTGTTTCCTTCCCAAGCGTATAGCCATCCAAATACTCCCAATTACTATTTTGTTTTTTTTCTTTTAGAAACTCTTCCAAAGTTGGTTTAATTCTACTCAATCTATCAACTATCCAATTTAATCTGCCACCACCTACAAGGTTCGATTTCCAGACGTATTTTTGAGTTAAAGCAATCGATAACGGGATAAAATGAAAGTCGTAAGTATCGAACACAAAAAACATTTTATTCTCTTCATTTGTAGTTCGATGACTTATTAAATGTAATATTTGACTTTCATTTTCAGGTATTTGTTTTTTTGCAAAAAGTGCACAGGTGGCAATTCGTCCTTTATTTTTATTTTTCCCACTTTTAAAAAGAGTTTCTCTTAAATGTGTAAAATCAATAATTTGCGGAACAGTATATTTTTTAAAAAAAGAATTTCTGTATTTCATTACCCCATCATTATATAGAATATTAGATGATGGTAAAATCAAACATTGCAAACCATTTTCTTTAAGTAGTTTTATTGATTGGTCGAGGAATAATATTGATAAGTTTGCAGGAATTTCATTTGGGAATTGTAGTTTGTAATCTTCTTTTAATTTATCGAAGTTTTGCCTGATAAACGGAGGATTTCCAATAACTAAATCAAAATCATTTTCAGCAGTTTGCAAATAGTTGAAAAAATTATCATGTACAATATTCTTTTCTTTTAAATTATTGAATTTCTTATTTGTATTATTTCTTTTATCTCCAAAATCTAAGTCTTCCCATAATTGTATTGGTGTAAGTTTTTCAAGTAAGGCTAGTATCAAACTAAAAACAGCAATATTTACAGCTTCTTGTTCTTTATCAACCCCGAAAATATTTCTTACAAGTATTTCTTTTAGTGTTTCAATTCTTAAATCTTTACTCCATTTTTTTGTTTTGTGATATTTGTTAATGATATGCCAATCAATTAATCTTTGATACGCAGAAACACAAAAAATGCCACTCCCGCAAGCGGGATCAATAATTTTAAACCTGTCATTACTAAATTTTTTGTAATCATCAAGTGGCATACATTCGTCTATCAACAAATCTACAAGAAAAGGCGGGGTGTACACTACTCCTATAGTATCTTCTTTATCGGGAATAAACTCTTCGTAAATACGACTTATTAATTCTATGGGGAGGTATCTGAATGAATACAAACGCCACAAATATAGTTGCTTATTTTTGGTCTTGTAATTTGCATTTACAAAACCTGAAAGATTATTAAGGATATTTTGGGAAAGGTTTTCTATTTGTTCTTTTTCCTCTTTTGCAAGTTCAAAAATTTTTCCGTTGAATTTTTCAGAAAGATAATTTAGAAGTTTTATGAACCCCCCATTTTTAATGAGTTCTGAAAAATTATTTACATTCCATTTTTCTTCAAAAATATTACCTTTTACTGTAAAGACATTATTACTATTTTCATCTTTTTTTTCTTCAAGATATTTTATAAGAATAGTAAAAATGACAATTTTATTAGCTATTTCTTTTGATATACCATTATCGGTTAGAACTTCTTTTAATTCATATAAATTATTAATAAGTATCTCAAAGGGACTTTCTTTTGTAATAGCATCTTTTAAATACTTTTCAATGTAGAATTCTGTTTCCCAGAATGAACCGTTTTGAAAAAGAAAAGCAGAATAGTTATTTTTTTTCTTATGAAAATCTGTTTTTGTTTTTTCTGAAATTTTTAAAATATCTGTAGGATTAATTTCCTCTTTTTCCTCTTTATTATTAATTGATATTTTTTGTTTTGTATTATAAATTTTAATTTCTGATTTCTCTAAAACAAAATACAGAGGAACTATTTCGCTACTCCAAAGTCTTTTATGTATTTCACTTAATGCAACGGAATTAAATTTATTGTTGTCCGTATTATCATATACAAATATTTGAGGGATATATTTTTTATGATTTTCTTTTATTTGAAAAAAAACAGCATCAGCGAGATAGTCGTATTGTGCAAGATATAAGATTTTGCGTTGTGCTTGACTAATATTTTCATCTTTTTGATTAACAAATAGTAAATCTTCGTTATTATCAAAATTTATATGTTTTAATAACTCTTTAAGCATTATCAACCAATCTGATTATATTTTTACAAAAATATGATTTTTATTCAAATAAAAATACTTCATTGTTTATTTTATAGAAATCAGGTGTTGCTTGGATTAATTATGGCTCCTTTATATATACACCTTTTTACAAATAAGGTGCACATATCTGCCCAATTTGGTATATATTATGCACTTTTTGGTTATCAAAAGTATATAAAATTTTAAACAAATATAATACAAATTAATATAAAACAAAAAAAATTTTACAAATCATCAAAAGGCGATTTTATTTTTTGTAAATATACTAATTTATATAATTCCAAACTTCAAAGCAAAAACTTGGGACATGATTAGTTCGGCTTTGCTCACTACAAGTCTTGGAATTTGGAATTTGGGACTTGGAATTTGGGACTTGGAATTTGGGACTTGGTATTTTAAGGATTAAGAAGATAGAAGTTAGAGGTAAGAAGTTAGATATTAGAGGTTAGATATTTGGAATTTGGTATTTGTAACTTGGTATTTGGCATTTGGGATTTTGCATAACATCAGTTATGTTGGTATGGTAATCCTTTTATAATTGTAGCAGCACGATACAACTGCTCAATAAAAATTAGTCGGACCATTTGATGAGTAAACGTCATTTTGGAAAGGGATATATTATTACTATATTTATTTTTAAACGATTGCGAAAAGCCATAAGGTCCGCCAATTATAAATACTAAACGTTTTTTACTTGTATTCATATATATTTCTAATTTTTTAGCAAACTCAACTGAAGATAATTCCTTACCATTTTCATCTAAAAGAAAAATATTATCGTAATCATTTATTTTTGATTTAAAAAGTTTTGCTTCTTCGTCTAATTGCCTTTTAAGAGCTTGTTTCCCATGTAATTTGGGTTCGCTTATTACTTCTATTTCGAACTGGAAAAAATGTTTAATTCTTTTTTCGTAATGTTTAATTGCCTCAATAATAAAATCTTCATCAGTTTTTCCAAACACTAATAATAAAATCTTCATAAAAATAAATTATATTTGATTTTTTTATAACTTGCAGTCATAAATTCAGAAATATTATAAGTTAAAGATAATATAAGTGGTTTAATTTTTGTTAATACTTTTTAAAATAAAAATTAAGAAAATGAAGAAATTACAATTTATTTCTCTGATTATAAGCACAATTCTACTTTTTATAAATGTAGAAATTTCTAAAGCAGGCGACTTGCCCGATGGAATTGTAAATTCATTAAAAACAGGCAACGCAAAAGAACTTGCTAAACATTTTAATGCAAATATTGATTTGACATTAATTGATAAACAGGAAATTTACAGTAAAACTCAGGCAGAGCTTATATTAAAAGAATTTTTCAGTAAAAACGTACCTTCAAATTTTACAATTATTCATCAAGGCGAAAAAGAAGGTTCAAAATATGTTATTGGAAATTTAACTACTTCAAAAGGCACCTTTAGGGTTTCGTTGTTTCTTAAAAGCCAAGATAATACACAAGTTATTCACCAACTTCGAATAGAAAGCGGAAATGAATAAATTGTGGCTCACTTCATTTATTAAAAATGCTATTAATGAAGATATTGGCGATGGCGACCATACTTCGTTAGCATGTATTCCGCCCTATATAACAGGAAAAGCAAAATTACTTATTAAAGAAAACGGAATAATTGCAGGAATTGAAATTGCCCAACTTATTTTTAATGAATTTGATAGCAACCTTAAATTCGAGATTTTTAAAAAAGATGGCGACATTTGCAAACCAAGCGAAATTGCATTTTATGTTGAAGGAAGAGCTATTCTTTTATTGCAGGCAGAGCGATTAGTGTTAAATGTTATGCAACGTATGAGTGGAATTGCTACACAAACAAATTTATATGTAAAAGAATTATCGGGTTTAAAAACCAAAATTCTTGATACTCGAAAAACAACACCCGGATTCAGATTTTTCGAAAAAGAAGCTGTTAAAATAGGTGGCGGAGTTAATCATCGTTTTGGTTTATTTGACATGATTTTAATTAAAGATAATCATATTGTTTTTGCAGGTGGCATTGAAAATGCAATAAAAAGTGTTAAAACCTATTTGTCAAATAACAATAAACAACTCAAAATAGAAATTGAAGCAAAAAACATTTCTGACATAAAAGAAATTATTAGAATTGGCAATGTAAACCGAATAATGCTCGATAATTTTTCGATTGAAAACACAAAAATTGCTATAGATTTAATTAATAATAAATTTGAAACAGAATCGAGCGGTGGTATTACATTACAGAACATAAGAAAATATGCTGAATGTGGCGGCGATTTTATTAGTGTAGGAGCTTTAACACATCATATTAAAAGTTTGGATTTAAGCCTAAAAGCTGTATAACAATGAACCCAAAATTAATAAATAAAATAAAAAGTGTTTTACCACTAACTCTAATTGAAAAAATAAAAAACTTTACTCTTCCAGGGTTCGACAAACAACCACTGTATGAAGTCGGTAAATTTTTTATTCATAGCTTAAATAACGGAGCGTTAACAGTTAGAGCATCGTCAATTGCGTACAATTTGTTTTTGGCTATTTTCCCAGCATTAATTTTCTTTTTTTCGTTAATTGCTTATATACCTGTTGATAATTTAGCACAGGAATTACTAAAAGTTTTAAAGGATATAATGCCAACAAATGCTTATCTATCAATTAGAAGTACAATTATAGATACTATAGTTCATAAAAGAACAGGGCTTTTATCATTTGGATTTATTGCTGCATTATATTTTGCAACTAATGGTATAAACTCACTAATTGCAGCATTTAACGCATCGCAATCGGTAACTGAGCGAAGAAATATGCTTCAGCGTAGAGGAATTTCAATTTTATTAGTTATATTGTTATCTTTGCTTTTAACACTTGCAATTGGATTGTTAATATTTAGTCAGAAAACATTTACATATTTAATTTTACACGAAATAATAAAACAAAATATTATATACTATTTAATGATTTCGGGTAAATGGCTTATTGTTATTTTATCGTTTTTTTGTGCCATTTCTTTATTGTATTATTTAGCTCCTGCACGAAAATCGAAATTCAGATTTATATCAGCTGGTTCATCGTTGGCTACAATTTTAAGTTTGTTAATTTCAGTTGGATTTTCGTTTTATGTTAATAATTTTAGTAATTACAATAAAATTTATGGTAGTATTGGCACATTAATAGTAATTTTGATATGGTTATATGTTAATGCTTTAGTTTTATTAATTGGGTACGAACTTAATTGGAGTATAAAAAATGCAAGCAATAAAAAACAAATTAAAACTAATCAACTTCCTTAATTTAAAGCATTTATACAATAACTTGAAAATGTTTAATTAATTTACCGTATAAAAAAAGTGAAAAGTAGGCAGTGTGCAGTTGGAATTTTGAAGTTGGCAGTATGCAGTGGGCAGTGAATATTAATATATTGATTAGGTACGAAAAAATGAAATATGTATAAAATAATTTTAATAGCATTAATTTTTGCACAAATCTCTGCTTTCGGGCAAAAAAAAATTAATTATGCCGATCTTGAAGAGAGAAATAAACTTTTTTACGAAATTGGAACAAAAACTCCATTTACTGGTCAATGCGTTACAACATTCCCAAGTGGTAAACTCGGAATGGGCGGAACAATAAAAAACGGCTTACGCGATGGCGAATGGATTTGGTTTTACGAAAATGGTAACAAAAAGCGATATTGCGTTTATAAAGAAGGCATTAAAGATGGTGCGAGTATATTTTTTTATAAAAACGGCATAAAAAAATCGGAAATAATTTTCCAAAACGATGTAAACGTAAAACAGACTTCGTGGGACGAAACCGGTAAGCAAATTAAAAACCCATCCTTTTCATCGTTTAACTGACGGTTTTCTGGTATTTATTATAGAATTAAAAGCTCAATTTATCAGATTAAACTTCAAAATACCTGACCTATCGTAAATATAAATACAAAGTTTTTCAAATTCAAAATAAGTTCCAAATCCCAAATATCAAATTCAAAGGGGGCTTGGTAAATGAGACTTGAAATTTGAATTTTTTTTCTTGGGATTTTATTTTGCGATAGAATGGCTGTAACTATATGATTATCAAGAATGGGGTCAGGAGGTCTGACGTTATGGGCAATGCTAAAAACTAGCATAACAACTTGACAATTAATAATACTTATTAACATGGGCATAACACAGCCTTGCTGTAACTAGGTGGGCGGTGGCTACTTGACAATGGTAACAAATCAAAAACATATTAGCGGTTTGACACCCACTTGGTCTAAACACCCAGCTATATCAAGCTCCAACCGCTAATGCTCAAAATCTAAATTTAATTTATCTTTCAATGTTTGTAAATCGGGATTTTTTTGAGCAAAATACTGATATTTTTCAGCATCGGTATATGGCTTTGTGCTATTTGTTTCGGTATTTTCAGTTAACTCAATTTTTATTGTTATAAAATCGTTATCCAGATTTTTTTTAAGATAAACCAATAATTCGTCGTGTAATTTTTTTATTTCATCTTCCTGCGATTTGTTTATTGCAGGTACAATAATTATGTTATTAGCGGAAATAGTCGGGATATTTGTTAGCAAAAACTGGTGTACACGTGCTATGCTTTTTTTTGTTTCCGAATATTTAAGCCATGTATCTTTAAGTTCTTCATTTGTAAACGATTTGTTTAGTTTTTCGTAATTAACAGGCTCGTTAATTTCGTTTGGTATATTTGACTCGCTGTTAATTTTTGGCTTTAATGTTTCAGTTATATCGTAACCTTTAGGTTTTAAATATATTTCGGCATTTACTTTTTGTTGTTCTTTTTTGACAGATTGCTCGGAATTTTTGTTGTTAATTATTGAAGCTTCTTTTTTTTCAACTGTAGATTTTTGTTGATTAATATTTTCTTCACTTTTTAAAGTTGTGGGATTTGTTTGTTTGGTGATATTTGTTGTAACAACTGACAGATTGCATATTTTTACTAATGTTAATTCTACCAACAGTCTTTTGTTATGACTTAATCGGTAATTCAAATCGCATTGGTTACTAATTTCTAATGCTTTATATATAAAATCGGCAGAAAGTTTGCTGGCTTGGTTCCTGTATCTTTCTGCAATTGCTTTTCCAACTTCCAACAATTGCAAAGTAGTTTCATCTTTGCAAACTAAAAGGTCTCTGAAATGACTTGATAAGCCAATTATAAAATATTGTGCTTCAAATCCTTTTGATAATATTTCGTTAAATAGCATTAACGACTGGGCAATGTTTCCCGAAATAAAATTGTCGGTTAGTTTAAAATAGTAATCATAATCGAGAACATTAAGAGTTTCAATAACTTTGCTATATGTTATTTCTGTTCCGCAAAAACTAACAATTTGGTCGAAAATAGATAATGCGTCGCGCATTGCTCCATCGGCTTTTTGTGCAATAATATTTAATGCTTCGGGTTCGGCATTAATATTTTCGCTTTTTGCAACAAATTGCAAATGTCCAACAATATCGTTAATTTTAATTCGGTTAAAATCGAATATCTGACAACGCGAAAGGATTGTTGGAATAATTTTCTGTTTTTCGGTAGTTGCTAAAATAAAAATTGCATGTGCGGGTGGTTCTTCCAAAGTTTTAAGAAAAGTATTAAATGCCTGATTTGAAAGCATGTGAACTTCATCAATTATGTAAACATTGTATTTACCAAGTTGGGGCGGTATTCGCACCTGGTCAATTAAATTACGCATTCCATCAACCGAGTTGTTTGATGCGGCATCGAGTTCATGAATATTAAACGAACTTGTTCTATTAAATCCTTTGCACGATTCACATTCGTCGCATGGCTCAATATTTTCGGTAGGGTGAAAACAGTTAATTGTTTTTGCAAAAATTCTTGCACAAGTTGTTTTTCCAACTCCACGAGGACCGCAAAATAAATAAGCGTGTGCTAAATGTTTTGTTGATATAGAATTTTTAAGAGTTGTAGTTATAGATTCTTGTCCAACAACAGTTTTAAATGTGTCGGGACGGTATTTGCGGGCAGAAACAATATATTCAGCCATTACTATTAATATTTTTTCAAAGATAATAAAAAAGAAAAAAATATAAAAATAAATTATGTTTAGTAACGTGCCATATTTTATTTAATTCGCCATCTTATTAATGTTATGCAAATTAGTACTTTAGGAGATTGCAGGGTCAAGCCCGCAATGACGGAGAACATAAAAAAAGGTTCTATAAAATTTACAGAACCTTTCTTAAATACACGAAAAAACTATTAATTTGGTTTAGCTCTCAATTTGATAGATGTTACTTCCCATGTTGGAACTCCTGTTGTTCCACAAACGTATTTAAATGCAATGTAAACATTTGTTCCTGTAATGCCTGATAAATCGATATCTCCTGAAGGTGTAAATAAATAGTTGCCTGCAGAAAGAGTTGCAGTAGTTATTTCATTCCAGGTTGCTAAGTTTGGATCGCCAGTACCAGAATAATCTGTTGATGTGTAAACTTTTAAAGTTCCGTCACCAGCAGTTCCATATTTCATGGCGGTTCTGAAACTGAAAATTTCTTGGTTGTAATTGTCTAAATTTAAAGGTTTACTAATTAACCAATCTTCGTTAGCGAAATATCCGCTTGCATATCCACTCATTTTAGCAAATGTTTCGTCACCAAATGATGAGTTTAACCATATTTGTGCACCAATAACACTATATTGTGTAAAAGAACCAAGTGAAGATGTAAAACTCTCATCAATAATATTTGTAGGAAAAGCAATGGTTGTATCCCAGTTTTCAAGGTCATTTAAATCACGTATGTAAAATTGATAATCTCCATTATATGCACTTAAAATTCCTACAATATTTCCTTGACCTTTTGGCATTAGTTCTGCTCTGAAATTAGCATATCCGCTATTTCTTAGAATAATAGAAACAGCTTCAGTTGAATCAAGTAATGTGCGATTAGTACTTACGTTAACTTCTGCATAAACGCTTCCTACTTCTTTAAAATGAACTTTCTTTAATCTTACAAGCATATTCATATCATTTCCACTTATTGAACTAATTGTGCGATCTAATGGAATTGGAGTAGCACCAGGTAAGCTATCATTAAAAAAGTGTGAATTAATTAACACTTCAGGTATTCGTCCTATTTCTCCACCATAAGTATAACCTATTTGAGTCAGTTCTCCATAATTCCCCAAATACAAACCTTTAAGTTTTACAAAAACCCTTTGTCCTTTTTTATAAGTAGTATATAAACTAGTTTTGTCTATTGCTATTTGAATTCCACCTGTATTGTCTTGTAAATATAATGTTTTATAAATATTTCCAGATTCATCATCAGCACTTACAATGCCTTGTATTACAGGATTAATAATAGTATCGGTAGTATTTATTATCAATGTGTCGCCAATTAAAATTAAGCCACCTAAATCGGCTGATTTTAATTGTGATATTGTTAATGTTGAAGTAAAATCAACTATAGGTGTTACTTGCGATGGAGTGTTGTATTTTTCCTTAATACAACTGTTTAGTAGTACTACACCCATCGAAAAAAGAAGGATGAAAACTTTAGTTGTGTATTTCATATTTTTATAATTTTATTTTATTAAATTACTACTGTTAACAGTTATTTTAATATTCCTGTTAGTTTTGTTTTAGTTAATTCCCAACTTGGAACACCTGATGTTGTACATAAATATTTAAAAGCTACATATACATTTGTTCCGGTAATTGCAGATAAATCAATTGACCCTGAGCTTACCCAGATAAAATCACCAGTTGATAAAGTTACAGGTATTATTTCTATCCAAGTAGCAAGATTTGGATCTCCTGTACCTATATAATCAGTTGATGTATATACTTTTAATGAACCATCACCAGCAGTACCATAATCCATAGCCGATTCAAAACTCAATGCTTCCTCAGTATAATTATCAAAATTTATAGGTTTGCTAATTAACCAGTCTTCATTTGCATTATATGTTCCGTCAAAATAACCAGTCATATACGCATAAGTTGTTTCATCGTGTAATGCAGGAACCCACATTTGTGATCCAGTCACACTATATTGTGTAAAAGAACCAAGTGTATCTTTAAAAGTTTCATAAAACAAAAAAGAAGGAACTGGAGGAGTGTCAAAATCACCTTTAACGCAACCATTTAAAAAAGTTATTCCTGTAACAAATAACAAAATGGTTATAATATTTTTGATTTTATTCATGATTTATTTTATTTAAAATTTTAAAATCTAAAAGATAACATTAAGAAAAAGGTTCTTCCATACCCATAATAATACTTAGGTAGAAATTTATCTAAATCTTCTATACTATATGAGAAACGCAACTGTTCATATCCTCCGGTAATTAAATCCTGATTATTTAGTACGTTATTTACGTTTAGGTTAATTCCGATATAATATTCTTTAATTTTCCACGATTTACCAATAGAAAGGTCAAGAGTATATCCACCATCTAACCTAACTTGTTCAGTTACTTGTTTTATCGCTGGATCTCCAAGTCCAACCCCAAGAGTTTGCATTGCATATTCTGTTCGGGGTGATGCAGCAAAATCGAGATACATTTTATCGAAATAATTTAAATTTGCACTGGCAAACCAATATTTCGAATTATTGTATTTTAGTCCAACTGTACCAGCATTCTGTGGACCTGGAACAAAAAAGTATTTCTGATATACAGTATATATCTGATCGGGCACAGAGCCATTTTCAGCAGAAAGAGTTTCTGTTGGTCTTGAAGTAAATCTATAGTTACCAATGTTTAAAGCACAATTTGCAGAAATTTCTTTTGTTACTTTTACATCTGCACCAAATTCAATTCCCTGGTGAATTTTATCAATACCTTGTAAAGCTAATTGAACAAATGAATGATATGAGTCATCATAATAACTCTTAACATCTGTTTGGTTATTAAACGAAGTTTCATAAGCTGTTATTCGAGCATTAATAAATTCACCTTTATGTATATAGCTTAATTCACCACCATATACAACTTCATTTTCTAAATTTGTTAATAACCTATTTCCAACATGTGGAGTTAAAAATGAATTTTCGGGTAGTGGCGATTTTGTGTAATATGTAACGTTTGCTTCAAAGTAATGATGTCCACTTAGTTTATAGGTAAGTCCACCTTTTGTTAAATAATTTATAGAATTTATTTTTTCACTTTTGCCATAAGAGTTTGTTGGGTATCTACCGTTCATCATATTTCCTTCGCGATAGAATGACGAATTTGAAAGTTGCAAACCAATATAAAATTCTACTTTATTATATTTGAATTGGCTTAAACCCCACAGCAATTCTTGTGTATAATTAATATTATAATCATAACCAAACTTATCGCCCACAAGAATATGTCTGTTTGGGTTATTCAAATCATTTTGCATTGCATTTGTGTCGCTCGGAAAATCTCTTTCGGCAAACTGGTCAACATCTAACCAATAATTTGCACCAAGCAAATCAGACATCACTTTAAAATAATGTGTGTTGCTATGCATAATCATTAGTCCGCCGTTTAACGAAATGTTTTCATTTAACTCATGATTCAAAATTGTATGAAAACTAGCTTGTTGATTATCTTTTCTTTGTTCTTCAACAACATATCTTGCCGATTGTCCTGCTCCATTTGCCAAATAATTTGTTTGATATAATTTATCCCAGTTAATTTGACTAACAGATGGGTCAGTTTTCCAATTTTCAGCCATCATTGCAGGTATTTCGGAATGTACACTAGTATCTGCAATTTGATAACTTGGAAAATATCTGTAATAATCGGGGCGTGGGTCGTTAGTATTATACCAGTTTAAAGCGGTTGTTCCAAATCTGCCAAAAGAATATCCAATAGATGTTGTGAGTTTTGTTTTTTCGTTAAATTTAAAATTATCTGTTAATAAAATTGATGGCTGATGTACGTTACGTACTTTAGCATTTCTTTTTTCTCCATCCTGATAACCCCAATTTGGATTATAATAATGTGTTCCTGTTAAATCATAAGCTTCTTGAATTGCACCAGCTTGCATTGCTCTTTTATAAGGTGAACCCATGAATGTTAATGCAATGCTATGATTATCTGAAAGTTTTTTTTCGGTACCAGCAAAGTATGAATAAGCATCATACCAGGTGCCTTCGGCATAGCCGTTTACAGCCCAACGTTTGGAACCGCTTAATACAAAAGCCCAGCCATTTTCCTGCATTCCTGTTGAGTATGTGTACATTATTCTATTGTTGTATGATTTGTTAGCAAGAGCATACGAGAAATTATTTTGTTTTCTGATTTGACCGGCACAGACATTAATATTGGTTTCGCCTCCGATAGTTCCAAGTGAATATTTAGAAGGAGCAATACCATTCCGACTGTCTTTGTTTCTTGTTACATTGTTTAATCCGCCCCATTCAGAGTATGAAGCACGACCGTTTTCAGCATCGTTTAATGGCAAACCATTCATAAACATAAGAAAATTTTCGCCGTCATAACCACGAACTCTAAATCTTCCGCTGCTTAAAGCAAAAGATGCAGCAGAAATAAAGGCATCGTCACTTGAATGTAATAGTCCGGAAACATTTTGACTTGATTTATCATTATCTACGTCGGCATCAGATAAAGATATTTCAGCAATACCGTTGCCTTCGGATATAGCTGAAGATTTAGGTTTTAATGATAGATCGCCAAGATCAAGACTACCGGCAGGTACTTTTATTAAAGACGAGTATGACGCCCATTCATCCGATGAAATAGTAATTACATAATCGCCGGAAATAACTGAAATTTCGAATTTACCTTGTTCATCAGTTTTGGTTTCAAAGTTCTGAATGTTTACTGTCGTACCCGAAATCGGGTTCTTTGTTTGATCGTCAATTACGCGGCCGCTAACAATGGTACTGTTAGTTGGTGTTGTTTTTTCAATATTATTAATTACTGGTTTTATAAAGGTTTTGGCTTTTAATAAAACATCGCCTAAGTCAAGCCCTTCTTCACTTACTTTAATCGGCTGTGAAAAGTATTCCACTCCATCAGATGTAAAAGAAATAATATAATCCCCAGGTGTGATATTATAATCTCCGGGAGCAATAGCCATTTTAAATCTTCCAGAAGCATCTGAAAAAATAAAATGAATAATACTGTTAGTTTCTGTATTTTTAATAATTACAGTTACATCAGAAAGAGGTGCTTTTGTCTGTTCATTAACTGCACGACCTTTTACAGTTACGGTTTGTGCAAAACATTGCCATGTAATACAAAGTGAGAACACTATAATAGATATAAATTTCATTATATTAATATTTTTAATTTATTCGATAATTCAAAAAGGGCAACAAAGTTAGGTAAATATTATATCGAAAATATGATTTTTGTAATTATTTTTTTTAATTAGTTATAAGATTTTATTATTAAACGAATTAAATTTTGTTTAATAGATAATTTATCAAATAAAAATTATAAATTATTATCGCTATAAATCAGGGCTAAAGCCCACATCTATTCTGGTTTTTTAATCCCGACCTCTACGCAATCGCTCGCATCTTGCGAGTGATTATTTATTTGGTATCTTGCCCTATTACAGCAAAACACATTTATTTTTGATTTATGAGTGAATACCGTAAAACAACACCAAACAAATTGTTTTTTGTAACAATTCCGATACAGGAGTTTAAAGCAAAAATGCCAGAGGCAAAGAAAACACTCACTCGCAGGATGCGAGCGAGGAAAAGTTATTGAAAAAACAGAATAATTGGCTTTAGCCATGACATATTTTCGTATTCGATATAAACTCTAATATCGTTACAAATAAAAAGTAGAAATAAAATTTAAAACTTACATTTGTAAAGTTAAATATAAACATAAATGAAAATAAAATTTATAGGTGCAGCACGAGAAGTTACAGGAAGTAAACATCTTATTACAACTAATTCTGGCAAAACAATTTTATTGGATTGTGGAATGTTTCAAGGAAAAGGACTCGAAACTGATAAAATGAACCGCGAATTTGGGTTTGATATTATTAAACTCAACCATATTATTTTAACACATGCTCATATTGACCATTCGGGTTTAATACCTTATATATATAAAGAAGGATTTACAGGTTCTGTAATTTGTACAAATGCAACCCGTGATTTGTGTGCTTTAATGCTTGCCGATTCCGGATTTATACACGAGCATGATATTAAGTGGTTTAATAAAAAAAGGGCAGCTCATCATTTGCCCCCTGTTGAGCCAATTTACAATAGTGCAGATGCTAAAGAATGTATGAAATTATTTATTGGTGTGGCTTATGATCGTAAATTTAGAATTGACGAGAATATTACTGTTAGTTTTACTAATAATGGACACATGTTAGGCAGCGGAGTAGTAAATTTATCAATTAAAGAAGATGGAAAAATTACAAATATCGCTTATACAGGAGATCTTGGACGTCCAACAAATAGAATTTTAAAATCGCCTGAACCATTTCCTCAAGCTGATATTGCTATTGTAGAATCAACTTATGGCGATAGACTTCACGAGACATATAAAGAATCTGAAGACTTGCTACTCGATGTAATTACCGATACTTGTGTTAGAAAACAAGGTAAGCTTATTATACCTGCTTTTAGTGTAGGTAGAACACAAGAAATAGTTTTTTCGTTAAATAAATTTTATATTCAGGGACGATTACCAAAAATTCCTATTTTTGTTGATAGTCCTCTTTCGTTTAATGTTACAGCTGTATTTCGAATGCATTCCGAATGTTTTAACGATGATATTTTGCACGAAATGGAACACGTTACCGACCCATTCGGTTTTAACAGTTTGCATTATATTGAATCAGTCGAAGAATCGAAACGTTTAAATACAATAAAAACACCTTGTGTGATTATTTCAGCTTCGGGAATGATGGAAGCCGGGCGAATAAAACACCATCTTGCAAATAGTATTTCCGATCCTAATAATACAATATTGGCTGTTGGTTATTGTGCACCTTTAACATTAGGAGCTAAAATATTGCGTGGCGATAAGGAAGTTTCAATATTTGGAACAAAATATACTGTAAAAGCTGATGTCAGAAAACTGGAGTCTTATAGTGGACATGGTGATTATAAAGAAATGGCAAATTATTTATCTTGTCAAGATAAAAACAAATTACAAAATCTTATTCTTGTTCATGGCGAATACAAAACGCAATTAATATACAAAGAATATCTAGAATCGCAGGGTTTTAAAAATATATTAATTCCCGACAGGGGAGAGGAAATTGTAATTTAATGTGAATGCTCAGCAGCCAATGAAAGAAGATTAAGATTAAAAAACGAACAATGCCAAATGTTCAATTTACAATGAACAAATAAAAAAAGTAAAAATGATAAAAGAAGAAAGTTTGATATTGAAGATCGTTTAATAGATTTTGCAGTTATGATAGCGGAGATTGTAGAAACCCTGCCGAACACAAAAGCTGCTAATCATATAAAGAATGTTTGAAACTTCTTGCTATCTTTTCAAAAAGTATTGAAACTGCCAGAAAGAATCTCGATCGCGGCAAAAGTCCGGTTGACAATTATGCGAGTCCGTTAGATTACGAACGATGACTTGAACATTGTTAGTTGTTCGTTTGGCATTGAACATTTTTTATGGTTTCTTATCATTGGGTGAATAAAAAATGTAATATATTTGCTGTTGAGTAGTAACAATTTATTTTATACAGCAAACGGGATAAATTTCCGCATTTTATGAATACAAAAAGGTATAGAGGTATAAGGTATAGCCCAAAATCTCAAATACCAAATACCAAGTTTGGGACTTGGGGCTTGAGATTTGGAGCTTGGAATTTGAAATTTGGGGCTTGGGTACTTGGAACTTGGGTTCTGCGGGTTATACCCTATACCTTTATACCCTATACCTTAAACTCCAATGTAATAATTTAACCCGTTCAAAGTATAATAACCAATCTTCAAATTTCAAACCTCAGGGTTTTTACACAAGCAATCTTGGTATTTGGATTTTGGTATTTGTTAATTAGTCGAGCCTTAAAAACCCTTTCTAGAAATTTTGGACGTTATTAATTTCAATTGAGATTTTTTTTATTTTTCTTTTTTCACCACCAAAAAAGAAACAAAAAACCCTCCACGAAGTCCAACTCCAATTTTTTAACTAATTCAAATTTAGGAGTTTGATAGATGAAATAGCTTTGTTG
>Ga0209211_10005723_pt1 | contig 18399 bp, 15 predicted proteins | sample RifGroA2_FD_183992 | JGI IMG/M metagenome (GOLD analysis project Ga0209211, IMG submission 183992) | Groundwater microbial communities from Rifle, Colorado, USA - Groundwater A2 (SPAdes) (version 2) | ecosystem: Environmental > Aquatic > Deep subsurface > Groundwater | place: Rifle, Colorado... | reverse complement strand
CTCGCCGACGCGCCAACCATGCTCTGAAAGTGGCCGGCAAGGCCGAACGCGCCAGCCAGGCCTGCCTATCGGAGGTGCCGCCGAGCTTTCGGCCGGGGTTTAGGGTTTATGATCAACCGCTGGCTCAATTCGGCCAACTGCTGCCGGACGATGCGTCCACGAACCCGCCGTGCCAAGGGCTGTTGTACGCTGACAGCGGCCAGGCAGACCTCGCCAGAACAACATCGCAAAGTCGGCTAATTTTCCCGGTTCATATTCAGTAATGCTGCTGGTAGAGTTGCATCACAATATGCTTATGCGGCCGCAGCCAATGCTTGCCATTGCGCCCGAGTGGTTCGCGGGGGGAGTAGGATGCCATCGGAAACAGACAGCATGAACCAACAGCCTGATGTATGTGCCGATTGTTCGCAAGGGATCGGGTACAGGCGCTTGGCCGATGAACAGCGGGAAAGCCAAGCCATAATCGCGGCTCTGGAACAGCGCTATGCCCTTGTCGCAGAGGCGACCAACGACGCCATCTGGGATTGGGATGTACAAAACCACCGCGTCGATTTCTCGCCACGCTGGAAGGAGTTGCGCGGTTATTGCCACGATGAACTCAGTGACCGCGAGGAACAATGGTCCGAGTCCATCCACCCCGACGACCGTGCCCGCGTGATGGAGGCCGTGCAGCAGCATTTCGACGGCAAGACCGCCGTTTTCCATGAGGAATACCGGGTCCGCTGCAAGGACGGCTCGTGGAAATGGATCCTCGACCGCGGCGTTGCCAGGCGGAATGCCGACGGCCAGGTGATCCACATGGCCGGATCCGAGGCCGACATCACCGAGCGCAAGCGGGCCGAGGCGGCGCTCGAACAGATGCGCAACCAGCTGGCCGAGGCCCAGCGAATCTCCCATCTGGGCAGTTTCGAATACGTGGCCGCCACCCGGACGACGAGCTGGTCTGAGGAGGAATACCGCATCTACGGCCTCGATCCCGCCGGGCCCTCGCCGGCCTACGAAGACATGCTCGCCCGCTGCATCCACCCTGACGACCGCGACCTGCTGCACGACGCCTTCATGCAGGCCATGCAGTCCAACGGCATCTACGAACTCGAACATCGCATCGTTCGGCCGGATGGCAGCGTGCGCTGGGTGTATGACCATGCGCATCCGTATTTTGATGCACAAGGCAATCTCGAGCGCTACATCGGCGCCACGCTGGACATCACTGACCGCAAGGTGTTGGAACTGGATTTGCGGGAATCCGAAACCAAGTATCAGATCGTTGCCGACAACACCTATGACTGGGAGTCATGGATCGCTCCGGATGGGCGTTTTCTCTATTGTTCGCCTGCATGTGAGCGAATCACCGGCCACAGGGCAGAGGAATTTATGGCGGACCCGATGCTGAGGTACCGGTTGATGCATCCGGACGACCGCCAACATTTCGACGAGCACGTCAGCGATGTCGAGCTGAAACGGCTGAGCAGAGAGTGCGAGTGGCGGATCGTACGGGCAGATGGTTCGATACGATGGATTGCCCATGCCTGCCAGCCGGTTTTTGACGAGGCGGGCCAATATCTGGGGCTTCGGGCCAGCAACCGCGACATTACGGAACGCAAAGGGATGGAAATTCATCTCCAGCAGGCCCGTGCAGCCGCGGAGGCGGCCGACATCGCGAAAAGCAACTTCCTCGGCAACATGGGCCATGAGATGCGCACGCCGCTGCACCAGATGCTGGGAGTGGCGCAACTGCTCAGGCGCGAGCCATTGACCGGCAAGCAAACCGAGTGGCTCGACAAGCTCAACCTGGCGGGGAAGCGCCTAACAGCCATCATTGAAGGGATCCTCAAGATCACGCAACTCGAATCGCAGCGTCTCGATGTCAAGGAAGCCCCGGTCGATGTGGCCGCATTGCTGGACGAGGTTCAACAGATGATAAGAGGCCGCGCCGCCGACAAGCAGCTGGAATTGACGGTTGCAGCCGAGGGGCTGCCTGCCCGGTTGCTTGGCGATCGATCCCACCTCAAGACGGCCTTGCTTTGCTACGCGAACAACGCCATCACCTTTACGGAAGCGGGCAGGGTCGCGCTCCATGCGAGGGTTGTCGAGGAGGACGACAACAGCGTGCGGGTGTGCTTCGAGGTCAGGGATACCGGCATCGGCATCGCCCCGGAGGTCCTTCCGCGGTTGTTCACCGTCTTCGAGCAGGCGGACAACTCGCAGACCCGGCAATTCGGCGGCACCGGGATCGGCTTGTACATGGTGCGGAAGCTGGCAACTCTGATGGAGGGTGATGCGGGCTGCCAGACGACGCTGGGACAGGGCAGTACGTTCTGGTTCACCGCGAGGTTGCGCAAGGGGTGAATTGGCTGCCACATTGAATGCCGGGATGGTGTCGTAAGCGGTCCCGGAATCATGGTAACTTTTGAGGACGGCTGTGGGCACAGAGTACTCAGTGACGACTGGCAGCTTTCAGGCATCCAAACCTCGCTGACAGCTTTTCGGCGATGAATCCGAAGGGAGGAGGGTTCTTGGCTGATCTATATAGACCGAGTATTGCCCTGAATTGCCAGTAATCCCTGTTTGGCGTAGGCTCAAAGGCAAAATCCATCAAGCCCAATAGTCAATGACTAAGCTTACCGAGCTTTTCTCAATTGAGACACGAATCAGCAAACTCCTTTGGCTGACCGTCCTCGGTATCGTGCTCACGGTCGTTGCTTTCGGTAGCTATGTCGTCTCCGAGAACAGGATCGAACAGGCCAACCAACAGCGAGCCACATCTTTCCGTCTTGCAGATGAATTGCGTCAGACATCTGACGACTTAACCCGCATGGTGCGCACTTATGTGGTGACCGGCGACAAGCGCTACAAACAACACTATCAGGAAATTCTCGATATTCGTGACGGGAAGGCAGCGCGCCCAGTCACAATGGGTGCGGTCTATTGGGACCTGGTTTTAGAGGGCGATCATCGTCCCATCCCTTCCGGGGCTCCTGCCGCGCTTCTGGACCTGATGCGCCAAGAAGGATTTACACAAATCGAATTCGACAAGTTGCGGCAAGCCAAGACGGCATCCGATGACCTGACGAGCACCGAACTCAAGGCCATGCGCATCATTGAAGCCGAGCCCAACCCGGTCGAGCATCTCAAGGCCAGCCAAATGCTGTTCGATACAGATTACCTCCGGGCGAAAGCGAACATAATGGCGCCTATCGCCGAATTCAATGCCATGGTTGACCAGCGCACATCGGCGGCGGTGATGGATGCGGAGGAGCATGCAAATCGGGTGCGCCTGTTCCTCATTCTCGTGACGGGGCTTTTAGCCATCGTTATTTGGCGACTACTGGTGGCGATCATCCAGGAGAAACAGGAGAAAGCTGCGGGAGAAGCCCGCTACCGCAGCCTGTTTCACAAAGCCGATTCGCTCCTGCGAAATGCTGCCGACGGCGTTCACATTCTCGATCTGGACGGCGACGTCCTCGAAGCCAGCGACCGGTTCTGTACCATGCTGGGTTACCCGCGAGAAGAGGTTTTGCGGATGAACGTCACCCAATGGGATGTGCACTCGAGCACAACTGAGTTTCCAAACGTCATCATCGGGCACTACCAGCGCCATGAACGATCGGAATTCGAGACCCTGAATCGGCGGAAGGACGGTTCTCTCATCAATGTGGAAGTGAGCTGCTTTCCCCTGGACGTCGATGGCAAGCCGCTGATGATCTACTCCTCGCGTGACATTTCAGACCGCAAGAAGACAGAAATCGAGCTGGCAACCTATCGAAATCAGCTGGAAAGTCTGGTTCAGGAAAGAACGTCGGCACTGACAATGGCGAACGAGCGGCTTGCTGAAACACAGTTCGCGATGGAAAAGGTCGGTATTGGGATTTCCTGGATCGATATCGAAACCGGACGTTTTATCTATAGCAACCTGTGGGGGGCAGCGTTTCTGGGGTACACAGAGGAGGAGATGCTACGACTGGCCGTCTCTGACATCGACCCCAGTTTGCCCCTGGAAAAATTTGCCGAAATCACGAAAGACATCCAACAACGAGGCTACCTTCGGTTTGAAACGGTCCATAAGGCCAAGGATGGGCGTCTACTGCCAGTCGAAATGGTGGCCTACTACCATATGGGTGGGGTGCATTCAAAACCACACCTGATCGCCTTTTCGTCGGACATCTCCGATCGCAAGACCGCAGAGGATGCGCTGTATCAGGCCAAGGAAGCGGCGGAAACAGCCAACATCGCAAAAAGCGCTTTCCTCGCCAACATGAGCCACGAAATCCGGACACCGCTGAATGCCATCACCGGTATGGTCCATATTCTACGACGTGAGGGCGTGACAGAAGACCAATCAAAGCGGCTCGATGCGATTGAGAATGCCGGTGATCACCTGATCGAAATCATCAACGCGATACTGGACTTGTCAAAGATCGAGGCAGGCAAACTCACGCTGGAAGAAACGCATATCCGGCCGGAAAGTTTGGTCGAGAATGTCACCTCAATGCTTAAGGATCGGGTCGAACAAAAAGGGCTGGCATGGAACACTGAAATCCAGCCTCTGCCCATGAATCTTGTGGGCGACCCGACTCGTATTCAACAAGCGCTGCTGAACTATCTATCTAATGCCATCAAATTTACGGAGACCGGTGCGATTACTGTTCGAGTCAAACTGCTCGATGAGGATGATCAATCGGCCAGGATTGGTTTCGAAGTAGAAGATACCGGTATTGGCATTACCCCGGAGGGGATATCGAAGTTGTTCTCCAACTTTGAGCAGGCTGACAATTCGACGACCCGCAAATATGGCGGTACCGGGCTGGGATTGGCGATCACGAACAAGCTGGCAAAATTGATGGGAGGAGATGCAGGCGTCAAAAGCACTCCCGGGGTGGGAAGTGTCTTCTGGTTTAGCGTTCAATTAAAGAAAGGACAGGCCGAGCGAGAAATGCTTGAGCCGATTGGACACGAAAATGCCGCAATGATCCTGAAGCGTGACCACCAAGGCACCCGAGTTCTCGTCGCAGAGGATGAACCAGTCAACCGGGAAATTGCCGAGTTTCTGCTGGAAGATGTAGGTTTGGTGGCCGATAGGGCGGAAACGGGCGCACAGGCATTGGCGCTTGCTCGCCAGAATGATTACGCCGTAATTTTGATGGACATGCAGATGCCAGAAATGGACGGTCTGGAAGCTACGCGTCTGATTCGACAATTGCCTGAACGTCGCAAAACGCCCATCATTGCCATGACGGCGAATGCGTTTAGCGAAGACAAAGTTCGATGTCTTTCCGCCGGAATGAATTCTTTCCTGGCCAAGCCGGTCAACCCGAACGAGCTATATGCCGTGCTTTTGAATTGGCTCCGGCAGTAGGAGGAGCGAGGTTTTTACTGCTACAGCTACAACATTCTGAGCGGCAGATTTCCTATTCGTCGAATGCGAATAATCTATTCGCTGACCGACCACAGACTGCCTCCGTTTGACGGAACTATCAATGGTCTGCTCATGGCTAAATGGGGGGCAGCAACGTCCTTGGAGCATTCTAGTCCGCAGAACCCGGTTTTTGCTGACGGGCTGCTATGGGCATACCGCTACGACCGTTTGGGGCACCCACCCGCCATTCAAAACCAGCCGACAACCGGATCCATCGCCCGTCCTCGCTGAACTCAACAACCAATTCCCGATTTCAATTTTGGCCATTTTTTCCGGTTGACCGTAGCATTCGCTTGGCCGCACCCGGGAAGTCAGCCGAAAATTGCCTGTCGCTCACTTGCCCGGCGTTACAACCGCCCGGCCTATGGCTTTCCATGTCTGTTCGAGCAGGGCCAGGGTGCCGGCCGAATTTTCTCCGGGGCGGGTGGCGTACAGGGCGATGACCAGGCGTTTGTCGAAATCGAGATACAGGCTCGTCCCATGGGCGCCGATCAGGGCGACCCGATTTCGCGCCCCGCCGAGATGGACGAAGCCGTAGCGCTGCTCGCTCCCCGCGGCGAACCCGGGGATTTCGGCTGAGCGCAGACCCGACGAGGCGAGCAGGGTTTCGACGAACCAGCCGGGAATCCGGGCGCCGCTGCGACTGCTGCGGGCCTCGACGAGCAGTTGGCCGAGCTTGGCGAAATCCCGCAGGGACAAGCCCAACCCGGAGGCCAGTTCGACGCCTTGGGCGTCGCTAAGCCACAGCACGGCATGCTCGGGCTTGGCCCGCCGCAACAACTGTTCGCAGAACAGGCGGGACAACGGCATGGCGTTGCTCTCGGCCAGTGTCCAGGCCAGCAAATCGTCGTCGGGCGAGGCGCCGAATAGCGGGACCTCGCGTTCGGTCAGGGTTTTGTCCCAGCGCCCGGGTTCGGACAGCCAGGCGCGGATGCTGTTGTCAGGCGCGTTCGTCGTCCACCCGCCGGCGCGGCGCCAGGCATCGATTTCCTCGGGGGTCCAGGCGTGATACGCCTTGCTTTCGAGCAGACGCTGGATAGAAATCTTGCGCAGCCCCGTTGAGGCCGCCATGTCGGGCAGATAACGCACGACGGATCTTTCGGCGGCCAGCTTGCCCTCGCTGACGCTCATCGCGCCGAGCAGGTTGAGCCAGGGGCGGCTGGCCTCCAGCAGCAGCCTCGGCTGATCGGGCGCCAACCCGTTGCGATAGCGCTCGGCGACGACCCGGCCGTTGCGCAGCACGACGAGGCCATCGGCATAAAGACGACTATCGAGCAGGAATCCGAGGCTCCGCCGGCGACCGTCGAAGGGGTCGATCACCTGAACGTCGTCGACCGGGCGCTGCTTGGCGGCAAGTGCTTTCGCCTCGCCGCCCGGGGCCAGACGCCAGGCGGGCATGAATACGTCGCCGGCCGACAGGCTCAGGCGCTGGTTTTCAATCGACAGCCAGTTGCTCTTGTCTATCCAGGCGCCCAGTTTTTGCGTGCCGATCGGCACTCGCTCGAAGTCGCAGCCGTTGGCTGCCGCCCCTGCCCCGGTGGTGATCAATAGCGCCAGCAGGGCGACGGGCAAGCGGTGGATCATCTTGTCTTCTCCTGGGTTTCGTTGTCTGTACCGATCAGTCGTTGGCTCGCCTCGCGGACCACATCGTTCAAGTTGCCATGCTGCTTTTCCCTTTCCCGGAGCCAATCGGCATCGCCCGCATGGCCGGCGACAGCCAGTTTGAGCGGACTCAGCCAGCGCTCGCAGGCGAGTTCCCGGGCGTCTTCGGAAACCGTTTCAAGCAAGCTGGCCAGCGTTTGCTTCAAGGGCGTCTGACAAAGGGAGAGGGGGTCTGAAATCATCGCCTCGAGGCCATAACGACACGCCTGGAACTTGTTGTAACGGGCCACATGGGCCTGTTTGGCAGTATCGAGCGGCGGCCGGATGCGCAACAGCCAGCGGGCGAGGGATTGGGCCAGGGCAGCCAGGGAGGTGGCCTGTTCGATGGTCAGCGGCGTATCACAGACACGGAGTTCGACGGTGCCGAATTCCGGCTTCGGGCGGACATCCCAATACAGGTCCTTGATGCCCTGGGCAATGCCGCACGCTTGCAGAAAGGCGAAGTGTTCGGTGAATTCCTGCCAGCTGTTCAGCGGCGGACATTGCCCGCTCAGCGGAAAGGCCGAAACGGCGTTGAGCCGCGCCGACTGGTAGAAACTATCGACGCCGTCGACAAATGGCGACGAGGCCGACAGGGCAATGAAGGCCGGCACATAGACGCCGAGCGCCTGGGTCAGCCAGATGGCGTCATCGGCCGAGGTGCAGCCAACATGGATGTGCTGGCCGAAGACGGTGAATTGCTTGGCCAGGTAGCCGTAGCGCTGATAGAGGTCGGTGAAACGGTCGCCCGGACAGATGCGCCGTTCCGGCCAGTGATGGAAAGGATGCGTACCGCCACCGCAGACGCCGATGTTGTTGCGCTCGCAATGATGGCGCAGGGTGTCGCGCAGTCCGCCGAGGTCGGCCGCGATACCGTCTACGGTCGACCGCGCCAGCGTGCTGATTTCGATCATGCTTTCGGTGATTTCCAGCTTGATCTCGCCGAAACGTCCGTCGTAATCGAGGCTGCCGATGAGGTCGGTGGCGCCGCGCGTCAGGTCGAAATCCCGCCGCGACACCAGTTGCAGTTCGAGTTCGACGCCCAGGGACAACGCTGCACTGTCGGTGAACTCACCCAATGGCTTGATGTTCATGCGACACCTCCACGCGCCGGGTCACCGCGCTCGCACTCGCCGGACCGGCGCAGGGCCAGACGGCACAGGGCCGGACCGACGAGTTCCATCATGGCGGCCGCGAACAAGGGCAGCGTCAGGGCCGAACGGCCCACTTCCGGATACAGGCTGGCCAGTTCGTAAGCCATGAACACCGCCGTGGCCGACAGGGGCTGGATACCGACACCGACCAGCAGGCGTTTGGACAGGGGCAAACTGCCGCCCGACCAGGCCACCGCGCCGGCCTTGGCCACGGCGCGGACAAGCAGCAACCCGAGCGCCTGCAATCCGGCCAGCCAGGTAAATTCCTGCCATGGCAACGAGGCGCCGACGATGACGAAAAGCACGATGGCGAGCAGCCAGTGCCCCTCGGGCAAGGCGGTGTAACGCAAGGTCTGCTGCCGGTCGCGCGAAGCGAGCAGAACCCCCATCAGGAAGAGGGTCAGGAACACCGGCACGGCCAGCATACGCCCAATGCCAACGGCGAGCAGGGCACAGGCGACCAGCACAAAGACCTGGGCCAGAGAGCGTTTGGGCAGGATCCTGGCAATATTCAGTGCCAGCCAGCTCCCGATGCCGCCAACCAGGAGCGCCCCGGCGACGACCCAAAGCGGATGCACCACGGCATTCAGCCAGTCCTCGCTCAATTCGGCATGAACGACACCGAGGACAAGGGCGAAAGCGACGAACGAAGCGGCCGAACTGATCGTCGTATGCAGGATGATGCGTTCGGTCACCTGCCCCTGCGCCCGGGCCTCTTCGATGGTCAGCAGGACCACGGCCGGGGCCGAGGCCATGGTCACCGCCGCCGTGGCTGCCGCCCAGGCAGGCGTCAGGCCGACCAGCCAGAGGGCAAAGGCAAAAATCAGGGCGAACGACAGCGCGATGTCGGTGAAGGTGCTGCGCAACAACTCCGGGTTGTGGCGCAGCCAGCTCAAGTCGAGGCGCCGCCCGACTTCCATCATCAGCAAGCCGAGCGCCGCATCGGCAATCGGTCGCGCCTGCGCCAGGGCCTCGATGCTGATCCAGCCCAGCGACGAGGGGCCGAACACGATACCGGCCAGCACGTAGCCGATGACCCGGGGCCAGCGGGCATGCGCGTGCAGCCATTCGCCGATGAGCAGGCCGACGACCAAGAGCAGGCTGAACAGGGCCAGCGAATCGATCCGCTCCGGGAAAGGCGGCAGGAAAAACAGGCGGTCGAGCAGCCCCTCCCACAGCCAGCGCGGCAGCGAGAGCAGGCTATCAAGCGTCGACGGGCTGTTGTTCCCCATCTCGTTGCAACTCCTGGCGCATCATGTCGAGCAGCAATTCCTCGTAGGAATAGTAGCCGGCCGGGCGAGTGGCCAGCAGGCTCAGTGCAAATGCGGCACCGGTACCAAAAGCCTCGCGACGGATCGAGTCATGGATCATGCGCACGGTTTGATGCGGAAAACCAAAAATGACTTCGTGGTGGCCGATGATGCCGCCCAGGCGCAGTGAGGTGATCTCCTCTTCATCAACCTCCAGGGTTTTGGCGATCCGTTTTGCCGTGCCGGAGACCTCGCTCTTGTCGCGGAAGTGCTGCTCGACGATGCCGACATCGGCAAACGGCGCGATGCTGCGCAGAAGGCGGGCGGCCAGCATGAGGAAATTGATGCCCAGCGTGATGTTGGGCGAACTCATGACACGGATTTCCCGGCCCAGCTCGCGGATGTAGGCCAGCGTTTCGGGCGAATAGCTGGAAATGGCGCTGACCAGCATGAGTCCGTTCCGACGGATTGCTTCGCCGTATTCGAGCACGGCCTCGCTGTCGGAAAAATCCACCACGGCATCGACCGGATGAGACGCCAGCCAGTCGGAAAATGTCGCCTTGTCGAGGCGCGTCACCGGTATTTCGGTTGCCGTCGGCTTGTTCGAACGTCGGGCGATCCAGCACAACTCGAATCGCTCATCCTGCGCCAGTACGCTGGCCACAGCCTTGCCCGCCTTGCCATAACCCACCAGTCCAACTTTAATCATATTTTCTCCCCTTGATGCAGATTCGGATTCGATATGTCGATATCCACCTCATAAGCTTGGGCACGATGTCCGGCCCGATTGAAGAAAGCACCCATCGCGAAATGCGGATGAGGCTGCCAGCAAAAACCTTTTACCTACCAGTGACGCGCCTTCGCGGCACTCAAAAACTCGTCGAGAATCGGATTGCAGTTGAGCAGATCTGTACTGCCCGGCGGATGAAACTCCGGATGCCACTGCAAGCCAAGAACGTAAGGTTTGCCTTCCAGACGGACGGCTTCGATCAAGCCGTCCTCGATGCTGCGCGCCTCGACGCGCAACCCCTTGCCGAGCGCCTTGATGGCCTGGTGATGAATCGAAATCACCCGGCCGCCATCGCCCTCCGGATACAGCTTGCCGAGGCCGCTGCCGGCCTCCCATGCGATGGCGTGGGCATGCGCATCGTAAGCCTCGTGCACATGGACTTCCGGCCGTTCGTACTGGGTCGCGATGTCCTGATACAAGGTTCCGCCCAGCGCGACATTGATCAGTTGGGCGCCCCGGCAGATGCCCAGCACCGGCCGGCCGGCCTCCATGAATTCATGCAGCAATTCCATTTCATAGGCATCGCGCAGGCGGTCGCCCGCCCACTCTGCCTGCAGGGCTTCCTCGCCGTAGCATTGCGGGCTGATGTCCGCACCGCCTTGCAGGACCAGACCGTCGAGATATTGCGGGTAGTCGGAAAGGCGGATGCTGCTGCGGTGCACGATACCGTCGCCACTCACCGAGGGAATCATGAACACCATCACCTCGCGCGACATGACCCAATGCGCCACCGACTGCTCGAGGTATTGCAAGGACTTGGATTGCAGACCCGTGGCACCGGGCTGCGGATGGTAGATCCGGGCTGAAAGGCCAATACGCAACGGGCGTCTGCTCATGACGTACCTCCATTGATTTCTGCCGGTACTCCTCTTCCCGACACTGCATCTGCAACAAAACCAGCTGACAACACCCGACAAAAGAGTTGGATCGGGTTCAATGTAAAAAAATGGGGGGCCAGGCCCCCCTAAAAACCCTTGTCGAAAAGGATTGTTGTAACAGCGCCTCACGCTGCATTGGTTAGCAATATAATTTGCCCCCCCAATTAGCGCAACCAATCATTTCCATGATCGACACCACACCCCAGTTGACGCTGGAAGTCCTGCAGCAGTTCCGGGTCATTTACGGCACCATGCGCCAGTACTTCCGGGAGCTTGAAGATTGCTGCGGCCTGCCCGGTTCCCACATGTGGGTTCTTCAGGAAGTTCAGCGCACGCCGGAAATCGGCATCACCGAGCTGGCCGGAAGACTGGGCATACACCAGTCGACGTGCAGCCAGCTGGTCGAGAAACTGGTGGCCCGGAATTGCCTCATCAAGAAAAAACAAAGCATCGATCTGCGACGCGTCGGCCTGTGCCTGGCCGACGAGGGGCGCAAAGCCATCGCCGCCCTCCCCGGGCCGGCCGAAGGCGTATTGCCGGAGGCTTTGGCGGCGATACCGGATGTCGCCTTGAAAACATTGAATATCAATCTAGCCGAATTGATCAGCTACCTGCCCGGCAAAGACGATGCATTCGCTTCCACGCCGCTGGCCGAAATGGTTGATGTTTAAGATGCCGACACCCCACCTGCCTTGCCGCGCGACACTGGGCTGCTGCCTGATCGTCGCTTTACTGTCCGGATGCAGCTCGACTTCGCAACCTCAACGCCCCGTGCCGGCCAGTACCGAGCCTCAAGCCACCACCCAGAGCACACCGCCAGTAGCGGTAGAGACCCTCCGCCAGGCCGAGCAAAAGGCAATGGCCGAAATCGACGAAAGCAGCAGCGTCTTTTTTGCCCTCGGTTCCAGCACGGTCACGCCGAGCGAAAGAGGCAAGCTGACGCTCGCCGCCCAGCGCCTGAAAGACGACAGGGAACTGGACATCACCTTGATCGGGCACACCGACGACAACGGCAGCCGCTCCCTCAACGTCGCCGTGGCCGACGCCCGGGTTGCATCGGTCAGCGCCGTCCTGAAAAGGCTGGGGGTCAGGACGCAGCAGATCAAGAAAAAAGTCAGCGGTAGCGAAAAATCGTCCGGCGTCTGCCGGTCCGAGGCCTGTCGCCAAAAGATGCGGCGCGTTGAACTGGTCATCTCCAAGCCGGATTAACCCCGTGTCCATGAAACAGGCTGCAGGCGATTCCGGATTTCGATTTTGGCCTTTTTTTCCGGTTGACCGCGCCCCGCAGGAAGCACTCTTGGGGTGTAGCAATCGGACTCAGCCGTTCGCCACCTGCTCGAAGCGCCCGAATTCACCGTCGCCGAGCGCCACATTGACGCGCTCGACCATGGCCAGGCGCGGCCCGCGCTGTGCCCAGGCGATCAATTCGAGAACAGCCATTTCCTCGCCGACGGCCAGCGCCTCGACCCGGCCGTCGGCGAGGTTGCGCACCCAGCCGACGACGCCGAGCGCCCGCGCCTGTTCGACCATCGCCCAGCGATAGCCAACGCCCTGAACCCGCCCTTCGACCACCAGATGACGCCCGATTCTTGCCATTTCGCTGCTCCTTGCGACCGTCCCGGCCATGCCCGAATCTATACCAAAGGCCGGGGCAAAGTGCTAGATTGCCGGGCTTGCCGAAGCACGCTTCCCACAGAAATGAGCGGCTTGGCAGACAGCAGCAAACAAATCAGCGCCACCGGCGCACCAGGGGAATAGATGTCGTCGCATAACAAGCAAGCCTTGCCGGCCATTACGGTCGCTGCCATCGGGGTCGTCTTCGGCGACATCGGGACCAGTCCGCTCTACGCGCTGAAGGAAATCTTCAACGGCCACCATCCGATCCCGGTCACCCCGGGCAACATTCTCGGCGTGCTGTCGCTGGTCTTCTGGGCCATCGTCGTGCTCGTCACGATCAAGTACGTGCTCATCATCATGCGCGCCGACAACCGTGGCGAGGGCGGCTCGCTGGCCCTCCTCGCGCTGGTCACGGAAAAGGCCAAAAACCCTCGCCTGGCCTGGATCGTCACCCTGCTCGGCATCTTCGCCGCGGCGCTGTTCTACGGTGACAGCATGATCACGCCGGCCATTTCGGTGCTCTCCGCCGTCGAGGGTCTGGAAATCGTCACGCCCGACCTCAAGCCCTACGTCATCCCGGTCACCCTGGGCATCCTGACCGGCCTGTTCTTCATCCAGAAACACGGCACCGGCGCCGTCGGCAAGTTCTTCGGTCCGGTCATGGTCGCCTGGTTCAGCGTCCTGGCCGTCCTCGGCCTGTACCAGATCGTCGCCAATCCGGCTGTCCTGCTGGCCCTCAACCCGCTGTTCGCCATCGTTTTCATCGCCGAACACCCCAGCCTCGCCTTCCTCGCCCTCGGCTCGGTGGTGCTCGCCGTCACCGGCGGCGAGGCGTTGTACACCGACATGGGCCACTTCGGCCGCTTCCCGATCCGCGTCGCCTGGTTCGGCTTCGTCATGCCGGCGCTGGTCCTCAACTATTTCGGCCAGGGCGCCCTGCTCCTGGTCGATCCGCAGGCCATCGCCAGTCCCTTCTACCACCTCGCCCCCGACTGGGCACTGATCCCGATGGTCGGACTGGCCACCGCCGCCACCGTCATCGCCTCGCAGGCGGTCATTTCCGGCGCCTTCTCGGTGGCCCGCCAGTCGATCCAGATGGGCCTCTTGCCGCGCATGCAGATCATCCACACCTCGGGCATGGAAGAAGGCCAGATCTACGTACCATTCACCAACTGGTCGCTCTACCTCGCCGTCGTCGCCCTCGTCATCGGCTTCGAGAACTCCTCCAACCTGGCCGCCGCCTACGGTATCGCCGTCACCGGCACGATGCTCATCGACACCATTCTCGTCGCCTTCGTCATGGTCCTGCTCTGGAAGTGGAACAAGCTGCTTGTCGCCCTCGTTGCCGGGTCGCTGCTCGTCGTCGACATCGCCTTCTTCGCCGCCAATGCCATCAAGATTCCCCAGGGCGGCTGGTTTCCGCTGGCCATGGCCGTTGTCTCCTTCACCGTGCTGACCACCTGGCGACGCGGACGCAGCATGGTGTCCGAACAAATGGGCCGGGAAGGCATCCCGATGGATGACTTCCTCAACTCGATCGATGGCGTGCACCGCATCTACGGCACCGGCATCTTCATGACCAGCGCCCGCGACGGCGTACCGCCGGCCCTGCTCCACAACCTCAAGCACAACCAGGTGCTGCATGAACGCGTCGTCCTCGTCACCGTGCAGACCATGCCGACACCGCACGTCAACGACATGGACCGCATCTACCTGCACGACATGAAAAAGGGCTTCAAGCGCCTGATCATCCGCTACGGCTTCATGGAAAGCCCGGACGTCCCCGGCGCCCTCGAGCAATGCGGCCGTTTCGGCGAGACCTTCGACATGATGGAAACCACCTTCTTCCTGTCGCGCGAAACCATTGTCCCGTCCATGGCGCGCGGCATGCTGCCGATCCGCGCCCGACTCTTCGCCATCATGTCGAAGAACGCGACGAGCGCCAGCGACTTCTTCCACATCCCGACCAACCGCGTCGTCGAACTGGGCACCCAACTGGTCATCTGAACCGAGCCATGCATCAGCAAATACTGAAACTAGCGCAGATCAATGTTGTCCGAATCGCAAGCGGCAACAATCGCCCGATCGATCATTTCCGGATGCCCGCATGAAACGCCTGCTCCCCCTGCTCCTGCTTGCCACTCTCGTTTTTCCGGCCTTCGGCCAAGGCCTGAGTCCCGACCAGCCGATCCACGACGCAGCCCGGGCCGGCAGTGGCGACGAGGTCCGTCGCCTGCTCAAGACCGACCCGAAGCGGCGTGAAGCACGGACGGAACAAGGCTCGACCCCGCTCCACCTGGCCGCCACCAATCCCGACATCACCGCCATGCAGGCGCTCATCGCCGCCGGCGCCAATGTCATGGCGCGCGACAACGACGGCGCCACACCGCTGCACATGGCGGCCTATTCGAGCCACGCCCAAAACGTCCAGATCCTGCTCGAAGCCGGCGCCGATCCCTTTGCCAAGACCGACAACGGCCGCGACCCCGGCTCGATGGCGCGCAAGGTCAAGGCCGACGAAGCGGCCGGCGTGCTCTCGCTGTGGGTACTCAAGGGCTGCAAGCCACGCCAGCCATGCTGAAAGCGCTGCCCCTGCTGCTCGTCCTGCTCGCCGGCGGGGTGGTCGCCGAGCCGACCAAACCGCTGCCCCCGGTCGAAGTGTTCACCCCGACGGTGTGTCTGACCTGCATCGAATGGGCCGAACACCTCCGGCAGAACGGCTTTACGGTCAAAGTGACGCCGATGGCCGACATGGATGCCGTGAAACGCCGCCTCAAGGTACCGAAAGACATGGAGTCGGTGCCCAGTGCGCTGGTTGCCGGCTACTTTGTCGAAGGCCACGTGCCGGCCGAGGACATCAAGCTGTTGCTGGCCGAAAAGCCGACCGCCCTGGGCCTCGCCGTCCCCGGCCTGCCACAGGGGGCGCCGGGACGCGAATTCTCCAACCCGACCTGCGAAACGGCGTGCACGATGCTCGACAAGGAAGGCGCCGAGCCGCCCGTCCGCCGCGAATTTTTCGAGACTTTTCTGGTTGACCGTAAGGGCAAGGCATCGCGTTTCGCTCGTCACTGAGCAGCGCCGCGGCTCTCACAAAGCGCCAACAAACGTTCCCGGAGTGCAATAATTGGCGTTTTCAACGGCGTCTCGCCACTCCCTGGGTACGTCACTTGCCTCAGCCCGCCTCGCACAAACCAACGCCCATCCGTTCCGGCAAGTCGGCAGCCCGGTTTCTTGGCTGGCTGATACTGGGCGTTTTCACCCTCAGCGCCGTGATGACTGCCTTCATCGTCGTCGCTGTTGGCGTGGCCCCGCTTGATTCCCAGGGCGGCGACAGCCACCAACTGCGCAACGCCATTTTGCTCATCGCCGGCTTTTTCGCGACCGCCACGCTCGGTGCCTGGCTGTTGCTGCGTTACTGGCGCAAGATCCAGAACCAGACGCTGTTTCTCCATACGCTGATCGAAAGCGTCCCGGTGCCGCTCTTCTACAAGGACACGGCGGGGCGCTACCTGGGATGCAATCAGGCATTCGAGCAATCGCTCGGCAAGGGGCGCGACGAGATCATCGGCAAGTCGGTCTTCGACATGGCGCCGGCCGAAATCGCCGAACGCTACAAGGACAAGGACGACGAACTGTTCGCGCACCCCGGCACCCAGACCTACGACTGGTTGACCGTGAAAGGCGGCGACACCCGCAACGTCATCTTCCACAAGGCGACGTTCGACCGCATCGACGGCTCTGTCGGCGGGCTGATCGGCGCCATCACGGACGTCACCGATCTCAAGCGGGCACATGCCGAATTGCAGGCTCATCGCGACAATCTGGAACAACTCGTCGCCGAGCGCACGGCTCAATTAGCCCGGACCACGGCGGCAGCCGAGGCGGCCAACAAGGCGAAGAGCACCTTCCTGGCCAACATGAGCCACGAACTGCGCACACCGATGAACGCCATTCTCGGACTGACCGGGCTGGCCCGGCGCAAGGCCGCCGACCCGACCTTGCAAAGCCAGCTCGGCAAGATCGACTTTGCCGCCCATCACCTGCTCGGCGTCATCAACGACATTCTCGACATCTCGAAGATCGAGGCCGAGCACATGCGGCTCGAGCAGCTCGATTTCAGCGTCGGCGACGTCCTCGCCAATCTGCGCGACCTGATTGCCCAGCGGGCAGCTGAAAAAGGCCTCCGTCTGGAAATCATCCTGCCCGAAGGGATCTCCGACCTGAGATTGCGCGGCGACCCGTTCCGCCTCGGCCAGATCCTGCTCAATCTGACGGCCAATGCCGTCAAGTTCACCCACCAGGGCACGATCCGCCTGCGCGTTGAGCAAACCTCGGCCGATGCCAACGCGGTCGCATTGCGGTTCGAGGTTGCCGACAGCGGCATCGGCATCCCTCCCGAAGACCAGAAAAACCTGTTCAATGCCTTCGAGCAGGCCGACGGCTCGATGTCCCGAAAATACGGCGGCACCGGCCTGGGCCTGGCCATCAGCAAGCGCCTCGTCAAACTCATGGGCGGCGACATCGGTGTTGAAAGCCTGACAACTATCGGCAGCACCTTCTGGTTCACCGTCAACCTGCCGCGGATCTCACAGGTCGCGCCACTGCCGTCAAGGGCACACAGGCTGTCATCCGAAGCGACGCTGCGGGAGCACTTTTCGGGCACCCGGGTACTGCTGGTCGAGGACGAGCCGATCAACCAGGAGGTGTCGATGAGCCTGCTCGAAGAAGCGGGCCTCTCGGTCGATCTCGCCGATGATGGCGAAGCGGCGGTGGCGATGGCCGGCCAGCATCAATACGCGCTGATCCTGATGGACATGCAGATGCCGCGCATGAACGGCGTCGAGGCGACGCAGGCGATCCGCAAACTGCCCGGCTACGCGCTCACGCCGATTCTCGCGGTCACCGCCAATGCCTTCGACGAAGACCGCCAGACCTGCCTGGCCGCGGGCATGAACGATCACATCGGCAAACCGGTCATCCCCGATCTGCTGTTCGATGCCTTGCTCAAATGGCTGAGCCGGTAGCCCCCTCGGAAAAATATTCGCCATGGAAAAAACGCTCCCCGAAAACCACCCGGACATGATCAGGATCGTCCACGCGGCGCATCGCGACATCGCGCCGCAGCCGCCGGCCGGCCAGGCCAACTCGCTGGCCAACGCGCTGGCCGCCGCCATGGGCAAGACCCCGGGCGGCGCTGAAGACTGCGAGAACATCGAGTTCCTGGTCTATGTGCTGTCCGTCAATCGGGCGGCCGGGGAAATCGACGACGAATCCTTCGAGCGACTGCTCTCGCGCATCGAAACCCAGGCCGGGCGGGCCGAGCTGACGCGCCAGTTCACCGCACAACTCGAAGCCGAACACGGCTACGAGGACGAGGACTGAGCCAGCCCGGCGGGCGGGCCACCGGCAAGGTCTTTCAGATCAGGGCAGCAGGAAATCGCGGTACATGGCCTCGGCCCAGGCGACATCCTCGCCGGCCGGGTTGGGCTGCCGTGTCTGCCTGACCTGCTGCAGCAGGAAGCCGTCGCCGCGCCGCCGGTAGCTCGTGTCGATACGGGTGTATTCGAGCGGATCGACGCTGCTCGCCACATGGCAGACACTTTCCGGTAGCAGTGCCGGGAAGGTCTGGCCGGTCGCTCGGGCAGCGATCTGG
>Ga0209211_10005722_pt1 | contig 18400 bp, 17 predicted proteins | sample RifGroA2_FD_183992 | JGI IMG/M metagenome (GOLD analysis project Ga0209211, IMG submission 183992) | Groundwater microbial communities from Rifle, Colorado, USA - Groundwater A2 (SPAdes) (version 2) | ecosystem: Environmental > Aquatic > Deep subsurface > Groundwater | place: Rifle, Colorado... | reverse complement strand
ATGAAGAACCCATACATAAACTCAGAGATAAAACGACTGATTCTTCAGGCTGCGGCAGAGCACAAGATTTTTGTCAAAGCAAATGCTATTGTAGATGATCATGTGCATCTACAGGTCTTTGCCCCCTTTAACATGTCGCCTTCTGAAGCAAGCGGGCTGATTAAGGGCAGGTCAGCCTACCTCATTTTTCAAAGGTTCCCAAACTTCAGAATGCGCTACCCAAAAGGGCACTTTTGGTCTCCAGGGACTTTTGCAAGGAGCATGAGCGGAGTGACTGCTGACGTGGTTGAGCACTACATAGAAAATCAGCAGTTTGACAAGCTGCACCAGACAATTGAACAGGCAAAAGAGGAGACAAAGCAACTTGAGCTTACGGTGTTCCTATAAATCAGGAAACCCCGACCTTTAGGTCGGGGAGGACGTCATTCAATCCCCAAAGGCTAGTTGATTGCCTATCTTTTCCCGCTAAAAAGTCCGTCTTTTGCCTGAAAAGAGTGCCGCTCAGGCTAATGAATTCGCATCAGACCGTCCGTCTATCTTCATCCCCTGTTTTCCGCCTCCGTTTTCCGTTGGCGCTTCCCTCTTTTTGCCGAAGCAAAAAGGGGCATCTTTTTCGCCGAGGCGAAAAAGCTTGTTATGAGCGGGCGGCACGGGAGCGAATAAAAGGGTCAGAGATCACATCCGTCATCATCTGCGGTTAAGTGGTTCGTCGCACTCTTCTTAATATTTGCTGTTGTAACTCCCCCCAATGAAACTCAAACCCATACACAAGCTTAGGGACAAGACGCATTCGAACGGCGTGGTGCTTGCGCTTGAAGAGAGGGGCTTCTGCGCCGTCCTGAAGGGCAGGAAAACCAACGTCGCCGAGGCGGGCCAGATTTCCAGCTTCTATCCGACCATCAAGAACTCATCAGTTGCATGGATAGACTTCGTTGTCGACGACCTGCATCGCGACGCGGTCGAGGAGGCGACCAAGCTCGGCTTCTCCAAGCTCCTGGTGAAAAACCTGCTCAAGCACCCGCGTTCTGGCTACGAGGACTTCAATGATGAGCTCGGCTTGAAAGTGCCGGCGATCCGGGTGCAGGGCTTCGATGTCGTTCTTGACCCGCTCATCATCCTGCTTAGGAAAAACATGCTGGTTACGCTGCATTCAAGCGACACAAAAAGGTTCTTCCGCGTGCGGAGGTACGCCGAAACGCTGCTCCGCAAGCTTCCGCATTCCATGGAACAGGTCGACAAGATGACGCTGCTTCTCATCAGGATAATCGGCGAGAACAACGCGAGGAATTTTGATTATCTGCAAGTAATTGAGGAGACCGGCGACAGCCTTTCGCAGAAGCTTTCGGACAAGGACACCCCGCGCGAGCTTCTGGGAAAGGAGATCTACAAGATGAAGCACGCGCTTATCACCTACCTTTCCGGCCTCTGGGCAACATCAGACGCGTTGGGCTCGTTGCGGCACGGGGACGCCGATCTGGTCACTGACGATGAAAAGATACTGGACAGGATTTCCGGGCTTCTGAACGAGGTGAACGCGCAAATAGGGCTGGCAGAGCATCTGTCCGATGTTCTGGCTTCGGGAATGGAGGTGCTCCAGTCGATTTACAACAACCAGCTGCAGCTCCTCAACAACCGGCTTGCCATGCTGGTTGCCTACCTCACCATAATCGGCACCGCGCTTCTGGTGCCGAACACAATAGCAACAGTGATGAGCAATTCGATGTTCCAGCTTCAGGCGGGCGACGTTCCCTGGTACCTTGAAATCATAGTCATTTCGACAGTGGTTTCCACCTTTGCAGCCTGGTGGGTGGTAAAAAGGCTTGGCCTGCTTCCCAAGGGGCCAGACTCAAGCTAGGGCAATTTCTTCTTATTCTTTTGCTTCGAATATGCACACTCGCATTTGTTGGTGGGCCCATGGCACTTGAACTGTCCCTTGGAATCTCGTGGCAATTCGGCGCGCTTGCCGTCATTTCCATGCTACTTTTCCCCCACTTCCGCGGAAGGTATGCGTTTGTTGCTGCGGCGCTTGCATATTCCCTTGTCGATATTGTGCCTGCTCTATTTGGAATTCCCGGGACAGTTGGACTATGGACTCTCACCGGCGCATTATCCTGGGGATTGGTGGGTTTGCTCTTCACGCTCCAGAAGCCGAACGGATCGCCTTTCACATTTGCGAAGCTCGGGATAGCCGGAACGTTAATATTCGACGCCATCACAGGGCCCATTCTTTCGCCTTTGGTATGGGGCATGCCATTTTGGGAAGCACTTGTGGGGCAGATACCATTCACGGCAAAGCACCTGATGGGAATAGCCGCAGTGTCGCTGATTTTGGCGCCCGTACTCTTCCCTTCAGTGAACAGGGCCCTTTCCAGGAAAAAGTGGTTCGTGCTCAAGCCGTCGCTTTCGGTTTCCTGATTTTATGGAGATATTGATCAAGAAACAGGCCCTGGATGAAGCACTCGCAGGGGCAGCCTCAGCCTACCCGAACGAGTTCATCTGCCTGCTCATCGGCAGGAGGGACAAGGGCAATATAATGATAGAGGAGACGCTCATCCCGCCAGGAATAATGGTGGCTGAAACAATGTCCTCGTTTTCGGAGTGGATGCTTCCAGTAATTGTTGGCATGATGGGCACCTTCCACTCGCACCCCAACGGAAGCTCACTCCCATCAGCAGCAGACCGCAGGCTCTTTTCGCAAAAAGGAGGGGTGAATCTCATCGCAGGCCACCCCTATTCGGAAAAAAACGTCTCGGCATATCTTGGGAACGGCAAAAGGGCGGAATTTCGGATTGTGGGCTGAAAAGCAGGAATTACAGCGCACAGGTCAATGAATTGCTCTGCAAGGTCATAGCTTACAATATAGTGGTGCTAATACATGAGATGGGCGAATTGGGCATCCAGCCAAGTTTCTCTGCCTCTTCCAGATAGGTTTATTATACTACTAACCTCAGATACCTCGGGGTGAGGCAAATGGGAAATGGCGACCAGACGGATGCCATAATGGCAACTCGCCTCATTAAGAAATATTTGGTGGATACACACGGACCTATTGCTGACTTTACCTTTAGATTAATCGCTGTTTCTAAGAATACGCAGGAACACGTATGGATAGTTAAGTGCCGTATTCTCAACACACCGAAAGATACAGAACCAACAGACTACACAATAAAAGTCAATGTTAAGACTGGGGAAATGGTTAAGGTGAATAGTTCTCTTGAACAAAAATAGATAGAGATGGAAGACGACATAAGAAAAGCAAGAAAATGGGGAGTTCTTCTCGATACATCTATCTTATCTACTTACATCGCAGGAATTTACGAAAGCAATACTCGGCACAAAGTTTTGGAGAAAATAGAGAGTGAAGAAGATATCTATCCAATTTTAAGTGCCACTCTACCAACATTCAAAACATACATAACCCCCCACGTTTTAGCTGAAACACAAGGAATCCTAACAAAAGAATTGGGGAAAGATACTGCAAAGAAAATAATTTGCTTTGCAACAAAATATATCATACAAATGAAAGAACATCAGATTGGAAATAAACCGATTCTTCTCCATGAAAAGATGGAGGAGTTTGGAGTTATTGATATTGCACTCCATCTCACTTCGAGAATACATGGACGCTACCTAATTACAAAAGACCATGACCTTGCAACACTTACTAAAGGGAGGGTTCTACCTATAGAAAGTCTAAGAGCATACTATCTGCAATATTTCTGTTCATAAGCCCTTTCTGCCCGTAAAGTAACCCTTCCCCTGTGCAGTTGCCCGTAAAGTCTGGCTTTCCGACGTGTTTTCGGGCAAAGCCGATCTTGAGGGCTTACTTATAAACTTATCCCTTCTAATACAGCGCTACAGTCCCGATTTAGTTAGGTGTGTCCTTGCCCGAGAGAGAATCACCATCACACGAATTGATACCCCAGCATAAGCTGATGCCAAAGGAAGCTGGGGAAAAAATACTTGCCGAGTTCAAGGCATCCAGGTCTCAGATCCCGAAAATCAAGTTGAAGGACGCCGCGCTTATCGGGATGGGCGCAAAGTCGGGCCAGATTGTCGAGGTCACTCGGCAGGACGGCTCCAAGAATTACCGATTGGTCGTGGAATAATTTTGCCGCATAGAATTTCAAGACAGTGAAACAGAGCCAGGGTGTTGTCCATGAGAGGGGATCTCCTAACAGCGTATTTCAAGGAAAACAGCCTGGTCAAGCAGCACCTTGACTCCTACAACAAATTCATAGAGCACAGCCTGCAGATTATCGTGAACCGGGTGGGCGTCATCCAGCCAGCAGTCGAAGGGTTCGAGCTCCGCTTCGGGAACATCCGCCTGGACAAGCCCAAGATAATCGAGGCTGACGGCGCGCAGAGGGCAATCTACCCATCCGAGGCCCGCCTGCGCAACCTCACTTATGCAGCGCCAATATTCCTCGAAATCATCCCGGTTTTCAACGGCGTGGAAAAAACCATGTTCTCGGAAGTGTTCATAGGCGAGCTTCCGGTAATGGTCAAGTCCAAGCTCTGCTACCTTGACAACATGAGCGAGGACGAGCTCATAGAGGCCGGCGAGGACCCGGCAGACCCTGGCGGCTACTTCATCATAAACGGCTCTGAGCGCGTGCTCACCTCGATTGAGGACCTGGCGCCGAACAGGATAATGTGCACGCGCGAAAAGGACAACACGCTGGTCACTGCAAAGGTTTTCTCCACGCGGTTCGGCTTCCGGGCCCGCTCTGTGGTGGAGCGGACGACCGAAGGGTTCATGCGCGTGGTGTTCCCTGCTTCGCCCAAGGACCTTCCGCTCATCTCCACGCTCCGCGCGCTTGGGATTGAAAAGAAGGAGGAAATACTGTCTTCGTTCTCGCAGGACCGCAGCGTGAAAAACGACGTGCTTCTGAACCTCGAGCTGGACCAGACAAACAGCAAGGCATCAGCAATGGAGTTTCTGGGCAAGAAGGCAGCCCCGGGTCAGGCCCAGGACTACAGGGAAAAGCGCGCAGAGATTCTACTTGACACTTACCTTCTCCCGCACATCGGCACCACTGCAGAGGACCGCCTGAAAAAGGCGCACTACCTTTGCAAGATGGCCGAGCACGCGATAAAGGTCGCGCACAAGGACATACCGCAGGACGACAAGGACCATTATGCGAACAAGAGGATAAAGCTGGCGGGCGACCTCATGGAGGACCTGTTCCGCTACGCATTCCAGTTCCTTGTCAAGGACGTTTCCTACCAGGCAGGCCGCGCGGACGCCAGGGGCAGGCACCTTGCGGTGCAGACGCTCGTCCGCCCTGACGCGCTTTCGGACAGGATACGCTACTCAATGGCAACAGGCAACTGGATAGCGGGGCAGACCGGGGTGAGCCAGCTTCTGGACCGGACCAGCTTCCTTTCCACAACCTCGCACCTGAGGAGGATAATCTCGCCCCTCTCAAGAAAGCACCCGCACTTCAAGGCGCGCGACCTGCACGGCACGCACTGGGGCAAGCTCTGCCCGAACGAAAGCCCCGAGGGCCCCTCATGCGCGCTGGTGAAGAACATGTCCCTTCTCTGCGAAATATCCATAGGCGAGGACGAGAAGAACATCGAGGAAATCATATCCAAGCTGGGAGTCAAGCTCTAAAAAAGGTAATCTTCATGAAGCGGAAAAAAATCAGGAAAAGGAAGAAGCTCCTTCCGGGCGCGATCGGGCCCCGGACCTCGGTCTTCATAAACGGAAGATTGGTGGGAGAGCACGAAAAAGGCGAGGCGCTTGTAGCTGAGCTGAAAAGCAGGAGAAGGCAGGGCAGCCTTTCATCGCAGGTGAATTTCTACTTCAACAGGAAGTCCGACGATTTTTTCATCAACACAGACTCGGGAAGGGCGCGCCGCCCCTACATCGTGGTGGAGGCAGGGCAGAGCCGCCTCACTCCCGTGCTTTTGGAGCAGCTCAAGAAAGGCGAGATAACCTGGAACGGGCTCATCAAGCTCGGCGTGATCGAATACCTGGATGCAGAGGAGGAGGAAGGCGCGCTTGTAGCTCTCCGCGAGGAGAACCTGTCCCCCGACCACACGCACCTTGAAATCGACCCGGTCTCGATTTTTGGAGTCACGGTCTCCGTGCTTCCGTTCCCGGAATACAACTCCTCGCCCAGGATCACCATGGCATGCGCCATGGCAAAGCAGTCGCTCGGCACCTACTCGGTAAACTTCAACATGCGAAACGACTCGCGCGCACACATAATGTACTACCCCCAGCAGCCGCTTGCGCAGACGCACCCCTACAAGCTTCTCGGTTTCGCAGAGCGAGCCGCAGGGCAGAACTTCATAGTTGCAATCACCAGCTCCTACGGCTACAACATCGGCGACGCGGTGGTCATGAACAAGAACGCGATCGACCGGGGATTGGGCAGGAGCGTATTCTACAAGGCGCACGAGTCAGAGGAGCGCCGCTACCCTGGCGGGCAGAAGGACACGTTTGAAATCCCGCTGCCCACGACCTCGGGCTACCGCGAGGAAAAGGCATACCGCTTCCTGGGCGAGGACGGCATGATCTCGCCCGAGTGCGAGGTGAAGGCAAAGGACGCGCTCGTCGGGAAAACCTCCCCTCCCCGTTTCCTTGAGGAAATCACGGTTTTCGGAGTTATTGAGGAAAAGAAGCGCGAGTCCTCATTGGTGTTGAAGTCAGGAGAGGACGGCGTGGTCGACTCGGTCATGCTCACTGATTCTCTCGCAGGCACCAAGCTCGTGAAGGTCCGCGTGCGCTCCACCAAAGTGCCAGAGGTGGGCGACAAGTTCGCAAGCCGCCACGGGCAAAAGGGAGTCATCGGCCTTCTGCGGCCGCAGGAGGACATGCCCTTCACAGCGGACGGCATAGTGCCCGACCTTATCATCAACCCGCACGCAATCCCCTCGAGGATGACAGTCGGCCACCTTCTTGAGATGCTGGGCAGCAAGGCAGCCTGCTACTCAGGGAACCTGGTGGACGCCACGCCGTTTTCAGGCGACCGCGAGGAGGACATCCGCAAGATAATGAAGGAGCACAATCTGGAGGAATTCGGCGAGGAGACGCTCTACGACGGCATCACCGGCATGCCCATAAAGACCAAGATATTCATCGGCGTGATTTACTACCAGAAGCTCCATCACCTGGTCTCGAACAAGATGCACGTGCGCTCGCGCGGGCCTGTGCAGCTTCTCACCCACCAGCCGACCGAAGGCAGGTCCAGGGAGGGAGGACTGAGGTTCGGGGAGATGGAGCGCGACTGCCTGATCGGCTACGGCGCATCCATGCTTTTGAGGGAAAGGCTGCTGGACGAGTCTGACAAGACCTCGCTTTTGGTCTGCGAAAAGTGCGGCTCGATCGGCTACCATGACTTCGTGAAGAACCGCGACAATTGCCCGCTTTGCGACGACTCCAAGCTGGAGCAGGTGGAGATGAGCTATGCGTTCAAGCTGCTCTTGGACGAAATAGAGTCGCTTGGGATCTTCCCGCGGCTGATACTGCGGGACAAGGCATAGATGGCGTGCTATGAATAATACTAGTAATTAACGGTGAACAAATGGTTGTAATAAAAATGGTGGACAGGATCAAGTTTTCCCTCTTCTCGCCAGAGATGATAAGGAAGATGTCCTCGGCAAAAATCACCGTGCCCGACACCTACAACGACGACTCCTACCCGATTGACGGCGGGCTGATGGACCTCCGCATGGGCGTCATTGACCCCGGCCTGAAGTGCAAGGTTTGCGGAGGCACTATCCGCTCCTGCCCAGGCCACTACGGGCACATCGAGCTTGTGCGGCCGGTCATCCATCCCGAATTTTCCAAGGTCATATTCTTCATACTCAAGTCCAGCTGCCACTCCTGCAAGAGGCTGCTTCTGCACCAGGACGAAATCGACGAGCTTGCGCGCAGGATCGAGTCCGACCTTGAGGAGGAGCCCAAGGCCAAGTCGAAAAAGCGCACCGAGTGCCCGCACTGCAAGGCGAAAATCGCGGAGATAAAGCTGCTGCGCCCGACGAGCTTTTTCAAGGACGGGCTGATGATGCTTCCCACCGAGGTGCGCGACTGGCTTGCAGCCATCCCTGACAGGGACCTCAAGGTTCTCGGCTTCGACCCCCATTACGCGCGGCCTGAGTGGATGATAATCACGGCGCTCATAGTTCCCGCGGTTTCGGTCCGCCCCTCGATCACTCTTGAGACTGGCGACCGGTCCGAGGACGACCTCACGCACAAGCTTGTTGACATAATGAGGATAAACCAGCGCCTCGAGGCGAACATCAACGCCGGCGCGCCGCAGCTCATCATAGAGGACCTCTGGGAGCTGGTGCAGTACCACGTCACGACCTACTTCAACAACGAGACATCGAACATACCCCCTGCGCGCCACCGCTCCGGAAGGCCGCTCAAGACGCTTTCGCAGCGGCTGAAGGGCAAGGAGGGCAGGTTCAGGTACAACCTTTCTGGGAAGCGCGTGAACTTCTCGGCGCGCACCGTGATTTCGCCAGATCCCAATATCTCGATATCAGAAGTCGGCATCCCGAACTCGGTGGCAGAGGAAATGACAGTCCCCATCCGCGTTACCAGCTGGAACATCGAGGAATGCAAAAAGTACGTGCTTTCGGACGAATACCCCAAGGCCGAATACGTCATACGCCCGGACGGCAAGAGGATACGGGTGACAGCCACGGCGCGCGAGGAAATACTCACCACGTTCGGCGCGGGCTACGTTGTCGAGCGCCAGCTTATTGACGGCGACACCGTGCTTTTCAACAGGCAGCCCTCGCTTCACAGGGTCTCGATAATGTGCCATTCGGTCAGGGTGCTTCCGGGCAAGACATTCAGGCTCAACCCCGTGGTCTGCCCGCCCTACAACGCCGACTTTGACGGGGACGAAATGAACCTGCACGTCATCCAGAACGAGGAGGCCCGCGTTGAGGCGGAAATGCTGATGAAGGTGCACAACCAGATAATCTCGCCCCGCCACGGGCACGCGATCATCAAGCCCCAGGAGGACTATGTCTCAGGCGCATACTTTTTCACAAAACAATCTGCCGAGTTTTCGAGAAGCGAGGCCTGCCAGCTCCTCGCAATGGCTGGCATAAGCAGGCTGCCCAACCCGGACCGCGGCGAGATGTTCTCGGGCAAGCTGATATTCTCCATGCTCCTTCCCAAGGAGCTGAACATCAAGGTCAAAAGCAAGCTGCAGAAGGCAAAGGACTCGTCAGATGACCCGGACTCGCTCATTGTCATCAAGAACGGCATCATGGTCTCTGGCGCGCTTGAGAGCCGCTCGTACGAGAACGAAATCCTTGAGCAGATATTCCACACCAAGGGCGCGGACGAGGCGCGCAAGTTCATAGACGTCTCCACCCACATGCTCCTTGACGTGATTTCCAAGCAGGGGCTTTCGGTCTCGCTGAGGAACTACTCGGTCGGCGCCGAAAACAGCAAGAAGCTTCTGGAAATGCAGGACGACATGAAGCGCGAGGTCGAGGCTGCGATAATGCAGTTCAAGAACAAGACGCTCGAGCGCTCGCCCGGCTTGTCGCTTCGCGAGTCCCTGGAGGAGAAGATAATGCAGATCACCTCCCGCGCGCGCGAGTCCGCAGGCACCATGGTGGAGCGCTCGCTCGGCTTTGACAACACGGCGATCATCATGGCGAAAATCGGCGCAAGGGGCTCGCTTCTGAACGCCATCCAGATGGCGGCAATGGTGGGCCAGCAGGCGGTCAGGAGCAAAAGGCTCACGCGCGGCTACCGCGGAAGGACGCTCATACACTTCAAGAGGAACGACCTTGGCGCAGGCGCGCGCGGCTTTGTTTTCAGCTCGTTCAAGACCGGGCTTTCCCCGACGGAATTCTTCCACCACTCGATGGGAGGTCGCGAGTCGCTCGTGAACACGGCAATCAGGACCGCGCGCTCTGGCTACATGCAGCGCAGGCTGATCAACGCGCTGCAGGACATGGTGGTGATGCAGGACCTCTCTGTGCGCGACAGCCGAGGGGTGATCGTGCAGTTCAAGTTCGGGGGCGACGGCCAGGACCCGATCAAGGCCAACATAAAGACCGAGGCGCCCGAGGAAATCAAGAGGGAAGAGCATGACGCTTAGGTGATATTGATATGGATCCGGCAATAAAATTCGCAAAATTTCTCAACGGGGTTAAGGCGCAGCCTTCCAAAATTGGCAGCTTTGGGAAATTCGTTATCGGGGCTGCCGGATTGACGGCAACGGCGTTAGTGGTGAAGAATTTCGCAATCAACGCAATAAAGAAAGAACCCCCTCAGAATATCCAGCAAGGGACGAAGAAGCAGATCGACGTTGCAAGGAGGCAGGGCGAATTCCCTCCGAATATTTTAAAGGAAAAAATTATGAATAACAGCTCGATAGAGCCCATGACGCTAAAGGTAATCGAAAAATCGTGATATTCATGACAACCAAAAGCAAGAAGCAAATAGAAGTCGGCGAGGCGGTCGGGATAGTGGCTGCGCAGTCCATCGGCGAGCCCGGCACGCAGATGACAATGAGGACTTTCCACTACGCCGGAGTCGCGGAGCAGGTGCCGACGGGCCTTCCCCGCCTCATCGAGCTTGTGGACGCAAGGAAAGAGCCGAAAAAGCCCATCATGGACATATTCCTGAAAGAAGAATACGCTGCTTCCGAGGAAAAGGCAAAGGCGGTGGCAAAGGACATAGAGTGCACCACGCTTGACAAGGTTGCATACGTCGAGGAGGACTTCGAGGAGAAGAAAATACTCATAACCCTCGAGCCATCCGAGCTTGAGACAGAGGGCGTGGTGGCATCCGAAGTTGCGAAGAAGGTAAAAGCCCTTGCAGGCTCGCACGTGGAGCACAAGGACAACGTTATAACCGTCAAGCCGACCACGAGCTCGCTTCGGAACATCCGCAGGCTGACGAACAAGCTCAAGCAGGTGCACATCAAGGGAGTGGAGAGGATAAGCCGGACGCTCGTGGTCAAGGGAAAGGACGGCAAGTACTTCATACGCACCTCGGGCTCCAATCTCGCCACGCTAATGAAAAACCCCAAGGTGGATACAGAAAGGCTCTACACCAACGACGTTCAGGAGACTGCCCGCGTGCTCGGCATCGAGGCTGCGAGAAACGCCCTGGTGCGCGAGATCAAGCAGGTGCTGGACATGCAGAACCTGAATGTGGACGTGCGCCACTGCATGCTTCTCGCCGACGCAATGACGATGGGCGGGGAAATCAAGTCCATTGGCAGGCACGGGCTTTCCGGGGAAAAGGCGGGCGTGCTAGCGAGGGCGGCGTTCGAGGAGACGGTCAAGCACCTGATAAACGCCGCCACGCACGGGGACGACGACAAGCTCATCGGAGTGACTGAGAACATAATCATAGGCCAGACAGTGCCGGTGGGGACGGGCCTGGTCAGGCTGAAGGTGAAGCTGGGATGAGCGCGGCTCTTTTTATTCATTTTGATTCATATCGGAAGGCTTTGGGTTGATGGAATGGCAAGGAAAAAATCCGCAGCAGCACAGGAAGGCTCCGGGTTAGCCCGCGCCATACGCCAGTGCGTGGACTCGGGCAAAGTCGAGTTCGGCACCAATACCGGCGTAAAGAAAGCCCTGCTGGGCGGCGCAAAGATGGTGGTGCTCTCCTCCAACTGCCCCAAGGAAACTACGCAGGACGTCCTGCGTTTCTCCAAGCTTTCGGGAATACCTGCCGTTGTTTTTGAGGGAACCTCGCTTGAGCTTGGCACAGTGGCAGGAAGGCCGCACCCGATCGCGGTGCTTACGGTAATAGACGCAGGCAACTCCGGAATAATGGAGTTTGCCAAGTGATGAACAGCAGTGTTTGAATGGTTGAGCTTTCGCACGACGACATAAAATGCATAGCGGCGTTCGAATCCGCAACCGGGGCAGCCGTAAAGGACTGCCTTATAACCGAGGACGCCGTTGCGTTCATAGTGAAGCAGGGCGATCTGGGGAAGGCAATAGGCAGGAAGGGCGCCAACATCACGCGCGTGCGGCAGATGTTCGCGCGCCAGGTGATGGTGTTCGAGGACTCGGAGGACATGGGGCAGTTCATCAGGAACCTGTTCGGCGCAGTGCCTGTGAAGAATATAAATGTTCATGAGAAAATGGAATCCAAAATCGCGTATGTTTCGGTGGACGACACTGACAGGGGCACGGCAATAGGCCGCGACGGCAACAGGATCAAGCTCGGCCGCGCGCTTTTGCTTCGCCGCTTCAACTGCGACTTGCGGCTGGTTTCCAAGTAATCATTCAAAGTGGTTTTATGGGAAGGGGAGAGCTTTCAGGAAGGTCGATTTACCGCAAGAGGAAGCGGCAGCGCTGGCTCAAGAAGACCTGGAAGCGCCGCTCGCTTCGCCTCAAGGAAAAGTACGACCCGCTGGAAGGCTCGCCCATGGCAAAGGGAATTGTCATTGAGAAAAAGGCGCTTGAGCAAAAGCAGCCCCACTCAGGGCTCATCAAGTGCGTGAAAATTCAGCTCGTGAAGAACGGCAAGTTCGTGACGGCTTTCGCGCCGCGCTCAGGCGCCATCAACTACATTGACGAGCACGACGAGGTTACGGTGGACGGCCTTGGCGGAAGCCAGCGTGGCCAGATGGGCTCCATCCCCGGCGTGCGCTACAAGGTTGTAAAGGTCAACGGCGTGGACCTGCAGATGCTGGTCCAGAAAAGAAAGGAGAAGCCCAAGAGGTAATGATTGAATGGATGTAAAACTTTTCGGCAAATACGACCTTGGCGAGGTCAAGGTTTCAGACCCCTCCTTTGCCCAATACGTGAACCTATCACCTGTCAGGATCCCCCATTCGCACGGAAGGCACACCAAGGCGCAGTTCGGCAAGCGCAACGTGAACGTGGTGGAGCGGCTGGCAAACAAGCTGATGAGGGGCGGCACTGGCGAGAAGACCTCGGGCAAGGTAATCCGCACTGACGGCAGGCTGCAGGGCAAGAAGACCCGCGCGCTTGGCATTGTTGAAAGGGCATTCGCAATTATCGAGAACCGCACCAAGAAAAATCCGGTGCAGCTTCTGGTTGACGCGGCGCAGAACGCTGCTCCCCGTGAAGACTTCACCCGCGTTTCCATGGGCGGCGTGTCCTACCAGGTTGCAGTTGATGTTTCAGCTTCCCGCAGGCTGGACATGGCCCTTCGCAACGTGGCTTTGGCAGCAATCATGGGCGCCTTTGACAAGAGAAAGACGCTGCACGAGGCCCTTGCCGATGAAATCGAATACGCCGCAAAGGGCGACGCGAATACATCCTACGCAATAAAGAAAAGGGACGAAACCGAGAGGATGGCGCGCTCATCCCGTTAGAGCGCGACAGATGGTGGTCCAGCAGGACCAGCGGATGGCAAGGAGCTCGCGTTAGGCTATTTTTTCTTTCCCTGTTCCAATTTTTCCACTACCTTCTTGTGCAAATTCCGACCAGCTCCACGGTTGAGCTTTCGTTTTCAAGTGACGAGGGGTTGCTGGCATGGTAGCTGATGACAAGCGCCATCCTGTAGCGGTTCCCATAGGCATATCCGTCAGGAGTCACGCAGGGGTTGGCTGGCGAGCCGGTGAAGTTCGCAGTGGTTATTATCTGCGTCTGTCCCGGAAGCACAATCATGGTGCATTCCCCTCCGCCGCAGCGGGAGCTTGCCGATTCCCAGGTGAATGGCACAGAATGGTTGGAGAAGTCCAGGCTCACGCCTTCCAGGTAAATTGATTTTATCGTGAGGGTGACCGGCTCGTTGTTCACAAGCTCAACGAGCATCTGGTTGGGGTACATCTCGTGGTTGTTCAGTGAAAAAGGCCTTGCAGAGGCCCAGAACCTGTCCGACTCCTGCTTTTCCACCGCGTGGACATAGCTTGGCCACACGACCAGGAGCGCAAGGACCACTATGAGGACAAGGAGGACGATTGCAAAAAGTATGAGCATTTCCGTGGTTGCCTGCGCGCGCAAATTCATCGTCTGACCCCATCCAGTCGAATATAAAAACATTATGCCATATAAAACCCTCGCTGCTTGAGTCCTGTTTCAAGTAAGTATATTTACGACGGGGTAATCGCGATGGTGAGGAAAGAATACATAGTGGAAGAAGTTGCAAGGATGATGAACAAGGTGGAAAACATCCGCAACATAGCCATTGTCGCGCACGTGGACCACGGAAAATGTGTTTCCGGCTCGGCGCGTCTTGTTCTCTGCGACGGGCAGGTCATTGCCGCCAAAGACCTCTATGAGAGGATAGAAAAGCGGGGCAATGCCGTGAAGGACGATGAGGATGGCAGGGTTTACAGCGCAGATGGGATTTCCGCGTTTTCGCTGAATAAGGAGGAGGCAAGAGTCGAGCAGAGGAAGATAACGCACGCATGGAAGCTTAAGGGCGGGAAGATGGTCCGGGTAAGGCTGCGCAACGGGGCGCAGATTGCCACCACTCCGGAGCACAAATACCTCGTCCTTGAGGGCATGGGCTTTGCTGAGAAGGAGGCGGGCATGCTGCAGGCTGGGGACGCGGTCGTGTGCCCAAAGAAGACTGCTGTTGCTCCCGCCATGGACATCAAGGACGAAGTGATGAAAAGGCTTGCTGGGGACTCGTTCTACGTCTATCTCAAGAGCGAAACTGCGGACGAGATTGCGGCTGCACTTAAGGAAAAGGGAGTTTCCATTGCGCAGCTGAAAGGGATAACCGGCTCGTCGCTTTCCCTGGACGGCCTTCGCTTTTGCTTCTACAACAAAAGGTTCAGAGCCGCAGATTATGCGGCGCTTTGCTCCCACCTTGGAATCCCCCTTTCCGTTGCATATGGCGGGGTGAGCGAGATATCGTACAGGGGCGGCAATCCCCTGAACAGCAAGAACTGCAAGCCCATGCGCCTTCCTTCCGATTTTGCCGGGCTTTTCTTTGCAGCGGGCCTGCTTTTTGGGGACGGAAGCGGGGACAAGCTGGTTGTTGGAAAGCCCGAGCTTGGCAAGGAATATGCTAAGATTCTGGGGGAGCTTGGCATAAAGCCGTATTACCGCAACTATTCGTACAGGACACCCGAGGTTGCTGCTGGCAGCAAGACGCTGATGAAGCTCCTCGAAGCGCTGTTTGGCTATCCCCAGAAGGGCAAGAAATCGCGTAGGATAAGGGTTTCTGATTTCCTTTTCCGCGCCCCTGACGCGCTTGTGGCGCAGTTCCTGAGAGGCTACTTCGATTGCGACGGGACGGTGGAATCATCAAGGCGGGCCGTGTCCCTCAGTTCGGCAAGCGAGGGGATGCTCCGCGACGTCCAGTTCTTGCTCCTGAGGTTCAATTGCGCGTCCATACTGCAGGGGAATGCCCTTTATGTTACCGGAAATTCCGTGAAGAGATTCAATGAAAAGGTTGGGTTTTCCCTTGCGGAAAAGGACACGAAGGCCCGCGAGCTTGAGAGGAAATCCACAGGCAGCTATGTGCTTGATGTTGTGCCCCTGTCAACGCATGCCTTTGGCCAGATAAAAGGCCAGGGCAGCATGGCATCCATAATGGGCAATTATTACGAGTATGCAGGCGGCAGGAGCAAGCCCACCGTTGCTTCAATTCAGAAAATTGCCGCGAAAACTGGAAGCGCGCTTCTTTCCAGGTTATGCGAGGAGGAGATTGCGTTCATCGAAGTTGCGGAAATAGGCGAAAGCAGCGAAGAATTCGTTTACGATTTCACGGTCGAGAGCAACCACAATTTCGTGGCGGAGGGAATGTTCATCCACAACACCACCATGACCGATTCATTGGTCGCCCGCGCGGGCCTTATCTCGAAGGAGCTTGCAGGGGAGCAGCGCATGATGGACTTCGACGAGCAGGAGCAGGCGCGCGGCATCACCATCAAGGCTGCGAACATCTCGCTCGCCTTCCATTACAACGGCCAGGACTACCTCATCAACCTCATCGACACGCCCGGGCACGTGGACTTCGGCGGGCATGTGACGCGCGCCATGAGGGCAGTGGACGGCGTGGTTCTGGTGGTCGACTCGGTCGAGGGAATAATGCCGCAGACCGAGACGGTTCTCAGGCAGGCGCTGAAAGAAAAGGCAAAGCCATCCATATTCATCAACAAGATAGACCGGCTGATAAACGAGCTTCAGCTGGATGCAGACGCCATGCAGGCGCGGCTCATAAAGATAATCACGGGCCTGAACAAGATCGTAGAGCAATACGCGCCCGAGGACAAGAAGGCCGAGTGGAGCATCGGGGTTGCAAAAGGCAACGTGGCGTTCGGCTCCGCCTTCCACAAGTGGGCGGTCTCGATAAAGAGCATGAACAAGTTCAACATCAAGTTCCCTGACATTTACAACCACTGCAAGAAAGGGGAGCATAAGATCCTGGTGGAAAAATCCCCGCTGGACGAGGTGCTGCTTGAGATGGTGGTGGACCAGCTTCCCAACCCCAAGTACGCTCAGCAGTACCGCATTCCCGTAATCTGGAAAGGCGACCCTGCCTCGCCTGAAGGGAAAGCCATGCTTGCCTGCGACCCGGCAGGAAAGTTCATAGGCATCTGCTTCGGAGTTGTCAATGACGAGCACGCAGGCGAGGTCGCGGTGGTCCGGCTGTTCTCCGGAACGGTGAAAAAAAGCGACATGCTTTTCCTGGCTTCTCGCTTAACCACTGAAAAGGTGCAGCAGTGCGCAATTTACATGGGGCCTGACCGCGTCATGGTGGACAATGTGCTTGCAGGGAACATCGTGGGCCTTGTGGGACTTCGCGACGTCTATGTCGGCGAGACATTATCCGAGGGGCAGATCACCCCCTTCGAGCAGATCAAGCACGCGGCAGAGCCGGTCGTGACCAAATCAATCGAGGCAAAGGACAGCAAGGACCTTTCCAAGCTCATCCTGGCGCTTCGGCAGATCAGCAAGGAGGACCCCACGCTGAAAGTGGAAATCAACCACGAGACAGGCGAGCACTTGATCTCCGGCATGGGCGAGCTTCACCTGGAAATAATAGAGTACAAAATCACCAAGGAGAAAGGCATCCCCATTGTGACTTCCCCGCCCATTGTGGTCTACCGCGAAATGATTTCCGGCAAGTCCGAAGAGATACAGGGCAAGTCCCCGAACAAGCACACCAAGCTCACCTTCACCGTGGAGCCCATTGAAAAAACGGTTTTCGAGGCCATGCTGGACGGCAAGATACCCGACGGCCAGCCCAAGGGGAAGTCCCTTGTCGAAACGCTGGTGGAAAGCGGCCTTCCCCGCGAGGAGGCAAAGGCGGTCCTGGACATACACAACAGGAACATCCTGATCAACGACACGCGCGGCATACAGTACCTCAACGAAATATCCGAGCTGATGATCCAGGGCTTCGAGGAGGCTGTGGACCTCGGACCCCTTGCCAAGGAAAAGGTTGTCGGTGTGAAAGTCAAGATAACCGATGCCATCATCCACGAGGACCCTGTGCACCGCGGGCCTGCGCAGATAATCCCCGCCACCAAGCGCCCGATTTACGCCGCCATGCTCTACGCGGGCGTTACCCTGCAGGAGCCCAAGCAGAAAGTCACCATACTCTGCCCGCACGACTACATGGGCAACGTGATAACGCTCATACAGGGAAGGAGGGGGCAGCTTCTGGACATGCAGCAGGAAGGCGAGCAGTCCACAATCATTGTCAAGCTTCCTGTTGCTGAAATGTTCGGGTTCGGAAACGACCTCCGCTCTGCGACCCAGGGCAGGGGAATACCCTACCAGGAATACGCAGGCTACGAGCCGCTTCCGCGCGACATGCTCCTGAAAATCGTGAGGCAGATCCGCGAAAGGAAGGGCGACAAGCCAGACCCGCCCACGCCCAATGACTTTTTGGACCTCTAAATCCCGGTCGCTACTTCGAACTGCTCCACGTCGTAGACTCAAAACGGGCGAGTTCGGTTCACTGCACCGTACGAGGGGAGACGCCCAACTTTTGCATGCTGAGTGCCTCCATTCAGTCTCTGTCTTTGCAGCCAATGTTGTATATGCTCCACTTGAAATCGTTGTTTCCTTCTAGCTTGTCATTTATCTGTTTAACAATGAGATTCTTTATTTCGAGGAATTTTTCCTTTCCAACTTCTACATTGCCGATGGCATAATGAAGGTTTTTCACGTTAAAGCAGAACATCGAGTCGTGTACATTCTCGCAATTGTGGCAGAAGTAGCAGCCAGTGCAGTTCTGCGATGTATCGACTTCAAAGCATCTGGCAATCTTAAACGAATTGTAGCAGTTGATACAAAAGCTCGAATTTCTCGTTGAGTCACCTCCAAAAACATACTCGCTGTTCCTTGGCCAGAATGAATAGGCACAGTTCTTTCCTTCGTACACTCTGCTGCACCTGAAACAGTCTGTCGCCCCCCACACACTGGAGCATTCGATGGTGTTCTTATTTTGGCCTTCTTCCTCTGGGCTAAGGTATGCAACAGGTTCAATAAAGTCACAGATATCAGAGAT
>Ga0209211_10005721_pt1 | contig 18401 bp, 16 predicted proteins | sample RifGroA2_FD_183992 | JGI IMG/M metagenome (GOLD analysis project Ga0209211, IMG submission 183992) | Groundwater microbial communities from Rifle, Colorado, USA - Groundwater A2 (SPAdes) (version 2) | ecosystem: Environmental > Aquatic > Deep subsurface > Groundwater | place: Rifle, Colorado... | reverse complement strand
TTTTCCGCCAAAAACCCGGCTGGCGCGGCCGCAAGGCGGCTATTTCCTGTGGCTGGAGCTGCCGCCAACGGTCGATGCGCTGACCCTGCATCAACAGGCACTGGCGCTCGGCATCAGCACCGCGCCGGGGCCAATTTTCTCGGCACAGCGCGCCTTCGCTCACTACCTGCGGCTCAATTTCGGCCATCCGGACAGCCCGGGTCTGGAAGCCGCTGTGGCCACCCTTGGCCGCCTGGCCACAGCGCTTTGCTGAATCTGTTCCTATAGAAAACACGACCGTCTGAATCTGTTCCTATCGAACGCCGGCTGATTAACTTGGCATCTACGATAATCAGCCAAGGAACGCAGCAATGGACACGCCGGTCAGCAAAATTCGCAGCGCCAAACTGGAGCTTTACCGCAAGAAGGGAAAGATTCACGCCAAGGCGGTCAGCGGCAGGTTCAACACCTTGCGCTGGAGCATGGTCTGGCTGACCCAGATCGTTTTCTACGGCGCCTGCTGGCTGCAATGGCAGGTCGACGGAGCGAGCCGGCAAGCCATCCTGTTCGACATCGCCCATGAAAAGCTCTACCTGTTCGGCCTCGTGCTCTGGCCGCAGGATGCGCTGCTGCTGGCCATCGCGCTGATCCTGGCGGCGCTCGGGCTGTTTTTCGTTACCGCGCTGGCTGGTCGATTATTCTGCGGTTTTGTCTGCCCGCAAACGGTTTATACCAGCCTGTTCGTCTGGATCGAAAGCCGGATCGAAGGCGACCATCTGGCCCGACTGAAACTCGACAGCGCCCCGCCAAGCGCCGGCAAGGCGATACGCAAGCTTACGAAGCACGCCATCTGGCTGCTGATCGCGGCATGGACGGCGATCAGCTTCGTCGGCTACTTCACGCCGATCCGCGAATTGCTGCCGGCCTTGGCCGAACTGGCCGTCGGCCCCTGGGAAAGCTTCTGGCTGCTGTTCTATGGCAGCTTCACCTACATTCAGGCCGGTCTGGCCCGCGAGGCGGTCTGTCAGCACATGTGCCCCTATGCCCGTTTCCAGGGCGTCATGTTCGACCCGGCGACTCGCAACGTTGCCTATGACAGCCGGCGCGGCGAACCGCGCCAGGCCGGAGGCGACTGCATCGATTGCGGCATCTGCGTCGAGGTCTGCCCGACCGGCATCGACATCCGCCAGGGCCTGCAATACCAGTGCATCAACTGCGGCTTGTGCATCGACGCATGCGACCAGGTGATGGCCCGCACCGGCAAACCGGGCGGCCTGATCCGCTTCGCCTCGGAATGGGAACTGTCCGGCCAACCCGGCACCAGCAACCGGCCACGCCTCGCCGTCTATCTCGCCCTGCTCACAGTCTTCCTCACCCTCGGCGCGTGGACGCTGGACCAACGCTCGCTGCTGCTGGTCGACGTCATTCGCGACCGCGGCGCCCTGCTGCGCGAAATGCCGGATGGCCGCATCGAGAACGCCTACACGCTGAAACTGATGAATCTGGCCGATCACGAACAGGAACTGAGCATCGGCGCCGAAGGCATCCCGAACCTGGCCATCGTCGGCCCGCAACGATTCCTGGTGCCCGCCGGCAGTATCCGACCGGTGCAACTGACGCTGGCCGCGCCGGGTGGCACCGCCCTGTCCGGCCTGCAACCGATTCGACTGAACATCACCAGCCCGCATGCCGGTGGCCAGCAAGTCAGCGAAAAAACCAGTTTCGCGCTGCCCTGAGTTGGTCGAGACCACACCTTCCAGCCAGCCGCAGACGGCACCTGTTGAGAGCGGCCTGAGCACCGAACGAAATTAACGCCAATGTGCGGCAACGCACAGACGTTTTGCTGGCAGAGTTGCACTATTCGAGGTTTGCGGTGGGCGCCAGAGCCAAGGCAAAACGGCATTCTCGCAAGCCTTCCCGCGAAAGATTACGCGCGCTTGCTACCCGATCTGAAATTGGTGGAGATGCCGTTGCGATCGACGGTTTCTGAATCTGGAGACCATGTTAACTTTTTGCACTTTCCCGTCTCCGGTATCGTTTCGCTGATTTATACCCTTGAAGACGGCTCTTCGAGCGAAACTGCGCTGGTTGGCAACGAAGGCCTGGTGGGCAATCACCCGGTCATCGAAGAAGGCTTGCGGACCGGGTGGCTGATTGGCCTTCAATGGCAGATCCCGGATTGCATTTTTGGCCGTTTTTTCCGGTTGACCGTGGCATTTGCCATCAACCGTTCGGAACCTGCTCAAAACTCCGAAAATCGCCGTCGCCCAGCGCGATATTGACCCGCTGAACGATCGCATGGCTCGGCCCGCGCCGCGCCCAGTTTATCAATTCGATCACGGCCACTTCTTCGCCGACCGCCATCGCCTCGACCCGGCCGTCAGCCAGATTGCGCACCCAGCCGACAACGCCGAGCGCCCCCGCCTGCTCGACCATGGACCAGCGATAGCCGACGCCCTGAACCCGTCCCTCGACCACCAGATGACGCCCGATTCTTGCCATTTTTCGCTCCGTGCCAGCATGCTGCCGATGCTGCCATCTATACCAAAGCTCGGTGCAAAGTGCTAGATTGGCGGGCTTGCCAGACCGCGCTCCCCAGAGAAAGGCGCAGCTAGGCAAGCAGCACTGCAAAATTCTGCGCCACAGGCGCAACAGGGGAATAGATGTCGTCGCACAACAAGCAAGCCTTGCCGGCCATCACGGTCGCTGCCATCGGGGTCGTCTTCGGCGACATCGGGACCAGTCCGCTTTACGCGCTGAAGGAAATCTTCAACGGCCACCACCCGATCCCGGTCACCCCGGAAAACATTCTCGGCGTGTTGTCGCTGGTTTTCTGGGCAATCATCGTTCTCGTCACGATCAAATACGTCGCCATCATCATGCGCGCCGACAACCGCGGCGAGGGCGGCTCGCTGGCGCTGTTGGCGCTGGTCACCGAACGGGCCAAGAACCCGCGCCTGGCGTGGATCGTCACCCTGCTCGGCATCTTCGCCGCCGCCCTGTTCTACGGCGACAGCATGATCACGCCAGCCATTTCCGTACTCTCCGCCGTCGAAGGCCTGGAGATCATCACGCCCGACCTCAAGCCCTACGTCATCCCGATCACGCTCGGCATCCTGACCGGCCTGTTCTTCATCCAGAAACACGGCACCGGCGCCGTCGGCAAACTCTTCGGACCGGTCATGGTGGCCTGGTTCGCCATTCTCGCCGTGCTCGGTGTGCTGCAGATCGCCCATAACCCGGCCGTCCTGCTCGCCCTCAATCCGCTATTCGCCATCGTTTTCATCGCCGAGCACCCCGGCCTCGCCTTCCTCGCCCTCGGCTCGGTGGTGCTCGCCGTGACCGGTGGCGAAGCGCTGTACACCGACATGGGCCACTTTGGCCGCTTCCCGATTCGCCTCGCCTGGTTCGGCTTTGTCATGCCGGCGCTGGTCCTCAATTACTTCGGTCAGGGCGCCCTGCTGCTGGTCGATCCAGAAGCCATCGCCAGCCCCTTCTTCCACCTCGCCCCCGACTGGGCGCTGATCCCGATGGTCGGCCTGGCTACCGCTGCTACCGTCATCGCCTCGCAGGCGGTCATTTCCGGCGCCTTCTCGGTCGCCCGCCAGTCGATCCAGATGGGCCTGCTGCCACGCATGCAGATCGTCCACACCTCGGGCATGGAAGAAGGTCAGATCTACGTGCCCTTCACCAACTGGTCGCTCTACCTGGCCGTCGTCGCCCTGGTCATCGGCTTCAAGAATTCGTCCAACCTCGCCGCCGCCTACGGCATCGCGGTCACTGGCACGATGCTCATCGACACCATTCTGGTCGCCTTTGTCATGGTTCTGATGTGGAAGTGGAACAGACTGCTCGTTGCGCTCATTGCCGGCTCGCTGCTCGTCGTCGACATCGCCTTCTTCGCCGCCAACGCGATCAAGATCCCGCAGGGCGGCTGGTTCCCGCTGGCCATGGGCATCGTTTCCTTCACCGTGCTGACCACCTGGCGGCGCGGACGGCGCATGGTCTCCGACGAAATGGCCAAGCAGAGCATCCCGATGGACGACTTCCTGGAATCCATCGACGACGTGCATCGCATTTACTGCACGGCCATCTTCATGACCAGTGCCAAGGATGGCGTGCCACCAGCCCTGTTGCACAACCTCAAACACAATCAGGTGCTGCACGAACGCGTCGTGCTGGTCACCGTGCAAACCATGCCGACGCCGCACGTCAACGACATGGACCGCATCTACCTGCACGACATGAAGAAGGGGTTCAAGCGCCTGATCATCCGCTACGGCTTCATGGAAAGTCCGGACGTACCGGGGGCTCTGGAGCAATGCAAACGCTTCGGCGAGAGTTTCGACATGATGGACACCACCTTCTACCTGTCGCGCGAAACGATTGTCCCGTCGATGTCCCGCGGCATACTGCCGATCCGCGCCCGGCTCTTCGCCATCATGTCGAAGAACGCGACGAGCGCCAGCGACTTCTTCCACATTCCGACCAACCGCGTCGTCGAACTGGGCACGCAACTGGTCATCTGAGCGCCATCTTCATGCCATCGACGCCCTGCCCGGCCCGGCAGGGCGTTTTTCATTGGCGCGGCGCGGCCATATCAGCAAAAACTGAAACTAGCGCAGATCAAGGCTGTCCGATACGCAAGCGGCAACAATCGCCAGATCAACCATTTCCGGATGCCCGCATGAAGCGCCTGCTCTCCCTGTTTTTCGCTGCCAGTCTCGCCTTCCCGGTGTTTGCCGAGGTACTGAGTTTCGACCGGCCGATCCATGATGCCGCGCGGGCCGGTAGCGGTAACGACGTTCGCCGCCTCCTCAAGGCCGACCCGAAACAGCGTGAAATACGCACGGAACAAGGCTCGACCCCCTTGCACCTGGCCGCCACCAACCCGGATACGACAGCCATGCAGGCGCTGATCGCCGCTGGCGCCAATGTAATGGCCCGTGATAACGACGGGGCAACGCCGCTGCACATGGCTGCCTATTCGAGCCGGGCCAAGAATGTCCAGATGCTGCTTGAAGCCGGCGCCGACCCTTTTGCCAAGACTGACAACGGCCGCGACCCCGGCTCGATGGCGCGCAAGGTCAAGGCCGACGAAGCGGCCGGCGTCCTTTCGCTGTGGGTACTCAAGGGCTGCAAGGCCGGCCAGCCATGCTGAAGGCCATTCCGCTGTTGCTCGCCATCTTGGCAGGCAGTGCTGGCGCCGAGCCGGTAGCCCCGCTGCCTTCGGTTGAAGTGTTCACGCCAACGGTCTGCCTGACTTGCATCGAATGGGCTGAGCACCTGCGCCAGAACGGCTTCCCGGTCAAAGTGACGCCGACGGTCGACATGGATGCATTGAAACGCCGCCTCAAGGTGCCGAAGGACATGGAATCGGTGCCCAGTGCCCTGGTTGCCGGCTATTTCATTGAAGGCCATGTGCCGGCCGAGGACATCAAGCTGCTTCTCAGTGAAAAGCCGCGCGCCCTTGGCCTCGCTGTTCCCGGTCTGCCGCAGGGCGCGCCGGGCCGGGAATTCTCGAACCCGACCTGCGAAACGGCGTGCACGATGCTCGACAAGGAAGGCGTCGAACAAACCGTCCGCCGCGAATTTTTCGAGACTTTTCTGGTTGACCGCAAGGGCAGGCCCTCCCGCTTTGCCCGCCACTGAGCGGCACAGCACCAGACAGACTGCCACCAAACGCGCCGGGAGTGCAATAATCAAGGTTTTGTAAACGCACCCCAACTCCCGGTTGCATCAACTTGTCCCAACCCGCATCCTTAATCGCAGCGTCCATTGATTCACGGAAATCGGCTTTCCGTTTTTTTGGCTTGTTGATACTTGGCGTGTTACTCATCAACGCCGTGATGATTTCGGTCAGCGTCGTCAATCTGCTCGATCACAAGAAACGCACGGTGGAACAGGTGGTTGGCATGACCGACAACCTGGCTGCACTACTCGAACTGAACGTGGCCGACTCGGTCCGCCGCATCGATCTCGGACTTCTCGACATTGTTGACGCGCTGGAGGGCAGGTTCAAGGACGGGCACATCGATGCCGACCAAGTCCGGCAAATGCTCAAGCTGCATGAGCAGCGTCACCCGGCCGTTGATGCCTTCCGGGTCAGCAATCAGCATGGCAAGGTCGTCTGGGGCAAAGGCATAACGCCCGAAACCACTGTCACCTATGCCGACCGCTCTTTCTTCGAAGAGCATCAGCGCAGGCCGGGGGAAAACCTGATCATCTCCGAGCCGATCCTGGGGCGTGTATCCAAAATATGGGTCGTCGCTCTGACCCGCTCGTATCGGAATGCCGATGGCTCTTTCGCCGGAGTTGTCACCGCCGCGGTCAATCTCGAGCATTTCACCGGGGTGCTATCCACTATCAAACTGGGCGAGCATGGATCGGCCCTCATCCGTCATCAGAATTCCGCTTTGCTGGCCCATTTCCCGCCTGTCGACGGGCCGGCAGGGCAGGCCGGCAATCGACTGGTCCCGCCGGAATTCAAGGCCCAACTGGATGCTGGGAGCCAAACCGGGATTTTCCACACGGCCAATATGCCGGATGGCGTCGAGCGGACCTATACCTTCCGTCGTGTTCCGCAAACCCCCTTTTTCGTCGCGGTCGGCATGGCCCCGCGTGATTATCTGGACGACTGGAATATCGAATTGCGTAACGCGATGTTGCTCATTCTCGGATTCCTGACGGCGACAGTGCTTGGCGCCTGGTTGTTGCGACGTTACTGGCAGAAAATCCAGAATCAGACCCTGTTTCTCGAGACGTTGATCGAGAGCATCCCGGTCCCGCTCTTCTACAAGGACACAACCGGTCGCTATCTGGGCTGCAACCACGCTTTTGAGGATTCGCTGGGCAAATCCCGTCACGACATTATCGGCAAATCCGTTTTTGACATGGCGCCACCCGACATAGCCCAGCGCTACAAGGAAAAGGACGACGAGTTGTTCAGTCAGCCCGGCACCCAGACCTACGACTGGTTGACCGTCAAAGGCTGCGAGGCGCGCAATGTCATCTTCCACAAAGCCACTTTCCGTCGCGTTGACGGTGAAATCGCCGGACTGATCGGGGCGGTAACGGACGTCACCGAACTCAAGCAGGCTCACGCCGAGCTGCAGACGCACCGTGACAATCTGGAGCGGCTGGTGGCCGAGCGTACGGCAGAATTGCAGCAAACCAAGGAAGCTGCCGAAGCGGCCAGCCTGGCGAAAAGCACCTTCCTGGCCAACATGAGTCATGAACTGCGCACCCCGATGAATGCCATCCTCGGCATGACCGGGTTGGCGCTGCGCAAGGCCGCAGACCCCAAATTGCAGAATCAGCTCGGCAAGATCGAGCTTGCTGCCAATCACCTGCTCAGCGTCATCAACGACATTCTCGACATCTCGAAAATCGAGGCCGAGCACATGCATCTGGAGCATATAGATTTCCGCATCGGTGAAGTGCTCGACAATCTGCGCAGCCTGATTGGGCAACGCGCCGCCGACAAGGGGCTGCACCTGGAAATTGACTCGCCCCCCGACGTCGCCGGCCTGTTGCTCAATGGCGATCCGTTTCGTCTTGGCCAGATTTTGCTCAATCTATCGGCCAATGCGGTCAAATTCACCAACCAGGGCGGGATCGTTGTCCGCATCCGGCTTTCGGACAGCATCGCCAACGCCGTCGTATTGCGCTTCGAGGTCACCGACAGCGGCATCGGCATCGCGCCGGAAGATCAAAAGCACGTTTTCAACGCCTTCGAGCAAGCCGATGGTTCGATGTCCCGGAAATACGGCGGGACCGGCCTCGGCCTGGCCATCAGCAAGCGTCTCGTCAAATTGATGGGCGGCGACATCGGCCTCGAAAGCGCACCGGGTGTCGGCAGCACATTCTGGTTTACCGTAAGGCTGCAGCAGGTTTTGGCAGACGCCCGACCGCCGGTAATGCAATTCAAGTACTCGTCGGAAACGATGATCAAGGAGCGCTTCTCGGGCACCCGGGTCCTCCTCGTCGAGGACGAACCGATCAATCAGGAAGTCTCAATGTGCCTGCTCGAAGAAGCGGGGCTGTCGGTCGACCTGGCCGAGGACGGTCTGGTTGCAGTGGCCATGGCGCGCCAGACGCACTACGCACTGATCCTGATGGACATGCAGATGCCGAGGATGAATGGTGTGGATGCGACGCGGGCAATCCGGACCCTGTCCGGCTATGAGGACACGCCCATTCTGGCGATAACCGCCAACGCTTTCGATGAAGACCGGCAGATTTGCATCGAAGCCGGCATGAACGACCACATCGGCAAACCGGTCGCCCCCGACCTGCTGTTCGACACCTTGCTCAAATGGCTGAGCAGCCACCCGTTCGCGTTGCGCTAACGACACGCGATTCCTCCTCACCTGACAACCTCGCGCCATGGAACAGACACTCCCGGAAAACCACCCTGACATGATCAGGATTGTGCAAGCCGCTCATCGCGACATTGCCCCGAAACCGCCGAAAGGCCAGGCCAACTCGCTGGCCAGCGCCCTGACCGCGGCCCTGGGCAATGCCCCGGGCAACGATGAAGACCTCGAGAACATCGAGTTTCTGGTCTATGTCCTGTCGGTCAATCGGGCCTCTGGCGATATTGACGACGACGCTTTCGAACGCTTGCTGCAGCGCATCGAGACCCGGCAAGGCCGGGCCGAGCTGACCCGGCAATTCACCGAGGAACTGGAGTCTGAACACGGCTACGAGGACGAAGACTGACATCTCCGGAGTGACTCCCGCCCAGCGCGACGGACAGACCGTTACACGCTGCTACACAACGCTCGTCATCGCCAACGCCAACCTGATCGTTAAGCAGACATAGCACCTCAAACCCTGCGGAGAGATCATGATCCACAACCCCAATACCGAATCCACCCTGTTCATCGAGTCGCTCAAAGGCGCCGGCGTCGCCATCAGCAAGGAGCGCGAAGTGATTGAACGCCTGGAAGAAGCCCGCGAATGGCACTATGCCTTCACCACGCTGGTCAAGCAGGGGGACCGGATCGGCATCAGCTTCATGGCCAACCCGGACATGAAATCGGCCGAATTGTCGGCTGAACTGCAGCGCGTCTTTGCCCAGTACAGTTTTTCCGACCAGACCGAATCAATTTTTGAAGCCAGGCTTCTGCACTGATAGCCAAAGCGCCGGCAAACATTTGCCCAGCCGGAAACCGACCACAAGAGCCAGAGCTGTCATCTGGCTCTTTGCTTTTCAGGGACGCAGAAAGTCGCGGTACATGGCCTCGGCCCAGGCGCTGTCTTCGCCGGCCGGATTCGGCTCGCGCACCTGTTTGACCTGCTGCATCAGGAAGCCGTCGCCGCGCTGCCGGTAGCTGGCCTCGATGCGGGTGTATTCCAGCGGCTCGACGCTGCTCACGACGTGACAAACGCTTTCCGGCAACAACGCTGGATGCGTCTTGCCGGTCGCACTGGCAGCAATCTGCCGGGCGACGATGGCGCCCATGCGGTTGGCGACATGGCCTGTTTTCGGGTAATGGCCAAATACCGGCGAAACGAGGCCAGCCGCATCGCCGATGATGAATACCCGCTGGTCTGCCACGCTGCGAAAATCGAGCCCGCCCTGGTCGGCCCAGCCTGTCGAGTTTCCACCAGCATCGCGACGAATCAGCCCGGCCTGCCAGAGCAGCCCGGCTGCTTCCTGCGGCGGTGAGAGCATGGCTTCGTCGAAGCGGATGTCGTCGATATCGGTGCTCACCGTCTTGCGCGCCGGATCGATCTGACGAACTCTGGCATGGTCGAGGTAGGTAACCTGCGCCTTGAAACGTTCGAGCAAAATGGACTTGAAGGCCGGCATCATCGGGTTGGGATCGATGATGACCAGCTTGCCCGGAATTTTCTGCGTCTTGAGCCACCAGGCGATGAGCATCGCCCGCTCGTAGGGCGCCGGCGGGCAGCGATAAGGCGCCGGCGGAATGGTCATCAGCAGATCGCCGCCCTTGAATCCGGCAAGGCGTTTCTTGAGCGTCGGCAGGTCGGCGGCGTTGAGCATGGCACCTGAATAGTGCTGGCGCAGCTCGGCCACGACCTGCGGATCGTTGACCTGCCAGGCGGCGTAGTTTTCGCGGATGCCGGGGGCCAGCACCAGCCAATCGTAGGGCAGGCGACCGGCAGACGTGTTTACCGTGCGCTGAGCACGGTCAATGCTGTCGACGCTGGCCGGCACGAAGCGGTAGCCCCAGCGGGCGGCCAGCGCGGCGTAGTCATGCTTTTCGATGCTGCTGTTGCCATGATCGACCAGCCAGCGGTTACTCAGGGCGAACGAGGTGAAGGCCGACTGGCGGTCGACGAGCACTACGTCAATTTCCGGGGCCAAGCGGCGAAGATGACTGGCTGCCGCCAGCCCACCCCAGCCGCCACCGACGATCACCACCCGCTCGTCAGCCGCGCGTAATGGCCGGACCAAGGGCAGCATCCCGGCTGCAAGCAGGAACTGGCGGCGCCCTGCCCTCATTGGTAGCGTAGCGCCTCGATCGGGTCGAGCTGCGCCGCCTTCTGGGCCGGATACCAGCCGAAGAAAATGCCGACGCCGGCCGCGACAGCAAAGGCGATGAGCGCCGCGCTGCCGGAGACGACGATGACCATGCCGGTGAAGAAATTGATGCCGAGCGCGACGCCGAGGCCGATGAGCAGGCCAAGCAGACAGCCGGCAAAGGAAATCATCACGGCTTCGAGCAGGAACTGGCTCAGGATGTCCTTCTGCCGGGCGCCGATGGCCATGCGGATGCCGATTTCGCGCGTCCGTTCGGTGACCGAAACGAGCATGATATTCATGATGCCGATGCCGCCGACAAGCAGCGAAATCGAGGCGATGGCGCCGAGCAGGATGGACATGGTGCGCGTCGTTTCGGCCTCGGATTCGGCCGCCGCCGACAAGTTGCGCATGAAGAAATCGTCCGGCATGCCGTCGCGCAGGCGGTGGCGCTGACGCAGGAGGCTGGTCACGCTGTCCATGACTTTCGGCATCGTTTCGGCCGAGTCGGCCTGAATCATGATCATCCGCACCGAACCCAGGAAAGGCGTGCCGAAAACCTTGCGCTGGGCGGTGCTCAGCGGAATGATCACGGTGTCGTCCTGGTCGCGGCCGTCGAGGTTCTGCCCCTTGCTGCCGAGCACGCCGATGACCAGAAAAGGGTTCTGCTGGATGCGCATGGTCTTGCCAACCGGGTCTTCGGCGCCGAACAGGTTCTCGGCCACGGTCTTGCCGATGACCGCCACCCGTGTCGACGAACGCACATCCGAATCGCCGAAGCCGGCCCCGTTGACGATGCTCCACGCCCGCGCCTCGAGATAGGCCGGGGTCGTGCCGACGATCTGCGAACTCCAGTTCTGCGAGCCATAGACCAGTTGCCGGGAACCTTGATGCGTTGGCGCCACGTTGGCGACACCGTCGAGTTCGGCAATCGCCTCGCCATCGGCCACGTTGAGCGTCGGCCCGCCGGCCGAGCCGCTGCGCACGCCGGCCGTGGTGAAGGAGCCCGAAAGGACGATGAAGAGGTTCGAGCCCATCGTGCTGATCGTCTGCTGTACGGCATACTGCGCGCCCTGCCCGATGGCCATCATGATGACCACGGCGCCGACGCCGATGACCATGCCGAGCATGGTCAGCGCCGTCCGCAGGCGGTTGGCGCCCATCGCCAGCCAGGCTTCGCCGAGCATCGCTTTCAACACGGGGAAACCTCACGGTTGCGGCTTTTTGGCGATTCCCACGGTCGACCGCAAAAAATGGCCAAAATTGAAATGTTCGCCCTCATGCCGGTGGGTGCTCCGTCAGGTGATCGCTGACGATCTCGCCGTCGAGAAACTTGACCTGCCGCTTGGCGTGGGCCGCGATGTCCGGCTCATGGGTGACGAGCACAATCGTGATGCCCTCGGCGTTGAGTTCGCCGAACAGGCGCATGATTTCCTCGCTGGTGTGGCTGTCGAGATTGCCGGTCGGCTCGTCGGCGAGAATCAGGCGCGGCGCATTGACCAGCGCCCGGGCGATGGCGACGCGTTGCTGCTGGCCGCCGGATATCCGGTTGGGCAGGGATTCGGCGTACTGGCCGAGGCCAACCTTGGCGAGCATTTCGCGCGCTCTGGCCCGCCGCGATTCCTTGTCGGCGCCGGCATAGACCAGCGGCAACGCGACGTTGTCCTGCAGGCTCATGCGCGGCAGCAGATTGAAGCCCTGAAAAACGAAGCCCAGCGTCCGGTTGCGCAGGATGGCCAAGGCGTCCTTGTCCATTTGCGCGACATTCTTGCCGGTCAGAAAGTAGTCGCCCATGGTCGGCGTATCGAGGCAACCGAGCAGGTTCATGAAAGTCGATTTGCCCGAGCCGGACGGGCCCATGATGGCGATGTATTCGCCGGGCTGGATACCAAGATTGACGCCCTTCAGCGCCGGAAACAAACCCGCCGCCGTTTCATAGGATTTGCCCAGGCCGACAACCCGGATAACTGGTTCAGTCATCAGAACATCCGCATGCCGACGCTGGACGGCTTGCCGGTCTGCCCGCTACCGTTCTCGCCGGTAACGATGCGGTCGCCCTCCTTCAACTCGCCGCCGACGATTTCGGTGTTGCGGTTGTCGGTGATGCCGAGCTGGACGCTGACCGGTTTGAGTTCCTCGCCGGTCAGCACATAAACCGTCCCGCTCTGGCCATCGCGCTTCTTGCCCTTGCCGGCACCAGCCTTGGCGGCGCTGCCATCGGAACCGGCACCCATGCCCGGTCCGACGCTCGAGGGTCCTGCGGTCGACGGCGATTTTTGGCCATTTTCGGATTTTTTCTCACCGCCATCGGCCGGTTTGAAGCGCAGCGCGGCATTCGGCACGAGCAGCGCGCCCTCACGTTTCTGCACGCCGATATTGACGTAGGCCGTCATGCCCGGCAGCAGCACCTGCTCGGGGTTGGCGACGTTGATGCGAACGTTGTAGGTCACCACATTCTGCTGATTGGTCGGATTCAGGCGAATCTGTTGCACATCACCGACGAAACTGCGGCTCGGGAAGGCATCAACCGTGAAACGCGCCTTTTGCCCCTCGCGGATGTTGCCGATATCGGCCTCGGCAAAGCTCGTGTCGATGCGCATTTCCGACAGATCCTGGGCGATCTTGATCAGCGTCGGCGTCTGGAAGCTGGCCGCTACCGTCTGACCGAGATCGACGACGCGGTCGATGACGACGCCGTCGACCGGCGAGCGGATCACCGTGAAATTGAGGTTGGCCCGGTCGCGCTCGTTCTGCGCCTTGGCCAGCGCCAGTTGCGCCCGGGCCGATTTGAGGGCCTGGATGGACTGGTCGTATTCCTGTTTCGAGACGTATTCCTGGGCAATCAGCGACTTCATGCGCGCCTCGTTGGCCTGCGCCAGTTCCAGCGTCGCCTGGGCGTTGACCACATTCGCCGCGCTCTGCCGCTCGGTGGCCGAGACCAGCGCATCGTCAAGTTCAAGCAGCGGCTGGCCCTTCTTCACCTTGTCGTTGAAATCGACGTAGAGCTTCTTCACCGTGCCCGACACCTGCGTCCCGACGCTGATCAGCACCACCGGGTTGAGCGTGCCATTGGCCGACACCGTCTGCGTCACGCCGCCCTTCTCGACTGTCGCCAGCTTGTAGCGGGTTTCCGGGTTCTGTGCCGCGCGCTGCTTGCTGTACCAGACGCCGCCGCCGATCAGGCCGGCAATCACCGTGACGCCAAGCAATATCTTGCCGATTTGTTTCATGGTCTTCCTTCCGCCGCCGGTTGCAGCAGCGTGTAATCGAGCGCGCCCATGGACTGAGCCAGCGTGGCGCGATAAACATTCCAGTCGAGCTGCGCCTGAATGCGCTGCAGGCGGGCGCTGGCCAAGGCACTCTGCGCCGACAGCAAATCAAGTACGGTACCGACGCCAGCCTTGTAACGGCCAAGCGCGACGCGCTCCGACTGCTCGGCGCTGGCCACCAGATCAGCCGAGGTCTTCAGGCTTTGCGTCGCCGTCGTCAGGCTCTGGTAGGACTTCCAGACATCGAGGGCGATCTGGTTTTTGATCCGGTCGCGCTGCGCGGCGCGCACGTCGGCCTGCGCCGCGGCCGAACGCACGCGGTAAGTCGTGTCGAAGCCGGCAAAGATCGGCACGTTGAGCGTCAGGCCAATGCTGCCACCCTGCGTGACGACGCCGGCGGTGTTTTGCCAGCTCGGTCCGGCAGCCAAGGAAACGGTCGGCCGGCCCTGGGCGCGGGCCAGATCAACGCTCGCCTCGGCCGCCTTGAGCTGCGCCTCGGCCGCCTTGAGATCAGGCCGCCGGGCCTGCGCCTCGGCAATCATGGCATCGACTTCCTTCTGGAAAGCCAGCTCGGCCGGCAAGGCCGGCAGTTCAGCCAACGCGATTTTTTGCTGCGCCTCAAAACCGAGCGCATTGGCCAGCGCCCCCAGCCCGTTGCGCGCCTCGCCCTCGGCCCGGATGCGATTGAGCGTCGCCTGCGACAGCGCCGTCTGCGCCTGCAGGCGATCAGCCGGCGTGGCGACGCCGACGTTGTAGCGCGCATCAGCGGCCTGAAAACTCTCACGCGCCGAACGCTCGGCCTCGCTCGCCGAAATCACCGCCGCCTGCGTCGCCTGGGCCGTGTAGTAGGTCTGCAACGCGGCGAGGAACAGCGACTGGACCGTCGCATCCTGCGTCGCCGCGGCCGCATTGAGTAGTTGCTGGGCATTCTCGACATTGGCCGAACGCTGGCCGAAATCGATCAGCAGCCAGGACAGCGTCAGCGCAGCGGCCCGCCGGTTGTACGAACCATCGTCATACTGAAAACGCGTCGCGCTGGCGCTGGCATCGAGATTCGGCAACCAGCCGGCCCGGGCAACGCCAACCAGCGCCGCCTGCACCCGCGCCGAGGCCCACACTTCACGCGTCTGCGGATGGTTGCACAAGGCCAGATCGACCGCATCGAGCGCCGTCAGTGGCGTGACCGGCAAAGCCGTGGCACAGGGTGCTTCACCAACCCGGGCAGCCAGACTGGGCGACACCTTGAGCGGCGCCATGGCATCTGTGCCAAACGGATCGTCCAGACCACCCGCCCAGGCGGGAAATGCCACGGTCAACAGGAAAAAACAGGGTAAAAATCGCATGGACGGAAGTTTAGCCTCAGCCTGACAGATCAGTCGTTACAGTTTGTTTCCGGCAGCAATGCCTGGCACCGCTCGCAACCAGCCGTCCGGGGTCAATCGCCAGCGCTTGCCAATGTTCCGGGCAAGCTGATTATCGCCAGCTCTGGCGGGCTTCGCCAACCCCGGAAATCAAGAAAAACGTACCGCGAATGATGCTGATTCGCCGGGCAAGGGTACCGGCATTGCGGTAAAATCGCGCCCACTATGCTCTATCCCCTTATCCGCAAGTTCTTTTTCGCTCTCGACGCCGAAACCGCTCACGGCATTGGCATGAATGGCATCGATTTCCTCAACGCCGCCGGCTTCTCCTGCCTGGTCGCCAAAAAGGTCGCCGCCTGCCCGGTCGACGTCATGGGCCTCAAGTTCCCGAATCCGGTCGGCTTGGCCGCCGGCCTCGACAAGAATGGCGACCACATCGATGCGCTGGCCAAGCTCGGCTTCGGTTTCATCGAAATCGGCACGATCACGCCGCGCCCGCAGGATGGCAACCCGAAGCCGCGCCTCTTCCGCATCCCGGAAGCGCAGGGCATCATCAACCGGATGGGCTTCAACAACGCCGGTGTCGACAAGCTGCTGGAAAACGTCCGCGTAGCCGAATTCCCGAAAAAGGGCGGCATCCTCGGCATCAATATTGGCAAGAACGCCACGACGCCAATCGAGAAGGCCGCCGACGACTACCTGATCTGCCTCGACAAGGTGTACAACGACGCCAGCTACGTGACGGTCAACATTTCGTCGCCGAACACCAAGAATTTGCGCGAACTGCAGAAGGACGAGGCACTCGACGACCTGCTGTCCCAGCTCAAGGCCAGACAGCTGCAACTGGCCGACCAGCACGGCAAATACGTGCCGATGGCGCTCAAGATCGCCCCCGACCTCGACGACGAACAGATCACCGCCATCGCCGACGCACTACGTCGTCACCGTTTCGACGGCGTCATCGCGACCAACACCACGCTGTCACGCGACGGCGTCGAAGGCCTGCCGAATGGCGCTGAAACGGGCGGCCTGTCGGGCAAGCCGGTTTTCGCCAAATCGACCGCAGTGCAGAAAAAACTGTCGATTGCCCTGGCTGGCGAACTGCCGATCATCGGCGTCGGCGGCATCATGGGCGGCGAAGATGCAGCCGAAAAAATCCGCGCCGGCGCGAGCCTGGTGCAGTTCTACAGCGGTTTCATCTACCGCGGCCCCGATCTGGTGGCCGAAGTGGCGGAAACCCTGGCCCACGTCATGCGGAAAACCAGCTAAAGCCACAAGCAGCGTGCGGTTGTTTGCACTGTCACTAAGCCCGATAATACGCGCCTCAAGCTTGCCCAATTTATGAGCCACTATTTATTCATCCTCGTCGGCGCGGTGCTGGTCAACAACGTCGTGCTGGTGAAGATCCTCGGTCTTTGCCCCTTCATGGGCGTTTCCAAGAAACTGGAGACCGCCTACGGCATGGGCGCCGCGACGACCTTCGTGCTGACCATGGCAACCGGCGCCAGCTACATCATCGACCATTACCTGCTGATGCCGTTCGGGCTGGAATACCTGCGCACGCTGTCCTTCATCGTCACCATCGCCGCCATCGTCCAGCTGACCGAGATGGTCATCGCCAAGACCTCGCCGACGCTGCAGCAAACGCTGGGCATCTACCTGCCGCTGATCACCACCAACTGCGCCGTGCTTGGCGTGCCGTTGCTCAATATTTCGAACGGCTACAACTTCGTTGAATCCCTGCTCTTCGGCGCCGGCAGCGCGGTCGGTTTCTCGCTCGTCCTGATCCTCTTCGCCGGCATCCGCGAGCGGGTCGAGGGCGCCGAGGTGCCGACGCATTTCCGCGGCGCGGCCATCGCCATGGTCACCGCCGGCCTGATGGCACTCGCCTTCATGGGTTTTGCCGGTCTGGACAAGTACCAATAATGGACATCCTGCTCGCCATCGCCATCATGGCCCTCGGGGCCGTCGTGTTGGGCGCCTTGCTCGGTTTTGCCGCGATCAAGTTCAAGGTCGAAGGCGACCCGCTGGTCGAAAAAATCGAAGCCATCCTGCCCCAGACCCAGTGCGGCCAGTGCGGCTATCCCGGTTGCAAGCCCTATGCCGAAGCCATCGTCAATGGCGAAGAAATCAACAAGTGCCCGCCGGGCGGGGCTGAGGGCGTGCAGCGCCTGGCCGACCTGCTCGGGCGCGAAGTCAAGCCGCTTGACGCCGAGGAAAAACCGAAGCAGGTCGCCATCATCGACGAGAACACCTGCATCGGCTGCACGCTGTGCATCCAGGCCTGCCCGGTCGATGCCATTGTCGGCGCTGCCAAGCAGATGCACACCATCATCGCCCAGCAATGTACCGGCTGCGAGCTGTGCCTGCCGCCCTGCCCGGTCGAGTGCATCCACATGGAAGTCATCCCCGAAACCATCGACAACTGGAAGTGGAAGTATCCGGTCATCGAGATCAAGGCGGCCGCCTGATGCTGATGAATCTGTTCAAGTTCAAGGGTGGCGTCAAGCCGCCGAGCAACAAGCTGCAATCGAACCATCTGCCGATTGCCCAGGCGCCGATGCCTTCGCGCCTGGTCGTACCGCTCCACCAGAGCATTGGTGGCACGCCGCGGCCGATCGTCGCCGCTGGCGATCATGTCCTCAAGGGCCAGATGATCGGCGAGGCTGACGGCTGGATTTCCGCCGCTGTGCACGCCCCGACCTCGGGCACCGTACGCGAAGTGGCGATGCATGTTCGTCCTCACCCCTCCGGTCTCGACTCGCTGTGCGTCGTCATTGAACCTGATGGCAAGGACGAGTGGATCACCCGCACGCCGATCGATCACAAGGCCGTAGCGCCGGCCGATGTCTTTCATCACCTGCAGCAATGCGGCATCGTCGGCCTCGGCGGCGCCGGCTTCCCGGCTCACGGCAAGCTGACGCCGAGCAAGGGCGTGCCGATGGATGAGCTGATCATCAACGGCGCCGAGTGCGAACCTTTCATCACCTGCGACGACCTGCTGATGCGTGAGCGCGCCGATCAAGTCGTGCGCGGCATCGCCGTTTTCCGTGACCTGCTGCAACCGAAAAAGGTGCTGATCGGCATTGAGGACAACAAGCCGGAAGCCATCGCCGCCATGCGCGCTGCGGTCGACGCCCAAAAAGAGCCGTTTTCCGTCGTTGCCGTACCGACGCTTTACCCGGCCGGTGGTGCCAAGCAGTTGATCCGCGTGCTGACCGGCAAGGAAGTACCGGGCTCGATGCGGTCGACCGCCGACATGGGCGTTCAGGTCTTCAACGTCGGCACCGCCTATAG
>Ga0209211_10005719_pt1 | contig 18404 bp, 15 predicted proteins | sample RifGroA2_FD_183992 | JGI IMG/M metagenome (GOLD analysis project Ga0209211, IMG submission 183992) | Groundwater microbial communities from Rifle, Colorado, USA - Groundwater A2 (SPAdes) (version 2) | ecosystem: Environmental > Aquatic > Deep subsurface > Groundwater | place: Rifle, Colorado... | reverse complement strand
TACCATATTTGGATGATATCACCATTCGTGAAATATTTAACAAAATACATTTCATTGCCGTCAGGTGAAAATACCGGCGAACCGTGGTAAAACCAACTGCTATTAGCTAAATACGAATTATTCGGCGCAAACTTTTCCGGATTAATTCCGGGCGGAGTTTGACCAATATATGGCAGACATTGCAATAGAGAGTTTGTGGTAAATAAAAATATTGAGGACACCATTAAAGCAATAAACCGAAGAACATTTTTCTTTTTCATTTCCTACCTTTTTAATAATAAGGGCTATAATATTTTTCCTATTAAGTTTCAAAATCAAATCCGAATTTTTAACAGTAACTCCCAATCGAAGTTATTGCAATTCGATATTAATTGGTTGTTTTTTTATTCCAAATTAAGCTATCGCAAAAGGATCATCTTCTTTATTTCCCTGGAATTCCCTGCGACTAATTGATAAAAGTAGACACCGCTTGAAAGATGACCAGCATTAAAATTATATTCATAAACCCCAGCATCTTTCATTTCATCAATTGCTTTTATAACAGTTTCTCCAAGAATATTTGTAATGCTCAGTTTTACATGTGATTGAGTCTTCAAGGTGTACATAATTGTTGTTGAGGGATTGAATGGATTCGGATAGTTTTGAAAAAGATTAAATCCGGTTGGTTTAGTATGTTCAGCTTTAACATCAGTATTCACATTGTTTTTTATACAGCGGACAGCGAAGGATATTCCCGAAGTCTTATCAATTGGACTTACTTCTGAAATAACATTTGCAGAAGTATTATACATATAAACACAATATGGTTCTTGTGTGTTTTGTGCTGTTCCCCAATAAGATCCATGTTTACCTAAGTCGTAATAAATTCCGTCAGATCCACGAAAACCACCGGCAACCGCTGTAAAACCAGATGAATTTGTTGCCCCTGTATTAGGACTGTTCCAATGGGAGGTTCCAATTTCTTTTAAGTTACCTCCGGCAACATTAGCTCCTCCATTGGAACTGAATAATTCTTCCCACTCTTCTTTTGTCGGCAGATGCCAACCGGTCGGAGCTATTCCTTGCACATAAGCAAGATTCGTACTGCTATTATGTGTGTCCTTCATTGCGGTTTGCCATGAATAGAGTTTTCCATAAACCTTTGCGTTGGCGCTGTCATTGTTATAATCAAAATATGGAATTGAAATTCCGTCACTGTAATGAGTACTGCGTAAGTTTTCTGCCATCCATGTCTGATTCCCGATTTTTACAGTCTTATAGGTGTTACCATCATAGTCTATTACTACGGTTGTATCTATTATCAGATCATAAATAACTTTTGCGTTAACCCAATAAGGATTACCTCCTAAAGCATTTGGCATCCATGCGTCAAAAAAGAGGTACTTACCATCACGTGATATAAGTGGTGATATAACATCACCGGAATTTATCTCTTTCCCTAAATTTATTGGAGCCGCCCACGTGTTATCCAAATTTTTCTTGCTGATGTACATGTCGGTATTACCAAAACCACCGGGACGCCTAGAAGCAAATATTATAAATCGCTCCGCCGGATCAATGTAAGGGGTAAAATCCAATTGCGGACTGCAAATCGTTGTCAGTTTTTCGGGCGATTGATATTGACCGTTAACAAAACGCCAAAGATAAATATCTTCTGCACCGGTTTTAGTGTATGTTAATTCGGTATAAATGTTCCCGTTATTTGCGATTGAAAACTGCCATCCCGGAGAATAACCGATGGGGAAAGGTAAATTTAAAGTTAGTGGAGATGACCAGATGCCGTTAGTTCTTGTTACCCTAAAAATGGGACCATTTGGTCTATCAGAAAAGAAAAACAACGTATCTTTATTTCGTGAAAAGTAGGGGTTGTTGTTACTATAGTTGTCATTCGAGAAAGGAGCTTTTTTAGCAGATGTCCATTTCCCATCAACACACTCGGTAAACCATATTTCTATTCTGCTGGGATTATATCTGTAAATGGCGTAATACATTTCATTTCCATCCGGAGAAAATGATGGAGTGCCGTGATATTGCCACTCGCTATTTGCGGCAAGACTATCCGGCACCAATCTAACCGGAATATTGCCGGGAGGGTTTTGCCCAAGATAAGGTATACTTTGCGATTGTATGTTTGTTGTAAATAAAAGAATGGTACATGCCATGATGAATAGGAGACGAAGAGAAAATTTATTTTTCATTTTACAGCCTTTTAATTATGAATTACAATTATTTTTTATAAAATAATTTTGTATTGGTATTTATAATTTGTGAGAGCACCATAATATTGCATTGCTTATCATTTTCCAGGATGATTTATCGTCATCAAATTCAGGGTGTAAGCCTGTTAGAAAAACCCGCCCCAGTTTGTATTGAATCGCTAGAACGACTGAATTATTGCCAGAAGCACTTTGTCCGAGGATGGAAACACTTGAACTATCTGCAATAATGAATTTAGGTCCAAATGAATATAAATAATCTAATTGTTGAGGGATAGCTGCTGTAATTGGATGATTTCGATTAATATCTACAATACAATTATTAACTTGATATGTAGGGGCAAAGTCATCTATCGGACCATCAGCAATCCCGGAGAAAAATCCTAATCCAGAGATTGTATGATATTGCCTCGGTTCATTAGCCCAGCCCCTCCAAACAATTTTAGTAGCAGCAAAATAAGAGCCCGCACAAATACCAAGATATCCGCCTCCATGTTGAACATAATTTTTTATTTTTCCCATGCCTGTAATTGTAAGATGGTTTTTATAAACCCACATATCACCTCCCGGGAAAAGTATTAAATCATAGTTACTCAAGTTGCTTACTAGGATTGTATCTTTATTAATCGTTGAATAAAAACATCCTAACTGATTTAGCATACTTTTTACCTCATCAATACCTCCCGCCCCTTTATCTATATATAAGCCAACATGAATACTTTTTAACTCGGTTAAATTCAGTCCCGGATTTTGTGGTGGATCAGTTGGAGTTTCTTTTTTACACGATACAATAGTTACTAGAGTAACCAGTAGTATTATAAAAAAGTGTACTTTGTTTAGGATCATAATGGCTCGGTATCTTCTCAAGTGATTAAATAAATAAACAATGTTAAACTAATTGATATTTTTCGTGAAATAAACTGTCAGTTCATGGGTGGTTGAAATCGTTCGTGAGTGGTATAAAATGGAAGAGATTCTATAAAATCTTTACTGAAAAATATATACATTTCATTGGTGACAAATCTAATTTTTATATCACAAAAAGTTTAATAGTGCTAAAAACTAATTTGAAAATGAAATATCCAAGAGCAGTAGAAAATCTTTTCTCAAATCGTAAGTGGTCGTTCTGGCTGGGGCATTCAATATTCTGGATGGCTGTTATAATTGAGACCAGTATTGTTTATCCTGAGTCAGTAGGATCGATTAAAGCGTTTTTATTACTCTTAATAATTGGTCTTGAAGGTTTTTTGATTACCCTTTGTTTGCGTGTTTTATATAAAAAATATTTTTGGCATAGATATAAAATACTTGTGTTGGTTGTGTTGGCTTTCATTTATTCATTTATAGCGGGTGCGTTATGGGCTTACATAACAATTTTAGTAAGCAGTATGTTTACCGGTGAATCGATTAAAATACCTCAGGCTTTTCTAGTTCAGATGGTGTCGCTTAACTATACTACGGTATTTCTTTGGAGCTGCCTTTATTTGGGATACAAGATATGGGAAGAATTAAAAGATCAAAAATATCAGTTAGAACATGAGCGTGCTCTTTTAAGAACATCACAATTAGAAATGCTGAAGTATCAGCTTAATCCCCATTTTTTATTTAATACACTAAGTTCCTTGCGCGGTTTAATTACCGCCGATCCGGTAAAGGCAAAGGGAATGGTAACACACATTTCGGAATTTTTAAGATACTCTTTACTTGAAGGGAAGAACAATGAAGTTCAGCTTATTAAAGAGATTGAGATAATCAAACAATATTTAAATATTGAACAGGTTCGCTACAATGAGGATTTAACTGTTGAGTTTGATATTGCTCCGGAAACAAACGATTTTATGATCCCGATATTTCTAATTCACCCTCTTGTAGAAAATGCTGTAAAACATGGGATGCAGACGAGTCAACTTCCCTTAAATATTCTTGTACATTCTGAAATAATCGATCACACGTTAATTATCGAAGTGAAAAACTCCGGTAGGTGGATTGACAAGTATCAAACACCCGGTTCTCATAACACAGGTATCGGTCTACAAAATATTAAAAAACGTTTGGAACATTCTTTCCCCGGAAGATATACTTTTGAAATTGTTAAAGAGCCGGAATTTGTTAAGGTTGTAATTAAGATTGAGCATAATAAAATATGAACGAAGAGAAAAAATACAGAACGCTCATAGTAGACGATGAGAAATATGCACGAGGTGATTTAAGAGAACTCCTTTCTGTTTTTTCTACCATAGAGATAGTTGGCGAAGCAAAGAATATTAAAACTGCCATCGAAGCAATTGAAAAATTAAAACCGGATCTAATATTTTTAGATATTCAATTTCCCGGAGAGACCGGTTTTGAATTATTCGATAAAGTTGATATAAACGCGAAAGTGATTTTTGTTACCGCATATGACGAATATGCTATCCGCGCGTTTGATGTTAATGCGTGTGACTATCTACTAAAACCGGTAAATCCGGATCGTCTTGCACTTGCAGTCAAACGTCTTCCGGATAATCGTGAACAGCAAATTCTCCCAAACATTTTATTTACTGAAACAGATTCGATTTATCTTCAACTGAATTATAAATACTATTTTGTCCGCTTGGATTCAATCATCAAAATAACGGCAGCCGACCATTTTACAGAGGTGATTACTTCCAAAGGATTAAAAGGATTAACGAATAAACAATTATGCGAGTGGGACAAATGCCTTCCTAAAACTTCTTTTACTCAAGTTCATAGATCAACTATCATTAACATGAATTTTGTTGAAAGGGTTGAAAGAGGCAATAACTATTCTTATCGTATCATTCTGAAAAACATTGAAGAACCGATACCTATCAGTAGAAGATATGCAGCGCAGATTAAAAAGAAAATGATTCCTTAATTGATATTACCGGCATTAAAATTTATTTTGGACAGCAGTGAGTGGTAATTAAGAACAGAAGAGAGAAGAATCAATCACATTCAACGATTCAACATCCACCTGCCATTTTGAGGAATAATCCACTTTCCAAATCATGCGTACCTCTTTTTTGGGGAAGTATTTTTGGCACTTAGCCCTCGAAAAATGCAAAGAGATAAAATCACCTCTGTACAAAACCTAACTTTTTTAAACCTTCTCTTACCAACTCATCTTTCATCAAATATTTCCAGACAAAACCACTTTTGTAATTCTCTATCATTAAAAGCATCGGTCCTTGATCAAGCCCAAGATCATCTTTATCATACCAGTTAAGCGTTGGATTGAAAGAATCAACAAATCCGTATTTACCCCACAAACCTTTTTCGCCATAATTTTTATACATCGAACTTAACGTAGGAATGCAAATCTCCGGCGCAAAAGGAATTGATGCACCGGCAGCATACGGCGCGATAGTTCCATCATCAAAAGTGGAATCGGGACCGGAAGTTCCTCTTGCCGAATAACCGAAGAATATTTTGTCATCATAATTATACCGTCCGTCGGGACCATCACACGCCGATAATCCCCAGGTTAAAGAGTCATACCCGCGCCAGTTGTTTGGATTATCGATCGCGTATTGTCTCTGTACATACGTCGCGCGTCTTGAGTTTTCAAAATAATCAATCCCCTTCTCCTTCATGTAACTGTCATAGATATTTCTAAAGTCAATCCATAGCAAAGAAAATTGATGAACAAATAATGCCGGGAAAACAACATGTCCCGATTCTTTTCCATACGGCTCCCTCCATTGATAAAAACTCAACCAGGCATCGTATCCTTTTTCCGAGTTGGGCATTTCAGCGCCGGCGGATAAGACATAGAGAAAGAGCGCTTCTGTGTAGCCCCACCAGCCGAGATCGTTGAATCCATGTTTTTTATCCCACCCAAGTGAGATGGTGTTTTTAAACTTGTTATCTTTTTTTATCTGAAAGAAATCCCAGTTTATCCGTTTTGTTAAAATGTCTGCCAATTCCCTTATTTCATTCTCAACAGGGTTGTCAAAAATATAAAATTGATTTGCGAAACGGATTCCCGCTAAAAGCAATCCGGTATCAATCGAAGAAAGTTCACAATTCCAAAATCTTTTTCCGGTTTTCATGTCGAGGAAATGATAATAAAAACCTTGGTAGCCGGTTGCGCTATCATCAAGACTTTGTTCGGAATTGTGTAGAAAGCGGAAAAGATTTAAAGTGATTTGAGCCGCTGAATCTCTGCTCATCCATCCCTTTTCAGAACCGAGTGCCCAGATGGGAATAGCGAATCCCGTTGCTGCGATGCTTGCCGGAGAGGTTTCTGTGCTTCTATCTTTTACTAAACCGTTTTGAAAATTTGCTTCTTTAACAAAATATTGAAAAGATAAAGCTTGGACCTTATCCAAAAACGCATTCTCTTCATTTGAAGGAGTATATTCAACTTTTATCTTCTCAGTCTCTTGTGCAGATGTTACAGTTAGTGAGAAAATAATTAATACTATTAGAGAGTAAAGTTTTGTCTTCATACTTTTCTTGTCGTCTTATTTCTTTATTGAAATCGTTTACAACGGCCTATTATGTGGGAAGCAAATTATCAAATTAATCTGAAGTTGACAAACCTTCAATTGACCACAAGAAAATTCAATTACTATTCCCTTCTCTTTCCGGTTTTATCCCCTTATTTTTGAAACATCAATTTGATAATCTGTAGAATGGATTATCTGGAATTAATTGGAGTTTGCGATGTTCGGAAATAAATTTTTACTCTCGTTGCTTATCATTTCACTCATGTTGATCGGCTGCAAAAAAGAATCAACGCCAACAAATAATAATGTTGTTACCCCAACAGTAACTAAAAGCGCTAAACGCGGAATTGCATTTGACATTTCTTCTACTGCGGATTTTACTGCGATTTCTAAAGGAATAAGCTGGTGGTATAATTGGGGACCAATTTGCAACACAAAAGTTCCGGCATCGTATTACCAAAATTACGAGATGGATTTTATCCCTATGCTTTGGGGAGGAAACACCAGCACAAATGATATGACTTTGGTAAAAAATTTTATTCTGAGTCGACCAGAAATAAAATATTTGTTGGTGATGAACGAACCTAACTTTAAAGATCAGGCGAATAGAACACCGGCTCAGGCAGCAAGCGATTGGATAAAATACGAACAAGTTGTAAGTGATCTTGCCGTAAAAGGAAGAACCGTTTATCTTGTAGGACCAGCGATGAGTTGGGGAACGATGACTAGTTACTCAAATCCCGTTGATTGGCTTAATGCTTTTTACTTGGCATATAGAACCGCCAACGATGGGAGAATCCCGAAGATTGATTACCTTGCTTTTCATTGGTACGATTACGGTTTAGCCGCCCAGCTTGATGCTTTGAAAAAGTACAACAAAAAGATATGGGTCACGGAAATGGCGAACTGGAACAGTCAAATAAATTCATACGCTAAGCAGGCGGTACAAATGCAGCAAATGGTAGACTTGTGTGAAAGTAGAGATGATGTTTTTCGTTATGCATGGTTTTATGGAAGAGGGAGTCTTCCCGATGCTAAATTCACTTATCTTTTTACCCCGAATGATGGAGAACTTTCTGATCTTGGAAAACTTTATATAAGTCTTCCCTATTAAATAGTTGGAGAAATTCCTCGTAGTTTTCGATCTCGATAAAAACTTTCCAACTTCGAAAATCGTTAATCGATGTTCTCAAATCAATTTGGGTTTTGTTTAGTGATGTTGTTAGATCAGCTTATTTTATTGAGGGATTGTAGTCATATATCATTTTATCCATAAGAGCATCTAATTCGGTGTTTACAGCCTGGTTTTCTTTGTGCGAATACCAACCGATAACCTCTTTCACTCCATCCCGATACGCAATTGAAGCCTTAAAATCTGGGACTACCGTTCTGATCTTCGAGTTATCGAATACTGTACTGTAGGCTTTGTCTCCAAAAAGATTGCATCCCCATTCTGTATCATACTTTGCAATAAACTCAACCGGTAAATGGGAAATTTTTAATTCCAACCCGGCGGCTTCAGCAATAATGTTTGCAATCTCATTCCATGTCAAAGATTCATCAGAAGTTATATGATATGCTTCGCCAAGAGTTTTTGTATTGCCGAGAAGTCCTATGAATCCTTTCGCAAAATCCTTCGCGTTCGTAAGTGTCCACATAGTATTCCCATCACCATGAATGATAACATTTTTGTTTTGTTTCATTCTGTTAAACGAGGTGTAATTATCGTAGAGAGGAAATCGTGTTTTATCATACGTGTGTGAGGGTCTGCAAATTGTAACGGGGAAATTTTCTTCGCGAAACATTCGTATTAAATAATTTTCGCAGTCTATTTTACCCTGTGAATACGACCAGAAGGGGTTACTGAGATTTGTATCTTCTCTTATCGGAAGTTTTATGGGCGGTTTATGGTAAGCGGAAGCCGAACTGATAAAAATATATTGGTCAGTTTTATCTCTGAACAATTCGAAGTCATTCTTCACATGTTCTTCATTGTAAGCTATCCAATCAACAACAACATCAAACTTTTCTTTTGTAAGAACCGTTGTAACGGCTTGTTTGTCTCTAATATCAGCATTAATAACTATTGCTCCAGCCGGAGCTTTTCTTATCGACAAACTTCTATTCAACAAATAAAGATCGAAACCTTTTTCAATACACAATTCAGAACATGCTGTGCTTATTACTCCCGTACCGCCTATAAATAATATTTTCATTTTGGCATTGGAATAAATTTATCTCTATTTTCTTCTACTTGATCCTCTGAAAGGTTTTTTATGATACGGTTTCTGAGGTGGTCTTTTATATTCAACAGTTTTATGCTCTTCAGGTATTGCAACAAGAAGTTCTTCGTCGGGAAAAGTAAATTCAATTTTCTTTCCGAGAAATTCTTCTAACTTTTTAATTTCATAAGCATCATCTTCATCGGCAAAACTGATCGAAATGCCGGAAGCTCCCGCGCGGCCTGTTCTCCCAATTCGATGTACATATTCTTCAACATCCTGCGGCATATTGTAATTTATCACGTGCGAAATAGCTTCAACATGAATTCCGCGTGAAGCAACATCCGTAGCAACAAGCACCCGGATTTTACCTTCTCTAAATTTTTCCAAACGTTTAATTCGCTGGTTCTGTTCAATGTCTCCTGAAAGAAGCGCGCAGCTAATTCCATAAATGTCAAATTTTTCCTTAAGGCGTTTGGCGTCATCCTTCCGGTTTACAAAAACCAGAACGCGTTCCAAATTCTTCTGCATGATCAGGTTATACAAAAGAGTTGGTTTTTCATCAACCGTAGTAATATAGGTTATTTGTTCGATGCTGTCTACGGCAACTTCGTCCGGTTTAATAATTACTTCACAGGCGTGTCTTGTCCATGATTCCGCAAGCCGTTTAACATCACCGGTAAGGGTGGCGCTAAAAAACATTGTCTGCCGGTTATCTTTTGCGGGAGTGCTTCTCACAATCCTTTTAACTGCAGGAATGAAACCCATGTCAAGCATTCTATCGGCTTCATCAATAATAAGAATCTCAACTTTTCCCAAATCCACTAATTTCTTCTCCATAAAATCTATCAATCTGCCGGGTGTGCAAATCAGCATATCGCACGCATCATTTCGTAATGTGTGTTGCTGCTTTCGATAATCCATTCCACCTAAAAGTGAAAGAATTGAAAGCTGCAAGTAGTTACCAAGCCCACGCGCATCTTTTTCAATTTGCAGAACAAGTTCACGCGTTGGAGCAAGAATAAGGGCGCGAGGTGTTCCCGGAATGCGGTTTTCTTTAATCGGATTTTTTAAGACGTGATTAAATATTGTAAGAAGAAACGCCGCTGTTTTACCGGTTCCGGTTTGCGCCTGCGCCGTAATATCTTCTCCGCTCATCGCTTTAGGAAGCACTTCCGCTTGAACATTTGTGCAATACTCAAATCCCAAATCATAAACTGCATGAAGAATATCTTTCGGCAGTTCCAGGTCTTGAAATCTGGTTTTACCGTCAACTGCTGCCACGTTGAATGAAGAGACATCCCAGTTTTTAGTTTCTACTTCAGGTGATGGTTGCGTGATGCCGGGTTTATTTTGTCCTCTTTTTTCTCTACGAAGCCGATATTCTTCGGGTGTTTCTTTTTTATAGGGCTTACGCGGAGGATATTTAACTTCCGGTTTTTCAGTAGTTCGGGTTTGCGGTTTGCTTTGAGGTTTTGCAGTTTTTTTTATCGGAGTAATTTCAACGGGAGTAACTTTAACTGCTTTGGATTTTCTTCCAAGAAGTTTTTTTAGCTTTGCTGTAATTTTTTTAATCAATTTCTACAACTATTTTAATAAAAGATAACAATTAATGGACAAATATAAGGGAAAAAGTCGTAGAACGAGAATTGGGAAATAGATTTCGAAGTTGCTCATCAACATTAAGTTCCAATGGAACAGCAATCCTGGAAAATATTTTCTTTTTTACATTGTTCTCTAAAAGATTTCTTCTGAAATTTACACCCAAGATTTTTAATCCTTTAATGAATTCAATTTGAAAGAATACTCCCGGAACATGAAAAGACTCTTTGTTCTACTCTCGTGCATCTCGTTAGTTTTTATATCTGCTTGTAAGGATACCGTAACTAACCAGCAAGTGGATGATGCAATAATACCGGCATCCAATGTTCTCTATGGTAAACACATTCAACCGATCTTCAATGTGAAGTGTACAAGTTCCGGCTGCCATGATGATGAAACCAGGGCGGGAAGTCTAAGTTTAACTACTTGGACAAATGCGCACGTTCCCGGTATTATTAATGATTACGAGCCGGAAACTTCCCGGCTCGTCTGGGCGGTAGAAGGACAATTAGGTTCTAATAGCATGCCGCCTTTCGGTTATCCCGGATTAACAAAAAATCAAATTGATGGAGTAAAAACCTGGATAAAAGAAGGAGCGAAAAATAATTAAAATTGTTTCGTTATTGTTCTCGTTTTCATTTATTATTAAGCAGAACTCTATCAAGATTTACGAGAATGATTAAATGTTTGCATGAGTGAATGAAAAACACAAATTAACTCTATATTAAAACCATTCATCCATTCATTAGCATTCATCCATTCTGTCAAGTTTTTTTGACAGACAAACATTTCCAAGCTATCTAATTTCTACAAAATATATTTCGCAATCAGTTTGCTGAAAGCAACAAGATCAAATCCGCCGACTATATCAAAGTGGATAGGTCCGATTGAGCTTACAAAAATTTCCAATTCACAATCAAGATCAATCATGCCTGCAGTTTCAACGGAGAAAGTCTGTATTCTGTTGTAAGGGATTGAAGTGAAATCAATTTTCTTTCCGGTCATTCCTTGTACATTAGCGGCAATTATTCTTTTATCCGTAAAGACGAGTTGATCCCGTACAGTTTGAAAAGCTGCAAAAACATTCTCGCCATCCAGAAACATTTTCGGCATGATGTCGATGATCTCTTCAACTTTTATAGGTTTAAGTTTAATGAACGTTGCGTTTTTGAAATCTATCATAACAAAGCTCCTTTCGTTCAAAAATCAATAATTAATTGAATACAATATAACTATCTCACCATTGATTTGAAGTTCAGTTGTACATGCTGTTTTATTGCTGATTCTTAATCATACCTATCAGCCTTTGGCTGAATCTTTTTCATAATCATAATCGGCTTTAGAAATATACTAACTGATTGTGATTATGATTATGATTATGATTATGAGAATGAACACCAGATTCCGCCGGAGTACATTTTGATGAATAGAGAAAAATTTTTGACAGTTTCAAATCTTTAACTTAAGTTGGAACCGTAAATAACAATTTAGTTTTAGTGAAATGAATTTGCTCTATTTAATATGTTAAAATAATCGGGAGTTCAACATGGGAAGATCACAACTATTACTTTTCTTTTTTCTTTTATCCTTATCTCTCTACGCACAAAATCCGGAGTGGATAAATTATACCTATGGATGCGGAATTATGACTACTGCTACTGAAGGAGATAATGTTTGGGCGGGAACATACTTAGGTGGTTTGATTAAGGTAAATAAATCGACTGGAGAGAAATCTTTCTTTAACATGGGTAATTCTGGATTGCCTAATAACCGGGTTTTTGCAATAGCAATCGACAGTTCAGGAAATAAGTGGTTTGGGACTTGGGGTGGAGGAATTGCAAAATTTGACGGTACAAACTGGACAGTTTATAATCAATCTAATTCAGGTTTGCCTGACAATATGGTCAGGACAATAGCTATCGACAATTCAGGAAATAAGTGGATTGGCACCTATTATGGAGGTATTGCAAAATTTGACGGAACAAATTGGACAGTTTATAATACTTCTAATTCGGGACTACTTACGAATAGAATTGCTTCTATAACAATCGACACTTCAGGAATCGCGTGGGTAGGAACGTATGAGGGACTTGCGAAATATGACGGAATAAGTTGGACAGTTTTTACTCGTTCAAATTCGGGTTTACCTGATAACTATGTCTTTTCAATCACTATTGACAATTCTAATAATAAATGGCTTGGAACTAGTCTTGGTTTAGCAGCATTTGACGGAACAGACTGGAAAGTTTATAATAGTTCAAACTCGGGGTTGCCTTATAACGAAGTTACTTCAATTGCGATAGATTTTTCCGGGGATAAATGGTTTGGAACGCTTGGTGGAGGGATTGTAAAATTTGACGGTTCAAACTGGACAGTTTATAATTATACAAATTCGGGCTTGCCGGGGAACTACGTTGAATCAATTATGATAGACGATTCCGGAAATAAGTGGATTGGTGTGGATAGCTGCGGTCTTGTTAAATTTGATGGCACAAGTTGGACTATTTATGAAATTTCTAACTCAGGCTTGTCTGATAGTAGAATATATGCGATTGCTATAGATTCATCAGGTAATAAGTGGATTGGAACCTATAATGGTGGTCTTGTGGAATTTAGTGGATCAAGTTGGAAGGTTTATAATACTTTTAATTCTGGTCTTCCTTCTAACTATATAAGATCAATTGCGATTGACCGTTTAGGGAATAAATGGATTGGCACAATGAATGGACTTGCAAAATTTGATAATACAAACTGGGAGGTTTATAATTCTTTTAATTCAGATTTATCTGATAATAGAATCTACTCAATTGCAATAGATGGTTTGGGGAATAAATGGATTGGGACATATGGCGGAGGGCTTGCAAAATATGACGACACAAACTGGGAGATTTATACTTCTTTTAATTCAGGTTTACCTGCTAATGGAATCTTGTCAATAGCGATAGATGGTTCAGGGAATAAGTGGATTGGAACAAGTGGTGGACTTGCAAAATTTAACAACACAAACTGGGAGATTTATACTTCCTCAAATTCAAGTTTACCTAATAACGCAATTCTTGCAATAGCAATAGACAGTTCGGATAATAAATGGATCGGAACCTATGGTGGGCTATCGAAATTTAAAGATAACCTGTGGGTAGTTTATAATCGTTCCAATTCGGGTTTACCTTATGACGATCCATGGGCGATAGTAATAGACAGTTTTGGGAACAAGTGGATAGGCACTGCATCAGCAGGACTTGCCAAATTTGATGACTCCAATTGGACAGTTTATAATAGCTATAATTCAGGATTACCTAACAACTCTATTCGGTCAATTGCGATTGACCATTTTGGCAATAAGTGGATTGGTTCATACGAGGGAGGTCTAGCTGTTTATAAAGAGGGCGGTGTTGTTGCGATTAATGAAGACAAACCGAATGTTTCTCCAACCGAGTTTTTGCTTTCACAAAATTATCCTAATCCCTTCAATCCGAACACAAAAATAAAGTTTTCTGTAGAGACACGCTGCGGCGTGTCTTTACGGGTATATGATGTTCTTGGAAATGAAGTTGCAACTTTGGTGAATGAAGAAAAACAGCCCGGTAATTACGAAGTTTCTTTCAACACACAACAAACCACAAACAACAGACAACTTTCAAGCGGCGTCTATTTCTACCAACTCCGTTCCTCCTCCGGCGGAGGTAATTTTGTGCAAACGAAAAAGATGATAGTTTTAAAGTAGTCGGTGTCATCAATTTGAACCAAATAATCGAAACATACCTTTTTGCTCGACCATCGGGGTTGCAAATAAAAGAGTACGCAAAAAAAATTATTGACGTAAATACAATTCTTTGTTTTGATCTCGAAGATATTGTAAAAGAGATGCCCGGTAATGCGACTAATGACATGGAAAAACAATTGCATAGACGAGCCGTTGTAGATACGATGGCAATATTGAGCGACTTTTCTAAAAACATACGTATCGGCATTAGAGTGAACGTTTTTAATTCTAATGAGTTTTATAAAGACCTTGAAGTTTTAGAAGAACTTAGAGCACAAGTGAGACTGACCTCAATTTTTTTACCAAAAGTTGAAAGTGGAAATGAAATCTTGCGTTGCTTTAACCTTTTGAAGGAGAGAGAAATTGAATTCGATGATATTATTGCGATAATCGAAAGTGAAAATGCCTACTTAAATCTCAACGAGATCGTGACCGTAGCAAAGGATTTTTCAAAAAAATTGGCGTTTGGTCATTGTGATTTTAATTTTGCGTATCGCCATTTCCCTTTCTTCCACCAACATTCAGAAAAATATTGGGAATGGATTGCCACTATTGGCAAAGTTACAAAAGCCAATAATGTAGTCTTTATAAATTCACCATATCTTTTTCTGGATGATGATGAGGGCTTTTTATGGAATCTAAAACAATTGAACGAAATTGTTACAGGCAGTGTTGGTCAAATTACTTTAACATTACGACAGACTATGCTGTGCTCACCCGGCGGAAATAATTCAGTTCCACTCAAACCCAAGGGAATAGATTTTATTGGGAGTGAACAAATGGAAACTTTTGCAGCTACTCTAATTTCTGATTTTGAAAAGAATAGAATGGGGTCTCTTAGTTTTTCACTCAGCAGCAAAAAGAGGATACTTATCTCACCTCATGAGTATTTAGCTGCAAAAGAGTATTTAAAAAAATTGAACTCTCCGAATGGAGACTAAAATTAAAATTTTAATTGTAGGCGGTTGTTTCCCCGTTCAGGAGAATATTGCTCCTAAAGACCTTTATCATCAGATATTAAAAAAGAAACTTAGCACATACGATGGTGTAAATCTGGAAATTCAAATAATCCGTTACGATCTTATTCTTCAATGTTATACTACTCTTGTTGATGCAATTGATACAGAAAAACCGGATTGGATATTATTCCATTTGAGGGCTGAACCAATTTTGGGTTTGTCAAAGCTCTATCATGAATATCATAAAAAAAATAAGACGAGAACTTTGTGTATTACTGCCTCTACTATCAACTTCAAATATAGAAAGAACTATCCGGCCGGAGATGAAACAAAGAATAAAGAGAGTTCCGGAAGATTATTAAATTCACAAAGTTCGTTGCGTTACATTTTAAGAGAAATGAATTACTTTTTTGGAAAAATTGTTGGAAATATGACGTCAGCATTTGCTCTTTATTTAGATTTATTAAAACAAATTGTTACGTTATGCAAGAATAACAATATAGAACTAATAGTCACCGGTCCAGTTTCAAGACCACATACTTTTTTTGAAGATTATCTTTCGCGGAAGCTGCATATCTTTATAAATTCCTTTATCGGCAATACTGGAATAATCTATCTAAATTGCCTTGGGAGAAGCGATCAAAATGGTAAATCACTTTTCTTTGATGATCAAATTATGGTTAATGAAAGAGGTCACAGAAGAATTGCAGAATTAATTTATAAAGCTCTCCGTAAACGAAAGTAGAGCCATGCCATGGCTACAACTTGTTAAATCCAACCATTCCCTTCATTTTTAGCCCAAAATCACCGTTTTCTAATATTTTTCTGCCATTACTATAAAAATCGATGTGTTTACTGGCTTGATCTGTCTCATTACTGGACTGTTCGATGTGTTTACTGGAAAATTTGTGTGATTACTGCACATTTCGGTGTCATTACTGGGGCGAACGGTGCGATTACTGAAAATTCTGAGCCATTACTGGAAAATTCGATTAGATTACTGGAAATTCTGAGTCATTACTGGAAAGTTCGATGAGATTGCTGGAGGGTTCAATCTCATTACTGAACAGACAATACCTTTATTTTTTTTGCCCCCACCTTTTACCCCTTTTTACTTTCACCTTGAACTTTTTACTTTCTACTTTGAACTTTCTACTTCCCTATCCACTTCATCTCTCTGTACCAGGCAACGGTTCGCTTTATTCCCTCTTCCAGAGAAATTTCTTGTTTATATCCGAAATGATCGCAAGCTTTTTGAGAAGAACAGATCCAATCTTTTTGAGTAATGTCGCGTGCTTTCTCTAAATTCAACGTTGCGGCTTTGCTGGAGAAGATGGAAAAGAAATGAGCAACCGCCGCAATACCGTAAACTAAAAAGTGAGGAACAATAATATGCAGCGCATGACGGTTTAATGATTTCTCCGTTACCTTACCGATTTCTTCCCACGTATAATATTTTTCTGAACCGATAAAATAAGTCTCTCCTTTTGTTCTTTCCGAAAGAGCGGCAAGATAAAACCCGCGCACTAAATCACTAACGTGAATTAAATTGATACGTTTAAGGTCCAATCCTATTGTTGTAAAAATTCCACTATGATAAGTTTTAAAGAAAATTAAAATTTCGGTATCGCGTTCACCATAAACAGCCGGGGCTCGGCAGATAGTTATCGGCAATTCATTCATAAATTGTCTTGCAACTTTTTCTTTTTCTAATTTACTTCTTCCGTATGTAGTTATCGGACGCGGTTCCATCGATTCATCAACCGGTTCTCCGTCAAGCGAAGGGCCTCCAGCAGTTTGGCTGCTTACAATCAAAATCTTTTTAAATGAATTTTTGAATTCAACCGCGGTTTCCAATAAAGTTCTTGTCGTTTCCACATTCCCCTTAAAATAACCTTCCTTTCTTTTTGATTTAACAACTCCCGCAACATGATAAAGATAAGAAGCTCCGGTAAAAGCTTTGCGCAATCCTTCCTTATCGAACAAACCCGAATCAATAATTTCCACATCTTTGTCTTTTAACCATTTAAGGTCACTGCTTTTACGGGTTATACATCGAACTGTAAAATTCTGTTCGAGCAAATAATCAACTAAATGGCTTCCAACAAAACCATTTCCGCCGGTAACAACTGCAATTTCCTTCATTTTTTTTCCGTAATTTGATTTTGAAACTATTTAATTATAGATTTTAAATGAAAAATTACTAAAATAAGTTCGTATAATTAAACTATTTACCAAATAACCTATTTACGGAGGATCTTTTGGATCTCTTTAACAAATGTTTTGAATTTACCCGTGCCGACGAAGTTAAAAAACTTGGGCTATATCCATATTTCAGACCTATCGAAGCAAATGAAGGACCTGTAGTTCAAATTGAAGGACGAAAAATCGTTATGGCCGGCTCAAATAATTATTTGGGGCTAACCGCTCATCCGGCTGTAAAAGAAGCCGCTATAAAAGCTATTGAAAAATATGGAACGGGTTGTTCAGGTTCGCGTTATTTAACCGGAACGCTTGATCTTCATATAGAATTAGAAGAAAGATTAGCAAAATTTTTAGAAGTAGAAGCTGTTCTATTATTTTCTACCGGCTACCAGACCGCTCAGGGAATTATTCCTACATTAGTTAACCGGGGCGAGTACGTTGTTTCCGATAGAGACAATCACGCTTGTATTGTCGCTGGAAATTTAATGGCAAAAGGTGTTACTGCCGATGTAGTACGTTATAAACATAATGACATGGCTGATCTGGAAAGAGTCATTTCCAAATTACCGGAATCAGCAGGCAAACTTGTTGTTAGCGACGGCGTTTTTTCTACCGGCGGAGAAATTGTTGATCTACCTGAATTAAATAGAATTGCTAAAAAATACGGCGCAAGAATTTTAATTGATGACGCACATTCCGTAGGTGTTATCGGTAAAGGTGGTAGAGGAACTGCGAGCGAATTTAATCTTGGAAAAGAAATTGATCTTACCATGGGAACTTTTAGCAAAACTTTTGCTTCTCTCGGCGGATTTGTCGCCGGCGCTGAAAGAGTTATCAACTATTTAAAACACAATGCCGCTGCATTAATTTTTTCGGCTTCCCCTACACCCGCATCTGCCGCCTCAGCGTTAGCGGCTCTTGATATTTTGGAAAAAGAACCGGAACGAGTTGATAAAGTTATAAGTAATGCTGCAAAAGTTAGA
>Ga0209211_10005718_pt1 | contig 18404 bp, 15 predicted proteins | sample RifGroA2_FD_183992 | JGI IMG/M metagenome (GOLD analysis project Ga0209211, IMG submission 183992) | Groundwater microbial communities from Rifle, Colorado, USA - Groundwater A2 (SPAdes) (version 2) | ecosystem: Environmental > Aquatic > Deep subsurface > Groundwater | place: Rifle, Colorado... | reverse complement strand
CCGGGCTGCCCTGTGCGGCCACTCGGCCTGATTCAAGGACATACCCGATGTCGCACAGTTCCAGCGCCTCGGCCGCACGCTGTTCGACGAGTAGTACCGTTACCTTCACCCTTGAGTTGAATAGAGCCGCACAACATTAGACATCTCACCCACTGTTAAGGAGTATGTTCGCATTTCGTAGATAGTTGGCATATATTCCTAAAATTCCCGGTGAGTTAAATTGTGTCCCAGTGCTCTATCGAATTTCGACTAAGGTTGATTGCAGTGTTTCTTTCTAGTATGAGTGCGATGAAGAAACGGATTTCTGGCTAGCGATGCCCTGTCCTTGCACATTTTGGAAGCCAAACTTTTCACCTCCGAATACTCAATTCAGCGTCCCCGAATCTAATCGAAGCATGCTGGCATCCCAGCAACCAATGTATCGACATTTTTTGTGTAATTCATGTTCAAATTTGTCAAGTATGAATCCAAAAGCCAGATTTAAGTTTGTAACTTGTGTCCAATGGCTTGTAATCGTATCGCTACTCTGAAGAGAGTATCTACCGTTTATTTATCAAATCAAGCGTGAGACTTAACCGCTAACACTGGACAGGTCACCGTGAGCAGAAGCTCCTGTGCGACGCTTCCCATAATTAGTTTGCCCAAAGGGGTTCTCTTTCGCAGCCCAATGACGAGCAGCGAGGCGCTTAAAGACTCTACAAGTTCCTGAATCTCCTCCACTGCATTTTTCCCGCGAACAAACTGCTTGATTTCCGCGTCGATACCTGTATCGACCAATAGTTTTTGAACACGTTCATAGTCTTGTATATCTGAAAGTGATGGATCTTCCTTTCCTCCACCGGGCCCAGCATTAATCACTATAAGTTTCTCATTTCGGCGTTTCGCAATTTCAATGCCTTTTTCCAAAGCCGCTTGCCCTTCTGGGCGTGGAACATACGCAACAAGTATCGTCATAAATAATCTCCTAAAAAAACAGATCTATCCTCGATCAAGAATCTAACGGAATGAGTAAAACCAGTTTCATACGTTTACCACTCATTCCCAATGGCTGTTGTCTGGCGTGACCATGTCATGCTTACTTGAACGACACGATTTTGTTGCAACCGCCACTCGCGCCGCCAGCAAATAGCATGGATGAACCGCCGCATATTTTCAACTCAACTCCACCAACAAATCTTTCGCATTCACTGTCTCACCCGCGCGCACATGGATGGCGTGCACCACTGCCTCATGTTCGGCACTCAGCATGGTCTCCATCTTCATGGCCTCCATCGACAGCAGCGGGTCACCCTTGGCCACTTTCTGCCCGACCTTGACCACCACCGTCACCACCATGCCCGGCATCGGCGCACCCAGGTGTTTGGGGTTGCCCTCTTCTGCCTTCGGTTTGGCTTTGACCGCGCCCAAACCGGCCTTCAGCACCCGCACCGTGCGCGGTTGGCCGTTGAGTTCAAAAAAGACCTTGATCTTGCCTTCTTCATCTACCGTGTCCGAGCGGCCGGTCTGGCGCACCACCAGGGTCTTGCCCTTGTCGATGTCTATGGCGATTTCTTCGCGGTCCAGCAGGCCGTAAAAGAACGGTGCGGTTGGCAGCAACGACACATCGCTGTACTCGCGCCGATGCTCGGCGTAGTCCTTGAACACCTTCGGGTACATCAGATACGAGGCCAGATCGGTGTCACTGAGCTTGCGGCCAATGGCATGTTCAGCCTCCAGCCGTTTGGCCTCCAGATCAACGGGGGGCAAATGGTCACCCGCTCTGCCTTGCATCGGAGCTTCACCGCGCAGCACCTTCTTCTCCAAAGCTTTGGGGAACCCATCGGGAGGAAAGCCCAGGTCCCCCTTGAACAGCGAAATCACCGATTCAGGAAAGGCCACGTCCCGCGCCGGGTTGCTGACATCCTGCGGTTTCAGGTCATTGGCGACCATGAACAGCGCCATGTCACCGACCACCTTGGAAGTGGGCGTGACTTTCACGATGTCTCCAAACAGGATGTTCACGTCGGCATAAGCTTTGGAGACCTCCGGCCAGCGGTTTGCCAAGCCCATGGCACGGGCCTGTTCGCGCAGGTTTGTGTATTGGCCACCGGGCATTTCGTGGTTGTAGACGTCCGAGGTGCCCGAGCGCATGTCCGCCTCAAACGGCACGTAGGCACGGCGCACACCTTCCCAGTAATGTGACAGCGCTTGCATCGCGTGCAGGTCCAGACCGGGGTCACGTGCCGAACCACTGAGTGCAGCAGCAATCGAGCCCAGATTGGGCTGCGACGTCAGACCGCTCATGGCATCCAGCGCGCCGTCCACCGCATCACACCCGGCGTCAATCGCTGCCAGCACCGAAGCGGCCGAGATGCCGCTGGTGTCATGGGTATGGAAGTGGATCGGCAGACCCACCTCTTGTTTCAGCACCCGCACCAACTCGAACGCGGCGCGGGGTTTGCACACGCCGGCCATGTCCTTGATGCCCAGGATGTGGGCACCGGCTTTTTCCAGTTGTTTGGCCAGACCCACGTAGTATTTGAGGTCGTACTTGCTGCGTTTGGCATCAAACAGGTCGCCGGTGTAACACAGCGCACCTTCACACAGGGCACCGGACTCGATCACCGCGTCCATCGCCACCCGCATGTTGTCCACCCAGTTGAGGGAGTCAAAGACACGGAACACATCAACGCCGTTTTTGGCGGCCTGCTGGACAAAATAACGCACCACGTTGTCGGAATAATTGGTGTAACCCACTGCATTGCTGGCACGCAGCAGCATCTGGAACAGGATGTTGGGCGTGGCGTCGCGCAATCTGGCCAGGCGCTCCCATGGGTCTTCTTTCAGGAAACGCAGCGCCACGTCAAAGGTAGCGCCGCCCCAGCACTCCATCGAGAACAATTGCGGCAACAAACGCGCGTAATGCGGCGCAATGGCGGTCATGTCATCCGAGCGCATGCGGGTGGCAAACAAGGACTGGTGCGCGTCACGCATGGTGGTGTCGGTCAACAGCACCTGCGGCTGGTCTTTCATCCACTGACTAAAGCCTTTAGCGCCAAGTTCCTTGAGCAGATCGCGCGTGCCTTTGGGAATGGGCGCGGTCAGGTCACACACCGGTTTGATTGGCAGGGACAGGGGTAACTGGGGCAGCGTGCGGCCTTTCATCTCGGGGTTACCGTTGATGGCCACATCGCCCAGGAACTTCAACAAGCGGGTGGCGCGGTCGCGCCGCTTGACAAAGTTGAACAGATCCGGCGTGGTGTCAATGAAACGTGTGGTGCATTCACCCGAGCGAAACAGCGGGTGGGCGATGACGTTTTCCAGAAACTGCAGGTTGGTGGACAGGCCACGCACCCGGAATTCGCGCAGCGCCCGGTCCATGCGGGCAGCCGCTTCGTCAGGTGTGTGGCCCCAGGCGGTGACCTTGACCAAGAGCGAGTCGTAATACGGGGTGATCACGGCACCGGCATAGGCCGTGCCGGCATCGAGTCGGATGCCGAAACCGGCCGCGCTGCGGTAGACGGCGATGCGGCCGTAGTCGGGGGTGAAGTTGTTTTCCGGGTCTTCGGTGGTGACGCGGCATTGCAGGGCGTGGCCGCGCAGGCTGATGTCTTTCTGGAACGGGATGAAGGAGTCGTCGTCACCGACCCTGGCGCCTTCCGTGACACGGATCTGCGCCTTGACGATGTCGACGCCGGTGACGACTTCGGTGACGGTGTGTTCGACCTGGATACGTGGGTTGACTTCGATGAAGTAATACTTGCCGCTGTCCACGTCATACAGGTACTCGACCGTGCCGGCATGGCTGTAGTGGGCGGTGCGGGCCAAGCTCAGGGCCGATTCACACAGTTCCTGGCGGGTGGCTTCATCCATGTACGGGGCCGGGGCGCGCTCCACCACCTTCTGGTTGCGGCGTTGTACCGAGCAATCACGCTCAAACAGGTGCACCAGGTTGCCGTGCTGGTCGCCCATCACCTGCACTTCGACGTGGCGGGCGCGACGCACCAGTTTTTCCAGATACACCTCGTCATTGCCAAAGGCTGCCAGGGCTTCGCGTTTGGCCAGCTCCATCATCGGGGCCAGGTCGGCCTCGGTTTCGATCACACGCATGCCACGGCCACCACCGCCCCAGCTGGCTTTGAGCATCAGCGGGTAACCCACCGTCAAAGCCATGGCTTTGGCACCCTCGATGTCGTCAGGCAAGGCACCGGTGGCGGGCACCACTGGCACACCGGCGGCAATCGCCACGGCACGGGCGGCGACCTTGTTGCCCAGCGTGCGCATCACGTCACCCTTGGGGCCGATGAAGGCGATGCCGGCAGCCGCACAGGCATCGGCAAAGTCGGGGTTTTCACTCAGGAAGCCGTAGCCGGGGTGAATCGCGTCTACTTCTGCCTCTTTGGCGATACGAATGATGTCGTCAATGTCCAGGTAGGCCGAGATTGGTTTTTTGCCGGCACCCACCAGATAAGACTCGTCGGACTTGAAGCGGTGCAGCGCAAAGCGGTCTTCGTTAGAAAAGATCGCCACCGTGCGGATGCCCATTTCGGAGGCTGCGCGCAGCACCCGGATGGCGATTTCACTGCGGTTGGCGACGAGGATGCCGCGGATTTTTTTCATTTGTACACAAGCTATAAGATGTTGCCTTGAGAAAACACTTCACGTTCAAGGAAATCGTCCTTGACCTGGTACGCCGCGAGAAGGCCAAGCGCTTCATTCTCGACGGCCTGGAGTCCGGTGCCCTCTGGCCGAAATTCGACAAGGTGTTCGCGTTCGACCAGATCGTCGTCACCGTTTGAGAATGTCTCATCGTCAAATCAGTCCAGATCGGCGTGCGCCTGCATCGCCAGCTTGCCTTCATGGTTGCGCGCCCACAGAATCATGCGCCCGTCAGCGTCGAGCTTGCCGCAAAGGGTAAATGGGTGAATGTCAAACAACGGGCTGACTGCTCTAAACGTGAACGTCCGCAGCTTCACCTCTGGCAATTCGTGCCGCAAGAGATCAACAAGCAAGGTCGCGATCAGCGGGCCGTGAACGACAAGGCCAGGATAGCCTTCAACCTCGGTCGCGTACCAACGGTCATAGTGGATGCGGTGACCATTGAACGTGAGAGCGGAATAGCGGAATAGAAGCACCGGATCGGGAGCAACGTCACGACAGAACGCCTCGTCGGTCGGCGCCATCGCGGCGGTCGGCGCAGGACTGTCGGGTGACGGGTTGTCCCGGTACACGATATCCTGCTCTTCGATAAGGACTATGCCTGCTGGATCACTGATTTGATGGCTCACTGTGACGAACACCAGATCGCCGCTGCGGCCGTGCTTGATTTCGACATTCTTGATGGTCGTCAGCCGATTGACGCCCTCGCCAACGCGTAAGGGCCGCTCGAACGAAAGCCGACCGCCGGCCCACATGCGGCGCGACAACGGCACCGGCGGTAAGAAGCCGCCGCGCCTAGGGTGACCGTCAACGTCGATTTCGCGCTGAGCCGCCCGGGGCAGAAAGTACAGCCAGTGGCCGAGCGGCGGGACTGACGCACCGGGCGCCGGCTCGTCGTCAACCCGGTCCAGGGTGGCTGACAAGCCGGCAATCGGCGCCGCCGCGATGATCTCGCTACGGCGTTCGCTGCGGCCGATCCAGTCACGCAAATAGCCCAGAGAGCGCGAATCGGCTAGGGCGGGTGTGCGAGTCATTCGTCAACCTCCAGAGTTAGGACTTTGGCCAGCGCGCCTTTGCTGTCGCCGCCTCCAACGGGTAGACAACTTGTGGCACGCCATCTTGCCACTGCAACACCATCGGCTCGGCACCTGTGCGCCTGCCGGCATCGTCGAAAGTCATCGTGTTGCCGGAGTAGAAGCGTGCGACGTTGTCTTTGTTTTTCAGGTTGCGCAGTGCTGCAGCGATCTTTTCGCGATCAACCGATCCCGCCTGTTCCAGGGACTCTTTGAACAACCACATGTCGCCATAGGTTGAAACAGCGTCCTGCGGCATCCATGGCTCCCCTGTTTTCTTCTTGAAATCAGCAATGACTTTTTCCTGTCCCTTCGCGGCCCAATTGCCAACGATTGAAAAAATCCCCTCTAGCTTGTCCTTGCCGATGATTTTCAGAAGATCCGACGAGGCTGTGTGAGCACCGTTGGCAACCATCGGCAACCGCTGACTGCCCATCCCAACTTCATTTAAACGGTCCAGGATCAGCTTAAAGTCAGGAGTGCTGGCAGGCAACAACAGCAACAAATCAGGGCGCGTAGCGCGAATCTTCTGCACCACCGAGCCGGCGTCTGACAGCGGTGGCGTAAATACTTCTTCAAGCTTCAGATCAAGACCTGTCTTTGCGAAAACCTTGTCGTCGTGCAGGCCCTTCATGAAGCCAGTAGGTGACGCAGTATTGTCGAGCACCGCAGATACAGTCTTCGGCTCACGTCCGACGCTCTTCGCAACGCTTAGGATTGCAGGCAATGCATTCCGAGCCATAGATGAAGCTGTTGGCGAAGTCTGAAACACGTACTTGAAGCCACGCGCAGTGATTTGATCGGCAAACGAGTGTGTGACCAATGGCAATCCCGCACGTTCAGTTACCTCAGAGACTGCAAGCGTGAACGAAGACAGCCAAGCCCCTGTCATCCCGACCATTTTTGGATGTTCTGCAACCAGGCGCTGCGCAGTGCTCTTAGCTTTTTCTATTGATTCGGCAGCGTCAGAAGAAACGAGCTTGAGCTTCGCGCCGTTCAAGGCTTTGATGCCACCGCTGGAGTTGATGTGTTCGATCGCAAGTTCGGCACCTTTTAACATGAAGTAACCCTGACGTGCGTAGGGGCCAGACAGTGGCGCAATGAGTCCAACCTCGACGTCTACCGGCTGAGCGGCGGCAATGTTGTGTTGCAAGAGCAAGAGTGATGATGCAATAGTGGTAGCAGATGCTTTGAGCAGGAATCGTCTTTTCACAATATGTCTCCTATAAATCTAATTGGCGATTGAAAAAATGGAATGAAAGCAAAGTGCTACATCCCGAGGTAAGCGCGCTTAACGCGCGGATCATTGAGAAGCTGCTCCGGGCTGCCCTGTGCGGCCACTCGGCCTGATTCAAGGACATACCCGATGTCGCACAGTTCCAGCGCCTCGGCCGCACGCTGTTCGACGAGTAGTACCGCTACCTTCAACTCCTTGTGAATCTGCGCGATGCGTTCAAACACGCTGTCAACCAATGCAGGGGCGAGGCCCATCGACGGTTCATCAAGCATCAGCAAGCGCGGGTTCGCCGCTAGGCCGCGCGCGATCGCAACCATCTGTTGCTGCCCGCCCGACATCGTGCCGGCGAGCTGATCCTGGCGCTCGGCAAGGATCGGAAACAGTTCGAATATGCGCTCCAGGTCGCGTTTCCAGTTTGATGTGTCGCGCTGCGCCAGCGATCCCATCTCCAGGTTTTCCAGCACCGTCATGGTTTTGAAGACTTGCCAGCCTTCAGGCACGTGAGCAATCCCCAATTTGGCTCGATCACATGGTCGAACGTCAGCCAAATCCTGTCCATCAAACGTAATGGTTCCCGATGCCGGCTTTACAACGCCTGAAATGGCATTAAAGAGAGTGCTCTTTCCCGCGCCGTTGGGGCCGGCAATCGTTACCAGCTTGCCTGCCGGCACCTCAATCGTTACATCGCGAAGGGCATTCAGCCCACCGTAGTTAACGCACAGTCCTTCAATCTTAAGCATCACGCCACCCATCGCTTTCCAAGATATGCCTCAATCACTTTGCTGTCACTCATCACCTTTTCTGGCTCTCCCTCGGCGATGACAGCACCGTGGTCAAGGACGACAAAGCGGTCGACCAGTTCGACCATCGCGCTCATCGTGTGCTCAATGATCACGATGGTCACGCCCGCGTGAGCGAGAGAACGTAGGACGTTCATCACGCGATCAACTTCAGTTCCACCCAAGCCTGCCAGTGTCTCGTCGAGCAGCAGCAGTCGAGGTTGCGACGCGAGCGCACGGGCAATCTCCATGAGGCGAAGTTCGACGGTTGTCAGTTGACCGGCGAGTTTTTCGGCAACCGTTGCCAAGCCAACGCGCTCGATGGCCACTACCGCTTGTTGACGCGCATCGCTCTCGGCATGTGCGTGAACAAGGGCTCCGACGCGAACATTGTCGACAACGCTCAGCTCGCGGAATGGGCGCATGACCTGGAAGGTCCGGCCGACGCCGGCACGGCAAATTCGGTTCGCCTTTTCTCCGATGAGCGAGTGCCCCTCAAATTCGACCTGCCCGTGGTCGGCTCGAATGAACCCGTTGAGAAGGTTGAATACGGTCGTCTTGCCAGCGCCATTTGGGCCAATCAGCCCCAGCACTTCACCTTTGTGGGCAACGAAGCTGACATCGTCAACTGCGGTCAAGCCTCCAAATGATTTGCTCAGGCCGGTCACACGCAATACGACCTCTTGATTGACGACCTTCACCGCTCCTTGGGTCGGATTCTTCCCGTGGACAGTGGCATCCACGGTATGCTCAACATCATCGCGATTTCCCTGGTCTTGTTCAGCCTTGGGCTTGACAAACATCCGCAGCAAGCCACCAGGAGCAACTAACGTCACCAAAATGATGGCAGCACCAAAGACCACGCCTTGAATTCCGGGCAACACGGCACCCAACTCGGCATGAAGGGTCTCTGACATCGGAATCAATATGATGGCACCAACGAGCGGACCCCACACCGTTCCAGCACCTCCGAAGATGGTGACGATCAGTGCTTGCGACGATGTGAGGAGACCGAAGGCGGAGCCGGGCGTGACCACCAGCATGACCACGGCATACAAGCCTCCGGCGGCTCCAGCCATAGCGCCAGAAATGGCAATCGCTATCAGTTTGCATCGATACGTATCGATGCCCGACGCTTCTGCCGCTGCCTCGTTCTGGCGTATCGCTTCCAGCGACAGCCCTAGCCGCGACGCCTTGACCCAGGCGCTGACCAATGTGGCGATCACGAACAGTCCTAAGGCGACTGCTATGTAAGCACGTTGGTCGCTGAACTGCATGAAGGCAACAGCATTTTCGCGCTTCAATGGCAATGACAGCTCTTGGTAGCCCAGCCATTCAAATATGTAGAGCAACGTCAACGGGTATGCCAGCATGGCGAGCGAAAAGTAGACGCCACGCAGACGGAAGGTCGGAAATCCGACAATCAACCCAGCAAGGCCGCAAACAATCATCGCGATGGGAATGCCAATCCAGGGCGAGACGTCAGCCTTAGAAAACAACAATGCGACGACGTAGGCGCCGAGCCCAAAGAACGCTGCATGACCGAACGAGATCAACCCTGAATAGCCGCTGAACACGTTCCACGAACTACCCATGACAGCCCATACCAAAACCAGTGTCAGCATCAACTGGTAATAGGAATTGTCCACCAGCGCTGCGACGCCCAGATAGACGAGTGAGAAAGCAAAGAGGCGAATGCCTTGAGTCTGCATTGACTTGTGAACGGTTTGCATCAGGTGCGCTCCACGTTGCGACCGAAGAATCCTTGCGGCCGCAGAAGAATGATGAGCAGGAACACGGCGAAGATGGCCGCGTTCTGCAATTGAGTCGGGAGTACGAGGATCGAGAGTTGCTGGATTAGGCCGATAACAAGTCCACCCCAGAAGGCACCAGCAATGCTGCCCAAGCCGCCAAGCACAACGCCTGCATACATTACGGTGACGAACTCAATGCCGGTGTACGGTTGAAACGGTAGATAGCTCGAAAGCAGACCACCGGCGACTCCCGTAACGGCGCAGCCAAGACCAAACGCCACCATGAATGCTCGCTGTACGTCGATACCCATGTAAGTCGCCGCGCGAGGGTTGTCGGCAGCCGCGCGCAGCGTCTTCCCGATGTTCGAGCGTGTGACGAAAATAAACAGCGCCGCGCCGATGATGAGTGCCACGAACAGGCTCAGAACGCGCGCCTTGTTGACGAAGATGGAGATCCCGGCTTCGAACATAGGACCGATTTCCCAGGCACTCGACGAATACTCCGTGCGCAGCGTCTGTGGCACCGATCCGAAGACCATAAGCGCCCCATTCGAGATTATCAGTGCCAACCCAAGCGTCAGGATGAGTTGTGGAAAGTGGCCGTCACCGGTCTGCGCCCCAGCTTCGCGGCCGGTGACGCGGGCAAGCAGGAAGCGCTGAATAGCGGCACCGATCACGAAAAGCGCAAGACCACTCAACAGCGCGGCAACGACCGGACCCAGGAAAGAGCCAAGCACGCTGTCAAGGGACAGCGCACTGTAGGCGAACAAAGTGCCGTACATACCAAGCATGAGGAATTCGCCCTGAGCGAAGTTGATGACCTTCATGACCCCAAAGATCATTCCCAGTCCGACGCACATCAGCGCGTAGACGGCCCCAAGAAGAATTCCAGCAGCCAGGGCTTGCAGAAAGCTCTCTGCGAATATGGCGTAGTTGCTCATGGGTTGTTCCTTTTGACAGAAAGCCGTTCTGGTTCGCGGTACTTGTCGACAATCTGAGATTTCGGCGAAATCAAAAGCCGCCCAACAACGCTGCCGCCCTCCACCAAGGCATGGGCCTGCCCAGCTTGTTCAAGGGCGAAACAGCCACCGACCACTGGCTCAATATGGCCACGCGCCATCAGCGTCAGCACTTGAACCAGTTGCTCGCGCGTCGTGCTCATCGTCGACACCATCGACTGATTGCGAATAAACATTTGGGCCGGATTGAACGGGACCGATTCACCGGTCAACTGGCCGATCAGCAGCCAGCGCCCGCTGATTGCCAGACTCTTGCGCATGGGCTCGAAGAGTACCGTGCCGACGTTGTCGACGATCACGTCGACGCCTTTGCCGTTGGTGAGCTCACGCACCTGCGGCGAGAAGTCCTCGCCGCGCTTGTGGACGACGACATGGTCTGCACCGAGTCTGCGCAGAAGGTCTGCCTTGGAAGGCGATGTTGTCTGGGCAATCACGAGCGCGCCGCCGAGCTTGGCAATCTGCACGGCGTGCACACCAAGCCCGCCACCGGCGCCGGTCACAAGTACAGTCTCTCCCATGCGCAGCTGAACGACGTCGCGGATCCCGTTGTACGGGCTGCCGATCGCCGATGCGGCCATCGCCGCCGGCGCCAGTGGCACGTTGTCGGGGACGCGTGCAACATTGTCCTCCTCGACGGCGACGAACTCGGCATAGCCGCCGCGCATACCACTGTCGCCGAGGAACTTGCGCTCGTCGCACAACTGCTCATGTCCGGTACGACAGAATGCGCACTGGCCGCAGACGTGGTAACGCTGCACCGTGGCTACGCGGTCGCCGATCTTCATACTGCGAACATCCCGACCGACCTCGACGACGCACCCGGAGATCTCGTGGCCTAGGATGCATGGAAGCTCGACACCGAACTTGACTGTACCTTGGCGCACCAGCACGTCATGAAACGAGACGCCACATGCTTCGACTTCGATGACCACGTCGCACGGACCAACCTTTGGGGCGGGGACCTCCTCCAACACCAGCGACTCGATGCCACCGGGTTGGCGTAAAACAATTGCTTTCATAGGACTTTTCTCAGTTAAGTTGCACGTGTGGTTCGGCTAGGCCCTGGTAAGGGACTTCGACCGCCAGCACACCGCCGGCCCACGGCTCCCGAGCCAAGGCAGCCTCGTCGAGTCCGAATCGCGCAGTGGTGATGTAGAGCGTGCGCAGGTTATCGCCTCCGAAGATGCAACTGGTGGGGCGAGACACCGGCAAACGAACCACTTGGTCCAGCTTGCCGTCGGAGCGGTAGCGGTGCACTGCTGATCGCTCGAACATGGCGCTCCAGACTCCGCCCTCTGCGTCCACAGTCAGACCATCAGGACCGCCATGACCCTGTTCGACCTCAGCGAAGATACGCCGATTCGTCAGCATGCCATGCTCAAGGTTGTAGTCGTGAGCATAGATGCGGCGGCTTATCGTGTCCGAAGAGTACATTGTCCGGTTGTCGGGGCTCCAGCCGATACCGTTCGACAGTGTGAAGCGTTCATCGAACCTTCGCACCCGGTTGCTTTCAAGTGCGTACAGCGCGCCGATCGGGCTCTTGACCTTGCGATCCATTGTCCCGAACCAGAACCGTCCGGCGCGATCAACCTTACCGTCGTTGATGCGTTCGTCGCCGAGAGTGAGTCCGGACGGCTGCAGCCATCGTGGGGACATGCCAGGCACTTCAACCACAGCTAGTCCACCGCGAAAGGCAATGAGCCAACGGTTTGCGTCAATTTGCGCCAGTGAACCTGGCACCTTGGGGAGCGACCAAGCCTGTACTTGCCCGTCCGCGCCGTTGGCGCGCATCAGCGTCGGCGTCGCAACATCAATCCACCACAGGCAACGCTGCTCTGGACACCATATCGGTCCTTCACCAAGCTCGTTCTGCGCATTGGCGAACAATCGAATCTCTGGCTCACTCATGAAATTTGATCTCCATTTTTAACTCGACAATGTGTCAAGAACAAGTGTGACTTTACACCGATAGTTCGTCTATGGGAATACTGTTCTTAACTAAGAACCTAGTGATTTACCCTATGTTTCAGTGACTGGCTCTTACCTCAACAACTTGAAGTTTGAGTTCGGGACTGTAATACCGTCTTTTGGAAGTGCGAGCTTCGCTCGCCATGGTGTGCATGATGTTCATCGCGCACACTATCTCAGCCAATCAGCGGCCACTCAAGATGCCGCGCCAGGACGCTTACTGGCCACCGGCGCAGCACTGGAGATGGCATTCAGGCCACACAGTGGAGAAGGCGCAGGCGAACTCGGGCTGGTGCGTGCTCTGCTCGAAGACTTCGCCCCAGGTGACGTGATGCTGGCCAATGCCCTGTACTGCAACTATTATCTGATTGCCACTCTGATGAACGTCGGCGTGGACGTGCTGAACTGCCAGACACCCCAGATGAACGAGAAGCAACTATGGGCCCACCTACGGACCTACAACGTGATCCGATTGCTCACGGCACAGGCAGCCTGCAATGTCGGCGCAGTCCGCGCGAGCTGAGCTTCAAGCACACGGTGCAACTGTGGACCGTGTGGGTCTCGCCAGCTCTGTCGGTCATGGTTAAAGTTTCCGCGACCCCAGGCTCGCCGAAAAATAGAAAAGTGCGGTCACGCGTGGGAGACAAAGTAGGTGCTATTCTGCCTAAGGGAGACCACAACTCGTCCGATCAAAAACGACGTCGGCGATGGACTCCAACCGACGCCGCGAATCTGGCACCCCAATGACGCAACTTATCGTGCCATTCCAATGTATTCAGTATTCGGTCGCAGGTCTAGCGCGATCGCGGCGCGGTTCGTCATATTGTAGTGCGCGGCGATTGTAGCGATAGCCCATATTTCCCGATCGCTGAAGCCAGCATCTCGGAGCGATTGCCTATCGTCCTCGACAATCTCGGAGGGAGACGTTGTAAGCCGTATTGCAAAGTTGAGCATGGCACGCGTCATCTTGTCTATTTTTGCCGCTCTGAAATTCATAACCAACGCTTCGGCCAACTCCGGATCGTTGGACAATACGCGAAGCATTGCACCATGCGAGGTCATACAATAGTAGCAGCGATTTTGACTTGACACGACAACTGCGATCATCTCCTTTTGAAGATCAGAGAGTGCAGCCTCGTCTCGCACCATAGCAGCCCAATACCCCACAAACCCCATTAGCTTCGAATTTTCAAACGAATAGGCTTTGAAAATATTGGGGACAAATCCGAACTTCTCCTTAGTCTTTGCGAGAAATGCCGCCGATTCATCGCTCATATTTTCCTCACTGAGGCTGAGAGCGCTAATGTCTTTCGTCCTGTTCTTGCAGTCGTGTGTAGTCATCAACAATTCCTTTCTGGATCAATTGAATAATATTTAGCGCAGAAAGTTGATCCCACCAATCCCAAGTCACATCGAGCGGATGTGAATAAGCGAATGAAAACATTTGTCATGTATTTGGCTCGCAAATTCGCATCTCGAAGAAGTGCCAATCTCGGCACTTCAAATCATAGCATCAAAGTTCCTTGATAGGAACCACAGTCTCCCATATGAACCAATTTACACTTTTATAGCCTCACGTTCGTTCAATCATTTCTGTTAATCCATTGTTTACCCGGGTTCGACAGCTAATCCACTCAAATCACGACAAGGTCCAATGAAATCAACGATCTAATCGTCTAAATTTTCAATTGTGTAATGGCGCGAATGTGTGTATTTGTAGTTAAATTGCGCTTTATATCGCTGCTATAAAGTAGTGGCGTGTTTATAAAACTCACCCGCCGCAGCCCCAATCAATACGTCCAACTCGCCCAAGCCATCTGGGTGGCAGCACAACAACCACACATTCGACCTGTTCCAGTTATAAGTGAACAGCAACAAGCATGCTTGAGGCTGCACCGAATTCGCGCTCAGTTGATAAAAATGCACATCATGCAAACCAACGCTTTGCGTGGCATCCTGTATGAATTCGGCATCGCCTTGGCTGAAGGACACCAGATATTGTTGCAACGCATCCAGACAGAGGTGGCAAAGTCGCAGGAAAATGGCTGTTTGCCCGACCTTGTGCTGCTCAGCGTGCAAGAACAACTCAAACGAATCGACGCCATGCAAGATGACATTGATCAGCTTGACAAACGACTGGCATTGCTGGTCAAGAAAGACCAACAAATGAAGACGTTGCAGGCTATTCCTGGAATTGGTCCGTTGACCGCAACGGCGCTGGTTGCCACTGCCACCGATTTGGCGACGTTTGAGTCGGGTCGACAATTTGCAGCTTAGCTGGGTTTGACACCTCGTCAGAAAGGCATGGGGGGAAAGACGCGTCAGTTGGGTATATCCAAGCGCGGCGACGCCTATGTCCGAACGATGCTGATGCACGGAGCCCGAGCGGTCATAGCTCGAAGTACGCGCAGCAGTTAGGTTGAACGATTGCTGCAGCGGCGCCCCTATAGCGTGGTGGTTGCTGCACTGGCCAACAAATTGGCACGCACAGCTTGGGCGGTCCTGGCCAAAGGCAAAGCCTTTGACTAGGCTAAATGGAATCCGAAATAACTGGCTAGCGCATGAAATCACCAACTGAATATTGAACAATTTCGGAATTACGGAATCGTTTTCGAGGAGAGCTTGCAAAAGGTTTGTGTGATGGGTCAACAGGTCAAACTGGGGGCTGGGGGAATCCGATAAGGAAACGGGGCATCAAGCTCGATATGCAGATAGGAACCCAGTCCGCGAATGCCATCAGGTCCAGCAAGATAAACACCCTGCATCGACAGGTCGTATGTAAGACTGCAAACCCTTTGAACATACACGCAGCCGAATCTTGCTTTCCTGGGGACGACCATGTAAGTTTCCTAAATATCTCCGGTTGATTGCACAAAAGGAGTAGGTCGCTGAGATCATTACTTTTACATGGCGAGTAGTGTAGTCACCCTTCAAGCCTGTTGGCGCGCTGAATTCGTTGTGTTTAACTGCAGAAAGCCGCTTTCCGCTTCACATGGCAGTGTGAAGCATTTCACGCGCTACAACCGTTTCCCGCAAGGGCGTAAAGTGTGTCGCTCACTCGCAGACTGAGTTCCCATATGGGAATGAAGTTCGAGAAGTGGCATAATCTAAATTGTTTAGTCTAGCCGCGCTTCAAACGGCGGCTCATACAAACCGATGACACTTGCTGCAAGTAAATGAGCCCAACCAGAGCAACTATATGTCAAAGTCAGCACTACGAGTCCTCGAAATCATGGAATTCGTCGCGAACCATCGAGAGGGCTGCAACCACACCGCCATCGCGCAAGGCCTCGTGATCCCGAAGAGCAGCTTGAGTGCTCTCTTGCAAGATCTTTCTTCGACGGGTTATTTGAAGCGCAACCCCGAGTCGGGATCGTTTACTATCGGTGTACAGGTGCTCTGGCTTGCCAATTCCTATCTGCGCAATATGAACCTTGTCCGACTGGGACAGCCAGTGGTCGCGCAACTATTCGCGCAGGTGCAGGAATTTGCGCTTCTCGCAATTCCCATAGGCCCCGAATACGTCACGATCTGCACAGAAAGCTTACCTTCAGTGTTCGCCCACACGCTTCAGGTTGGGCAACGCGGCCTGCTGATTACATCGGCCGTCGGACGTGCCATGATGGCGTACATGACGGCCGCCGAGATTGACAACATACTTGCGGCGTCTCAGTCCCCGGAAGTGTCCCCATTGACCAAGAAGCAGATTACTGAAGTCAAGAAGGAACTCGAATCGACAAGACTGCGTGGCGTTGGCTATTCTCACGACGAGAGCATCCCGGGCATCGTCGGCATCGCGGCCCCCGTTTTCAACGCCTCGGGTTCACCAGTCGCGGCACTGGGCATTGGTATCCCGACGTCGCAAATGAAAGGCAGGAACGCAGGTCCGCTCGAACAGGCCGTACGCGAATCCGCAGCGCGCTTGTCGACCCAACTGGGCTACGTAGCTACAACTTCCACTCGATCGGCGATGTTGAGTTAATAGATACACGGCTAACATCGCCCGATTTCCTGCCTCGTTACAGATATTCACCAACACAGGCGTGCCAAGATCAGACATAGTTTTCAGTGCAGAACCATGAACCATGCCTCCGTCTTTTGTTGTGACAGACCACGCGCTTTTCATGGTGGCTCCTATGAGGCGTTGTTGCATAAATCAGAATCTGGCGAAAGTGATCTTGCCCCTGTTTGTCGGACTCCTTAAGACCAAGTGCCAAGCAACTGCCACCCGAATGTCCAGAATTGGGCAAGTGCAGCATTCTTCGACTTTCATTCCATGCGACTATTTACGGCCCGGTCGACACTTTCCAACAGAAATGTGCAAAAGCTCACTCAGCAGAGCTCCAACGCAAGCACAGTGGCTTCGCCGCCACCGATGCACAGCGCCGCCACGCCCTTCTTCAAGCCGCGCTTACGCAACGCGCCGAGCAGAGTCACGACGATGCGCGCCCCGCTCGCGCCGATCGGGTGGCCGAGCGCGACGGCGCCGCCGTGCACATTAACGATCTCGTGCGGCAACTTGAATTCGGTCATCGCGGCAAGGGTGACGGCCGCGAAGGCCTCGTTCACCTCCCACAGGTCCACGTCCTTCGCAGCCCAGCCGGTCTTCTTCAGGACCGTCTCGATCGCGCCGACTGGCGCGGTAGCGAACCAGTTTGGCGCCTGAGCGTGCACCGCGTGCGCTCGGATGCGGGCGAGCGGCTTCACGCCCAGCTGGTTCGCAGTGCTCTCGCGCATCAGCACCAGTGCGGCCGCGCCGTCGGAGATGCTCGACGAGGTGGCCGCGGTGATCGTGCCGTCCTTCTTGAACGCGGGCTTCAGGCCGGGGATCTTGTCGAGCTTGGCCTTGAAAGGCTGTTCGTCGAACTTGACGACCGTGTCGCCCTTCGCCGAAGCGAGCGTGACCGGCGCCATCTCCCAGTCGAAGCTGCCGTCTTCGTTGGCGCGCTTGCTGCGCTCGGTCGACGCGATCGCGAAGGCGTCCATCTGCTCGCGCGTGAACTGATACTTCGCGACGCAGTCCTCGGCGAACACCCCCATCGACTTGCCGCGCTCATAGGCATCTTCAAGGCCGTCGAGCGCCATGTGGTCGTACAGCGACGCGACGCCGCACTTCACGCCCTTGCGCATGTGCGTCAGGTGCGGCGCGTTGGTCATGCTCTCCATGCCGCCGGCGACCATCACGTCGGCTGTCCCGGCTGCCAGCATGTCGTGCGCGAACATCATTGCGCGCATGCCGGAGCCGCACATCTTCGACAGCGTGACCGCACCGACCGACTGCGGCAGCCCCGCGCCGAGCACCGCCTGGCGCGCCGGCGCCTGGCCCTGGCCGGCCATCAGGCAGTTGCCCATCAGGACCTCGTTCACCGCGTCTCCGGTGATGCCGGCGCGTTCGACGGCGGCCCTGATCGCGACCGCGCCGAGCTGGTGCGCGGCAAGCGATGAAAAATCACCGAGCAGACCGCCGATCGGCGTGCGGGCGGCGGAAACAATGACGACGGAATCAGACATGGGGGTGGTCCTTTCAAAAATTCGTAGATTCACCGAGTTCGATCCGAAAAGGCTACTGACATAACCAACGTCTGCCTCTCCGGGCGGGGACGAATGCACTCAAGAGCCATCCGCGGAACTGGACGGCGGCCAATCCGCACAAGAATGCACCTGCCAGGAAGGGCCCCCGCGCGATATTGTCCAACCCATTTACCAAGCCGTGGGCCGCCTGCACCGCTGGACTCGTAAACATCCAGGATAGCGGCGCATTGCAAGCCATCCCAGTACAGCCAGATGCGAGCAGAATCATCACTCACACCGCCACCAACCGCTGAATGTTAGCGGCGGCCTAAAACCGTATAAATCTGGCGGCGGTAAATGGCGGCGTAAATTGGCGACCGAATTTGGTGGTCATTTATGGCGGCGAATTCTGGCGGCTGAATCTG
>Ga0209211_10005716_pt1 | contig 18414 bp, 20 predicted proteins | sample RifGroA2_FD_183992 | JGI IMG/M metagenome (GOLD analysis project Ga0209211, IMG submission 183992) | Groundwater microbial communities from Rifle, Colorado, USA - Groundwater A2 (SPAdes) (version 2) | ecosystem: Environmental > Aquatic > Deep subsurface > Groundwater | place: Rifle, Colorado... | reverse complement strand
CTCTCTTTTTTAATTAGTTTTATTTTATCTTCTTTTTTTTCAGAAGATTTTTCGGATTTTTTTTCATATTTTCCAATTAACGCCAAAAAAGGATTAACTTCATTTGATTTTTTATTTTCTTTTTCAACCACTTCATCTTTTTCATTTAAAAAAGAATCTATCTCTTCCTGCAATCTTTCCAAACTGTCCGTTGTTGCGCCCTCGATAAGCCCAAAAACATCTTCTAAATCTGATTTCGAAAGCTCCTGATTTAATTTTTTTATCTCGTCGTCATTTAAAACATAAGCCCTGAATGTTACCGTCGTTTTTCCCCCAAAAGTATAATGCGCCTGCTGTGAGCTTACTCTCTGGGGAATTCCTCTGAAATAAAAATCAACTAAAATGCAGACATAATAATCTCTTTTTTGTTTTTTTAAAAAATTGTCTTTTGAAAATTCCAGAGGAAGATCTCCTGCAAGCGCTGAAGATTTAATATCAAGTTTTGATTTTCCAAATAAAGTTAGTTCAAGAAGAATTGTATTAAAAGTCTTGACTAAATCAACACTTCTTCCAGATTCTTTTTGTTCAAGCTGTTGCGCAGATTTTAAATATGGTTTTGCCCAGCGAGAATAAAGTTTTAAGCTGTTCACCTGGCTTCTCAAATAATTTTTTTCTAATTCGTATCTTTTTTTTAATTCATTTTCAGATTGAGTCAGCCAAATATTAAATTCTTGTATTCTCGGTTTCAAAATTCTTTTAACGCGGTCATTTAAATCAATCTTGTCAGCTTCTTTTTCATCTGCTACGGATAAAAAAGCATCAATTAAAGTTATAAATCCTGCCTGACCAAGCGCCATGGATTTTATAGAAGAATTTCCTTTTTGTATATCAACTTTATCCATCCAAATTTGTTTCAGGGAAAGCACAGCAGCATCGTGAATTAGTTTGTCTTTTGATTTAATTCCAGTGTATTGCTGCAATCTTGTTTTAAAATCTTTTAAGTCATAAATTAAATTTAAAACACTTCTTAAAACAGCATTAATATCTGCTAAAATTTTTGCTCCCTGCTGCTGCATAATCGTCGCCCTCTGTCCAAGCTCGCCAAAATGTCCTGAGCCAGGAGAAGAAGTAAAATTATCGATAAATTTTTCTGTTTTTAATCCAAAATCATTCATTAAATCTGTAATAAAAAAATAAATCGGCTCTAATCCTTCTGCAGCCGAATCATATCCGAGGATATGTTCTGCCTCAGGCTTCCCTTTTTTTTTGTAATACTCGCTGATTCTCTGAATGATCTCTGAAACTGATTCCACCATTAATATTGATATAGTTTAGTATTTAAAAAAGGTTTCTAATTGTTCTTGAATAACAAAATCAAGGAAATAGGCTGTGTTGTATGATTCATTAATTTTTCAAATTTTAATTTTCCTATAATTTTATTGGCAAAATTTTAAAAGATTAAAGGGCGGGTCTTCGAGCTTTAGCTCGAACTTGGAGTGGGAATTAAGGAAAATTAAAATTTGGCATTTTTATCGCTCAATTATGCAACACCCTAAGGAAATAACTAAATTTATAAATAATTCATTTGTTTATTATTCATGGGCTTGTTTAAAAAAAAGAAAAAAGTTTTAGATTTAACGAGATATAAAAAAAGATTTCCTCAAGAAGAACCGCAGGAAGAAGAGATAAAAGATTTAACTCAAAATTCTAATTTACAAACTGCGACGACAAATCCTGTAAATACCGGAAGTTCAGGAGGATTTCTTGGAAACTTTTTTGGTTTTGGCGGCTCAAGCAATTCAACAGAAAACGCGTCTCAAACATCTGCAGAATCTCCATCTTCTGATTTAGAAGAAAGACGGCAAAAGCTTGTAAAAAGATTAACTTATATGACTGACAAACTTGAAGAACTTTCAAACCAAATTTACAAATTACAACAAAGAGTTGAATTGCTTGAAAGAAAATCAGGTTTTGGCGGAGAATAAAATTAAAATGAAAACAAAAAAAGAAATTTTTGAAGAAAAATTTATATCAATATCAGAAGCAATAAAACAGAAAGAAGGAAAAGTTGCAGTTCGCGGCTGGATTTATCGGGAAAGGGGAAGCAATAAAATGAAATTCTTAGTTATTAGAGATTCAAGTGAAATAATTCAATGTGTTTTAAATAGAGAGAAATTTGAAAAACAATGGGAAGAGATTGATAAATTGCAGATTGAATCGAGTTTGGAGATTATTGGAGAAATTAAAGAGGATAAAAGAGCGCCGACAGGTTATGAAATCTCCGCTGAAAAAATAAATATCGTCGGCTTAAGTGAAAGTTTTCCAATTAACAAAGATTTAAATGAAGAACTACTCGGCGACAGAAGACATCTTTGGTTAAGGAGCAGAAAAATGACTGCAATTTTAAAAATTCGTTCAACAATTTTTGGAGCAATTCATGAATATTTCAGAAAAAATAATTTTTACGAATATCAAAGCCCGATTTTTCAGAGTGTCCAGTGCGAAGGCGGTTCAACATTATTTTCCGTTCCATACTTCGGGCAAAAAGGAGTTTTCCTCGCCCAGACTTGGCAGTTATATGCGGAGCCGGCAATTTTTAGTTTGGAAAAAATTTACACTATCTCTCCATCTTTCAGAGCAGAAAAATCAAAAACCTCAAGACACTTGACAGAATACTGGCACGCAGAAATGGAAGTTGCTTGGGCAAATTTTGAAGAGATTTTATTTTACGGCGAGGGATTAATTAAGCATATTGTAAAAAAAGTTTTGGACGAAAACAAAGAAGAACTGAAAATTCTTGAAAGAGACATAAAAAAACTTGAACCAGTTATCAAGAAAAAATTTGTAAAAATGACTTATACGGAAGCGCTAAAGCTTCTTAAAGAAAAAGCAAACATGAATATTGAATGGGGAAAAGATTTGCGGACAATTGAAGAGGACAAATTAAGTTTTATGTTTGATGTTCCAATTATGATTACAAATTATCCCAAAATTGTTAAAGCATTTTATATGAAAGAAGACCCTAAAGACAAAAAAGTTGTTCATGGAGTTGATTTCATTGCTCCCGAGGGCTATGGTGAAATTATCGGCGGAAGCGAGAGAGAATCTGACATTGAAAAAATTAAAGAAAATTTAATTGAGATGAACGAAAATCCCAAAAATTATGAATTTTACTTGGATACAAGAAGATATGGGAGTGTTCCGCACGGCGGTTTTGGAATGGGAGTTGAAAGAATTGTTGCCTGGATTTGCGGGCTTGACACAATTAAAGACGCAATCCCTTTTCCGAGGACGATGACGAGATGGAAACCTTGAAAAATATCTCTAAATCCTCTTTTAAACTTTTTCATCATCTTTTAATGTATAGTTATCTTTAAAAGGGAAATTGATTTTTGAGGTATTACTTAAATTTTAATGTAAAATTTTTGTTTTTAAAATGAAAATTGGAAATATTGAATTAAAATGGCTCGGACATTCAGGATTTTTAATTAGAAATTCAAAAAGAATTTATATTGATCCGTATAATATTCCTGAAAATTCTGAAAAAGCGGATTTAATTCTTATAACTCACAGCCACTATGACCATTGCAGTTTTGAAGACATCAACAAAATTATTCAGGAAGGAACAAGAATAGTCATGCCAGCCGACTGCCAAAGCAAAATTACAAGATTTGAAACTCAAATTAAAATGGAAGTTATTGAACAAGGACAGGAGCTGGATTTAGGCGACTTAAAAATTTCTGCAGTACCCGCGTATAATATTGACAAACAATTTCATCCAAAAGACGATGCTTGGCTTGGATATTTAATTAAGATGGATGATGTTTTGATTTATCATGCTGGAGATACAGATATAATTCCAGAAATGCAAAGGTTAACAGGACACAGGCAAGAAGGAAAAGAATTTGTCGCGCTTCTTCCAATCGGCGGAAGATTTACAATGTCTGCAGAAGAAGCTGCTGAAGCAGCGAATATAATTAAACCAACTTTAGCAATTCCAATGCATTATGGTTCTATCATTGGAACAGAAAAAGATGCTCAGGAATTTGTTGAACTTTGCGCGGAAAAAGGAATTAATGCGAAGATTTTGGAAAAAGGATAAGTTTTTAGTTAGATTATTTTTGTAACTTTAAAGTTACAACTAATGAAAGATTTAAAAACTTCCTTCCCATTCAATTTTTATGAAATCTAACTGGAAAAATTATCTAGCAACAGGAGCTTTTTTAGCGGGCTCTTTTTTTGGACATTCTCAAAATATCTCAAAGACAGAAAACAAAACTTCCTTCGTAGATTCAATTATGACCGAGGCAAAAAAATATCCAACTACAACTCATTTTATTTATGAAATTATGAAAGAGAATGACTCCAATTTTCATAATGCGGATACATTAGAAAAAATTATTCAAAATGTAGAAAAACAACATGAAAAAAAAGAAAAATATTCAAAAGAAGAAACTATTGAAATATTAAAAACAACCAGCAAAGAAATTGAAAATTTAGGATTTGAATATGAACTAAATAAGTTTGATTGTGATGACATGTCTTTTATTTATTTGGCAATTGGAGAAAAATTTAATTTACATTTATATTGCGTTTCCGCACCAGAACACATGTTTATCAGACATGATTTGGATGGAAAACATAACTCTTTAGATTCAAATGATTCGGTTAACAAAGGAGATTTTAATTGGGAAACAATAAGAGGAGAAATTGCTAAAGATGATGAATACTATCGGGGAAGAGATTGCATTCTAAAAAGAGTGTATCTTAAAAATCTAACAAAACAAGAATTAATTGCCCAAGCTTTTTCTAATGTGGGACAATATCTTTGTAAAGAAGGAGATTATAATCGTTCTATTAAAAACTATAAAAAATCCATAGAATTAAACAAAAATAATCCTGAAAGTTATGTTAATATTGGATTCTCTTTTTTTAAGAAAGAAGAATATGATTCAGCGATTGTAAACTATAATGTAGCCATAAAGTTAGATACAGATAATTTTCAGGCTTATTCCAATAGAATTTATGCATATAAATGTCTTGGAAAAATAGAAAAAGCAAATAAAGATTATAAAAAATTTAATGAAATGTTTAAAAAAGTTTATATCTCAAAAATGGAATAAAAAATCAAATTTATAGTCTAACCAAATTCCCATAATTTTAAAAAGAATAATTATTTTTATTATTCTATGTCGTTTGATTCATTTCTTAGACGAAAAAATTCAATTCTTTCTAAAAAAGATAAATCTTCAATAGGCAAATGGGATAAAAAAATTATTGAATTATGTAATAAAATAAATAAATCAGAAAATTATTACACCACTTCGTCTTGCGCTGGAAGAATTGTTTTAATGATTTCTCAAAATAAAAAATCTCATAATTTGTTTTTAAAAATTTCTCATGAGCTGATTTCTTTTAATTGGCTGAAAAATAATTTAAATGAAATAATTAAAAATAAATTTGTTAAATTTAAATGCGAACCTCCAATTATTCATATTATCTGCAGAAATTTAGAAAGCGCTTCCTTGCTTTTAGAAAAAGCAAAAAGTTCAGGAATGAAACATTCCGGAATCCATTATTTTGGGAAAAGCATAATTCTTGAAATTCACGGCGATGACAAGCTGGAATTTCCAATAATAAATAAAAATAAAATTTTAGTCGACGATAATTTTTTAAAATTAGTTGCAAAAGAATCAAATGAAAAACTGAAAAAATCCTGGAAAATGATTGAAAATCTTTCAGAAAAGTTTTGAGTTCGTAACTTTTGGAAATTCAAATAAATATCTATTGATGATTAACCCGGTATAATTTATGAATATTAAATTCAGCTTAACTTTTAAAATGTTTTTACGACGACAATTTCTTTTATTTAAAATCTGGTCGGCGGAGGGGGCGAGCGACTTAGTGGTAGGCAGTAACTAAAAAATAAAAATAAGCCGTGCGAGGTCGGGAGTTGGGTGGGGCAAATAACTTCGCAAGAGAAACTTAAAAAATAAAATTATAAAAATAAACAAGTAGAGTCGGGAGAGGGGAATTTAAACTCAAAACCCTGAAAAAATCTAAAAAATTTCCTAAATAATATATTCTTCAAATATCCGAAATTTTTATAAAGAGAAGCATACTAATTATAATGATAACTCTGCTTAGCAGAGAAAAGAAATAATTATAAGGAGGTCAAAAAAACAAAAGATGGCATTAGATTTTGCAAAAGAGGCAATACAAAACGCTTCTACGCACAGCATTAATTTTGATGAATTAAGAGCAGGAAAAGCAAACATTAAAGTTATTGGATGCGGAGGATGCGGTTCTAATATGGTTACCTGGCTTTTTAACAAAGGTATTAATGGTGCTACTATTTATGCAGCAAATACAGATGCTCTTCATCTTAGTGTAACTAAAGCCGACGAGAAAATTCTTATTGGTAAAGAGTTAACTAGAGGACTTGGTGCAGGTGGAAAACCTACAAAAGGAAGAGAAGCTGCTAAAGAAGCATTAGTTGAACTTAAAAAAGCTGTTGGAAATGCAGATATGGTATTTGTCCTTGCTGGAGAAGGTGGTGGAACAGGAACAGGCGCAGCGCCAGTTGCGGCACAAATTGCTAAAGAAACTGGAGCAGTAGTTATCGGCGTCGTTACCATGCCTTTTGAATCTGAAAAAGCAAGACTTGACAAAGCTGAATTTGGATTACAGGAGCTAAGAGATAGCACAGACACTTGTATTGTTCTTGATAATAATAGACTTGTAGATATTGCTGGTCAGTTGCCTATTGAACAAGCTTTCGCTGTTGCGAATGAACTTGTGAGCACTATGATTAAAGGAATTGTTGAAACAATTACTCTTCCTAGTTTAATTAACTTGGATTACGCAGATGTTTCCTCAATTATGAAAGATGGTGGTGTTTCAGTAATAGGTATCGGTGAAGCAGACTCACAGGACAGAGTTAATGAAGCTGTTCGACAAGCCCTTACTCATCCTCTACTTGATGTGGATTACAAAGGTGCTAGTGGAGCATTAATTCATGTAACTTGCGGTCCAGATTTAAAACTTGAAGAGTTTGACATCATCGGTAGAACTGTATCAGAAAATCTTAACCCAGACGCGCAGGTTATAATTGGAGCAAGAATTAGCAAAGATTTCGTCGGAAAAGTCCGAGTTATCACAATTATGACTGGAGTTAAATCTCCGTATGTGTTAGGTAAAGATTCAGGTATGGACAGAGAAACAGTTCATAGAGAAATGTCTGATTTAGGCATTGAAATTTTATAATTAAAATAATTTTTATTTAATTTTTCCCGAGGGTGAAAGCCTTCGGGAATAGTTTTTTTCATGTTCCCATTCTTCTTTTTCCAAATTCTTCAAAAAACAAAACTTGGTCTAATTCTATTTTTCTTTTTTGTTTTGTTTTTGCAATTCCAGATTCATATCCTATTGGGAAAAATGCTTCAACATTAATTTCTTTTGGGATTTTTAAAATATTTTTTATTTTATCGTCTACGAAATGTCCAATCCAGCAAGTAGCTAATCCAAAATCATTTAATTTTAATAAAAAGTTTTGTATTCCTGTTCCTGCCTGCTGTTTTAAATAATTCTCACCGCGTTCTTCATAAGCATTTAAAGTTCTTGAAGGATTTGAACAAACCACGACTACATATTGAGCATCTCCAACAAATTCCTGTTCGCTTGCTTTTGAAAGCTGTTGTATTTTTTCTTTATCAGAAACAAGAATAAATTTTAAACTAAAAATATTTCCTGCCATTGGTGAATATCTCGCGCTGTCAATTGCTTCAATTATTTTTCTCCAGTCAGGTTTTTTCTTTGAAAATTTTTTCACAGATTTTCTTGAACTTATTGCTTTATCGAGATCCATAATTTAAATAAGAAAGTTGAGTATAAAAATATTGAGGATTAATCAAAACTTATAACACCTCCCCCTAAACATTTTGTTCCCAGATATAAAACAATTGCCTGACCTTGAGAAACCCCTGTAATTGCTTTTTTTAAAATAATTTTTAATTTTCCTTTTTCATATTGTAATTTGCTTGGAAGTAATTCTCCAACCTGTCGTATTCTTGATAAAACTTCTGTATTGTTTTTCGGTTTTTCATTTATCCAATGCGGATTTTTAATAATTATTTCTTTTCTGAAATTTAAAGGATGATTTTCCGGCGCTGCGATTATTGTGTTTGTCTTAAGAATTTTTTTTGCAACATACCATTTTTTTTGCATTTTTTCCGGCTTTAAAACTTCTATTCCAAACCTCTGACCAATTCTCTGACCGATTGTATAATAATAAATTCCGTCGTGCTCTCCGATTTTATCTCCATCGGGATTTAAAATAATTCCTTTTTTTGGTTTTATTCTTTTTTTAAGAAATTTTTTTAAATTTATCTTTCCAATAAAACAAATTCCAACTGTTCCTTTTTTATTATAGTTTTGAAATTTATTTTTTTTGGCAATTTCCCTAATTTCTTTTTTTGTATACTCTCCAATTGGAAATAAAATATTTTTTAATTCATTTTGTTTTATTCTATATAAAAAATAAGACTGGTCTTTTAACTCGTCTTTTGCTCTTAATAATTCATACTTTCCTTTGTTGTTTTTTATTTTAGCATAATGCCCGGTTGCAACAAAATCACATCCGAGTTTTTTCGCTTCCCTAATCAAAAGCGGGAATTTTATTTTATCGTTGCAGTCAATATCTGGATTTGGTGTAATTCCTTTTTGATAATTTTTAAACATAACCTCAACAACATCTTTTTTATATTCCTCTTCAAAATTTAATGTAATAAATTTAATTTCTAATTTTGCTGCAATTTTCATAGCAATTCTTCTTTCTTCTCTCCAGGAACATTCACCCGTTATTTTATTTTTTGTATCGCTCCAATTTACCATGAATGCTCCAATTACTTCGTAACCTTGTTTTTTTAATAAAAGCGCGGCAACACTTGAATCAACTCCGCCGGACATTGCGAGAAGAATCTTTACTTTTTGTTTTTTCATAATTCTATATAATAATTTTAGTTTAAAAAGAAAACGTCCCGACTGAAATTATAAATAATTTCGGTCCGTTGAATAAAATTCAACGTCCCAGGCAGGATTTGAACCTGCGACCCCATGGTTAACAGCCATGTGCTCTACCGCTGAGCTACCGGGACATTATGCGGAGAGAAACTTTTCTCATTTTATATATTTAATTAATACCGAGCATGATGTCACGCAGGGACATTACATAAGAAAAATACAGGAAAGTGCTATTTAAAATTATTTATTAACTTTATTTTTAACTTCCTTCAACCCAAAATCCAAAATCGGCTCTGGATGACTTCTTTCTAAAAAAGAATAAACATTCGCGTGTTTAGATCCTTTTATTAACATGATGATTGCATTTTGCGCTCTTTCTAAATTTTCAGGATCCCCGATAATTCCAACCTGATTTCCATTTATTTCAAAATAACAATCTGAAAGCTGTGAAAGCGTCGCTAAAGCTCTCCCGCCCTCTCCGACGATTCTGCTTTTTATTCTAGAGATATCTTTGCCGCGCATATAATTTTTAATATTCAAAATTTCAAACATTAAATTCTTCTTTTTTATTAACATCGCTCTTTTATTTGAGAATCCAAAATTTATTGCATCTATAACTTTTTCTGCAATATGTTCATTTTCCGGCAAACCCTCAACATAAATTTCAGCGCCTTGTTTTGAAATTTTTACATTAAACTCTTTTTCAAGCATTCCTTTTAGTTTGAAAATTTTTTGCAGGTTGTCTAAAATTATTGTTTTCATGATTTTAATAGAAAAATATATATTATAAGGATTTTGATTGCAATCTTTTAAAATTCCTTCTCTTCAGTTTTCAAAAATCCGTTTCTTTTCAGCCACTCAATCTGGCTTGAATGATATTTTAAAACAACATCTCCTTTTTCATTGTCAAGCTCCCAAGGTTCAATAATTACCACATCATTTGGACGAAGCCATAGTTTCCTTTTTAATCTTCCCGGAACTCTGCAATTTCTTTCTTTTCCGTCGAGACAATTTACTTTCATTTTATTTCCCCCATATCTTTGTTCTATAATTCCAATTACTTCCCTGCCTTTTGGAAGAGGCGCGCGGGTTACTACTTGCGGCTGTTCTTCTTGATTTTTTGATTTTTTTTTGTAGTCCATGATAGAGAAAAAGAAAAAGGGTTTATAAGATTTACATAAACACCAAAACAAAAGGTATTCCCTGAATTTTTCTTACAGAATCTTCTGAAATCAGCCCTGCTTTAATTGCAGCATTTACAGCCCTCTCGCCAACAAGATTAAATGTTGCGTCCTCGCTTTTCATATCAAGTATAATTTGAATTACCTCTTGCTCTGTTTTCTTATTACCTTTGTAAAAACTCTCTTTAACATCTAATTGAAAATTGCCTTCTTCAAAATACTTTCCTAATAATTCAGAATCACAAATTGCTACAACCTCACGATAGGATTTTATAATGTTTACTAACATAAATTAAAATAAAAAAATTAACTACAACTTTTAGTTATTTAAGTCCGCCCATTCTGCAGACAGTTGTTCCGCATTTTGGACATTTTCCTTTTGCGATTTTTGTGCCTTTTTTTGTCTTGCTCTCTTTTCCGTCTTTCATTTCAACCATTTTTTTGCACTTTACGCAGTATCCGTTTGTCATTTTTATTTAACCTCCATTTATTTAATTAGAGCATTTACGAATTTCTTACTTTCTTTCGTCTGAAGTTCCGAAGACGATTGAAAATTTCCTATTTTCTTAAAGTAATCTTGTTTTATAAATCTTATGAACTGATGAATTTTTGAATATTCAGATTATTAACCATTTAGATAATTTTATTAATTCTCTTTTATAATTAAATCTATGAAAAAAATCTTAGTCTTTATGGTTTTTATGCTATTTTTTATTTTTTTAGTTAAAACAATAAGCGCAACAAATGCAGAAACAGATTATTATATTTATGAAAAAAATATTTTAGTCAGACATTATTTTGATTCTGCTTCTGAGTTGGAATTGCGATTACCTAAAGATTTTACTGTTCTTGAAATAAATTCAGAATATAAATTAGAAGAATCTTCAAAATATTATTTAATCAAAATTAATTCAGCTAACAATCTTTCTATAAAATATATCACTCAATCAATGATTAGCAAATCAAAAAATAGATATTCTTTTGTTTCCAGAAATTATTTAAACAAAATGCAAAATGTCAGATTAGTTCTTCCGGAATCCGCAGTCATATTAGAAGATGGATTGGTTTTTCCTGAACCGGATTTAATTTCAAGTGATGGAAGAAGCATCATTTTAACATGGAACGATTATAATGAAAAACAAATTATTGTTGATTATGAATTTTTAAAAGACAAAAAATTTATCCAGTATTCTATAATCTTAATTATTATTATTATTTTTGCTTTATATCTTATTCTTCAGAGGAAAATCTTCAAAAGAAAAATTAAAAAATTAAAAGGCAAAAATAAAAAAACAAATACAAAAAGCGAAGCTATTGAGGAGCATCTTATTGAAAGCGAGAAAGCAATAATTTCTGAATTAAAAAAATCAGAAAAAAATCAGTTATGGCAAAAGCATTTGCAGACAAAAACAGGATTTAGCAAAGCCAAGTTAAGCAGAGTAGTTAGAAATCTTGAATCAAGAAATTTAATTCAGAAAATTCCTATGGGAAATACAAATAAAATAAAATTAAAAATTAAATAAATAAATTTCTTGTTTCATCTTGTTCCACCTTGTTTCAAGTATTTATTAAATACTAATTATTTCTCTGATTAATATGACAAAAAATATTCTTGCTTTGCAAGAAATTAATAAAAATGTAAGGAGGTCAAATAAAATAAAAATGAACACAAAAATACTTTCAGTGTTTTTAATGTCAGTATTAATGTTGTCTGTAATGGGAACTTTTGTTTTAGCAGATGAAAAAGAAGTTTCTGCCGACGCAGGCCTTTCACAAGCTGAAATCGCTTCAGCGACAGCCGACGATAATGTTGAAGGTTCTTCAGGAATTTTTAGTGATAGAGTGAGATTGGTTTTTGCAGCTAATAGCGCAAAAAAATCAGAAATCAGAACAAAAATTGCTGCAAAAAAAATGAACCAACTTAAAGCAGAAAAAGATCCTGAAAAAGCAAAAAAAATCGCTAAGGAATATAAAGAAGAATTAGAAAATGCCTTTGAAGATTTTAATGAAATTGCTGTTGACGGAGATAAAGAAGAAGTTATGCATGCTTTAAAACAAACTGTGATAATGAAATACAGACTTGAAAGCCATCAAACAAAAGTTGCAGAAGTTCATGCAGGAATTTTATTAAAAAAATTAGAAAACATGAATGAAGAACAACTTAGTCATTTAACAGAAGTTTTTGGAGATATAAATGAAAAAGTAAGTTCTAAAATTTCTAATATTGAAGAACTTCAAGAAAATTTAATTGCTAGACTTCTTGTTGTTGCTCCAGAATTATCTGAAGACGAGATTAGAGCAAAATTAGAAGCTTTTGAAAATTCTTTAGATGAAAAAAGACAACTAAGAGAAGAGCGATTTAAAAGCAAAATTGAAACTGAGTTAAAAGCAAATGGAGATCTTATGCAGAAATTTAAAACTGAGTTTGAATTAAAAGATGCTGATGGAAAAATCAGAACAGAAATAAAAATTGAATCTAATTTAGATGATGACGAAATTATCACCTTGAATTAATCATTCAAAAAATTTTAATTTTTTACTAAAGCCAGGAACTTTGTTCCTGGACTTTTTTATTTTAGTTTTTTCTACCATTGTAGTTTCTTTTTTTCTAAAAAAGAAACACATTTCTAAAGATTTATTAATGTTTTTTTCCTCTATTAATCTATAAAAGAGAGTGAAAAATGCCTGAATACAAAAAACCAGATGTAAATGATATTCTTAGAAAATATGGGGCAAAAATAGAGGGAAAAATAGATTCTGCGTCAACTCCAAATGGAGGATATACTTCTGCTTATGCTTCTTTTAAAAAAGAGATGGCTCCTGAACTCTCTAAATATGAAAAATGGTGTAAAAGTCTCGGCAACATAATAAAATTAAAAGTTTCTGAAAAAGATGCCGTTAAAATAAAAAAACAACTTAACATTGCTCATTTAGATATTGAACCTTGGCAGGCTCTTGGTTTAGGGGTAATGGCTTTTATTACAATTTTCTTTTTTGGATTGCTCTTTTCTGTAGCTAATTTACTGATTACTGGAAATTTCCCATTTTTATTTTTTATTTTAATAATCTTTGTTGCAGTTTTTTTATTTTATTATATCAATGGCTATCCTCAAAGACTGGCGAATAAATGGAGATTAAAAGCCAGCTCGCAAATGGTTCCCGCAATACTTTATGTAGTTGTATATATGAGACACACTTCTAATTTGGAAAAAGCAATTGATTTTGCTTCAAGAAATTTGCAGTATCCTCTTTCACTGGATTTTAAAAAAATATTTTATAATGTGGAAATTGGAAAATTTTCGACAATTAAAGAGAGCTTGGATAATTATCTTGAAACCTGGAGAGATTATTCTGTTGAATTTGTAGAATCATTTCATTTAATTGAAAGCAGTTTATTTGAGCCGGACGAAGCAAGAAGAATTCAAACTTTGGAAAAATCTTTGCAGGTTGTTCTTGATGGAATTTATGATAAAATGCTGAAATTCAGCCACGATGTCAGCGCCCCCCTAACAAATGTTTACATGCTTGCTGTTATGCTTCCTGTTTTGGGGATTGCTTTAATTCCTCTGGCTTCTGCAATGGTCGGGGGATTTATAACGGCGACGCATATTTTTATTTTTTATAATTTATTAATTCCTTTTATTGCATTTTTTATGCTGGACAAAATTATGCTGATGCGTCCGGGAGGCCACGGAGAATCCAAGTTATTAGAAAAAAATCCTTTATATCCAGAATATACAAACAAAAGTCATTACACCAAATCTTTTTTAATTTGCCTGCCGCTGTTCATTATTGGTCTGCTTCCTTTATTAGTCCAGATAGGAATTATTCCGGATTTTACTTTCGGTCAGATGGGTTTGGGATTTTTTGGAGAAAACGTGAATTTTTTTGATTTCAAAGAAGTTAACGGAAAACTTGTCGGTCCTTTCGGCGTCGGAGCTTTATTTTTGGGAATGTTCATTCCGTTAAGTGTTGCATTATTTTTCTCAATTTCTTATCGCAGAAAAACAAAAAATTTAATTAAAGAGAGAGATAAAACAGTTCAATTAGAAAATGAGTTTAATGGTTCTTTATTTCAATTAGGAAACAGACTCGGCAATGGTGTGCCTCCCGAACTTGCATTCGGAAGAGTTGCAGAATCTTCAAGAGGACTTGTAACTGAAGATTTTTTTAAAAAAGTAAATTATAATATTAAACAGGGAGGAATGGATGTTGATAAAGCAATTTTTAATCCCCGCACTGGAGCTTTAATTTATTATCCTTCTGATTTAATTGCAACAAGTATGAGAATCTTAATTGAATCAAGCAAAAAAGGTTTGAAGATTGCAGCAATTGCTTTAATGAGCATTTCAGAATATGTTAAAAATATTGGGAAAATAAAACAGAGATTAAATGATCTGCTTGCAGAAACTGTTTCAAGTATGAAGAGTAACATGACATTCCTTGCTCCGTTACTCTCTGGAATTGTCGTCGGTCTCGCAGCTATGATTACTTCTATTTTAAATCAGCTGAATCTCGCGCAATTGGAGGGAGGAGCAGAACTTGGAGGATTAAGTAATTTAACCAACATTTTTGATTTAACGCAGGTTATTCCTCCTTATTATTTGCAAATTGCAATTGGAATTTATTTAATTCAAATAACTTTTATTTTAACCGGCACTTTAGTTACAATCGATTCCGGAGAAGACAAATTGCAAAGAGCAAATAAAATCGCAAGCAATCTAAGCAAAGGAATTGGATTATTTTTTATTACAGCATTTATCTCAACGTTTATATTATTTGTATTAAGTGCCGTTGTATTAGGCGGAGTGATTTAATTATTCAACAATCTTCAGCTCACTAATACTCATCTCATTTATCTTTCTTGAATATTTCTTTTTCCAATTCTCAATGAATTTGTTAATTGGATATTCAAATTTTTCTTTTGCATAAATTTTTCCAGATTTTTCAAAGGTGCTTTTATGCTCTTTTTTGAATTGCTTTATATTGGGCTTGTCTTTTAAAAAAGGACCTTGTTTGATAATTTCTTTTTTCGGCTTTACTGCAAAAAAACATCTGGCGTTATTTTCCTGATTGTATTCAAATCCTTTATTTTTTACTTCAAAAAATATTTTAATTTCATTTTCCAGATGATTATAAAATTTTAATAATTTGCTTCCTGCAACAGCGCCAGAAGGTTTTTGAGTTTTTAATTCTAATAAAATAAATTCATTTTTTTTCTTTAAAGCATCTTTTTTTATTTTTTCTAAATCAATTTTTTTTATTTCAAAATGTTTTATTAAAGGATTTTTTAAGAACCTCTTTGATTCTTGTTTTAATTTTTCAAAGGTCTCTTCTGACAAGGCAGCGAGAGCATTTCTCTGTTTATAGGTTGGGTCAACAAGAATTATTGGAGATATCAATTTAGAACTATTCATATCCAATAAAACATCATTTTTCTTTTTGTAGTATTTTTCTATGTCTATGATTATTTTATCCCCCTTGTGTTTTGCAACGGCTTTTATAAAATTTAAAAAACTTTTATAATGATAAATTAATAATTCAAGAGAGTATCCGGAAAATCCGTTTATGTAAGATTCGGCTCCGTAGGTTTTTGTTGCATAACAAAATGCTTTTGCAATTTTAATTTCGTCTAAAATCTTCTGGCTTTTTATTCTTCTATTAATATACTTAACATGAGAATAAGATAAATCAGTTATATTCTCTGCTTTTTTAGGATCATTTGTTTTTATTACGGGAACCAACTCAATAAAAAAACCTTTTGATTTATTGATTTTAAAATAATCTCTTGAACCGTGAATTCTAGATACTCCTTTAATTCCTTTAAGCAGTCTTTCTGTGAGTTTTGAAATATTTTGCCCCTTGAATTTTTCAGGAAACATAATAAAAATATCAATATCATAATTATCTTTTTTAATAATTGTTTTTTTTGCAAAACTTCCACCTTCAAAAAGAACCGCATCAAGTTTTTGATTTTGGATTTGCTTTTTAATTTTTTCTTTAAATTCTTTTAACGATTTATTAATTTCATCTAAATCCTGTTTTGAAGGTTCTACTTTTATCAAAACCTCTTTTAAGATATCATCAACTTTTTTATCCATAAATACAAATAAATAAGAGAGATTTATAAAGATATCAAAAATAATTTATTTCCGGGGTTTTTTTATTTCCCTCATATTTTTTACGCTGTTATTTAGCGTAGTCGCCAAATCAATAAGATATTTGCCTTCTTCTATTTTATAGATTAATGGTCTTTTTTTGTTGAATAAATTTACAACATCAATTTCAAATTTGCCGGAACCAACTGCTCTTATTGACTCAAGATCAAGAATTACGGGCGTTTCCTCGTCAGTTATTCCAACCATTTCTCTTATATCAAACTCCACAGCTTCCCTTTCATCTTCAGGAATTTCAAGGATAGATGTTTTTTTTATTTTATCCAATTGTTCCTGCTTAACATAAAAAAAGAATTTTCCTTCACAACTTTCACATCCATTTAATAATTCCTTGCTCCCAGCAGGGATAATTCTTGAACATTTTACACATTGGTGTGGCATGATTAAATGAAAAAGAATAGGTATAAATATGTTTTTATTTATTTTTTTAATTTTTAAAAATCAAAGGTTTTTTAAAGTATGAAAAGATTGTAATATTAATAACTATCCCGGTATGGTCTTCGGACAATACCGGACATTATATTTACTTATTTAATTTGATTTTATCAAGAATAATAGATAAGTTTATTACCTTATCGCAAAGTTTTCTTAATTTCTTTGAAGAAGTTTTAGTAAAAAAAGCATTTTCAGTTTTTTTGTTTAATCTTTTCAAAGTATTTATTATCGGCGCAAAATCTTCATCACCTGAAATTAAAATTGCTGTATCATACAAATTCTCATAAGCGCCTACAAGCATATCGTTAGCAAGATAAACATCATCTCCTTTAACATCAAAGCTAAAAGTTCCGTCCTTATTTTTATGTTTTCTTAATGTGCATAAAACTACTTTAAAGCTGGAAATCTTTCCAAGTTCAGCTAAAAATTTTTGATGTTTCCAATATTTTTCTTCATTTAAAGTGATATCTAAAGGAGTAATGTAATAACAAGTATTTGTAAGAATTCTATCTTTTGCAAGTTCTTTTATAAGTTTATCAAAATCAATTTTTACTCTGTCTAAACTATGATAAAGATTGCTTCCATCAATAAATATAGCTACTCTTTCCTTCTTTTTCTCATCTTTTTTGTCTATCATAAAGAGAGATAGAAAAAGAGATTATAAGTTTTGTGTAAGGAAGATTCGTTTATGCAACGTGCGTCCGTGTAGAACCAACACTGCATCAATTTAGCCAAGACTATTAACTTTTATTTATTTTTTTAATCCTTAAGCATAAGCTCTATTTTTTTAGGATTCTTTTTTATTTCTTTGACAATTGAAGCTGGCCCAATAATTGTTATTGCCCCTAAATCTCCTTTTGAAAGAATATTAATTAAACCTGTTCTAAACTGATTAAAAAAACCCTCTTCTTCTTTGTCAGAAATTACGGCTAATTCTATTCCTTTGAAATTTTTAATATGTCCTATCATCGCCATTGTATCGCCAATTAATCTGGCTTCTTCTTCAGAACTTAATTTTCCCTGCAAAATTATAATGCGGTTTTCTAAAACAATTTTAAGAATTTTTTTTATTCTCTCATTGCTGCCCAAATTCCGGATTTCTGCATAAGGCAAAAATTGGATAGAGAATCCTTTTATTTTGCCTAAATTTTTTCCCCCTTTTTTTACCATTTTTATTTTATCTTATTTTTTAGTTTTCCTCTATCGTTATTATCCATTGTATATATTATAATATATATTTTTAAATCTTCTTTGATAGTTTTAATAATGATTCGTAAAACTCTTCAAGATTTTTTCCGTATTTAGCGCTTAATCCAACGACTTCATATTCAGGAAAAGCAGATTCAATCTTTTTTATATCTGCATTTTTCAGATCAACTTTATTCGCAACTATTAAAACCGGAATTTTTCTTGCAACTAAATTCCCAATTATTGTAATGTTAACCTGACTATAAGGATTTTCAGTAGCATCCAACACAATAACCACTAAATCCATGTCATCAAGCCATTTTATACTCTCAACAATTCCTTGGGTTGCAGTTTTTGCTCTTTCTTTTGCTTCTTTTTTCTTCATATTATATTTTAAAAAATCTTCATAATCTATTTTTGTTGCAATCCCAGGA
>Ga0209211_10005714_pt1 | contig 18417 bp, 14 predicted proteins | sample RifGroA2_FD_183992 | JGI IMG/M metagenome (GOLD analysis project Ga0209211, IMG submission 183992) | Groundwater microbial communities from Rifle, Colorado, USA - Groundwater A2 (SPAdes) (version 2) | ecosystem: Environmental > Aquatic > Deep subsurface > Groundwater | place: Rifle, Colorado... | reverse complement strand
GCTGGCAGCGCATAAGCTGGAATCAAGCTCTCACGGAGATCGCCGACGCCCTGCTTGACGTCCTCGCCACGGATGGCCCGGAAACTATCATCCAGGGTGGTGGAACCCGTGTGCACAGCCAGGGAAGCGAAGGCACAGGGGTAAACGCCTTCTTCGAGGCCCTCGGCTGTCCCCTTCCCAGCGTAAACGGGGAAATCGGCGACGATCATCAAGGAGTGGCGATCACCCTGGGGAAGACCATTCTCGCGGATTCGGCGGATAACTGGTTTCACGCCGACATGATTCTGGTCTGGGGTGGGAACCCGGCTTACACCAACATCCCGAACTTCCACTATATAGCTGAGGCGCGCTACAACGGCACCCGTGTTATCGCCATCTCCCCGGACTACAACGCCTCCGCCGCCCATGCAGACCTCTGGATACCGGTGAACATCGGCAGCGATGCCGCCCTGGCCCTAAGCCTCGCGCAGGTCATGATCCAAGAAAGGCTGTACCGGGAGGACTTCGTGCAGGAGCAAACCGACCTGCCGCTTCTGGTGCGCCTCGACACGGGCAAGCTGCTAAGGGAGAAGGACCTCAAGGCAGGCGGCCGTGAGGACGCCTTCTACTTCTACGACGTTGTCTCCAAGCGAATCACTGAGGCCCCTAGAAAAAGCCTGGCACTCAACGGGATCGTCCCGGCCCTTGAGGGAGAGTACGAAATCCGCTCGCTCTCAGGCCAGCTAAAGGTGCGGCCGGTGTTTGAGCTTCTCAAAAAGAAGCTCGATGAGAGCTTCACCCCAGAGAAGGCCCAGCTCATTAGCGGCGTCCCTGTGTCTTTGATCCAGAGACTGGCGCGGGAAGTGGCATCAGCCAAGGGCGTCGTCAACATCACAACGGCGAACTGGGGAAAATTTTATCATGGCGACTTGATCGAGCGGGCGATTCTGCTCGTGTTTGCGCTCTCTGGCCATATGGGACGGAAAGGCGCAACTTTCAGCGCTTTCCCCGCCCTGCATCCCGACACCGCACTCGGCGCCCTGGAACGCCGCGGCCACCAACTGCTGCTTTCGGCTGCAGCGAATGATCCTCGTTACGCAGCCTGGAAGGAAGATGGATACACCACCGAGATGATCCTTTACGAATATGGGAAGCAAAGCGTCGCTTCGGGAAACATTGCGCTCACCAGTATGGTGCATTTGTTCCACGCTGGCATGCTAGATCTGAGCAGCCGGCACAACAGTTGGGACCCGCACCTTAAGCGGCCCATTGGAAATTATGTTGACGAGGCGATGGAAAAAGGGTGGCAGGTTGTGAGTCCGCCGCGCCACAAGGAGCCTCGGGCGCTCTTCCAGATTGGCGGGAACGTTTTTCGGCGCGGTCGCGCGACCAATCAGCTCCTGGGAAACCTGCTGCCGAAGTTAAAACTCATGGTGACGGTAGACTGGCGCATGAGCTCAACCGGGCTTTACTCTGACTATATCCTTCCCGCCTCTGGATGGTATGAGCGAACATCCACGAACCTTTGGGCCTGCACCCAGTTCCCTTTTATGCAGATCAGCAACAAAGCAGCGGAGCCGCTCTATGAATCGCTGAGCGAATGGACTATCTTTGTCCGCCTAGCGCGAAAAATAAGCGAGCGGGCGCGAGAGCGTGGAATTGCGATGTTTAAGGGCAAAGACGGTAAGGAGAGAAGGCTAGATAAGCTAGAGGCGGAGATCACGTCTGGCGACCTGTATGGCGAAGATGACGAAGAGGGCCTGGCACGAGACGTTTTTATGAATACGGGGAACGTAGAGCAGATCGGCTGGGAAGAGGTCAAGCAAAGAGGCTTTGCAGCTTACACCGGTCTTGGCACAGCGATGCGCTCCTTGGGCAATGCCTGCGACATAGAAGTGGGTGAACCCCTGGTTCCCCTCACCTGGCACGTCCAGAAAAAGGCGCCCTACCCGACTTTGACCCGCCGCATCCAGTTCTATATCGACCACGCCTGGTACCTGGAACTCGATGAACATCTGCCCACGCACAAAGACTGCCCCAAGGCGGGCGGAGACTACCCGCTGCAGGTCACGGGCGGCCACGCGCGCTGGAGCATGCATAGCGACTGGATTGACGATTCTATCCTTTTAGCCTTGCAGCGCGGGGAGCCCGTGGCCTTTGTGAGCGCCAAAGATGCCCAGAGCCGTGGAATCGCCGATGGCGAGTTTGTGGAGGTCTACAACGATGTGGGGAATTTTCGCATTCAGGCGGTTGTTTCCTCAGCGGTAAGGCCTGGTCAAGTGATTATCTATCATGCCTGGGAGAACTATCAGTTTGAGGGTTGGCGCCACTTCAAAAGCGTCATGGCTTCGCCCATTAATCCCATTGAACTCGTGGGCGGGTATGCGCACATCCGGCCCGATCCTATAATCTGTTCACCCGGCCTGAGCGACCGAGACACTCGGGTCGAGGTCAGAAAAGCTACATGAGAGGCGTCATGGTTCAGAAAATTTTTTGCTTGCTGATAACCATAATGCTGGAGTTTTCCCTGGCTATCGGGATCGGGCCGGTTTTAGGACAAGAACCCTTTTATAAGGGCAAAACAATCCGCATCGTTGTGGGCCTTTCGGCCGGAGGAGGTTATGATGTTTACTCCCGAGTCATCGCCAGACACATAGGAAAGCACATCCCCGGCAATCCGACCGTGATTGTAGATAATATGACCGGAGCTGGAAGCCTTATTTCGGCCAACTATCTCTACAAAGTAGCCAAACCCGATGGTCTTATTATTGGTCATTTCCTCGGCGGTCTTTTTTTGCAGCAGCTTCTCGGCAAGGCAGGGATCGAGTTTGACGCCCGCAGGTTTGAGCACATCGGCGTTCCAGCCCAGGACAACACCGTTATCGGCTTATCGAAAGCAAGTGGCATTACAAGCATAGAGAAATGGCTAGCGTCTAAAACGCCCATCAAATTCGGCGGCGTTGGGCCAGGCTCTGCCACCGACGATATTCCCAGGGTACTCATGGCAACTTTGGGCATCCCGATCCAGCTTGTTTCAGGCTACAAAGGAACTGCCGAGATCCGGCTTGCGGTGCAAAGCGGCGAGGTCTTGGGGATTAGCAATAGCTGGGAGTCATTCAAAGCGACCTGGCGGAAAGAGGTGGAATCGGGAGAAGTCGTCATTGTGTTGCAGGCCATCCCCAAGGCGCATACGGACCTTTCCAACGTGCCCCTGGCTATCAACTTTGCCAAGACGGAAGAGGCAAAAAAACTAATTCAAGTAGGCGTTCACAGCTATGGCAGTGTAGCACGTCCCTATGTTCTGCCCCCCGGGACGCCCAAAGATCGCGTACTGTTACTGAGCCGGGCGCTCCAGCAAACTATGAAGGACCCGGAATTCATGGCGGATGCGAAGAAGTCCAATCTCAATGTCGATCCCTTAACTGGCGAAGAGCTAGAGCAGAACATCAGGGAGATTTTCAATTTAGAGCCTCCCCTGGTGGCCAAACTGAAGGAGATCCTTCAATAAGCCTTGCAGGCGCATGGACGCACAGTTTCTTCCTAGATTTGCTTTTGTCTTTTCATCTGGACGCTTGCAAAGGGTCCCCATTTGGTTCAAACTAGAAGGTAGAAATCGCATCCTAATTTAGCCAAGAGGTGACCCATGGTTACAGATCCCGTATGCAAGAAGGAAGTAGACGAGAAAGCAGCTCCGGGGGGCAAAGCGCGGTTCTGGGGTAAGATCTTCTACTTTTGCACGCCGAAATGTCGTGGTAGTTTTCAGCGTGACCCCCAGAAGTACGTACCCGAAAAGGAAGGCGAAAAGGAGCCTGGCTACGACCCGCGCATGTTCATCGGAGACATGTAATCTTTCTCCTGAGGTAATAGCCGCCCGCGAATTTCCTTGTATCCGCGACCTCCGTGGAGGCTGCGGTGAATCTGCGGCGTTACCGCGGGCAGCTGGCGCCTCCGCCGAGTATATCCACTTTTCCTCCCTCCCCGTTTTGAGAAATTAGTTTTCTGCTTTCCAGAATTTGGGAAACATTTCCCTTTTTTCCCTTTATTGACACATCTTTTTTCAGTGGCACAGACCTTGCAATATTTGGGCTTCAGCTAATAAGTGCAGAAGGAAATCTTAAAAGGAGAATAAAAATGACTCAATATGGATTTTTCTTCGATCAGAGCCGGTGCACTGGCTGCAGGGCCTGTAGTATCTCGTGCAAGGAATGGTACGACATCGCCCCCGGCCCACTGAAATACATGCGGGTCTATCAGTGGGAGCAGGGGACCTTTCCTAATGTCCGTCTCGGGCTCCTCGCTGTTAACTGCTACCACTGCGACAAGCCTGCTTGTATAGATGCCTGTCCCCATCAGGCCATCTTCAAGGAAGAGAAATACGGCGCGGTGCTGATCGATGAGGATCGATGCCAGGGCGAGCGGGAATGCTGGGAGGCCTGCCCTTACGGCGCCATCGTCTATGCCAGCGACCAGAAGGGCGAGAAGGCTCACAAATGCACTATGTGCGTCGACCGCCTGGAGGCGAAAGAAATCCCGATCTGCGTCCACTCCTGTTCTTTGCGCGCCCTGGACTTTGGCCCTATTGACGAACTGAGAAAGAAGTACGGAGATTGCAACACGCTAGAGGAGCTGCCGGATGGCAGTCTCACCCGTCCATCAGCCGTCTTCAAACCTCGAGACGAGAAAAAGCAGTTGGTGCCCTGGAACGGGCAGAAAGTGCTGGAGCTATGGCAACAGCGAGGGCCGTTTGCCTCGGCGGATCTACCGCCCACATTTAACGATAAAGAGGCCGTCGTGAATCCGCCTTCCGGCGTCAGGGGAAGGGACCGTCTGGTGCTTAAGGCGAAAACGGTGGAAGAGCTGATGACCGCAACTCGCGACGACGAATAGCCACAAAGGAGAGAACGATGCCAACCGGACAAAGCAGTACAATCAATTCACGAGAGGCTGTCGTCGGCAAGCTCAAAGCGCTCCACGTCGACGAGGAGATCGTCTATTCGGGCTGTGTCATCAACTGCGGCGCGGGCCACTGCGTCCATAAGATCAGGCGCAAGAACGGCAAGATTACCGCCATCGAGCCGGACGACCACTATAACCGTGGTGTGGGGCGGGAAGACGTCGTCCTGAACGATACCGACCTGATGAAAAACCATTTGCAGACCAGAGGCTGCCCTATGGCCTGGGTGTTTCACAAGCTTATTGAGACCCCGGACCGGATTCTCTACCCACTGAAGCGCGTGGAAGGCAGCAAGAGGATGGAGGGAAAATACGAGCGCATCTCATGGGACGAGGCTCTGGACCTGGTGGCGAAAAAGATGGAGGAAGCGGTAGACAATTACGGCCCTTACTCCATCACCACGGCTTACCAGCCGAGCCCGCACCTCGAGCGTCTCTTCGCCCTTTGGGGCGCCGGCATTGAGGGGTGGGGCTGGTGCTCGAAGGATCCCGGGCGGCTCGCCGGCCATCTCATGGGCGGAGTTCCAGGATGGTCCTATAACGAAAGCTCAAATGACACTGCCGACGTGTTGCTGAACAGCAAGCTGATCGTCCTCTGGGGCTTCGAGCCCACCATCAACCATTTTGGTCCCGGCCACCAGGTCGCCTACTATCTGAAAATGGCCCGAGAGCGGGGAACGCCCGTGATCTGCATCGAGCCCAGATACACGGTTGCGGCCGAGGTGCTGGCCGATCAGTGGATCCCCATCAAACCCGGGACGGACGCCGCGATGATGCTCGCCATAGGTTTTCTGCTGATGAGCAAGAACCTGTATGACCGCGAGTACGTGCAGAAGTACGTCGATCCCCGGGGTTTCGAGGAGTGGCGAAGCTACCTCTTGGGCGAGAAGGACGGCATACCCAAGACTCCGGAATGGGCGGAAAAAATCTGCGGCGTTCCGGCAGAAACCATTCGCGGATTCACCGATCTCTATGCCCGGACGAAGCCGACCTGGCTCTGGCTGGGCTGGGGTCCGCCGCGCAAGAGCCGCGGAGAGAATGTCGTGCGCGCTGCGTGTGCGCTCCAGGCCATTACGGGTAACTGGGGCGTGGCCGGAGGCTCGGTTCCCATCGACATGGGCACCCGTCCGAAGCCGGCGAGAATGCTTCCCTACGGAGAGATTCCCAAGGTCAGGGTCCCCAAGATGTACCGCAGCCATATGTGGGCACAGATGGTGTTGCTCAAGGAAAAAGTGGATTCCGGAGAAATGAGCGCGGATGAGTATAAAGCCATTATCGGCTGGCGCGCTCCCAACGATCTGCCCCTTCCTACTCCCAAGATCCTCATGGGGGGCGGGACCTGGCTGCACAACACCAGGACCGTGATCAATGCCGCGGACTCAACCAACGACCACATCAAAGCCGCCCACAAGATGGACTTTATAATTTGGATGCACAGCCACATGAGCCCGGCCTTATGGATCTCAGATGTGATCCTGCCATGTAACGACCAGTCCCTTGAAGACCGCCGTATCTGGGGCGGTGGGACCCCCGGATACGGCGGCTTCGTGAATATTACCTACGTACCGGGCGTGGTGGAGCCGCCCGGCGAGGCCAAGCCCGCTCACTGGATCCACACGGAGATTGCGCGCCGGCTCGGCATCGGCGAGGTGTACAACACATACTGCGAAGAAGGCGGCAACTGGTGGGAGGGGTGGGAAAAGTATCTGCGCAACGAGTTCGACCGCATGGCGGAAGAGTTAGTAGAGCAGGGGGCCAAAATGCCTACCTGGGAAGAATTTAAGAAAGACGGCCTGATCAACGTGCAGGAGCTGAACGAGGAACCGTTCCACTCCTACCGATCCTTTATCGATCAAGGAAAGCCGCTCCGTACCAAGACGGGCAAGATCGAGCTCTACAGCTACGTAATCGGTGACGAGTCGCAGAGGGGCCAGTTCCACCTCGACGATGATGGACGGATTATCGATAACCTGCCCAATGACTGGCGTGACCTGCCGCCCATACCGGCCTATCAACCCATGTACAGGGGCATGGAGCACGACGATGTAAAACGCTTCCCGTTGTTTCTCCTGAGCGCTTATCCGCGCTATCGCAATCATACCACGTTCTGGAATGTGCCCTTGCTTCGGGGTGATTGCTACCGCCACGCCGTTTGGATGAATCCGGCCGACGCTCAAGCGCGCGGAGTCAAAGATGGAGATCTTGTGCGGATTCACAACAACAAAGGCGTGGGGGTCATACCCGCCTACGTTACATCCCGGATACTTCCGGGAATGATCGTTATCCATCATGGAGGCAACTACGAGCCGGACAAAGAGGGTGTGGACTGGGGCTGCACGCCGAACATCTTCTTCTCTGACAATGAAAGCCCTGTGACCGCTCCTCGTGTCAGCAACTTGGTGCAAATAGAAAAGTTCACCGGCGCCAGGCCGGAGGCGTAAAGGGGGTGCGGCGGGCAGGGAGTTGAAAGGCAAAATACCGTCAGTGAACATCGAACCTATCGGAACCGTGAAATCGCCGGTTACCGAAGCCGGAGACGAGGGCTGGGGCGGTGTCGTCTCCGAGATTCATCTTCAAGAGTCCCTGGCTGCCGGACTCCAAGGCATCGAGCAATTCTCTCACATCATAGTAATATTCTTCATGCATCAATCGACGTTCGATTTAGCGGCCGATCTGGTGCGCAGGCCGCGCGAGCGCCCCGACATGCCCTTGGTCGGCGCCTTCGCCCAACGCGCGAAGCATCGGCCCAATCCCATCGGGATAACCACGGTCCACCTGATAGAGGTTAAAGGAAATGTCCTGAAGGTGAAGGGATTAGATGCAATAGATGGTACGCCTGTCCTGGACATTAAGCCCTACGTGCCCGCCTTTGATAGCGTCCCCAATGCCCGGATTCCCCAGTGGGTCGAAAGGTTGATGGAGGGCTATTTCTAACTCTAGATCCAGAAAGATGGACGTGTTAGGGGTCGCTCACGTCTTGAATTTTGATGTCGCCTTTTTCTCGATGCAAGATTCGATTGTATTCTCCGTCAACCTAATCCTAGGTCAGATCACACTGAAGCGTCAATTCAATCCCGATGCAAGGAAAATCTCGTTACAATTTACTGTTGATCTTTAGGGGTCTTTCTCTGCAGCAATTCTGAAAAGGCCCGTGCTGCCAATGGGAGCACTCTCTGACTGTGGTAGACAATGAGGAGAGGGCGATAAAGGGGAAGGCCGTAAATCCTGCGCATAGAGAGCACACCAAGCTTTGTCTCCCTGGAGACCGCATGCTTGGAGACGACCGACACCCCGAGTCCCTCAACTACAGCCCATTTGATAGCCTCAGTGCTATCCAACTCCATCCCAATCTTCAGCGCCATTTTTTGATCTCCTAAGGCTTTCCCAAAAACCTGCCTGGTGGCGGAGCCCGGCTCACGGGAAAATAAAGTCTCTGGTTGCTTTCTGCTCAGATGGAAATCCGACCTTGCGATCTCAGCAGCGTTGTTGAAAATAGGAAAACTTATTCCCCAAAGGCGTGGAATTTCTCAGATTTGGGAACAGGAGGCTGCCTCCTTCCGCCGATTCTACCCCATTCTTAGTCCTTTCTTTCTTTAGGTAAAAAGTAGGCCCGCTAAAACTCGTCGTTTTTGTTGAGGGAATTCCCACAGGTTAAGCTTCACTATAAGTGTCGCTGAATGACTTATTAGATTTTATTATCATAAAAATATGGCATAAGTTTTGCGACGCTTGCGTAGCCGACTGGGATAGGAGCTAAAGTATTATAGAAATCTCTAGAATACTGGAGGATCTGGCGTGACTAAGAAAAAGGCTCACTCCAACATGGAGCAGGAGCTCTACAAGGTCCATGCGAACATGTGCAAAGTGTTTTCCAATCCTACGCGCTTGGCGATCCTGAACACACTGCGTGAAGAGGAGATTTCCGTTTCTGCGCTAGCTGAGCGGCTTAACGTTTCCATCGGCAACCTGTCGCAACACCTCAACATGATGAACCAGAGAAGGGTGCTGGCCTCGCGCAAGGACGGCAACAACGTCTACTACCGGCTGGCCAATCCCAAGATGCTGAAGGCTTTCGATTTGATCCGTAAAATCCTGTTCGAGCAGATGCGGCGGGAGAGCATTGTTGTTCGACACATGGAACGGACATACGGGCGGCGGTAGTAAGACGAAGTTGCTCACAACATGAAGATAGGAATCGTCATCTATTCCAACGACCCAGAAACCGTATGGAACGCATTTCGGTTTGGCAATTTTGCCCTTAATGAGGGAGATGGGGTCAAGGTTTTTTTGCTGGCCAAAGGAGTGGAGTCAGAGTCTCTTGATACCGATCAATTCAAGGTCACCGAGCAGATGTGCTCATTGGTTGGTAAGGGCGGAAGTATTCTTGCTTGTGGCACCTGTCTCAAGATCCGTGAGTCTGAGGGGTCGGAGATGTGCCCATTATCTACGATGAAGGATCTCTATGAGATCGTAAAGGAGAGTGACCGGGTGGTTACATTCTGATGGAAAGGGCCTTAACACTAAAATTCTATCATAAATCATCAATCGAGAGGAGAAGATAAAGACGATGAATACCGAAATGAAGAGAAGGACGTTTCTGAAACTTTCTGCTGCTGGTGTTGCTGCTGTGGCAGTTGCGTCTAATTTTAAGGATGTGGAGGCGGCAGAATGGAAGAAGCAGATAGGCAAGTCAGGCTCGCAGCCTGACCCTGTGGACGGCGAGATGAAGGTGGTCAGAAGCGTCTGTCTTATGTGCCACGGTGGGTGCGGAATTCAGGCAAAGATAGTTAAAGGCGAACTTGTGAGGCTTACCGGTAATCCATACCATCCTAATACTTATGACTACACTGCAAAGGGCGATATAGTTGAAGAATCAGACCTTGACGCCGGCCCTAATGGAAAGGATGTAGGCACTCTCTGTCCAAAGGGGAATGCAGGCGTTTATGCACTTTACAGCCCGTTCAGGCTCCAGCATCCGCTTAAAAGAGTCGGGCCGAGGGGTTCGGAAAAGTGGAAGACCATCCCATGGGAGCAGGCAATCAAGGAGATATGTAACGGTGGTCACCTCTTTAAAGATGTCCCCGGCGAAGCAAAGCGTTATGTAGAAGGATTGAACTCTATCCTGAACAACAATAAGCCCATAGGTCCAGAGGACTCCGATTATATGGATGAGGCCCCTCCCGGTGGTTATGGACCGAAAAGAAACCAGTTCGTGTGGGCGCACGGCCGTAATGAGCAGTCTCCTCTGACACCGAGGTTCGTCAGCGAGTCTGCAGGTGTGCCGCACATGCTCAATCACTGCAGCCGCTGTGCGGGGACATTTTATAATGTTGTTGAAGACGTACTCAATCTGCCTCCTTACGAAATTGGCGCTTATGCCGATTATGAATACTGCGATTACCTTATAAGTCTGGGATCAAATGTTACACAGGCAGATTATCCGATGCAGGTAAGGGCGCGCTATCTGCAGAAATTCGGTAAACGCCTTGGACCATATGCAAAGGAATTCAAGCATGTTGTGGTTGACCCGCGTTTTACAAATGCCGCTGCCAAGGCAACCCATAACGGTGTGGGTGAATGGATACCAATAAAACCGACGACTGATGCCTATTTCCTCTTAGGAATGATTAGATGGATTCTTGAGAACAGCGGATATAAAAAAGACTATCTCTCCATACCGAATGAACGAGTTGCCAAGAAGGAAGGCCGCCGCAACTGGACGGATATGGCATACCTCGTCAGTACGAAAGAACCAAAGAGATATCTTACCGGTAAGGATGTGGGGCTTGGACAGAGTGATTTCGTTGTCCTTATGAAGGGGCAGCCAAGGATGTTTCAGGAGGCAGATGGACTCGCTGACCTCGATGCCGCAACCACCATAAACGGCGCGGAGTATAAGACCGTCTTCAGGATGTTGCGTGAAAGGGCGCAGGAGAAGACGATTGAAGAATGCGAAACAGTCTGCGATATTCCATCCGGCGCTATTTCCCGCATCGCAAAGGAATTTACATCAGCAAGGCATCCTGTAATTGAGATGTTCCGCGGCCCTGTCCAGCAGTCGAGCGGGTACGGGAACGGCCAGGCCCTCTGCATAATCAATGTCCTCGTCGACAACGTAGACAGGAAAGGCGGTTTCATACCGGGCCATGCCGCTTACAAGGGTGAGGTAAAGGGCAATCTGCGCAAAGCCGCAGGAGTTTCCATATGCCGTCACAACTCAAAGTACCAGGGGAAAAATCCTACAGCGACAAGGCCGTGGTATCCCCTCGCCAGAAGGACGGTGACACCCGAGTTCTTTGCATCAGTCCAGACGGGATATCCCTACAAGATAAAGGCATATCTCAATTACTACAACAACCCTGCCTACACCATGCCGTTCAATTTGACCGTCATTGACGCGCTGCTGGATTTGAAGGCCCTGCCCCTCACCGTCTCCATTGATGCCTATATGGGAGAGACGAGCATGCTCTGCGATTATATCTTGCCCGATACGGAATACCTTGAGCGCCTCGGGGGCTTCAAGACGTATCCTCCCGTAAAGACAAGGGTCTGGGGGCTGAGACAACCTGTTGTGGGTTCATTTGATCCGAAAACCCATAGATACAGGTCTATCCGTCCGGATACAAAAATGGCGGACGACATACTTATTGATATTGCTATAAAGTGCGGACTCCCCGGCTTCGGCAAGGATGGCGGAGGCCCCGGTGTAGACATCTACAACTCCTGGGACTTCTGGAATGAATATTACAAACACTACGACTTTAAGGAAGGACTTGATCCCAAAAGCAGTCTTGTGAAGATGGGCGGCAAATTCGAAAACCCGGCGCCTTCAAAGCAATATACAAGCGCATATTCCTCAGGTGATTATGTTACCTTCCCCGGAGGAAGGCCGGTACGCGCGCTCTATGTCTACCAGCAGTCAGTTGCATTAAACAAGAACAGTATGACTGGGAAGCATTTTGACGGTCTCCCCCAGTACAGGACCATAATAGACTGCAAAGAGCAGCCACTCGACCCCGCTATCTGGAAGGAATATCCGTTCCAGCTCCACACATGGAAGGATGCCTTCCACACGCAGTCGAGGACGATGAATAATTTATGGCTTGCTTCCATCAAGCCGCAGAACTATGCCGAGATAAACCCTGCAGATGCAGAAAGAATGGGTGTAAAAACAGGAGACTGGGTCAAGGCGAAGTCTCCGTCCAGCAGGCATACTCCGTACTACAGCAACTCCCTTGGTGACGGATGGTACAAGTACCAGGTGAGGGTGACGAGCAGGATCAGACCCGGTCTATTCTCCATATGCCAGTCATACGGCAGGTTCGGCGCCGGTGCGAGGAAATGGTACACGAACGGCAAGGAGCAGCCTCATGATGAAAGAATAGGGGCAGGATTTCACATAAATCCGCTCTATATGACCGATCCAGTATTAAAGAACATTGTAATGATCGACCCTGTAGGAGGAGCTACCCAGAGTTTCGGGACGCCGCTCAGGCTTGAAAGATTATAGAAACAAAACTTTATCAGAAAGGAGTGAGAACATGTCAGAAAGGGGAGCATTTATTCCTGAAGAGGTTTTGGAAGCCAGTTTTAAAAAACCGGGACCCAAGCAGTATACCCTATGGGTAGACCTTGAACACTGTATCGGGTGTCAGAGCTGTACTATGGGTTGTAAGGCGGAGAACAATACACCGGTAGGGGTAGATTATAATCGTGTAATTGAAATAGAAGAAGGAGAGTTTAAAAATCCGAAAGAAAAACCGGAAGTAAGGGTCTACTTCGTTCCTATGCCCTGCATGCATTGCGGCAAGCCGGCCTGTATGGCTGCTTGCCCGGTTGGGGCAATCACAAAGCGGGAGGAAGACGGGATAGTCCTTATCGATAAGGACAAATGTATCGGCTGCAGGTATTGTGCATGGGCATGTCCTTACGGCCATCCGCAGTTTAACGCTGAAGCAAAGGTGATGGAGAAATGTACTCTTTGTGTGCAGAGAGTGACAAAAGGGCTTCGTCCTGCCTGTGTCGAGACCTGTACCGCAAAGGTAAGGTTTTTTGGTGAGGTAAACGACCTTACGAAACTCATCAGGGAGAGACGGGCCCAGAGGGCTTTTGTAGGTCCAACAACAACAGAACCATCAGTGATGTATACGAAGTAGGATAGTAACCAGGAGGCTGTCACCAGTAGCAAGGGAGAATCATTCCGGCTGCAGGCCATGCTGACTTCTGGCTACTAAAAAAGAAGCATAAATATGGGAATTGCTGAAGTAGCGGATAGAGTTACTAATAATCATAATATGCAGATTGAGGTGTCTTTATGCGCACCCTTTCGGACACCTAAGTCAGGCTGTTCCATATGTGCCGACATATGTCCTATCGGGGCAATACGCATCTCAGGTAACGGCGTTGAGATAGCAGGAAAATGTATTGACTGCGGCGTATGTGTCTCTGGCTGTCCTAATAGCGTCTTCCGGATGAAGGAAAGGAATGACGAAAAAATCATTGAAGAAATAAAGGCGAGGGGCAAGGGGCAAGAGGCATTTCGCATTTCGTGCCAGCGAGGTGATGCGAGGGCTGACTTGTCGGTGCCATGCCTTGGGCGTCTTACCGAGGCTATGTTTGTCGAAGCAATTAAAACCGGGATTTCAAGGATAGAGATTTTACAGCCTGAATGCCGAAAGTGCCCTAATTCAAAGGCGTCTTCACACATTGAGGGGATGATCAGTCGTGCATTAGCCATCTACGAAATGGTGGATGCAGAGAAGGATAAACTTATTGTAAAGAAGATACCCCTACAGCCTTTGTTAAAGGAACCGGGAAAATCAGTATCAAGACGCGAACTTCTATCTGCCTTCAGGACAAAGGCGGTGGAAGTAGCAGCAGCCTGCCTTTCCGAAGTCGGAACTGAAGGTGAGGGAAAAGAAACATTCCGCGAGGTTATTAATAAGAGACCTGAAAACTTTAAAAGAAGGCTTCTTATTCAGGCACTTGAAGGTTTCCCATCTCTGAAGGAAGTGCACATGCCATCAGCGGATGCAATGCTGGCAGAGATTGAGGTGTCTTCTGAATGCACTGCCTGCGGTGTCTGCGTCACTTTATGTCCAACAGGGGCATTAACTCAAGAGTGGGAGGAGGAAAAGTTTTGTTTAAGTTTCAAACCATCGGTGTGCACTAACTGCCGTGTTTGTGTGGAAGTCTGCATGCCAGAGGCAATATGGATAAAAGACTCAGCGCGGCTGAATTATCTGATGGAGGATAGGGAGATTAAAGTTTTTGAGGCGAAAAGAAAGACCTGTTCTGTATGCAGGATAGACTTTGTTGGCGCCGTCAAAGGTCTCCGACCTTTTGGGGACTCCGTTGCAGGAGCTGATATATGTCCTTTGTGTATCGACAGGCACAATAAGCAGATGGCAATTATTCAAAAGAGGGGGTTCATGAGGGAGACCGGCTCTCCCCATGACGAGAGGAGGTTAAAGTGAGCGAAATCGAGGCTATTACAGCAGCGGAAAGGGAGAGGACATACAGGTTTTTAGCGAATCTTTGCCTTAACCCTCCATCAGATTCCCTGATTGCCATGATAAAAGACCGAAGTATATTATCGGTATTTCAGGATGATGGTGGCAGCGGGGAGGCAGCGTCGTACCCGCCTGGACTGTTTGAATTTGTCAGACAGGCAGAGGGAATCTCCAACCTTAAAGATGAATTAGAGGCTGAACATACTGCCTTGTTTGTCCTTCCATCCGGTGTCCTTCCTCATGAGGCAGTGTATCTTGATAAGGAAAAGAAGCTTGGTGGAAGGGTTACCATCAGTGTAAGACAGTTTTATGAGAGGGCAGCCGCAGATATTCACGAGAACTGCATTGAGATGCCGGACCATCTGGGAATGCAGTTAGACTTTATGGGCTTCCTCTGCAAGATGGAGAGAGAGTCGTGGGAGAGGACCGAGATTGAATCGCTTCAGAAATCTGTTGAACTCCAGAAGGCCTTTTTAAGAGAGCATCTTTTAAAATGGGTATATCAATGCTGCGAAACAATTATCGAAGAGGCGACATACGGCTTTTATAAAGCCGCTGCGCGTTTCATGGCAGAGTTTATGAAGAGCGAGGAAAAATATGTCGCAGAACTTTACGCAAGAGTCTTCAGCAAGAGAGGAGATATGCGGAACAGTTACTTAGGTATGATCGTAATGATAATTACGGCCATCGCCATTGCAGTCTCTGGTATGAATACTTCTGGATGGGCAGAGGAAGAGAAATCTAAAGGGCAGATTAAAAACGAGGTGTGTCTTGGATGTCATTCCTATATCCTTGATTGGAAAACAAAACGAAAAGATATTGCTCAACCCCATCGCCGGCATATTGAATCAAAAAGGATGGAATACGGTGGGAAGCAAAAGATGTGTGTCACCTGCCATGAGGCATGGGTTCCTGCTGATCCAGGATGGATGGGTAGCGGTATCTACCACCCCGATACGGCAATGAAACCTGATGGCGTCTGGAAGAAATACATTCAGAGGAAGGATACCCATGGGAATCCGCCTTATTTAGAGGCGCTTCATCCCGAAGACCCTTACACTTTTAAACCTCTTCTGAAGCGCCTTGTATGTCGGGAATGCCACGGTCCTGACAGCAAGATTAAAGTCCTATACGGGCTATCAGAGCCATAAGAGGAAAATTGAAAGATGGGAAGTAGATACTCCTTTAATGCGGCAGTCTCTCTAACTCTTTTTCTATTTGCGCCACTTTTTTTAGCACAGGCTGCAGAGATTGATGGGAGGGAGAAATCAGCCTCGCTGTCTGGACCCGAAGATACCCAGAAGTATATTCAGAGGCTGGAAAGGCGTGTCTCCGACCTTGAAGCGCTGACCAAGAAATTATTGGAAGGCAGGCAGGTAACTGCCGCGGGTGCGGAAAAACAACCAGTTAAGACTGTTGAAGACAAGAAAGAAGTGGCGCCCCCTGCAAAAGCCGAAGATGAATGGGGCGCGCCCGTAGTTGGAGAGACCGCTAAAGGCAGGGACGAGGAGGCGAGGAGAAGGCTTATAGAACTGGAGACATGGAAGAGGAAGACGGACGCAAGGATAGCAAAGGAGGCCGAAGAGGCGGCCGATAAGGTCCAGTTTGATTTTTCAGGCAAATATAAACTCCGCGTTAATACGAGAGATAACCTTCATCTCAACAATCCCTTACAATCCTGGAAGTTTGACAACAGTACATATTTTGACCAGAGGTTCCAGTTTAAGATAGGCGCCGAATACGGTCCTCTTACCTCAGTTCTTTTGCTTGACGTAGGGAACTTTGTATTCGACTGGAAAGAAGGCAGCGAAGGTACGCTCTATAGGTGGGGTGAATTCCAGACAGTTACCCCTTTGCTAATCAGAGAGCTCTACGCCCAGTACACAGGCGATTTTGTGGCGAAGGCAGGAAGGCAGAGCATGATCGTTGGCAATGGAGGTATTGTTCTTGAAGGGCCCGTGGATGCCTTAAAGTTTACATACTCCCTTGGTCAAACACCAATTGGAATGGCCTCAGCCACTTTGGCCTATATAGCTGTTGCAGGGGGATGGAAGAATTATAACGATTTCACTTATCCCGCAGGCGACAGAACCGCTGTACAGGGTGTGACAAATAAACTGGACGGCTGGCTATTGAGCTTTGATACAAAACCAACGAGGGATTTAGTTATTACGCCTTATATTCTCAAGGTAGTTGACAGAGGCAGATTTGGAGGCCCGGATTTGAACCTTGACAAAGATTTTAACTTAAACACAATACCGCGAGATGGAGGCTTTGAACCATTATGGATAGGAGCCGCAATATCAGGTAAGGGCGGAAATTTTTCCTACAAGGGCGATCTGATATATCTCACAGGATCACTTACAAGAACTCGTGACCTCAATGCAAATGCCTTATTGCTGAGGGGAGATTATGACATGAAGAAGATTGGTCCGCTAAAGAACCTTTCTCTAGGGATGGAATTCGGCCGCGGTTCAGGCAATTCCGCGGAGAAAAAAGCGTCAGGTTCGGGAGATGCGAATGATTTCATCGGGTTGTTCCTCTGCAAGGACCGAAGAAAGTTCGGAAATATCTTCAGCGAGGATTTAAGAGCGGGGTTCTTCTTCGGCGACAGCAATCTTTCCAACGTCACTTTTGTACGCGCAATTGCAGACTTTGAGCCTGTGGAGACATTGAAGACAAATATTTCCCTATCGAAGCTCTGGACAACGGAGAGCGTTTTCAAAGGACGCGGTCCCGTGGGGGATTGGAGCAGGGGGACATCCACTTCTACTCAAAAGACAAAGGATATTGGGTGGGAGATCGATGTGAACTTTGGCTTCCCAATATACAAGCGTTTGAGGGGTTTTACTGAATTTGGATACTTTATCCCAGGAGATGTTTACAAGAGGTCAAATGGACGGAAGGCTGATCCTGCATCGGAGATTGTATTTGGTGCTGAGTTTGGGTTCTGATTTTCTCCGTGTGGTATTTCTGTTGCTTGTAGTAATGATTTATTGCGGCATTGGGCTTGCGGCAGATCACGGAGATGTCAGGGTTGAAATTACAGCGGTTCCAAATTCCGGAAAAGCCCCGATGTGTGTGCACCTTGAGCCGAAGATAGGGGGTCTGGAGAAGCCGATAAAGTTTGAATGGTCTTTTGGTGACGGGCAGGAAAGCACAAAAATGGCACCGCCGCCTCATTATTATGCCGGCGGCAAATACAATGTGGTGTTGGAAGTTATGGATCAAACCGGAAAGAAATACACCGCAGGTATTACAGTTGATGCTGCCCTTTCTTCAGCTTGAGGGGCGTCCTGCCCTGTGGAACAGGGACCAGATTGCAAATATTAGGAGTATTGGAAAGTGATGCAACTTACCAAAAAAGTGTCGCTTTTAGGTGTTTTATTCTATTGTATTTCGTTGGCAGGTGTTATCTCTGCCCATGCAGAGGATGCGTCTGTTGTGAGAGTTACACGGTTAGACGGTACAGTTACTAAAAACGGTGTTCCGCTGAGAAAGGGGGACGCTATTCAAAGAGATGAAAAAATTGACACAAAAGGAAATTCCGCTGCTGTCCTTACGTGGTCAAACGGCAGCATAGTGGAAATTTACCCTGAAACATCCCTTATCCTGAGAGGAGTTATCTTTGAGGGCGATAGGAAATTAGAAAAGACGCTGCTTACACTTGAAAAGGGGCGCATATTTGCAAAGGCGCAGGTGCCTGAACACCTGTTCAGCCACTTTGAGATAAGCGTGGTCAATATCCCAATCATGACTCCGGGCGCTGAATTTGCTCTTAAATACGATGAGGGCGAAAAGAAAATTACGGTCTGGTTCCTCATAGGAGCGATGGTTGTTGATATGGGGACAAACAGGTTGAGGCTACAAGAAGGGCAGCAGATAGTTCAGAAGGTAGGTGGCAGCATTGCAGCGCCTGTACAAATGGATAGCAAAACAGGGGACGCGTTGATGAAGGTTTCAAAACGTCTGG
>Ga0209211_10005713_pt1 | contig 18423 bp, 21 predicted proteins | sample RifGroA2_FD_183992 | JGI IMG/M metagenome (GOLD analysis project Ga0209211, IMG submission 183992) | Groundwater microbial communities from Rifle, Colorado, USA - Groundwater A2 (SPAdes) (version 2) | ecosystem: Environmental > Aquatic > Deep subsurface > Groundwater | place: Rifle, Colorado... | reverse complement strand
CCGCCCGGAGTAAATTTTCAAGGAGACAAACCACGGTCACCGGCCCGACGCCGCCGGGAACGGGAGTAATCGCTCCGGCGACGGCTTTGATCGAATCAAAGTCAACGTCGCCTTTGGGCCAACCGACGTCAATGACCACGGCTCCCGGTTTGATCATAGCCGCGGTGATTAACCGGGGTTGGCCGGTACAGCTGACGAGGACATCGGCCTGCCTGGTCACCGCCGTTAGATCGGCTGTGCCCAAATCTACGCCTCTTGCCTTTAACCGATCCACCAGTTTCCGGCCCACCAGTCCACGACTGCCGACAATGACGGTTCTCCCAGAAGCTCTTATCCGCTTTAAAATCAACTCCACCGCCTTGACCGTCGCCGGCACAAACTTCGAGTCAGCCCGTAAACCGTCGACGTCTTTTTTCGGGTAAATCAGTCGGCAAAGCTGATCCCCCCAAGTCTCAAATTCGTCCCGGCCCATACCGTGCCGTTTTCCCCAAGAAACTCCCGGCCGCTGGATCATCACACCCTGAATCTTCGGGTCGGCACTGATTCGTTTAAGACTTTGAGTTAAACGCCCCTGATCCTTAAAATTAAACTCCAACTTTAAAAAATTAATTTTAAGTCTCGCCGCCGCCTCGCTTTTTAGCCGGCTGTACAGCTGGCCGGCCCGATCGTCTTTAAACACCACTGCCGCCAGGCACGGCGCCGGAGTCGGAATAGTCAAGCGCGCTTCAATTTCTTGGGCAATTTTTACCCCGTCAATAATCTCTACCATGGCTTAATTATATCAGCATTGATTTTTCGCTCTTTATTTGGTATAAAGCGCCAGAAAGCTTAAAAAATCGTTATGCCTACAGAGTTATGCCTACCGAAGAAGCCTGAAAATACATCACAGGGCCAACTAATTGAGATCGGCACATCTCAATATCTTCTTTCAGCAGAGTCTCAAAGCTTTTTAGACCCAGCAAGAATTACTTCGGAATACGAAAAAACAAGATCGGTTTTGATAATCAATGAACCCCATGAATCTTTGGCTGGTCAAATTAATCTTTATAAGTTTCTGGAAGTGTTCTTTAGTGACAATCCTACCCTTATTAAAAAAACCATCTTTTTATCCGAAGGCTTCCCTTATGGCAAACCAGTATCATTAGATCCACTTAAAAAGGTTGAACCTTTCCCGAACGAAGATACTATCCGTACGGTATTGGGCTCTTTCTTAATTACAGGGTACATGGCTTACGAATGGAAATATCAGTACGGTATCCCTATTGTGGGTATCGAAGACCCAGTTTTATACAAACTTGGGAGCAAGCTAACAACTTTTCGCTTCTCTAGGCAGCCATCAAAAAATGATCAGTTTTTTCAGAATGTAAGTATAGTTGCTAGAAATGAAAGCATGGCTCGGACCTTAATCGAAGCAACTACTGCTTTCGAAAATCCTATGCTTTTTGTTGGTAGCGGCCATCTCTCTTCAGAGATAGGAGAAGAACATAGGAAGCAACTATTTACTCCTGGTGGCGGGGTTTCTGTTCCCCAACAAGATTTAAATATCCTTACTACTACTTCTAATAAAAGTATTCATAGTTATTTAGAAGAAGTAAGGATTGGTTATACCTTGATCGATTCTTCTGGGCAAGCAACTGCAGTAGACGCAGAGATATATTCAAAACTGTTTGAAATCCAACAAACTGAAAATTATGAGGAATATATCAATTGGTTGCTTTCAAGTCGAAGGACAATAACTACAACCACGAAACCATCACCTGAAGCAGCCGCAGGATTTCTGAAAAAACTGAAAGAAAGTAAGGCTGGCCATCCTTCAGATAAAGATACCGGTGATAAAAGTGAAGATATTAAAACGGTTGAAGATTTGTCAGACAAAAGCACTAAAGAACCCCATATACCCGGCTTTGCTCTTAAAATCCAGGAGTCGCTTTTTAAGGAATTTGACGCCAGGGTGGTTGCGGTTAGTCGTTTATCGAAAAGAGAATCAAACCTTAAAACCTTAAAGTTTAGCGCAGCTATAGCACCGGATTTACCAGTGTTTGGCCCAAGAATAAGAAAAGATCATGTAATAAGGGTTGATCATTTTGCTACCAAATTTGCTAATGTGCCGGGAAGTCAGGAAGTAATTAATTTAGCTATGGCCGGTTCTTGGAGAAGCAGACTTGGAAGTCAGCTACAGTTGGATGCTGCGGAAATTATCGGGCCCGAAAGGACTAGGCGCTTTGAAGAAAGACATTTGCTATCTGAAGGAATTAATAGGATTGACATTGCTACCAAAGAAAATATTGCGGTGGAGTGTAAAAATTTTCGACGGATTGATGCAAAACATATTAATGAATGGGTAATTCAGGGTGCCCGACGGTTTGAAACCAGCCGAACACATCATTCTTACAAAGGTCTCATCATTGTTATTCCTGAAAATATAGATGATAAGGAATTCAAAAGAATCGAGGAGATTTTCAATGTCTATCGGGCAAGATATATTCCGGAAGCATCTGATAAAATGAGACTGTGTCGTTTAAATGAGTTATTAGATATTTTAGATGTACTGGAAAAATAGTTATGGACAATTATAATTTTGAATTTTATCAACCCGGAAGAAAATACTTCAGCGGTCAAGAATTTGTTGACCTACTCAATCGTCTAAAAATTTATGAGTATGATATTCAATTTCATCCCAATGATCCGCATATTGGCCGCGACCAAGGCACTATAAATTTTAACCGGCGGGAAACGGAATTGAACGTAACTTTACACAAACAAGGAAGGTATATGGATTTAATTCTAAGCCCGGCAGAGGGTGAATTCGGATCAATTGGTTTACTGGCAATGCCCGAAGAGCAATTTGATGAGCATTTCAAAAATGAACAGCCAGCAACGGCCAAAATTCTTTCCGAAGCCGCTTTCACAGTCTTTACGATGATTAGACCTTTATTTGCCTGGGGGGATCATGAATCGGAGTTAGATAAATTAGAAGAGGGTTTAAGTTTTAAAAGAATCGGCGCCTTGGCTTGGTGTAATTTTTTCAGCAAAGAGCTAATTCGCAAAATCGGTGGTTTGGATAAAATCGTTCTGCATCCCGGAATTCCGGAGGAGAAAGCGGCGGCAGAGAAAATGATAAAAGATCTGCGATTTTATTCATTATTTCTTTCGGGCAACCCCGCTGAAGACTTAAAACCCGGGGCAGCGCTTGAATGCCGTAATCGTTATTCTGGAGTTCTGCTTAAAAGTTTTGAACTTCCGGCCAAAAATGCCATTGAAATCTGGTAAAAATTCATTATCGTGGATGCCCAAACCGCCGTTTGATTACCGGTTTGAGTTTTTTAAACCCGGCAAAAAAAGTTATACCAATGAAGAGATCAGCAATACCCTAGGTTTTATTAACCATAAAGGCTACGAGTTAATACCACGTTCAGATAATCTTAGCTTTAATCGAAACAGTCAAACTGTTTCATATAAGCCGCAAGACAAACCATTACACGTTGTTTTTAAAAAAACGGAGATGGAAATGGACTTTTATTTAGGAAGGGCAAGTGGGAAATTTGGCCAAGTCGGGTACTTAGCGATTCTTGAAGATAAAATCGAGCCCAATTCGTACGAAAAATTTTCTCAACAATATCAAGCAGCACTCTTTATTTGTGCCGCTCTTAAACCCTACTTCGCCTGGGGGGGCCATATAGTTGAACTTTCCTGGAAGAAACAAAAACTAAGTTTTGACCAAATCATTTCGCTGTCCGGATGGGTTAACTTATTCGGTCAAAGTTATATAAATAAATTAGGCGGGATCGATAACGTCCTTTTAGACCCGACAGAATCCAACCGGAAAGAAGCGCTCGAAAATTTGAGGCTTCTTTCGGTAGTCCCACTGGAACTCGGTCGATCACCTTTACCCAATGACTCGGCTCTCCGGGAAAAAGAATATAAAAAATATCAACTTCGCTGGCCGAAAGCGTTTAAGTAGACCTTATAGTCCCGGCAGCGGATATTTTCCGGCAAAAGCCTTCACCTTAGACCGCAGCCCGCTCAAAAACTTATCCCGGGACAATTTATCGATGGTAGCTTTATTGTTAGCTAAGTTCTTGCCTTTTAAATAATTTATCACCGCCACAATCCAGCCAGAGATCTTCATCATCTCCTTGGCTTTCATCCCCCTGGTGGTTAAGGCCGGCGTGCCGAAACGCAAACCCGAAGGATAAAAGGGCGAACCGGTATCGTAAGGCACCGTATTGCGGTTGGCAATGATACCGGCTTTTTCCAGAGCCCAAGCCACCACCCAACCGGTCAAACCCACGTTTCTTAAATCGACTAAAACCAGGTGTTTGTCTGTCCCGCCAGAAACGATGTTTAAACCCCCTTTTTGCAGTTCGGCCGCCAACACCTTGGCGTTCTTGACAATCTGAAAGGCATATTTTTTAAATGCCGGAGTTTGCAATTCTTTGGCAGCCACGGCAATGCCGGCAATCGAGTGCATGTGCGGTCCACCCTGCAAACCGGGAATGATCGAAAAATTAATCGCGTCGATAAGGGTTTTTTTGGCTACGATTATTGCTCCCCGGGGGCCGCGCCAAGTTTTATGGGTAGTAAAAGTCACCACGTCTGCCCAGGGAAACGGCGACTGCATTGCCCCGGCGGCAATCAAACCTGCCTCATGGGCCACGTCGGCCAAATATAAGGCCCCAACTTTATGGGCGATTTGGCTTAATCTTTTATAGTTAATCTCTCTGGGATAAGCCGTCCCGCCGGAGATAATCAGTTTTGGCCGGTACTTTAACGCCTGTCTGGCAATTTGGTCATAGTCAAACACCAAGGTCTTTTTAGACACATGATAAAACTGAACTTTAAATATCTTGGAGACAAAAGTAATTTTCTTGCCCGGCATATGCCAACCGTGAGATAAGTGGCCGCCGTCGGGTAAATACATGCTCATAATTTTATCGCCGGCCTTTAAAAGTGCGTTGTATACTGCCAGGTTGGCTTCACAGCCGGAATGAGGCTGGACATTTACCCCCCACTTGGTTTTATCCAAGCCAAAAGCCTGTAAAATCCTATTCCGGCAAATACTTTCCACTCTGTCCACATTGGCATTACCTTGATAATAACGCCGGTTAGGATAACCCTCGGCATACTTGTTCATGAGACAAGAACCAACCGCTTTCATGACCGCCGCCGAAGCAAAATTTTCCGACGGAATCATTTCTAATTCCTCTCTTTGTCTGGTTTTCTCGCGCGCAATGATTGAAAAAATTTGATCCATTATTTCCCCCTGATAAACTTACTTTATCACACCCAAGCTAACACAGTACACCGGCATATTTTCCGGCACCGGCGCATACCTTCCCACCACTTTCAAATTACCATTAGCTTTAACTTCATTGACCAAACCGGTTAACCAACTCATAAATTGTTCTTTCGACATTCCCTTATTTTTCAAATAACCTCTTAACTCTTGGCTTTTTTTAGACATTAATTTTTTCGCATTGACACAATCATGCGCAATTAATTGAACCGTAGCGGCTAAATCCACCGGCAAGTCAGTCAAAGCTGTAAAATCATTCTGAAATAATAAATCTGGCAGTAAACTTAACAGCCAAGTTCTGGTATCAGCATTAATACTTCTTTCCCGGAAAGATTCATAAATTACTTCCTGGCAATATTTTTGAAATTTTTCGACAATTAATTCTTTCTCGTTGCCCGCTAAAACTCCGGCTGTTTTTACCAAATAATCCAACTTTTTGACTTTATTCTCTTTCAACCAATTAATCTCAAAAGCACTGAAACCTGCTTGCCGTAAATCCCGAAAATCTTCAAAAATCGTCCGGGCGACCACATCATCATGTCTAATATTCTTTACAAAATACTCTAACGGTTGGCCTAAAAATTCACTGGAAATGAACGGCTTTTCCCCGGTCGCCATCGTTCTTAAAACTGACATAAACGGCGGCGCGTAAGACGCCCGCTTGTCTCCGGCCGCCAACCGGTGACTTAACCACTTGGCTAAAAACATATCTTTTTCGTTTAACCGGCAATCCAAACCAGCCAAATCAACATTCCTCTTGCCCAATTCATCTTTTAACCAATAAAGTAAACTGACCGGTTCATTGATGCCAAACTTTTCGCCGTAAACATCAAATAACTGGCTTACCGAGGGTACAAATTCTGTCATTTCCTCCGGATAACTGTGCCAGTAAACGCTGAAAAAGGCCAAGCTTTCCTGCCGCTCGGTATAAGGTAAATTCCACTTCAATCGAGCCAACCTCATTAAACCGGCAACAAACAGACCACCTAAATAATCATGCCCGTCTTTAATATGCTTATCAATCTGTAAGTGATCGTGAGTAAAAGCGTCAAACATCAAGACACTGGTCGAATCCACTAAATCTTGGCCGCTAAACGAAGATAGGGATAAATCATAAGCTGAACCGACAATAACATTATTACCTACATGGGCCAAGTGTTGACGGTTATGGTCGGAATTTTGCGGATCAGTCAGTTTTGCCTGAAACCATTCCGGCACCAAGTTTTCCGCTGCCAAAGCGGCATGATGCCAAGCCACGGGAATTAACCGATCAATAAAATTAAATTGTCTTTCAAATCTCCTGCCCAATCTTCCTGATTTATCATGAATATAGTCAGTAAAATGCTGTTGAGTAATACAATTTTCCAACTCGCCTAAAAAAGTTCTGGCAACTACCAATCTGGCAATTTCTGAATCGGGTAGTTCAACTGGCCCGGCCCTAACTTCCATTTGTTCCATTCGTGTTAAAATATCCTCATGCTGAATATTAAAGTTAACGCCAAGACCGCCCTCATTCTCGGTTCCGGCTGGGATAAAGTTTTAACCCAAGTCAAAGTCATAAAATCATGGGATTATAGCCGGATTTTCTCGGTTAAGTCAACCGTGCCGGGGCATGAGGGTAAATTAATCTACGGCACGCTCGCCCAGAAACCGGTACTAATCATGTCCGGCCGGTTTCACATTTACGAAGGTCACAGCGCCTTCAAAGCCACCGAACCGATTCGCTTATTAAAAGAATTGGGCATCACCACCCTGGTTACCACGGCCGCAGTCGGGGGCTTAAATCCTAAATATCAGGTGGGCGATTTTGTCATTTTATCAGATATGATTACCTTGTTTTGCCAAAGCCCTTTAATTGGCCCCCAGTTTGCCGATTTGTCCCAAGCTTTCGACCCAGGCTTGCAAAATCTAACCGCGAAAGTGATCAGCGGCCTTAACTTACCCTTCCAAAAAGGCGTCTATGCTTATGCCCACGGCCCGCACTATGAAACACCGGCCGATAAAATGGCCCTGCGCCACTTGGGGGCGGATATCGTCGGCATGAGCACCGTACCCGAAACCACCATGGCCAAGTATTTAGGCCTAAAAGTTTTGGGCTTAGCCTTGGTCACCAATTTGGCTTTTGTCAAACACGATCATCGGGAAGTTTTAGCTCAATCCGAAAAAGCCGGGGCTAAAATGAGTTTACTCTTGGAAAAAATCGTTTCCCTGCTATAATCACCTAAATTTAATTCCCCTGCCCCGAAGTTTTTATGTTACCAGATTTTAAAATCAATCGGCGCATTCCTGAAGCTCGACAAGTTGATTTTATTAGTAGTCCTGATTGGCCTAAAGTCCAAGAACTATATCAAGAATATGAACCATGGAAGCAAGCATTAACAAATGGGGAAATTCTAGCGCATACTGCTATAGAATATTCGATAATTTTATTTAGTCATGGTTTTCAGGCCAGGGGTGAAGGAAATTATGGCATTGCGGCTATGACTATTTGGCGACCAGGAGTTCGAGTCGATGCTGATGGGAAAATTACTCTTCGCCCAGCTGATGAAAAATTAAGACTGCCGGAAATTGCCGTTTTTAAACCAGAATTAGCTAATAAATTTGTAGAAATGATGGTAATAGGCCACAACTCACTTTTTAGGCAAAAAAAAAGCAACGGCCATGCCGAACGTCAATCAGCAGAAAAAACAGCTAACATTTGGCTTCATATTCCTGATGAGAACGTTGATTCATATATGGCCGAATTGGAAACAAAGGATGAATTAACTTTTAGAGAAGCGCCAGATATAACACCAGGAGTTGGACTCGTTACCACTCTTGAACCCTGTCCTGGATGTTCAGAGATGATTATTACTGCCGGTTATGACTGGGTTTTAAGTTTAAATGAAGATAAATCTCACGGCGCTTTACATCCAGACAGAATTGGTGGCTTAGGTTCTGGATGGTTGGAGTTAGCCGAAAAAAGCGGCATTAATATTTTATTTTCCCAGGAAGATGACACAGCGAATCAAATGACCTACTTACCTAAAAATCTGGCTACCTTAGTTGCCAGATTATTTTTCGAAACCAGAACAGAATTGGACACAAAAATAGGCGAAGGCGGCGTTTTTAAGCAAATTCCCGGTGTAAAACAAAAACCTTAATGATTACTCCCACTCCATGGTTGCCGGCGGCTTGGTGGTAATGTCATAAACCACCCGGTTGATACCCGGGACTTCGTTGACAATCCTGGTCGAAACTTTGGCCAAAAGATCATAGGGTAAACGGGTCCAGTCGGCCGTCATCGCGTCAACACTGGTCAATGATCGGATGGCAATCATTTCGTCGAAGCTGCGGCCGTCACCTTTGACACCGGTTGTTTGTAAGGGAACGTAAATCGCCTCGGTTACCCAAATACCTTCGGGCAATTTAAATTTTTTGGCTTCCTCCTGCAAAATGGCTTCAGCTTGCCGTAAACGCGCTAACCGCTGCCGGGTAACTTCACCACGAATCCTGACGGCTAAACCCGGACCGGGAAACGGCTGGCGGGAAATTACGGCTTTGGGCAATTTCAGCTTCGCGGCTGTCTTCCTCACCTCATCTTTGTATAAATCCCGCAGGGGTTCGATCAATTCCAGGTTCATTTTTGCCGGCAGGCCGCCGACGTTGTGGTGGGATTTAATCGTCTCGGCCGCATCGTGGAGTTTGGCTGATTCGATCACGTCCGGGTAAATCGTTCCCTGGACTAAAAACTTCGCTTGCCATTTTTTGGCCTCGGCCTCAAAAATTCTAATGAACAGCGCGCCGATAATCTTTCTTTTCTTTTCCGGATCGGTCGCACCCTTTAATGCTTTTAAAAACTTATCTTCCGCCCTAATGACAACTAAAGACTTGCCAAAAGCTTTACTTATTTGTTTCGTTTCTCCGGTACGCATTAGCCCGGTATCCACATAAACACAACGTAAATTTCTGCCGATCGCCTTATAAACAATCGCCGCGGCGGTTGCCGAATCGATTCCGCCGGACAAACCGCAAATCACTTTTTGATTCCCGACTTGCTCTTTAATTAATTGAAGTTGATTGTTTAACCATTTAAAGTGATCCCAGGATTTTTTCGCTTTACAAATTTTAAATAAAAAGTTGTTCAAAATTTTCATTCCACTTGGCGTGTGGACTACTTCCGGGTGGAATTGAACCGCGTAAAGATTGTTTTTACTCATGGCGGCATTGGGCACGTTTGTTGATGAACCAAGATTAATAAATCCGGACGGCAATTTTAAAACTTGATCGCCGTGACTCATTAAGACCGATTGTTTATTCCCAACTTTCGCAAACAATGGTGATTGTCTTAATCTGGCATTAACAATGCCGAATTCCTTTGCCTTGCCGACGCCCACTTTGCCTCCCAAAACTTTCCCCATTAGCTGCATGCCATAACAAATACCCAAAACCGGAACGCCTAAATTAAAAACTGTTTTGTCAATGGACGGCGAACCGGGCAAGTTTACAAAGCTGGGGCCGCCGGATAAAATTATTCCTTCCAAGCCGGGTTTAGTTTTTAAAGTCTTTAGCGCTTCTTTGTAATTGACTATCTCGCTGTAAACCCCAAGCTCCCTGACCCGTCTGGCAATTAAATGACAAGTTTGCCCGCCGAAATCTATCACGACAATCATTTGAGTACCTTCTTAACTAATTGCTGTAAATCATTATCGTTATGAATAAAGTCAATTTGAGTGGTGTCGATATCAATCAGCCGAACTTTATGCCTGATTAACTTCTTCACTACCATTGCCAAGCTTGACTCTAACCCAAGTAAGTATTTGGCAGTATAGTGCCTTAATTCGAATTGCCGGCGGCGGCGCTTTATCCTCTTTAAAATCGTTTCAACTGGAGTGTTTAGATTAATAATCAGGTCAGAAAATCTGGCCGTAGGTAATAATTCATCGTGGATTGACTTATAAAGTTTCCATTCATTGCTGGTCAAATAGCCGCTGATTAACCGGCTGCGGGCATAAACAAAACTCATCGGCAAGCCGCTATCGACAATGACATGATGGCTTTTTAATTGGTGAGGAATTTTGCGCTCCAACTTCAGTCGTTCATAGAAAAACCACAAATCTGAGGCCAACGACCAACGCGACCGATCGTTTAAAGCCAGCGGGAAGAACGGGTTCACCCGAAACAAGCTATCAGCCGGAATTTGTTTGGCTTTCAACCGCTGGCCCAATAATCTAGTGAGGGTACTTTTTCCGGAAGCAATGTTACCAATAATCGTAATAAATTTATTTTTGCTCATAGAGACTGTGCGGCTTGGACTCGGCCCAGGCGGCCGGGGAGATTTGGATAAATTTGGCTTTTTGTTTTAACTCCCTCAAATTTTTAGCCCCTAAATAAGCCATGCCCGATCTTAACCCGCCGATTAATTGAAAAACAACCTCGGCCAATTTGCCTTGATACTCCACCAGGCCTTCGACGCCTTCCGAGACAAATTTTTTGGCGGCTTTTTCCTGGCCATAACGCGAGGCACTACCCAATTTCATCGCCGCGCTTGAGCCCATTCCCCGGTAAGTTTTAAATTTTTTACCCTTGATGGTGACTAATTTTCCCGGTGCTTCATCGGTCCCAGCCAAAAGCGACCCGAGCATGACCGAATCGGCCCCGGCGGCCAAAGCTTTAACTATATCCCCGGAGGTTTTGATACCGCCGTCGGCAATGATTTTCTTCTTGTATTTTTTGGCGGCCCGAACACAGTCGATCACTGCCGTCAGCTGCGGTACGCCCATACCGGACATAATCCGGGTGGTGCAGATCGAACCCGGTCCCATCCCGACTTTAACAACATCGGCCCCGGCATTAAATAAATCTTTCGCACCTTCATAAGTAGCCACGTTACCGGCAATAATTTCCACCCCGGGGTGGAATGTTTTAATCCTACGAATTGCCTCAATCACGTGCTTAGTGTGGCCGTGGGCGCTATCCACGCAAATTTCTTTGGCACCGGCATTAATCAATGCTTTTACCCGTTCTTCAAAATCCGGCCCGACGCCGACGGCCGCGCCGCAATTAACTTTTTGTTTTAATACCCAAGCAATTTGATCAGCTTGTTTAACAATCGGTAAATTGCGGTGAATTATGCCGTAACCGCCTAACTTGCCTAGGGCAAGAGCCATCTCTTTTTCGCAAGCAATGATCGGTATTTTATCTTCAAGGTCTGTCCTTGAAGGCGTCACTTCCGAATAGTTCGGCAAAAGCAAAACATCGTCGTAAGTTAAATAAAGCTTAGTCATTGATAAAACTCGCTTTCCGGGCAGTCTCGTTAGCCCGGATTAACTCAACTTGGGTTAAAACCCCGTTTTGCAGCAACCGCCTAAATTCTTCCCGTAAATTGACCTGCTGCATTTCCGGGCCGTCGGTGTTAAGGGTAAACTTCACCCCATGATCAATTAAACTGGTAAAAATTTTCTTAAATTCCGAATAATCTTTAACCACTTTGGTATTAATATTGGAAGTCGGGCAAATCTCCAATACCGTCTTGCTTTGAGCCAAATAACGCATCAGTTTAATGTCCCGGACCGCGGCAATGCCGTGGCCGATCCGGTCCGGCTTTAGTTCCCGAACTACTTCCCACATTTCGTTAACGTCCGGCGTTTCACCCGTATGAATGGTAACGCCCAAACCCGCCGCCTTGGCCTCTTTAACCAATCCCTTAATCATTTTGGCTTTGATCGGGCCGTCATAGGATCCGGCCAAATCAATGCCGATTACCCCCCGGCTTTTATACTTGATCGCTTTCTCGACGATAATTTTATTGGCCGCGACCGGCAGGCGGCGGTCCATACATAAAAGTACCCCGGCACGGACGGGGTACTTGAGCATCGCCCGCTCCATTCCCTGCAGGGAAAAGACGATGGTGTGGTCCAAATCCCGCTCGCCGCGGCGGTTTCTGTAAATCGGGTTATATCTAAGTTCCAAAGTAGTGATGTTGTTTTTGCGGAACGCCCCGGACACCGCCGTTTCCATGGCCGTAAACATCGCTTCCGGCGAAGACTGGATCAACTCGGTCAGCTCAAATTTTTTTAAATAGTCATTTAAATTTTCTTTGTGCTGAAGAGTAATCATTTTCTCAAACTGCCAGTAATCTTTGGTGGGCAGTTTAATCCCCTGATTATGGGCCATTTCCCACAGCATGGTCGGCGACACCGATGCCCCCACGTGAGTATGTAATTCGGTTAATTCCAGTTTGGCTAACCAGTCCATAACACTACCTGATTTAATTTAGTAATGGTTTTCACCCGAACACAGGAAAACACTTTGACATCTAAGCTTTTAACTAGCTCCAACCCGCCTTGGAAAACTTTGTCAAACAGAACGGCAAACCCGACGACTTTTACCTCCCGCTCCTGCAAGCCTTTGACGATTTTGTAACCGGTTTCGCCATTGGCACAAACGTCGTCTAAGACCAACACCCGGTCGCCTTTTTTGACAAACGATAGATTAATGCCGGAAAAAACGTCGACGCCGGCGGTCGAGGTGGTAAACGAGCGGACTTCCTGACGGTAAACGTCTTTCCAGGAAGCGGGAATATTTTGGTCTTTGCGGGAACTATGCAGGCGGATGTTTCCACCCAGTTCAATCGCTACCGCCGTCGCCAGGTAGTTACCGGAATGGGGAATGCCATGGACGACTTCGACTTTGTCTTTTTTAAAATAGGCGGCAATTGTCTGCGCCGCCGCTTTGAGTACCTTCGGTTTCATCCGCAAATTAAAACTGGGAACGGAAATGTAACCCTTAGCCGCGTCAATTACTCTGGCTTCATTTAAAAATTCTTTTCTCAAATAATCAAGCGCCATGGACTATTATATCACTAAGTTGTCAACTCTGCAGAAACGGATGACAGTGATCGAACCCCAGTGGCTTCATCTAGTATTCGTTGATAGTTAGCTGCTCTTTCCTTGGCCGATGCTTCTGTAACCACATGGCCATGACCAATCTGTGGACAACCGGTATGCAAAACTTCAGTTAATCTACATCCTGCACAGCCATGCCCTAAGGCGAAATGAGCTTCAGGTGGCATTTTCCTCTTTCCAGCCCTGGGATTTACCCAATAAAAAAGGGCCTTTTTCAAGCCCTAATTTACTTGTAACGATTTAGGCGAAACTTGTCAAGCGGCAATTTCCTCGGCGATCATTTTAGCAACACTGATTACCTTCAGTTTTTTGGATTTAGACTTTAGTTCGATTGTATCGGTCACCATAATTTGGTTAAGCGGGCTTTGGTCTAATTTTTCCTGGGCGCCGGGAACATATAAATGATGGGTAGCACAAACGTCGATAGTTTCGGCGCCGTTTTGTTTTAAAAACTTAGCCGCTTCCACCAGAGTGTTACCGGTGGAAATCAAATCGTCTTTAATCAACACGGTTTTACCCTCAACCGGCTCGCTCATGCTTTTATAGACCACTTTACCGGTCACTAAATCCCGGACTTTATTCATATAGACCAATGGCACACCGCCTAAGTCTTCGGAAAACCGTTCCGAGGATTTAACCGAACCGGCATCCACCGCGGCAATCACGGTTTTATCGGTGACTAATTTTCGGCAGTACTCTCGAAACACTTTCCGACCCGACAAATTAACCACCGGTACTTCGAAAAAACCGGGAATGGCTAAATTGTGCAAATCAAAAGTAATCACTTTTTCCAAGGGAATCACCTGGAGCATCTTGGCAATCACCTTAACTGACAACGGCTCGCCCGGCCGAAAGATTTTGTCCTGCTTGGAATAGCCCAACCAGGGAATCACGGCAATAATTCTTTTAACGCCCAAGCGCTGCAGGGCATCGCCGATCAGACAAAATTCAACCAAATGTTCATCTGTTGGTGCTGACAAAGACTGGACCAGAACGACAATCCTACCCGGATTAGTTTCGTTAATCCATACCCGGGCTTCGTCGTTGGAAAATCTGGACAATTCGATTTTACCCAATCTTGTTCCCAATTCCTTGGCTAGATTTTTCGCTAAAGTTTGATTGGACGAACCGGAAAATACCAGCATACTAAAATTGCAACGCCGCCCGACCTTCGGCAAACTGACGAATTAAAGTATTTAATAATGTTTGATAAGGCATATTATTTCTTTTTGCTCTCGCCTTGACTTTAATTAAATCTGCTTGATTAACTCGAATAGTAATTCTTTTAGTTTTGTTTAATTCCAAATAATTTTTGGCCGCCTCTTCAAACATCTTTTTAGTGGAGGCAAAATTCCTAGATCTGACAAATTCACCCATTTGCAGGGCTGTTTCAAGGCTTTGCTCGTCCTTATCAAGTTTTATTTTTTTCATATTTATTTTAAATACTTTTTTGTAAACACCCGACTGGGATAAACTGTCTTCAAAAATATTGACCTTTTTTTTTGATTAAAAATATACGGGATTGCATACACATAATTTTTTATTTTTACTACAATAATTCTCTGTTTCGGATATTTTTTAATATTTTTATGTTGCCGATCATCTAAAATATTCCCGTTATTTATCGCTTTGATCGCCTCTTCAAAGCCTATTCCCCGAGTTTCACGAAGAAGCAAATTTTTCTCCTCATTAAACTCAATTGTTACTTTCTTTATATCAATTTGTACATCCATTGTCAATACCTATATTTTATACCACTCCGGTAAAAAATGCCGTAAAGCGTGGCCGGCATCGGCCACCGCCCGATCGCCGATTAAATAATACATGCTATTAAGTTCCCGGCACTCTCCCACTGAATAAAAGGTCGATTCAATCCCCATCTCCAACAATGCTTTTCTAACAAAACTTACTCCCTGCCGGGTTAAAGAAATCGAGCGATGATTGACAGCTTTCGGTTTAAAACCCAATTCCTTGGCCGCGACGACAAAGGCTAAACCGGATGCCCCGGAAGCCGGATTGACAAAATCTGACAGTAATATTTTCTGACCGTCGATAGTTTTTAATTTTTCCCGGTCACGCCATTGGACCGTAACCGATAAATTCGTTTCCGGCTCGCCGATTAAATGCGTTCGTTTAGTTACAACGGCAACTTCGTTATCAACAATCACGTCTTGATCTAAACCTAAGGCCAAACGCGTTGTCACTAACCCGGCCCGCTCCAAACTTGTGGGTATGCCCACTGGTTCATATTTATCCAGCATCCGGTAGCCGGCTTTGGCCAAGTCAAAATATTCGCGGCAAAAACCAATATCGTCATATTTGGTTTGATTAGCAATAATCTGCTGGGCTAAATCATTAATCTGATCCATTAATTTTTTGGCCGCGTCAAAATGATGTTCCAAAATCATTACGCCTGTTTTTGGTAATGACTCATCATGTTTTCCAATTAAGCCGGCGAATGCCGGCCCGAATTTGACCAAATGATCAACTTGCGTCGAACCGTGGAAATCTTCAGGAAATTTTAACCGCGGCGCGACGTCTAATTTTGCTCCCTGTTTAGCCGAAACAATCTGATACTTCATAAATATTTCGGCCGCAAATCCACAATTCTTTTCTTTAAATCAAAAACTATACTGAAAAACTCAAAAAAACCTCTCTGCCCCAAGATTCCTAAGGGGAATCTCAAGTCATAGGAAAAACCTACATAACTATTTATTTTCCAGCCGCCTATTTCTAATCTAACCTGGTGATAATAAACCTTTCCTTCGCCTTTAGTTACCCCAAAGATTGGAGAAGTTTTTCCTTTTTTAACCGGTAATCCTAATAATTCGGCAATTTCCGCATGAAAAATACAAAAATCCGCTCCCGAATCAACCAAAGCCAAATAACCATATTCTTTTTCTTGATGAGTTATCTTTATGGGGACCACCGGCCGCCAAACTTCTTTTAGATCAGGAAAAGCATCAGAGGGTTTGGCCAGGAATTTACTGTATTTGAATTTCATTAACTGACTGAATAGGCGTAATTATCTGCCGCCAAAGTCAATAAGGGTTTAACCTCGCCGTTTTTTTTTGCCTTAGCCAGAGCCAGTTTAACGGTTTTACCATTACCGACGACTTTTTTACCATCGGGCGATAACGCCACCCATTGATTGATGAATGGCTTTAAAATCTTGGTAAAGTTATGATTTTTCAACATATAAAATATTGTAACATATTCTTAACGGTATTGATTAATTTGATCTTTTAATTTTTGCGCTTCGGCCCGGGGATTATCCGCAAAAATTATTCCCCTAGAAGAGTTAACGATTATCCCCGCTTTTTTAGAGTTTAGCCCGGCTTTGACAGTTTTGGCCACATCTGCGCCCTGGGTGCCGATACCCGGGACCAACAAGGTCATCTCGCCGACTATTTTTCTGACTTTTTTTAGTTCTTCCGGGTAGGTCGCCCCCACGACTAACAAACAATTATTATTTTTATTCCACTCCTTGGCTACGTTTTGGGCCACTTTTTCCCAAACCAAATCCTGAAATTCGCCGCTGCCCGGATTGGAAGTTTTACATAAAATAATAATCCCCTTGTCTTGGCGATCCAAAAACGGCTGCAGCGCTTCCCGGCCAAAATACGGGTTAACCGTCACCGCGTCAAAACCTAATTCATCAAAAATTGCCGTTACATAGCCATTATTAGTGTTGCCGATATCCGCCCGCTTAGCATCAGCAATCGTTACCACCCCGGGGTGGTAACGTTGAATATAGTCAACTGTCTTTTTTAGATTCTCCCAGCCCCTTGCCCCCAACGCTTCATAAAAAGCAAAATTGGGTTTGTAGGCACAGACCAAATCGTGCGTCTGGTCAATAATTTTTTGGTTAAATTTCCATTCTCCTTGATCTAATCCTACGCAAAGCAAAGAATTATTTTTTTTAACAATTGAGTCTAACTTTTCCTGAAAATTCATTTGCCCTTTCTGGCTAAATATTCTTTTCCGTGGCCTAATTTCGTATTAATTGGCATTTTTATTTTACACATCGGGCACTCTTTTTCATCATAAGCATCCGCCTCAAAATTACCCAAGGCTTTAAAAGGAGCACCGATTAAAGCTGAGGTTACGTTTTTAGGATCACGATTTACCATTACGCAAACACCAATAACCTTTCCACCAAGGGCCTTAACGCTTTTGACCGTTTTACCAACAGATCCGCCAGTTGTAGTAAAATCTTCAACCACTAAGATTTTTTTCCCAGAGACTAACTTATCATATCCCCTTCGAAATATCTGATTATTTTCCTCATCCTTTTCACTGTACCCGCCTAATATTTCTGTCTTTTTTAAAAGCGTTAGATGGTGAGCCGTCCATTGAGATAAAATAATTCCCCCGATTGCCGGACCGATAACTGCTTCAACATTCTTATTCTTGTATTTTTCAGCAATCATTTTTCCTATTTTTGATACTTCCAAGGTGTGAGGATATAAAGCATCTTTATTTAAATATTTACTGCTGTGTTTTCCTGAAGTTAAAATAATATGACTATCTGTGGTAATGGCTCCCACTTTTTTTAAAATATCGACTACTTTACCCATGCGCGCCTCCGACTAATTCACTCAATGATTTAATCTTATTCTCTTTCATATACTTTATTAAATCGGTTTTAATCTTGGCATAAATGCCAAAGCCGTGGCGATACCAGGCTGAACCGACACCAACCAAAGTCGCTCCGGCCAGCATCATTTCCACCACGTCGTTGGCCGTCTCCACCCCGCCCATGCCTAAAATCGGGCACTTAACGCTATTATAAATATCCCAAACACAGCGAACGGCCACCGGCCGGATGCCGGGGCCGGAAACGCCGCCAACAATATTTCCCAACATGGGTTTTTTCCGCCTTATATCAATCACCATGCCCGGACCAACGGTGTTGATGGCACTGATGGCGTCGGCTCCGGCGCTTTCGGCCGCCTTGGCTACTTCACCGATGTTGCCCACATTAGGAGACAGTTTAGCCAAAATCTTAGTATCTTTGTTTAAGGCTTTACGGACCGCTTTCACCGCTGCCGCGGTCGAGTCCACCCCCATACCCAGCGGCTCGCCCAATTCATCGACGGTGTTAGGACAAGATAAATTTAACTCAATCATCGCCGGCTCAATTTTTTCCGCTTCTTCTGACAAATAAACAAAGTCTTTAACGGAAACGGCAAAGACACTGCAGATCACCGGAATTTTGGTCTCTTTAATAAATTTCTC
>Ga0209211_10005706_pt1 | contig 18433 bp, 11 predicted proteins | sample RifGroA2_FD_183992 | JGI IMG/M metagenome (GOLD analysis project Ga0209211, IMG submission 183992) | Groundwater microbial communities from Rifle, Colorado, USA - Groundwater A2 (SPAdes) (version 2) | ecosystem: Environmental > Aquatic > Deep subsurface > Groundwater | place: Rifle, Colorado... | reverse complement strand
ATCACCAAAAAATATATAAATTGCTAATATTGAACAGCCATGGCGGAAACGATTTTAAACCGATATTAAGAGAACTTGGACTAAAATTCCCAAAGATGTTCTTAAGTTTCTGTAATTGGTACAGTTCAGTGAACAAGAGGGATTATTTTGATCATGATGGTGACCATGCTGATGAAATGGAGACAAGTTTACTTTTACATTTGGTTCCAGAGTTAGTATTGCCTTTAGAAGAAGCCGGATCTGGTGTAGAAAAAAAGATCAAAATAAAAGGGATCAGAGAAGGTTGGGCATGGGCAGAACGAAAATGGTCAGAATCTACAGAGGATACTGGGATAGGTAATCCCAAGAAAGCCACCAAGGAAAAAGGTGAGAGGTATTTTGAAACAATTACAGATAAAATTTCTGAGCTTTTTATTGATGTTGCAAGAGCAGATCTGGATGATCTGTATGAAAAGGGTTAAAAACTAACCTAGCAATCAACCCGACCAAAACGGGGACGCGTTTTGGTCGGAGAAGTAGTTAAAAGTTTTTGGCGGGTGGATACGATTAAAATTAAACAGCTTGACACTTTGAAAATTGAGACGGAGAAAATTATTCAAGAGGAAATTCCTTTTTATGAAAAGTTTTGGTTTGGGGCGATGGTGGGTGCGGCTGCGGTAGTGGCGATTATTATCAGTGTGCAGTAGGCAGTCTGCAGAAAGCAAGAAAAGAGTAAAAGACTATAGGACTGTGGGAAGAGACCTCACCCCCAGCCCCTCTCCTTACTATGGAAGCAGACGAGCTGAAGGAGAGGGGAGGATGGCGCAATAATTGTGAGTAAAACTTTTTTATTTTTTTCTTGGGGGAATGGGGTCCCTCGACTTCGCTCGGGAGGATGCGGGGACTATGGGAGTGTGAGACGTGGGGACTGGGAGGGGATTAAGAATAAGATTATGATTCAGCCAAAGGCTGACAGGTATGATTAAGAAGGGAAAGGAGATTGTGAGACTATGAGACGGCGGGAGCGGGGAGAGGAATAAAATTGGAATAAATAGTTTTTTTCTTGGTTAAAAGAAATAAATGATTTAGTTTTGCCAATAATAATTATTGATGGATGAGGTTGCTTTATTTCTGAAATAGTTTTACATACTTCCCAAAAGCTACAATGCGGGGTGAATTATTATTTGCCATCTTTTCTTTTATATTTCCAAAAAAATAGTTAATGGAACACTTACAAATAATATTACCATCAGTATTACTTTTAATCGGTTTTCTCCTTAAACTATTAGTTGGTAGAAAATATGATATGCCAGCCACTATTCAAGCAGTTTGTGAGCTTCCTGTAGATATTGTTTTTCTTGCTCTTTCATTTACAGTAGCCTTTACTATAACTAGGATTGACAATCAATCAGTAGGTCTATTTTACAGTTTTATTGGAATAGCAAGTGCAATATTAATTGTTCTACTATGGAGAATTTCAGTTGACCAGTTTTTACGAGGAAGTAAGATGTGGATTTTAGTACTATTTATAAACCTTTTAGTAGCTGGCCTTGCAATAAATAAGTCAGTTAACCTAGTAATTGAGAATGACAAACTTGAGGTGACTGATACTAATTATGAAACTAATCCAAAATAAAGACAATGAATGATTTCTCATATATGTCAGTATTACTTATTGCATTAACAAGTGCGGTTGTTACCTTAATAACTGTTCTTATTTATTCACGACTTAAAAAATCTAAATATGATGTCGAAAAGAATCAAGCTGTATTAGAAAGCATAAGAAATTCAATTGAAAAACAAATGTATGGTTTAAATGATAGACTTATACAAACTGAAGAAAGATGGAAAGATGTTAATCATCTTCTGTTGAGAAAGGAGTATTTGGAGAATAAGAGCCCTATTATTAATAGCAGAAAAACATACTTTTCAGAATTCTTAAAATCAAATGGTATAATTGAAAATGATTTAATAATAGACGAAAGATTAATTTTTATTCTCACCCCTTTTAATGAAATATATTATGATGATTATAAAGTAATTCGTGAAGCTTGCACTAATGCAGGATTTAAAGGATTCAGAGGAGATGAGAATTATTTTAAGGGAGACATATTCCCTGAAATGCTAAAACTAATAGTCAAATCAAATTTAATCATTGCTAATATTAATGGCAGAAACCCTAATGTTTTATATGAGTTGGGAATTGCTCAAGCATTAGATAAACCCATTATTCTTATTTCTAGGGAACCCGAAAAATTACCTATTGACATTAAATCTAAAAGGTTTTTAATCTATAAAAATTACAAAGAATTACAAGAAATGATTCGTCATGAGCTAATGAAGTTAATTACAGCAAATGAGTAGACTCCAAGCAATAGAAAATTCACTTTCATCAATCAACCAAGCTGCCTTTCAGGAGTTATGTGATAGTTTTCTTGCCTTGCGAAATAGCAATTACTCTGCATTTTCTAGAACAGGAAGCCAAACCGGAAAGCAGAAAACGGTTAAGGGAACTCCCGATACCTTTTTACTTTTACCAAGCGGTAAATACATTTTCGTTGAATATTCTACCAACATAACTGCTGGACTAAAAAAGTTAGAGGGTGATATAAAGAAGTGTATTGACAAAAACAAAACAGGAGTTCCATTAAATCAAATTGCTGAGATAATTCTTTGTGTGAACTTCAACTTAACGGCAGCAGAAATTCAGACACTAAGAGATCTCTTAGCAAATACACGAATTGGGCTAACTGTATACACTCTTGATTCTTTGGCAATAGAACTTCACCTACATCACCGTGACCTTACACATGAGTACTTAGGATTACCTTTGGATACAGGACAAATTGTATCAATAGAAAAATTCGTTACAGAATATAACAGAGCATCAAAAGGAATATCAACTCCATTAAACAATACTTTTTTATACCGAGAACAAGAACTGAAAGACCTGAAAGAAGCAATACTTCAAAACGATTTTATTATTCTGACTGGTGCACCAGGAATTGGTAAAACAAAATTGGCACTTGAAGGAATCAATAATTTTCTTTCAGAGAATTTGTCTTTCGGGGCTTATTGCGTTTCATACAAGCATCACACTTTACTTGACGACTTATATCAATATTTTGATTCAGAAAAGGACTACATACTTTTTGTTGACGATGCAAATAGAATTGATACTTTCAGTCAGATAACGGGATTTTACAGAGGCACGAGAAAAGGGAAATTAAAAATCCTAATTACAGTCAGAGATTATGCTTTTCAAGAAATTGGAATGCTTTGCCAAGAATTTTCACCGAGGCGACTTGACTTGGCAAAATTTTCAGACGAACAAATTCTTGACATTGTTAAAGCAAAGCCATTTGAAACAGTTCCATATTATTACAGAGAAATTGTTCGTATTGCAGATGGTAACCCACGGCTTGCAATTATGGCTGCCTTGCTTGCCAATGCCCAAATGGATATTTATGCGTTAGCAGATGTATCTGACTTATTTGAAAAATATTTTTCCACTTTCGTAAAGGATGATGGAGAATTTGCAAAGTCATTAAATATTCAATGTCTTGGCTTGATTGCATTCTTCTATACTATTCCTTACAAGAATAGAGAAATCACGATTTCCATTCTTAACAACTTCGATATTGACTATTCAGCATTTATTGATGTAATTGATAAGTTAGACAAGTTAGAATTAGTAGAGATTCAATTTGAGCATGTAAAAATTCCCGAGCAAAACCTTGCAACCTACTTTTTTTACAAGTCATTTATTAAGGACAATTTGCTTTCGTTTGAAACACTATTGAATAAATACTTTGACAGTAACAGTATTCGCTTTAGAGATTGTGTGATTCCTGCCAACAACACATTTGGAGTAAAAAATGTAATGGACAAACTCCAACCATTTTTGCAAAGTCATTGGCGAGGAATAAAGAATGAAGAAGAAAAAGCATTTAAGTTTCTCTCAACTTTTTGGTTTTATCTGCAAGCCGAAACTTTTGGATTTGTTTTTAATATCACCGAAACTCTTGAACCTGTTACTACAACAAAGTATGAAGTAACCTATGAGAACAATACCTTTTCATATAGCAAGAATAATGTTATTGAATTGCTTGGAGAGTTCTTACGATTCCCAAATAACTTGAAGGAAGTTCTTGAATTAGGTTTTGAATACACAAGGAAAAAACCAGAACATTTGCCTGAATGGATTCATAAAGTAAGGGAGCAATTAACTTTTGATGAAGAAGACCAAAATCAATTCCACTTTGCAAGGCAAACAATTTTATTTCAAATTTTACTTGACGGTTTGAGTAAGGGTGATTCACTTTTCACAACTACATTTTACGAACTGTCAAAAACATTTTTGTCTTTCAAATTTCATCATACAAAAGGTGGAAGAAATTATTCCTTCTACTGGTATGACTATCCTATTCCAAATATTCCAGTTATTCAAAATTTTAGACAAAGAATTTGGAATGCGGTTGAACACAACTATGAAGAAAATCAAGATGAATCATTCAACCTTTTGGTGAGTTATTCCAGTGTGAGACCTGATGTAACAAAGGAACTAATGGAATTTGATATTCCATTCATAATTGAAATCATTGAGAAGCATTTGAGCAAAGATTCATTTGAGCATTGCAGATATGTTCAAGACCAAATCAGATGGTGTAGAAGAAATTCTGTTTCTCACCCCTTATTCATATCATTAACTCATAAGTTCACAAATCCGACCTACGAAATATTTCTAAAAATTGATTGGGACAGGTTGAGAGATAAAGAAATGTATGAGTTTGATGATTACAGAGAATATGAAAAATCAAAAGAGGCAGAAATCAGAAGTTCATTTGTGTTTAAAAATGCTGATGAAGTAAAAGAGTTCTACAACATTTTTGTTTACTTGAAAAAAGCATCAAAAAATGAATGGAATTACAGTACAACTCTTGACCATGTTATTGACGAAAACTGTTCAAAGAATTTTGAGTTAGGTTGTTTATTGCTGATTGAAGTAATTGAAAAAAACAACGAAGCGAATTATATTCCAAGAGTGGTTTTCAGAAATCATTTGAATACAGCTGAACAAGCAAATAGAATTTGGGAGATTTTACAGCAGAACGAATTTGTTAACAAAGGACTTTGGGAGCTTTCATATTATGACTACATAGACGATTTGTTACTAACCAAAGATTATGTTCAAGCATTGGTAAATACTGTTAGTAGTATGAAAGAAGCAAACACAATTCATTTTGACCGACTTCAAAGATTCTTGACGCTTGAACCAGATTTATTTCAAATTATTTTAAGAGCCATTGTTGAGAAGAATGAAAAGGAAGGAACACGGTTACAGGTTTGGATGGATTTTTTCAGCACTCACTTTGACCAATTAGGAGATGACATTGAACTTATAAAGAAAGCATATCTGCAACAAGACAAAATTCATAATCACTTTGACTATGATGGAAAAGGTTTCATAAATATCTTAAAAAAGGATTCTGCTTTCCTTCTTGAATATGTGAATAGTTTGTATTCAGAGAAACAATTTGGGCTATCGGCTGACTATAAGAATTTAGTGTTTGTTTGGCAAATAGAAAAGATTGAAGAAGTATTGAAAGATGTTTTTGATTTAGTAATTGAGAAAGAACCATACTTTGGAATTCTTGATCACTTCTGCAATTCATTTTTCAGAAACTTGCAAGGCAAAACGAGTGAGAAAGCAAAGAACTTTCTTCTTGATTATTGCAAAGCAAACTTTTCTGATTCTGATAAAATGAATGTAATTGTTGACATAGCTAGACAGTCAATGCGAGAAATTTTTGATGAAATATTATTGTTATTTTTATCATTAAGCCAAGACAGAGAAATCTTTTCAAATATTTGGTGGCGTGGAAACGGAACAAGTGGTGCTGGTAATGTAATACTTGCCGATATTGAGATGGCAGATTGGAAAAACATTCTTTCAATAGTTGAAAAGTCGTCAGTAGGTATACAATTAATTCCGATTAAAAAATATTTGAATGAACGAATTGAATACTGCCAGAAAAGTGGTGATTGGGAAAGACAAAGACGATTTTTAGAACAATATTGATATGCCAGCACTTCTAAGTCACACACATTGCCATGTCGCACTAACCGACAGACCAGCCAAAACTTTAGCTTGCAAAAGAGCCGTTTTCTTGCCAACACAACCGCAGAAATTGATACTTTTGCTTTTATTGACAAATTGGATTAAAGGACTAAAAAGTATATGAGTTTAAATACACAGAATCTACAATCAATTATAAACTTCATTTGGACAGTTGCAGACGATGTATTGATTAACAAATTTCTTGAAAACCAGTATCAGGACGTAATTCTTCCAATGACTGTTTTACGTCGTTTGGATTTGGCACTTGAACCGACAAAAGATAAGGTACTTAAAACCCGCGAAGAATTTAAAAGCAAGATTGACAACTTATACGGAATACTGACAAGTGAACAACATGGGACAGGATTGGCGTTTTACAACACCTCTCAGTTTACCATGAAAAAACTGTTGGCTGACCCTAAAAATATTGATACCAACTTTTTAGATTATCTCAATGGCTATTCTGAAAATGTGCAAGACATTATCAGTAAGTTTAAATTTCGCAATCAGTTAGAAACCTTTGAAACTACTGGAATAACATTTTCCCTCATTGAAAAATTTTGCAACCCAAAAGTTGAATTAAGCCCCGACAAAATATCGCCAATGGCCATGGGTTATATGTTTGAGGACTTGATACGCAGATTTAATGAAAAAACCAATGCCGCAGCAGGACGACACTTTACACCAAGAGAAATCATTGAGCTGATGACTCATTTGGTTTATCTGCCGGTAAAAGACAAAATTCAAAAAGGAACTTTTTTGGTATATGACCCATGTGCTGGTTCGGGTGCGATGCTTACGCAATCAAAATCATTTGCAACCAATCCCGATGGAGAAATAAAATCTCAAGCTACTTTTCATTTATACGGTCAAGAAAATACGGGCGAAATGTATGCTGTTTGTAAATCGGACATGTTGCTGAAAGGCGAAGACCCAGACAAAATAAAATTTGGTTCAACTTTGAGTGAATATGGTTTTGAACCTGATTTGAAATTCAATTTCATGTTGACCAATCCACCATACGGAACAACATGGAAACAGGATATTGACAACTTAAATGTTGGTTCTGGAAAGAAAGTTTCCATTATTGACAAACGGTTTAACCTACCCATAAAAAACTTTGAAGGCGAACTGGAAGAAACCTGTTTGACTTCACGGAGCAACGACGGACAATTAATGTTTATGCTTCACATGCTTTCAAAAATGAAAGACCAAAAAGATGGCGGAAGCCGTATTGCTTCTGTTCAAAATGGTTCGGCTCTTTTTACTGGCGATGCAGGAAGTGGAGAAAGTGGAATAAGACAATACATTTTAGAAAACGATTTATTGGAATGTATCATTCAGTTGCCGAATGACATCTTTTACAACACAGGTATTGCTACCTATATCTGGGTTTTGAGTAATGTTAAGGAAGAAAAGCGTAAAGGGAAAGTACAACTCATTAATGCTTCTTCTGACCTCTATTTCAAAAAAATGCACAAACCAATTGGGGATAAGAGTAATGAGTTAACTCCTGAACACATTGAGTCTATTCAAAAACTTTACTATGAATTCAAGGAAAATGAATACTCGAAAATATTCACTAATGAAGAGTTTGGCTACTATCAGGTAATAATTCATCAACCTGAAAAAGATACAACTGGAAAAATTGTAACTGATTCGAAAGGAAAACCACAATCTGATAATAGTTTAAAAGATTATGAAAATGTTCCAATGACGGAAAACATTGACGAATATTTTAAGAGGGAAGTATTGCCTTTTGTCCCTGATGCTTGGTATGACGACAAGAAAATGAAAGTGGGTTTTGAAATTCCTTTCAGCAAACATTTTTATCAGCACAGAAGCCTACGTTCAATAGAAGAAATTGCTGCAGATATTCTCAAGTTAGAACAAGAAACAGATGGATTACTTCAGGAAATTATTGAATGATGAAGAAATATATGCAGTACGCAAAAAATAAAGATTGTGACCTCATTTGGTTGGACAAAATCCCTGAACACTGGGAAATTTTATCGTTCAGAAATATTCTGGTTGAACGAAATGAGAGAAATAGCCCAATTAAGAGCAAAGAAAGACTATCACTATCTATAAATAAGGGAGTGACTTTATATGCTGACAAAACCACAAATCTTGACCGTTTTAAAGATGACTTTACTAAGTATAAGTTAGCTCATGAAGACGACTTAGTTCTGAATAGCATGAACATGATTGTTGGTGCGGTTGGTGTTTCTAACTATTTTGGTTGTGTAAGTCCTATTTATTACACGTTTACAAGTGACCTAAACAATTGCAATTCAACCAAATTTTACGAGTATTTATTTAGAAGTAAGATAGTTCAAGGTGTTTTGTTTAGCCTTGGCAGAGGTCTGATAGCAAAAGATAGAGGAGACGGTAAATACAATACTTTACGTTTAAAAGTATCAAGAGGTGATTTACGTTCATTAAAACTGCCAAATCCTAGCTGCTTAGAACAAAATCAAATAGCTTCCTTTCTTAACTACAAGATTGCAAAAATTAACCGTTTTATCCTCAAGAAAAAGCAACTGATAAAACTTCTCAACGAGCAAAAAGCAGCTATAATCAGCCAAGCAGTTACCAAAGGATTAGACCCTAATGCCAAAATGAAACCATCGGGCATTGAATGGTTGGGCGATATTCCTGAACATTGGGAGGTTTGGCGTCTGAAATATTTAATTATTGGCAGGTTAAAATATGGTGCAAATGAATCAGGTGGTGATTTCAAAGAAAATGACCCAAGATATATTAGAATAACTGATTTCGATAAGTCGGGTAAATTAAGAGATGATACCTTTTGTTCCTTAAATAGCAAGTTAGCAGAGCCTTATTTACTAAAAGAAGGAGATATTTTATTTGCGAGAAGTGGTGGAACTGTTGGTAAAACATTTCAATTCAAAAATTATAATGGTAAAGCTTGTTATGCTGGCTATTTAATAAAAGCTGAACCAAATAATCAATTGATTAAAAGTGATTATTTATTTGAATACACAAATTCTGGGGTCTATGATACTTGGAAAAGTTTTATTTTTAATAAAGCTACAATTGAAAATATTGGAGCAGATAAATATTCCCAACTTCCAGTAATTCTTCCAACAGTGAAAGAGCAAATCGGAATTGTAAATTTCATAAAATCAGAAACAAAAGTCATTGACAAAACCATTTCCACCATCGAGAAAGAACTTTCCTTAGTGGAAGAATACAAAACCGCATTAATAGCCGAAGCAGTCACTGGTAAAATTGATGTGAGAGATTTTGAAATACCCGAAATATTGGAAGAAGGAAGCTACGAAGAATTGGAAGAAGAATTGAGTATAGCAGCAGAGGGCGAAACAGAATATGAAACAGATGATATTGAATAATGAGTAAACAAACCGATACCACAGAAAAAGGCTTGGAAGCCCATATTGCTCAATTTTTGGTTGAGGAAAACAAGTATATACTTCGTGAAAACAAGTCGTACAATAATGTTTCGTGCATCGACAGTGAATTGCTTTTTCAATTCTTAGAAGTCACACAACCCAAAGCCGTAGCCAAACTTAAAACCTATCATAAAGACCTTTACAAGCAAAAAATAATTAAACGCCTGAACGACCAAATACAAGCAAAAGGAATTATTGAAGTATTACGCAAAGGCATTACAGACGGCTTTACCGATACTAAACTGAATTTATTTTACGACAAGCCTGTTTCTGCCTACAATGCTGACGCTAACGAATTGTATCAAGCCAATTTGTTTTCGGTAATGCGTCAGGTTTATTTTTCTCCAAACGATAAAAAATCGTTGGACATGATGATTTTCATTAATGGTATTCCTATAATATCATTCGAATTGAAAAATGAACTCACGAAACAAAATGTTCAACACGCCATAAAGCAATACAAGGTAGCCAGAGATCCTAATGAAGAACTTTTTCGTTTGGGCAGGTTAATGGTAAATTTTGCTGTTGACACCGAAGAAATTTGGATGTGTACACAACTCAAAAAAGAAAAATCGTATTTCATGCCTTTCAATAAAGGATTCAACAACGGTGCAGGCAACCCACCAAACGAAGGCATAAAAACCGATTATTTGTGGAAAGAGGGTTTAACCAAAACAAATCTCACCGACATTATTCAGAATTTCTGCCAGCTGATTACAGAAGAAAAAGAATATTTGGACGAAAAAGGTAAAGTTAGAACAAGGAAAGAAAAGAAGTTGATTTTTCCACGTTATCATCAACTGCTTGTCGTTCGTAATCTATTAGCCGATGCACAAGAAAAAGGTTCGGGTCAAAAATATTTAATTCAACATTCAGCAGGTTCTGGTAAATCAAATTCCATTTCGTGGTTGGCTCATCAATTGGTTGGATTGCACGACAAATCGGGTAAAGACAATATTTTTGATACCGTAATTGTAGTTACTGACCGTAGAGTTTTAGATGCTCAGATAAGAAACAATATCAAACAGTTTCAGCAAGTAAAGGGTGTTGTTGAAGCAATAACCGAAGGCAGTAAGCAACTTAAAGAAGCACTTGAAGAAGGTAAAAAGATAATCATTACTACAATTCAAAAATTCCCTCACATAGTTGAAGAAATTGGCGATTTGCCAGGAACAAACTTCGCGATTATCATTGACGAAGCTCATAGCAGTTTGAGTGGACAAATGGCACGAAAGCTGAACGAAACACTTTCTAAACTAAACCTTGATGAGGATACTCAATCAGAGCTTAAAGAAGATTTGGAAGAAATTTCAAGTATGGTTGATGTAGAAGATGCAGAGGAAACAATCACTGGTGAAGATTTAATAAGAGTTTTAATAAAGTCAAGAAAATTGTTACCTAATGCAAGTTACTTTGCTTTTACAGCAACACCCAAAAACAAAACCTTAGAATTATTTGGCGTTCCATTTCAGGAAGGCAATAAAACAAAATTCAGGGCATTTCACTTGTATTCAATGAAACAAGCCATAGATGAAGGTTTTATCATGGATGTATTGCAGAATTACACAACCTATCAAAGCTATTACGCATTACTTAAAAAAATTGAGGACGACCCAGAATACGACAAAATTAAAGCTCAAAAAAAATTAAAGCATTTTGTTGAAAGCCACGAACACGCCATAAAAAAGAAAGCAGTTCTAGTTGTTAAGCATTTTATGGAAAACATAATCTGCAAAAAACGGATGGGCGGTTTTGCGAAGGCAATGTTGGTAACAAGTTCGAGAGCCAACGCAGTAAAATACAAAAAGGCATTTGACAACTATTTGCACAAAATCAATAGTCCATACAAAGCTATAGTAGCCTTTTCGGGCGAAATAGCTGGAAAAACAGAAGCAAGTTTGAACGGTTTTTCAAGTGCTTCAATTCCAAAAGAATTTGAGAAAAACGAATATCGTTTTTTATTGGTTGCTGATAAATTTCAAACAGGTTTCGACCAACCTCTTTTGCATACAATGTATGTTGACAAAAAACTGGGTGGCGTAAATGCAGTTCAAACGTTATCAAGACTTAATAGAAGCCATCCGCTAAAGAAAGACACATTTGTTTTAGATTTTGCCAATACAGCCGAAGATATTGAAAAGGCTTTTAAACCATATTTTGAAAGCACCATTTTGGGTGAAGCAACCGACCCAAATAAATTATTTGACCTGCAAGATGCTTTGGACAATTACCAAGTTTATACAAAAGGACAAGTTGTTGAATTTTCAGATAAGATTTTAGCTAACGTTACTGTTGACCATCTTCATGCAATGCTTGATAGTTCAACAGCCATTTTCAGAAACGATTTAGTTGAAGAGCAACAAGCTGATTTCAGAGCAAAAGTGAAAACCTATGTTCGCTTGTATATCTTCCTTTCCCAGATTGTGCCGTTTGAAAATCCATATTTAGAAAGGCTTTACATTTTTCTTAATCATTTGCAAAACAAATTAGGTGGCGATACACCAATTGATTTAGCACAAGGAATTTTAGACAATATAGATATGGACAGTTATCGTTTGCAATTGGAAGCAACGACAAACATAGTAATGGAACAAGGCGATGATTTAAAGCCAATCCCAACAGAAATGAGAGGCGGTACAAACCAACCTGAAATTGACAAGCTTTCAAACATTCTACAAACATTCAATGACCGATATGGAACACAGTTTGAAGATGTGGATAAGGTTAGACAAATGGCCGAAAGCGTTGCAAAAGACGTAGCACAAAATCAAGAGTTAATAACTTCTATAAAATATTCGGACGACCAAAATGCAAGGATAACCAGCGACAAAGTTGTTGGTGAAGAATTACTAAAACACATAACAACGAATTTTGATCTTTACAAACTCTATTCAGACAATAGGGAATTTAAAGAAGACTTTTCTGCTATGATGTTTGGGATGGTAAAAGAAATATTTAATAGAGGAATTAATGCACGATAGCCAAACACTTTCATACTGCCAGAGGTTGTGATCTGTTAAAAAAATCAAATTCTCAAAACGATTATAACTAGTTGCGCAAGGAGACAATGTTTTCGCTTGAAGCATCTGTGTAATTAGAAAGTTCGTTTTACCGTTTTGGCTTTATTGTTCGGATGTTTTTGAAGAATTAAGTTTTGTAGTAAATAAAAAGTTGTCTAATAAATTCGGTAAGGTTGTTATGGGCTGCGCCTTAGTAACCACGCCGTTATAGGCTAACATCTAACTATTAAGTAAATGAGAAGAGGATTTAATTGAACTTAATTTGGGAAATAGTAGATAGTGATATTCAAAAAATTAAGACATTCTATACCAATCAAAAAAATAAGTCTTTTGTCAAAAACCGAATAGAAAGAAACATTGGTGGTAATAGACCTGCATTTACTGAATCAATATTTTGGAAATCAATGATTTCTTGTCTTCTAACAACACAACAAAGATCTGGTCCCGATAGTGCTGTAACAAAATTTATTTCTACTAGTCCATTCCCCTTGACTTTATCCGCTTGCAAAAAGACTAAAAATGTTTCTGAACTTGTTAAATCAACAATACAACAATTCGGTAGTATTCGAAGAGGTGAAATGATTGGACAAGAAGTATTTTCAAATTATAATTGGTTAGAGAATGGTGGCTGGAAAATCATTTTACTGCATATAGAAGATATAATTAGTAATTCTTCAGTTCATAAAGAAAGAACTGCGGCTGAAATTATTATATCTAATATGAAAGGTTTCGGTCCAAAACAATCTAGAAATCTTCTACAATCACTGGGAATTGCTAAATATGAAATACCAATAGATAGTCGAATCACTAAGTGGTTAAATAATTTTGGATTTCCAATTAAATTATCGGCAACTGCATTGTCAGATAATAATTATTATAACTTTGTTTCAGATGGTTTTCAAAAGCTTTGCAAGAAATGTAATATATATCCATGTGTAATGGATGCAGCCATATTTGCAAGTTATGACAAAGAATGGCCAAAAGATAAATTGGTTTGGTGAATTTGTGAAATTAATATTTAAGCGAATAACTGTCGTTTCAAGCGGAACGCTGTAGTCGGTCATAATATTTGCAGTTTGATAACGCTGTGATACTTGAAGAAAGAAAGTAAATAAAAAACATAAACAATAAATCGTTCTGTTTGTCGCGGAAACCTTTTGGCATCCGTTTAAACACAACAAAATTAGGGCGCAAGAATTAATTATGCCTCATCCTGATTTAACAGAATTAGTAAGAAGACTTGAGGTTGCAGTAAATAATGGAACTCAAAGGAATGCACTTCTTCCTACTGCAAATCAAATCGCAAATAAGATACGGTTAAAGCATGACCGCTTGTTTGCGAGGGAAAAAATAAATCTATTTCAATGGGCAACAGCAGTACAAAACGCACCGAATCAAATAGGTGTTTATTCGGCCAATAGAGATTTTTCAGTAATTCAAAGACGTGATATTGATATTGTTTTTCATTATAAATCTAAAGGCAACACTCTATATTCATCAGTCCATCAATTAGATGTTGAGACATCACGAAGCGACAGAAGATTAATTCTTGAAAATCCATTTATAGCATTAAATCCAAAAAACCTTAGGGAAGGGATTCAATCTTGGTCCAACGTAAAAAGTATTTCGTTTATATATAAACGACATCTTCCAAATTCAAATTGGGAAAAAAAGTCTAAGTTTCTTGCAGGAATTAATATTATAGCACTTGAAAAATTACTATTCAAAAAAGCTTATGGATTGATGACTAATGATGGTCAGATTTATTTTTATGGATTATTCAATTCCGATGTGGGAACTCTTATAAATAAGAAACGAACACCTTATGTTGTTTTGCAATGTGATAGAAAAACTAGACCATCAAAAAAGTCGAAAGGTACATTTGTTGAAATACATTCTTATCCTATTTCAAGGAGTGAATTAACTCAAGATTTCAGTGGTGCTGGAGCAAATTATGTCTCATTAATTGATAACCTTGTTTTTCAAATTCCCTAATTGCACCCTAAAATCTTTAATAAGTAAAGAGTAAATAGGAATAAATATCGCGGACAAACCGCAGATGTGTGTGTAGATAAAATATTCTAGTTTTTATCGTTCAATACAACTTCGTCACTTTAGGCGTGAAAATTTTTAATAATTAGTAACTCGTTTTACAAACGTAAAACGAGAATTGAAAGCTATAAATAATTACACGGCAGTGTTAAATTTTAACATAAAACGCAGTTAGGTGCTTAAATGGATATATCTAACAGTTTAGAGTTTTTTGGTGTCAAAGAACTTATAAAAGAATCTTTTTCCTTATTATTTCAAGATCTGTTAAAGGATAGTGAAGTATTTCTTAAAAAGACACAACTACTTTCAGTAGGTAGAGATAATTATGCCGAGTTTATTACTACAAAAATAGGAGTATTTCCGCTTTTTGCTACAAATTTTTCAGCATCAATTGATTCTTCGTATGTAAGACTTAACATTACTACTGATATCGAAAAAGACATCTATAGGTCAAATGAACAAATTGAACGTTATCTTAACTATCAGAAATGTGGGAAAGAATACGAACTTATTTCATCAAAAGATGGAAATACACCCCTTGGATCCATTGAATCTAGCAAATCTGGATTCGCGTTATTAGGGAAACCAGGCTCAGGTAAAACTACTATTTTTCGTTATTTGGCTCTTGAGGCGGCAAAAGGTATAAAAATTAGAGGTAAGAAAAGATTGCCAATTTTTTTGCCAATTAGAGATATTGCCCATAAAAAATATAGTATTATTCAATCATGTGAAGAATTCCTCGATAATTTTAATATAAATGAATCCTCACGTGTATTAGAAAAGCTATTAGAAAATGGACACTGTCTAATTTTACTGGATGGACTGGATGAGACAGTACAAGAGAATCAAAAAAGCATTTTAATAGAATTAGTTGATATATTTTCAAAATATCCTAAAAATATTTTTTGTATTAGTGCTCGCCCGCATTCATTATCTGTTGGGTTACCAAATTTTGATAAGTGGGAAACTTTACCATTAAGTTTTGACGGTCGAATTCAATTTGTAAAAAAATGGTTTTCCATTGTTGATCCAACGAAAGGCGAACGACTATTATCAAAATGTAGAAAATCTAAGGAAATATTGGATTTAGGATCAAACCCCCTATTATTATCAATAGTTTGTGCATTGTTTAATAATGATTTAGAAATACCCTCGCGCTCAGAAGAATTATATGATAGGGCCATCCATGGGTTATTAGGTGGGTGGGATGCTTTTAGGAATATTTCGCGTGATAGTATCTTAAAAGAATTATCGATCACAAAAAAAATTACTGTTGTAAGTAGGATTGCTAAAACGATGTTTGAAGATAATAAAATAGTATTCTATCCAAAAGATTTACTGATATCAGACTGTCTAAAGCAATTATCAGAAGTTTTACAATCACCTGTTTTTGAAGCCCAAAGTCTTTTAAATTCTTTGGCAAATGATTTTGGCATTCTTGTAGAAAGGTCGCCAAATCAGTATTCATTCTCACACCTAACTTTCCATGAATTTCTTGTAGCGATATTCTACGTAAATAATCGTAAAGAATTGGAATTGATTGAGAATTTTTGGTCAAATGATAAATGGGATGAAGTAATTAGGCAAGTATGCAAACTACTTCCTAATGCGGATATATTTCTTGAAAGGATTCATCAAAAGATCGACTTAAACAATATAAACCAAGTTAAGGTATTAGAAAACATTTGGTCGTCAAAACCTATCTGCGATAAACAACTGCGAAAAAAATTAATGAAACAAATTGCTTCTAAAATTGCTGGAACTGCAAAACGGTTTAGCCAATATGAACTCTTTGGGGATAAAATTATCTTCCATATCCCTAGAAGCAAAGAAGGAATTACGCTAAATAAAAAAGAATATAAATACTATCATCCAGAATTTGCTCTTTGTATTCCCACTTTATTGGAGATTTTGATACACTCTAAATTTTCCTTTTATGATTTGGATATGACGAAAGATAAGTTCTTTCAGTTTATAATAAATTCGAATAAAGAGTCATTTACTCAGATTTTATTTCGATAAAATAAATTCGCTAGTTGAAGAAGTTCTTTGTTGTTTCGCAATTAACCTCTTTAATAAGTAAATAGTCAAGCGATAATAAATATCGCTGACAATCCGCAAAGCGAATGCTTAGATATAATGTTCATTGTTTATAGATTTTATAAATCGCAAACCGATGAATAGGTTATGTGTAGAGATATAGATTAGAGCAGCAAGGTTGAAGTTGGGGATTAATGGAAAATATTAATAATTAATACGGAAGTGTTGGATTTTAAAATAACACACCTTCAGGTGTCAATAAAATATTGGTAAATATGTTTCTTGAAGGTACTCAAATAGTAGTAGATGAAAAACCATTTTGTGTATGGGAAATCGACCAGAAGCAAAGTAATGTGAGATTTATAAAAAATATTGATCCTACTTACTTTAAATACATTGCTGATATGCATTATTCGGTTTTTCAAAATGAAAAAGAATCTGAATTTCACCAGCATGCTGCATTAAGTATAAGAATTAATTATTCCCATGCTTTAGAAACTTTCTTTGCTTTTCTTTTTGCCTCCATTCAAGCTCCAGATTGTATTAGCGGATGGTTGCAAAAATATTCTCTCAAAGATTTGGAAGGACTGATTGAGAAAATATCCAAGCGAAAGAAAATACTGTCAAAATTTAAGATGGAAAACTCTTCTTGGGAATCAATTTCGAGAATAGTTTTTAATCATGTTGTTCTGAAAAATCAAGAACAATCAGATAACTATAAAAATCAATTCGCGATATTGTGGAAAAGACTCTCAAGCGATTTTATTAATAAAAATATTAGACAAGAATACAATAGTCTAAAGCATGGGTTCCGAATAACTCCAGGCGGTTTCGGACTTGCTTTTGGATTACAAGATGCTCCAGATATTCCTGCTCCTCCAGAAAGAATGCAATCTCTTGGATATAGTAAATATGGATCAACTTTTCCAATTGAAGAAAACATTCGTACTAACGAACCTAGTTTTAGAATTAAAAGACATTCAAGAAACTGGGATATTGAAAATTTTTTGCATGGTGTCAATTTAATATCTATGTCATTATCTAACATACAATCATTCTTAAAAATAGTGAACGGCACAAATCCATCTGATTGCAAATTTAATTATCCAACTGAAATAGAATATTTTGATGAGCCATGGAAAAGAATTGTCGGTATAAATGATTCTTCTATTGATATGCAAATTAATATTGACGATGTTCCTGTTTGTCGAAAAAAAGATGTTTTGGAATATTATAACAAACTGACCACATAATATTTTTAATCCGCCAAAGGCGGACAGATTAGGAATTAGGAATTCTGGGTTGGGAGTGGAAGGATTTGATCACGGCTCTTGCGATGGCGGTGTTGTCTGTGGTTTTTGTGATGAGGGGTTTTTGTTTGACTTCGCATTCTTTGAGTTTTCTTTCGATGTAATTTTCGATGAAGTCAAACCCCACCCGGCCTCCCCTTTTCCACCTGAGGCGGACAAGCTAAAAGGGGAGGAGACGGAACTTTATAAAGGGGAGGGGTTGGAAGGACATCATGTTTTTAATTGTTTTTTTTATTTTTTCTATCGTGAGCGGAGCATTGCCTTCGTAGTGGTTGGTGATGCTTAGGTAAAGGTCAAGAATTTGAATTTTTGTGATTTTTGTATGTCTGCTTATCAGCAGAATTTCCAAGGGTGGATCTGATTATCGATTTCATAAGATCAGTGCTGGAGATGACGTTGGGGGAGAGGGTGACTTGTTTGTCCTGGTACTCTTGAAGTTTTCTTTCGATGAAGTCAAACCCCACCCGGCCTCCC
>Ga0209211_10005705_pt1 | contig 18433 bp, 19 predicted proteins | sample RifGroA2_FD_183992 | JGI IMG/M metagenome (GOLD analysis project Ga0209211, IMG submission 183992) | Groundwater microbial communities from Rifle, Colorado, USA - Groundwater A2 (SPAdes) (version 2) | ecosystem: Environmental > Aquatic > Deep subsurface > Groundwater | place: Rifle, Colorado... | reverse complement strand
CCAGCATCAGCTCGAAGCCACGAAACATCGGGGCGTTGACCCGGGCTTGTGTGACCCGACCATCGGCCACCTCAAGCTGCACCTCAAGGTCCCCCTCGACGCGGTTGAAAGGTCCAAGTACCAGGCGGCGGGTCTTCATTTAGCGCTGCCGCGTGTTGCGCGAGGCGGGTGGCAGTACCACATGGTCACTGCGCGAATTGACCTTGACACGTTTGGGCGTGGCACTTTTGGACAGCGAGGCCAGCGCCACAAACCAGGCTTTGGGCATGTCGGTGGGCAGGCCCACCGGAATGCCCGCCAGTTTGGGTGTGAGGTGAAAGGCGTGCCCCGGGCTCTGAAAACCCGGCGCGGTGCAGTTGATGCAGGCAAAGCCGCCGCGCAGGCAGCTGCCATCGCCGTTCCAGAGCCGGGTGTTGCAGTCGGCGTGCGCCTGGGTACCCTTGCAGCCCATGTTTTCCATCAGGCAGCCCAGGTCGGTGGGTTGGGCTGCGCTGGCCTTGTACTCGTAATACTCGTTGCGCGGGCAGCCGTGGTGCACCAGTTGGTCGGCATAAAAGCGCGGCCGCCCCAGCGGGTCAAGGTTGAGCGCGCCAAACTGATCCGCAACCAGCAGCATCAGTGTGTCGAGGACCCAGCCGGGGTGGGTCGGGCAGCCGGCTATGTTGACCACCGGCATACCGCCCTGAGCGCAGAAGTCACGACCGAGCAGACCGCCGATCTGCTCGTCCTCAAATTGCAGGCCACAGGCGTCGGTGGGGTTGCAGCCGCTGGCGCTGATGCCGCCCCAGGCGGCGCAACTGCCCACCGCCAGCACATGCGTGGCCACCTTTGCTAACTGCTCGATCCAGCGCATCATGGACACATTGGTGCCGGCCAGCAGGTGAAAGCGGCCGCTATGGTAGGGCCCGCGCAGCACGGCACCCTCAATACACAGCGCGTCCAGGCGGGTGCGCCCGGACAGGCAGTCTTGCAAAATGCCAAGCAGGTCCTGCTGGTTTTCAAGCGACAGGCTGGGGTGCCACAGCAGGTGGATGCCGCTGTTTTTGAGCAGCGCCGGGAAATCTGCTGTGTCGGCGCACAGCAGTGACATGCTGCAGCCGCCGCAGCCGCCCGATTGAAGCCATAACACGTTGAAAGTCATCGCAATTTCCTTTCAGGTGGCGACTGTACAGCTGACACAGGGGTCAAAGGCGGCTGCCAGCATGGCTGCGGGCGCCTGGTCGTTGCTGGCCAGTGCCGCCACCGCCTGGGCCAATGCGCCTTGCGGGTGAAAGTTCCACTCGGTGGGCGCCAGCACGCGGTAATCAAGCACGCCGTCCGAAGCGTCCAGTTGCACCCAGTGCAGCAACAGCCCGCGCGCCATTTCACACCAGCCCAGCGCCTGGCCTTGCGCCAGCCACAGGGCACCCGTGGACAGCATGCCCCCGGCGCCAGTGGCATCCGGGTCATCCGAAGCGTCCGACGCGGCCTGGGCCAGGGCCAGCAATTCCAGCCAGCGCGCGCTCAGGCGCCACCAGGCACTGCGCGGCACACCTTGTTGCCGGGGGCTGTGGCGCAGCCGTGTCCAGGGGCCGTTCTCGGCGCATTGCCCGCGCCAGACGGGGTGTTGCACAAAGCCGCTCTGGTGCACCATGGCCTGCGCCAGTTCGATCAATCGCTGTTTTTGCTGCATGGGGTCCTGATGCAATACCTGCAGGCCATGGGCCGGAATGTGCAGGCGACTGGCCAGGGGGTACCAGGCACTTAAAAACCGGGCTGGTGGCAAACGCTCGGCCTGCGCCTGGCACCAGTGGGCAAAGGCTTCTGGCGCCGCACAAGCTTGCAGCCATTGGCTGATGGACTGGCCCAGAATGCGGTCTTCGAGCCAGGCGCGCAATTGGCCCAATTGATCCAGTGCGGCCGATGCATCAGTGGGCGCCTGCCTGGCGAACAGCGGCAGCGGGCAGCCGCGCAGCCAGTGCAGGTCGGGGCCTGCGACATCCGCTTCAGGCAGGCGATGCGGCCAGTCGAGTGCCATGCTGCGCAGGTGGTCGCGCGCGGTTTCCAGCCACAGCGCAAAGGGTGGGCGGGCTGTGTCCAGGGTTTGTTCTTGTGCAGCAGCCAGAGCCAAGGCAGCCACCCGCTGATGGGCATGGGCGCACAGGCTGAAGACACTGCCCAGGCGGTGCACCACGTTATCGCCGCGCTGGCCGCGCAGCAACTGCCTGAGCCGGCCATCGCTGAGCACCGGGCGCTGACCCAGCACGCCGGGCTGGGCGCCGGGACGCAGCGCGTACTCGCCAGCGAACGTGTCCCAGCGGGGCGGGGGGGGCGCTGCAGTTTCCATGACCGGTGCCGCCGGGTTAATGGTCCAGGCCAAACCGCATCAACTTCATGCGCAAGCCCACCCGGGTCAAGCCCAGTTCTTCGGCCACATGGGTCTTGTTGCCCTTGTGGCGCAGCATGGACTCCTTGATGAGTTGTGCCTCGATGCGCTCAAGGTGGTGTTTGAGCTGGCTCGAAGTTTCATCAGAGGATGCTTCGGTGGTCTCCTCAGTCGCGCCGCCGGACCCCTGCGCTTGCGCTGCCCGCAGCAAGCGCGGTGACAACAGCTCTGGCCCCAGAACGGCCCCATCACTGATGGCCATGGCGCGGCGAATTTCGTTTTGTAGTTCGCGCACATTGCCGGGCCAGCTGTGGTGGTTCAGCAGGTTCATGGCCTCGCTTGAGAGGCTGCGCCCGATCAGGGGGGATTTTTTCAGCAGGTCGGAGACGATCAGCGCGATGTCCTGGGTGCGCTCGCGCAGCGCCGGCAAATACAACGTGATGCCGGCCACGCGGTAGTACAGGTCTTCGCGAAAGCGGCCGCTGGCCACCTCGGTCTCCAGGTTGCGGTTGGTCGCGGCAATCAGGCGCACATCAACGGCCACAGGTCGTGGACTGCCCAGGGGGCGGATCTCGCCCTCCTGCAGCGCGCGCAGCAGTTTGACCTGAAAAGCGGGCGAGGTCTCGCCAATTTCATCCAGAAACAGCGTGCCGCCATCGGCCTGCTGGAACAGGCCGATGTGTGAGTCGGTGGCCCCGGTAAAGGCGCCACGTTTGTGGCCGAAGAGCTCGCTCTCTAGCAGCGTGTCGGGCATGGCGCCGCAGTTTTCCACCACAAAGGGTTGCTCGGCGCGGGCGCTGGCGTAGTGGATGGCGCGCGCCAGCAGTTCCTTGCCGGTGCCGGATTCGCCGGTGATCAGCACCGACAGGTCGTGCCCCGCAATGCGCTGCGCCAGCGTGCAAACGGCATTGAGCGGACTGTCCGGGGTGCGCAGCAGCTTGTCAAAGCCGGCCAGCGTCTTGGCCTGTTGGCGCAAGCCGACCACGCGCAGTGCCAGACTGTCGGGGTGGGTGCGCAGCTCCAGCGTGAGGCGCTGGTTTTCCTGTTGCAAGCGCCACAGCTCGCCGGCGTTTTGCAGCGTGAGCAGCAACTGGTCGGGGTGCCAGGGCTTGAGCAGGTACTGCCAGATGCCGGCTTCGTTGATGCCGGTGATGATGTCCTCGGCCTCGGTGTAGCCCGACAAAATCAGGCGCACGGTGTCGGGCCACTGGTCGCGCACCGCGCGCAAAAACGCCACCCCCGAGGTGCCGGGCATACGCTGGTCTGACACCACAATCTGCACCAGCTCGTTGTGCATCACGGCCATGCCCTCATCCGCCGAATTGGCGGTGAAGACCGTGAAATGTTCGTCCAGCGTGCGTTTGAGTGTTTCGAGTGAGCGCAACTCGTCATCAACGACCAATATTGACAGGGGCGCGCGAGCCGGGCTCATGCCAGTTTCCAGCCGAGTTCCCGGTGCCGGGCCAGGTGCCGTGGGGTCCAGGAGGTGAGTGACTTATGCACAAAGTGGTGCCGTGCCACGTGGTAGCTGGGGTCAAATCCGTAGAAGTTGCGGTGCATGTGGGCGATCTCCTCGTCGCGGTAGGCAGCCAGCTCGGCGCGAAAGGCCGGCACATCGCCGGGCAGGCAGGCATCGTTCAGGCCGAGGGCTTGCGCGCCCTGCGCCGTGAGCGGCTGGCGGTTGTGCATGATGGGCCCAGTCCAGCGCCGACGGCCGGCGGTCGCCCACCACGCCGGGGTGGATGATCAGGCACACATGGCGGGACCAGACCGACTCGGGAATGGCACGGCGCAGGTAGGGCGCCACGATCAGATCCGGCGCAAACATGGCGGTGGCCCCTTCGGTCACCGAGTCGCTGATGTCGAATTCGACCGATACCAGGTGCCCGCGCTGGCTCAGCTCTGCACCCAGGCGCTGGGTCAGGCTGTTGAAGGCGTGGGTGAGCAGCAGGATGCGCATGGCGTTGGCTGTCAGCAAATGCGTGGAAGTTGCTCGCCAGCCAGCCAATCAACAATACGCCGGCCGCCAAAGGCGGTGGTGAGCTGAACAAAATGGTGGTCATCGGCCAGCACCTCGCCAATCCGGGCGGCATCCCGGCCCAGCGGGTGCGCGTGCATCACGTCCAGCAACTGCGGTGCATCGGCCGCAGCGCAGATCACAATCAGCTTGCCTTCGTTGGCGACATAGAGCGGGTCCAGCCCCAAAAATTCGCAGGCGGCAGCCACCACCGGTTTGATCGGAATGGTTTTCTCATCCAGCATCATGCCCACGCCGGATTGCTCGGCGATTTCGTTCAAGGTAGAGGCCAGCCCACCGCGCGTGGGGTCGCGCAGGCAGCGGATGTCGGCGCCAGTGGCCAGCAGCTTGGCAATCAGGCCATGCAGCGCGGCCGTGTCGGATGTAATGGCGGCCTCAAAGCTGAGGTTTTCGCGCAGGCTCATGATCGCCACACCGTGGTCGCCGATCGTGCCCGAGACCAGCACCACATCGCCCGCCCGCGCATGGGCACCGCCCAGGCTCAGTCCGTCTGGCAACACGCCGACACCGGTGGTGGTGATGAAAATGCCGTCGCCTTTTCCCCGCTCCACCACCTTGGTGTCGCCGGTGACCACCGGTACACCGGCACTGCTTGCGGCACGCGCCATCGATTCGACGATGCGCGCCAGGTCGGCCAGCGCAAAGCCTTCTTCCAGAATAAAGCCTGCGGCCAGGTACAGCGGTGTGGCACCCATCACCGCCACGTCGTTGAGCGTACCGTGCACTGATAAGCAGCCGATGTCGCCGCCGGGAAAGAACAGGGGTGAGACCACATGGCAGTCGGTGGACATCACCAGCCGCGCCGGCTGGCCGTTGAGCACGGGCGCGGGCAGCACGGCGCCGTCATTGCCCTGGCCCAGATAGGTGTTGCCCAGGTGTTTGGCAAACAGCTCGGAAATCAGTTGCACCATGGCCCGCCCGCCCGAGCCGTGTGTCATGTCGACCCGGCCGTGTTTCAGATCGAGCGGGCGGATGTAGCCGCGTTTGACTTCACTCATGCCATGTCCTTGTAGCGGCCGAAACTGTAGTGCGCCGCACAGGCGCCTTCACTGCTGACCATACACGAGCCGACCGGGTTTTCGGGGGTACAAACGGTGCCAAAAATCTTGCAATCTTGCGGGCGCTTGACGCCGCGCAAAATGGCGCCGCATTCGCAGGCCTTGTTGTCTGGCACCGATGTGTAGTCCATTTTGAAGCGGCGCTCGGCGTCGAAAGCGCCGTATTTTTCGCGGATTTTCAGGGCCGAATAGGGCACCATGGACAGGCCGCGCCATTCGAATTCATGGCGCAACTCGAACACCTCGGCGACGCGGTCTTGTGCCTTGCGGTTGCCGTCGCGGCAGACGGCGCGGGCAAATTCGTTCTCGACCTCGGCGCGGCCGTCGTTGACCTGGGCAATGAGCATCAGAATAGCCTGCATCACGTCGAGTGGCTCAAAGCCGGCAATCACCACTGGCTTGCGGTATTCCTCGGCAAAAAATTCATAGGGCCGACTGCCGATCACGGTGGACACATGCGCCGGGCCGATGAAGCCATCGATCGGCACCGTGCCCCATTGCCGGACTTCGGGCGACTCCAGAATCTGGGTGATGGCGGCGGGCGTGAGCACGTGGCAGCACAGCACGCTGAAGTTGGTCAACTGCTCCTGTGCGGCTTGCAAAATGGCCAGCGCGGTCGGCGGCGTCGTGGTCTCGAAGCCAATGGCAAAAAACACCACCTCGCGCTGCGGGTTATCGCGCGCAATCTGCAGCGCATCGAGCGTGGAGTAGACCATGCGGATGTCGCCGCCGCGCGCCTTGGCCTTGAGCAAGGACAGGCTGTTGGAGGCGGGCACGCGCAAGGTGTCGCCGTAGCTGCACAAAATCACCTTGTGCTGCAGCGCCAGCTTGATCGCCATGTCGATGCGGCCAATCGGCAATACACACACCGGGCAGCCGGGGCCGTGCACCATGCGCACATTGGCGGGCAGTAGGTCGCTCAGGCCGTAGCGCGAAATGGCGTGGGTGTGGCCGCCGCAAAATTCCATGAAACTGTAGTTGCGCTGGGGCTGCGCCAACCTGGCAATTTTCCCGGCCAGCGTTTGAGCCACCGCGCCGTCGCGAAACTCGTCGATGTATTTCATGGCGCCGTAAGGTCTGACTCAGACATTTCCGAGAACAGCGCCAGCGTGCGCTCGGCCTCTTCGGGGTCAAGCTTGGACAGCGCGTAACCCACATGCAAAATCACATAGTCGCCCACCTGCACATCGTCGAGCAGCGCCAGCGAGATTTCTTTCTTGACCCCGCCCAGATCCACCATGGCGTGCTCGCCGTCCGGGCCGCAGCCGACTTCTATCACCTTGACCGGTAGTGCCAAACACATGTTGTTGTCTCCAGAGAAATGTTTGCATTGGTTTGCAAGTGTTTTTTATTTAATTGCCATCTCAATAAGCTAAATCAATCATCAATTTTTAGCAGTGCGCAGAGCCATTGATGTCGAAGCCCTTCGAACCTTCGTCAATCTCGGGACAGGCCAAGCTCAGGGCGAACGGTTCACACTTCATCGGGCCGTAGCAATAATTCATTCAGTCTGTGTCGAGTCCGTTGGAGACTGGGTGATCGCAGGGCTGCGCGCTCTGGACTCCAAACTGTTTTTACCAAATGGGTCAGACGCGCGTTGTATCCGATGCCTTGAAGAGTGAAGGTACTATATTCTTTGACTAAGTCTTGACGAATGGTTTTGGGTGCATATTTCGCCAGATCAAGCAGATGACGCTTTGGGTCTGGCAGTTCATCAGGCTTTGCCGGCAACTTTCCTTTGATTCCGATGAGTTCTCGCATCGCATCATGATCGGCCAGAACCCAGGACTCCACTTCACGCACGGCGATTCGCAACATTAAGTTGGCATGGCGTGGGGTCTTTCCAAACCAATCCTCGCGCAAAGCCAACGGACACGCGATTTGGTCCAGATCGGTCAAGATCAACACCACTTGGCGTTGTGCCATCTTTCGCCAACTGTCCATGCGAGACCGTAAATAGCCGGAACCATCTTTGCGTAGTAAGTGATTGACAGAGGTTGTGCGAGGTAGTTCAGAAAGCAAACGCAATCCAATGGCTTCGCTTAAGGCGTCCTCAGTGGCCAGAGCAACGGTCATCATTCCCAAAAACCCAACTGATTGACAGAAAGCGGACGAGTTTTTGGAAGCACAACCTCCGCCACTGACAAGCCAGCATCAAGCGCTGCGGTTTCGTCTTCAACGAGTGTTCTGGCAGTAGAGCCCTGTAAGCTGCTTTCCAAAACCACTACACCACGACCATCAATGCCGGGATTACTCAACAGTGCCTCGCTATGGGTACTCAACATGATTTGACGCTTGACTTTTCGGTCTCGTTGAAGGCGGTCCAGAATCAGCGGTATCTCCTTAACGATTGCATCGTTAAGCGAAATTTCAGGTTCTTCAAGAAGCAGCAAGGAACTACCGTCCAGCAACGACCACAAAAGACCTAGCAAACGCAGGGTACCGTCTGAAAAATGTTCTTCTGATTGCCAACCCGCGTGCGGTCTATGGTGGGCGTACAACGCTTCCAGGTGGGGGTGCCCCATTTTGTCGGTGACAAATCGCAGTTCTTTGAACTGTGGGACTGCCAAGGTCAGCGCTGTGCTGATTTTTTTTAACCGAGCGGTTCGGGTTTTGTCTGGTGTTTTAGCAAGCCGCTCCAAAAAACCCTGACCAAAGGGGTCATCTGCCAACTGACGTCCCCCCATCTTTTCCGAAAATTTCAGCAGTTGCGGTACCAGGTGCAGGTACGTGGTGGTTCCGAAAAAATCAACCAGTTCACGAAACAGCGAATTGGTTTGAATCTGTTCCAAGTGGGTTTGGGTCAGCAGCATCACATCAGCGTTGTCGTTTTTATCGGGGCGGGCAAACAGTTGCTTGCTGTTGTGCCAAACCTCTTCCCGTGAAACCAATAAGCGATGAGCGCCCGTGACCTCGGATTTAAACCCTAAAACGTAGCGCCAAACCGCCAGGCTACTTGAGCTTTCGGCTAGTTCTACTTCAATTAATACTTCCGTGTCTTTTCTTGCATGAAGACAGCGCACCTTGGTAATGCCGCCTCGTTCTGCCACAGCAGCTTGGAGTCCACCCCCTTTGGGTTTGCTGATGTCTCGCAGAAAGCGAAATACATCCAGTAAGTTGGACTTGCCAGATGCATTTGGCCCAAGTAGATAGGTGACATCCCTAAGTGGCACATCCAGGGCACGAAAATTGCGCCAGTTTTTAAGTTTGATGTGCGTGATTAACATTTGAAATTCCTTAAAGCTGTAGTTTTACTAATCTTCACACATGGGAGGTAGCGCTAAGAAATATCACCAGTCATCGTGATGAATTTGATGGTATCAGGCCATGTTTCTCTATTGTTGTTTTCATTCGTATACCTTAGAGGCTGTTTGCGGTTGAGTGAAGTGCTGCCACCCAGGCTTGCCCGAGTGCGATGCTGGCGTCCCCAGGTGATGTGCGCACGGGTGCCAGCACAGTGATGCCGTGTTGTTCCAGATTTTGCCGCAAGTGCTTGGACAACAGGGTGTTGAGAAAGCAGCCGCCGCCCCAGGCCAAAGTGGTCAAGCCGCTTTTGGCCGATGCATGCAACACCCAGTCCGCCAAGGCTGCCACTAGGGTGGCATGGAAAACGGCTGCGGCCTGTTTGACATCACTGGCATCAACCAGCGAGGCCAGAACGGGCAGCAGATCAAGCTGGCCGTCGTCGCTGATGGCATAAGCCCCCGGCATGGGGGTCGGCCAGCCATGGGCTTCGATATACAACGTGGCCGCCTGCTCCAGCAACACGGCGGCCTGGGCCTCGTAGGCCATGGTGTGGCTCAGGCCGAGCAAGCCGGCCGCAGCATCGAACACCCGGCCCAGGCTCGACGTGCGCGGGCTGTTGAACTGGCGCGTCAGCATGGCGGCCACGGTGCTGGCCGCTGGATCCCGAAATCGTTGTGCAATCTCGGCGTTGCGCCCGAGTTCATGCAGCACGGCAGCCGCCATGCGCCAGGGTTCGCGCGCGCACCGGTCACCGCCCGGCATGGGCAAATGGCGCAGATGGCCAAGGCGTTGGCATTGCGCACCATCAACCTGCAGCAGTTCGCTGCCCCAGGCCGTGCCATCGGTGCCCAGCCCGACACCATCGAGTGCCAGGCCCAGCAGCGGGCCTTGCCAGCTGTGTTCGGCACAGACGGCGGCGATGTGGGCGTGGTGGTGTTGCACGGCCAGGGTGGGCAGGCCATGGCGCTGCGCGTAGGCCACTGCAGCGCGTGTGCTGTAGTCGTCGGGGTGCAGGTCGTGCGTCACACGTTGCGGCTTGACATCCAGCAAATCGCATAGCCGTTGCACCGTTTCATCCTGAAAGTGGCAGCTGGCGGCGTTGTCCAGGCTGCCGATGTGGGGCGACAAAAAGGCGTCATGGCCGCGCGTGACGCAGACCGTGTTTTTCAGGTGGCTGCCAAAAGCCAGCACCGACGCCCCGGACTGCGGCAGGCGAATGGCGGCAGGTGCGTAACCGCGGCTGCGGCGGATGAATTGCGCAGCGCCCGCCGTCACCTGGAGCACGCTGTCGTCGCAACGCGCCACGATGTCGCGGTCATGGTCCAGAAAAGCATCGGCAATGCCCGCCAGCCGGGTATGTGCCTCAGCCGTGTCGCGCACGATGGGCTCACCGCCCGGGTTGGCGCTGGTCATCACCAGCACCAGGGTTTGTGATTCGCCGAGCCAGGCCGTGCCATCGGGCCGACCAGCGGCTTCATGAAACAATAAAAAATGGATCGGCGTGGTCGGCAGCATCAGGCCCAGGCGTTGCAGACCGGGGGCGATGCCGGGCAGGGTCGCACCACAGGTGGCATGGGCGCGCAGCAACACGATGGGGCGCTCGCGGCTTTCCAGCAGGGTGCGCTCGGCAGCTGATACCTGCGCATAGGGCGCCACGCTGGTGGCGTTGGCCAGCATCACGGCAAAGGGTTTGGCCTCGCGGTTCTTGCGCAAGCGCAGCCGCGCGACCACCACCGGGTTGCGCGCGTCGCAGGCCAGGTGGAAACCGCCCAGGCCTTTGATGGCGACGATCTGGCCGCGTTGCAGCAGCTCCAGGGTGCGCACGATGGGATCGCCAGCCAAGGACTGGCCCTGTGCATCGGACAAACCTAAACGTGGGCCGCATTGCGGGCAACAAGTGGTCTCGGCATGAAAACGCCGGTCGGTCGGCGCGGTGTAGTCAAGGCTGCAGTCCGGGCACAGCGGGAAGACCGCCATGCTGGTTTGCGGCCGGTCGTAGGGCAGGGCGCGGGTCACGGTGAAACGTGGGCCGCAATGGGTGCAGGTGATGAAGGCGTGACGATAACGTCGGCTTGACGGGTCGAACAGCTCGTGCAGGCAGGCGGCACAAACCGCCACGTCGGGGCCAATCGCGGTGGCGGCCTGGCCCGACTGGCTGGCAATGATGCTGAACGCAGTGAACGGCTCTGCCGCCAGGTTCTGCGCCTGCACGTTGTCAACACGTGCCAGCGGTGGCGCGTCAGTGCGCAAGCGTTGCAGCAACTCGGTCAAACGCGGCTGGCTGCCCTGGGCCAGGATTTCGACACCCTGGGCATCGTTGCGCACCCAGCCGTGCAGGCCGAGTTGCTGTGCCAGGCGCCAGACAAAGGGTCTGAAACCGACCCCTTGCACAAGGCCGGTGACGCGGATGTGCTGCGAAAGCAAGGCCAATGGCGCCATCAGGCCGGTGCGTTTGGTCTGGTTTGAAGTTGGACTTCGAGTTGCGCCTTGAGTTGCGCGATTTGGGCCTGCAGACTGGCCACGGTTTGTGCTTTGGCCGCATGGGCCTGGGCCATACCGTCGCGCAGATAGGCCAGCCACTCGCCCATGCCTTCGCCGCTGGTGGCGCTGAGCTGGATCACCCTGATCTGCGGATTGACCCGGCGCGCATAACCAATGGCGGCGTCCACGTCGTAACTCAGATGCGGCAGCAGGTCGATCTTGTTGAGCAGCATCAGGCTAGCGGCGCGGAACATGTCGGGGTACTTGATGGGTTTGTCTTCGCCCTCGGTCACCGAAAGGATCACCACCTTGTGCGCCTCGCCCAGGTCAAAAGCGGCCGGACACACCAGATTGCCTACGTTTTCGATCAGCAGCAGCGCGTCATCCGCCAGCTTGAGTTGGGCCATGGCGTGGCCCACCATGTGCGCGTCCAGGTGGCAGCCCTTGCCGGTGTTGATCTGGATGGCCTGGGCACCGCTGGCGCGAATGCGGTCGGCGTCCTGGCTGGTTTGTTGGTCACCCTCGATCACGGCCACTGGCGTGGCACCTAGCAGGGTGATGGTTTTGCACAGCAGCGTGGTCTTGCCCGAGCCCGGGCTGGAGACCAGATTGAGCGCAAGCATGCCACGCTCGGCCAGGGCTTGCCGGTTGCGTGCGGCGTAGGCATTGTTCTTGGCCAGAATGTCCTGCTCGATCTGCACCATGCGGGCGGGCGGCACGCCGGGTGCATGTGAATGTGCTGGTGCCGGGTCGTGCGTGTGTTCGTGCTCATGCTGATGAGCGTGAGCATGCGGTTGGGCCTGTTCGTGCGCATGGGTGTGTTCATGAACATGGCGGGTGCCATCGGCGTGGACATGCACATGGACATGCGCAGCTGCCTCGCCCTCGATTTTGACTTCACCTTCACCGCAACCACAGGTCACACACATCCTAGTTCTCCTCATTTAAGTCTGTTAGGGACAGCGCTTGCACGCTGCATTTGGTCCCTTGTAGGGCGGGTTTTAACCCGCCATGACCTTTGTAGGGCGAACTTCAGTCCGCCATGGCCGACTGAAGTCGGCCTTACAGAATACCAAGTCTGTCCCGCTCTAATCAGTTGAGGACAGAGCTTGCACGCTTCGCGTGCTGCGGTCTGTCCCACAAAGTCTCATATTACTTCCAACTCCTTAACCCGCATTTCGGTACCGCCCGTCACTTGCAATTGGTAGCTGCCGCAGCTCGGGCATGCGCCAAAAACCTCGGTCATGGGCACGGTTTTGGCGCAGGCCATGCACCAGCCCTGTCCGGGCATCGCAATGATCTCCAGCCGGGCACCATCGGCCACGCTGCCACGCGTGACGGCATCAAAACAAAAGGCCATGGCCTGCGGCTCCACACCCGAGAGCTGACCGATTTCCAGCCAGACGGCGGTAACCTTTTTGAACTGGTCTTTGCGCGCGGCGTCTTCAACCAGTTGCAGCACGCCTTCGGCCAGCGACATTTCATGCATGGTGAAGACGCCTCAAAGCCCCAGGCGCACATGGTCTGCCAGCCGCTTGTCGCGGGTGGCAATATGCTGGCTGATAAAGCCCAGCATGTCACGTGTCTGAGCTGCCATCACCGATGGTTGGCCGCTGGCGAGTTGGGCCGCCAGGCTACGCAGCACCTCCAGCATGTGCCTGTGATCGTCTTGGTGGTCCTCGAAATCGTCATAACTTTTCATGCGCATCAGCAGTTCTTCGGACATGAAATGCGCTTCGCTGTAGTCAATCAGCTCGTTGAGCAGTTGACTGGTGTTGGCCGCATCCGCGCCGGTCTCAAGCGCAACACAGAGTTTTTCCAGCAGCGCTAGCTGCACCTGATGCTCGCGGTCGGTGTCGTCGTTGGCGGCTTGGTTGAATGTTTTGATGTCAGACATGGGCGACCTCGTTGAATGGCGTGTAAAACTTAATGGTTGTGTGTTCCGACGTGTGCTGCGGGTTAAACATAACGGGATGGGCACATCAGAAGGGTATTTCATGGCGAGTTGTAAGTTTATGGCTTGCGCAGCGCAAAAAAGCCGCGACGCGACATGACCTTGTCCTGCATCGCATTTTTGGCGGCTGGCTCAGTCGTCTTGTCCGATGCGGGCACAGGCTCAGTCAGCAGCCCAATGAGGGCAGCACGCGCCGTCTGCACCGCCTCGAACTGGCTGCTGAATTTGTTCATGGGTGAAAACAGCGAACAGCTCTGGTACTCGCCCAGCTCGTCCTCATGGCCGCTCAAGAACGCGAAATCACCCGCCGGGAACTTGATGAAGCGGCGCTTGTTCACACCCACCGACACCCAGCCTTGTGTGTTGCCGGGCAGCAGGGTCAGGCTCATGCACCACGGCGTGATCACCATGCCGAGCCATTGCCCCTGCCAGCGCTGGAAGTCGATCGCTTCTACCGAAAGCGCCGGATTCAGGATCGGCACGCCGGCCATGCTGGTCTGTTGAATGCGAAAAAAAGCGGCGGCCACCGCTTCTTCGGGGTTGTGTCTGTGCACCCGCAGTGTCATACCGGCGTGATTCCGGCTGCGCCCCAAAGGCGGGCATCGTGGGGCTGCGTCATGAGGTCCTGCATCAGCGCCAGCGCCTCAAGGGCGCGCTCGGGTTCAATGCGCTCAAAGGCAAAACCGCCGGCCTGGATCAGCAGGTAGTCGCCCACCTGAACCTCGTCACCCATGAGCAGCAGGCTGACGCGGCGGGTCTGGCCAAAACATTCGGTCACAGCCATGCCGTCGGCCACTTCGAGCACCAGAGAGGGGGCGGCCAGGCACATGGCAGTACCTCAGGCGGCCAGCGCCACCAGCGGCTCCAGCACATAACCGCGCGCGCGCAGTTCGGTCACGGCCCGGTGCACCAGTTCGGGAATGGTTGCGGCCACGGTGGGCGTCATGTCCAGGCCCAATTCCAGTGAGATGGGCTCCACGCCCAGCACCACAATTTCCTTCGGGATGGCATCGAGCAATTCCAGGCTGGCCAGCACGTCGGGCAGGCCGATCTGGTGCGGTGAGAGCTTGTCGCGAAAAAATACCGGAATCTCGGCACCGGCAATCTTGACCAAGGCGCCGGGTGCTGCGCCGGTTGTGACGACATCAATCACCAGCAAAAAATCGAGGTTGGATAGGTCTTCGATCATCTCCATGCCCGAGGTGCCGCCATCGATCACCAGCACGTTGTCGGGCATCCGAAAGGCCTGCTCCAGTGCCTCGACGGTGCGCACACCGGCGGCCTCATCGCTCAGGATGGTATTGCCAATGCCAAGCACGACAGCGCGCATCTAGACCGCCTTGACAGTGTAAGCCGCGCCGCTTTTCGGGTCGGTAAGGTGGATGGCGCAGGCGATGCAGGGGTCGAACGAGTGGATGGTACGTAGCACTTCCAGCGGTTTTTCCGGGTCGGCAATCGGGGTGTCCACCAGCGAGGCTTCATAGGGGCCGGGCTCGTCCTTGTCGTTGCGCGGGCAGGCGTTCCAGGTGGAGGGCACCACACACTGGTAGTTCTTGATCTTGCCGTTGTCGATCACGACCCAATGCGACAGCGCGCCGCGCGGCGCTTCGTGGAAGCCCACACCCATGATTTCTTCCTTGGGAAACACGGGTTTGTTGAAAGTGGCCATGTCGCCCTTGCCCATGTTGGTGAGCAAGGCGGTCCACTGGTCGGTGAGGGTGTCTACATTGACGCAGCAGGTGATGGCGCGTGCGGCGTGGCGGCCAATGGTCGAGTGCATGGCATCCAGGCCGATCTTGGTTTTGGCCAGCGCAGATACCGTGTCGAGTGCCGCAGTGGCGTATTGGGTGGTGGCTTCGTGGCCAGCGGCCAGACCATTCAGGACGCGCGCCAGCGGCCCCACCTGCGCCACCTGACCATAGAAAGTGGGCGACTTGAGCCACGAGTATTTGGCATTGTCCTTGAAGTCGGTGTAGTTGGGTGTGGTCTCGCCCTTGTAAGGGTGCAGCGACTGGGCGTCCTGGTAGTTGTACCAGGAGTGTTTGACCGATTCTTCCACGCCCTTTTGCCAGTATTCGTCGTTAAAACTGCTGATGGGTTGGCGTTTGCTCAGGTCACCGCCGGGGATAAAGCCACCCGGGTAGGCAAACTGCGTGCCTTTGGTGTCGAGCGGAATGTCGGGCACCGACAGGTAGTTGGTGATGCCTTTGCCAATTTTGGTCCACTCGGGGTAGAAGGCGCCCACTGCAGCCACATCGACCAGGTAGACGTTTTTGACAAAGTCAGCCAGGTCGTCGATGTAAGCCTTGATGGCCATCAGGCGTTCCACCGTGAGTACGGCCTCGGAGTCGGTGGCCAGCGGGTTGGCCACACCACCGACCGCCACATTTTGAATGTGCGGGGTCTTGGAGCCCAGGATGGACACAATCTTGTTGGCCTTGCGCTGCACTTCCAGCGCCTGCAGGTAGTGCGACACCGCCAGCAGGTTGACCTCGGGTGACAGCTTCATGGCCGGGTGGCCCCAGTAGCCGTTGGTAAAGATGCCGAGTTGGCCACCGTTGACAAAGTGTTTCAGGCGCTCGTGCACGCGGCGCATCTCGTGCTTGCTGTTGAGGTGCCAGCTCGACAGGCTTTCACCCAGCGCCGAGGTTTTGTCTGGATCAGCCTTTAGCGCCGAGGTCACGTCGACCCAGTCCAGCGCCGACAAGTGGTAGAAGTGCACGATGGCATCGTGCACCGCATGGGCGGTAATGATGATGTTGCGGATGTACTGGGCGTTGAGCGGAATTTCCAGCTTGAGCGCGTTTTCCACCGCACGCACCGAGCAAATGGCGTGCACCGTGGTGCAGACGCCGCAGATGCGTTGTGTGATGGTCCAGGCATCGCGCGGGTCGCGCCCGAGCAAAATCAGCTCGACCCCGCGCCACATCTGGCCCGACGACCAGGCTTTGTTGACCTTGCCGTCGTTGATGTCCACATCAATGCGCAGGTGCCCCTCGATACGGGTGATGGGGTCGATGGTGATACGTTGTGCCATGTAATGTCTCCTAAATAATTCTTGAACCCGCGCTGTCTTGAACTGGTTAGCCGACTGCCCGCGCAGCTTCGCGCGGCAGCACCGGGAAGCGGCGAGTAATGATGATGTAGCCCAGTACTTCAATGGCGAACATGCCCGTGGTGACCATGATCTCGCCCAACGAGGGAAAGTAGGTCCAGCCCGTGCCGGTGTGGTGCTCGTAGCCAATCATGAAGCCGTTGAGTCGCAGCAGCACGCCACCGACCATGATGGCAAGACCGGCCAAAAACAGCCGCGCCGGATTGCGCCGGGCTTGCGCTGTGCCGATCAGAAAGAAGGGTGCGATAAAGCCGAGGTTTTCCATCCAGAACGACACAGTGACCCAGCTTGGCGCGAAAGCCCCCGACCAGGCGCCGCGCACCGTCAGGTCGGCCACCCGCACCACCAGGTAGAGGGCCAGCACGCCCAGCATGATCTTGGCCAGTGGGTCGAGCAAATGGGTTTCGATTTTGAGGCGGTAAGCGCTTGACGCCACACACGACTCAAACAGCACCACGCCGTAACCGATGACGATGGCGGTCAGCAGGTAGATGACGGGCTGCAAGGGGGTCTGCCACAAGGGGTTGACCTGGCTGCCCATGACCACCAGCATGGTGCCCAGCGACGACTGGTGCATCATGGGCAGCAACACGCCCAGGGCAATAAAGAAGAACAGCAATTTGTTGAGTTTTTGGCGCACGTCCTTCAAACCCAGCTTTTCCAGGAACACCGGCGAGAACTCGATCCACATCACCAAGATGTAGGCGGTGACGCACACGGCCACTTCAAACATCACCGAGTTGGGATTGGCATAACCGGGCCAAAAGATGTGCCAGAAGTTCCACCAGCGCCCCAGATCAACAAAGATGCCGGTACCGGCCAGGGTGTAGCCAAACAGGCTGCCCAGCAATGCCGGGCGCACCAGCGGATGGTACTGGCCCTTGTTAAAGATGTAGACCAGCAGCGCCACCGAGAAGCCGCCACAAGCCAAAGCCGAGCCGACCATCACGTCGATCACCACCCAGATACCCCAGGAGTAACCGTCGTTGACGTTGGTGACGCTGGCCAGGCCAAAGACAAAACGCACCGCCAGGAAGGTGACCATGATGGCAATCAGGACACCGCAGATCAGTGTGGTCGCACTGAGCAGATTGCCGCCCAGCGGTGCTGGTGAAGCGTGCGAATGTTGGCTCATGATGTGTGCTCCTGGGCATCTTGGGATGGGTCGTCATCCTCTTCTTTTACATTGCGTTTGGCGATAAAGCTCAAAGCCCCGAGCGCCACCACCGGTAACACGAGACCACCATAGAGCGAGTGCTGGATGGTCTCGGAAGTTGCCGCCGACGAGTTGGGCGGCAAATCGGGCAAACCCATTTTCTGGAAATTGACGGCCGAAAGCTTCAGCACCTGGGTGCCGCCATATTCGGTCTCACCGTACACGTGCTGGAGGTAATTGCCCACCGGGGCTTCGTAGCTTTGGTCGGGGCCGCCAATCTTGCCGCGTGGGTAGTGGGTGCGGCTACCGGGCTTCAGGGCAATGCGGCGCTTGGCCTCGGCCAGCAAGTCGGATGTTTTGCCATACAAGGTGGCACCGGTTGGGCACACTTCGGCGCAGGCCGAATAGTGGCCATCTTGGTAGCGATGGCGGCACAGCTCACACTTGCCGATTTGTCCGGTAGGTGAGTCGTACTGGTATTTGGGGATGCCGAACGGGCAGGCCACCACGCAGTAGCGGCAGCCCACGCAGATGTCGGGGTCGTAGGCCACGATGCCCGTCACCGGGTCTTTGACCATGGCTGACACCGGGCAGGCCGACACGCACGACGGGTCGGCGCAGTGCATACACGAGGTCTTCATGAAGGCAAAGCCGTTGTCCTGCGCGTCCTTGGTTTCCATGGTGCCGTTGCGGTACATCTTGATGATGTTGAAGGTGTAGCCCGAGGTGTCGAGCGGGGTGTCCCACAACTGGTCTTCGGTGGAAAACTCGGCCGGGTTGTTGTTGGCCGCTTTGCAGGCGGCCACGCAGGCCTTGCAACCGATGCAAAGTGTGGAATCGTAGAGCAGGCCCAGGGCCTCGGCCGGGCGGGTGTGGGTGTCGCGGGCGCAGGCTTCGGGCGCCACTGCGGCACCTGCCAACGCAGCGCCGCTGGCCAGCACCCCCTTGAGAAAGTGGCGACGGGAGTCCATGATCAGGCTCCGGTTTGGTCGACGGCAGCCGGCTTGGCACTGGCTTGGG
>Ga0209211_10005704_pt1 | contig 18437 bp, 16 predicted proteins | sample RifGroA2_FD_183992 | JGI IMG/M metagenome (GOLD analysis project Ga0209211, IMG submission 183992) | Groundwater microbial communities from Rifle, Colorado, USA - Groundwater A2 (SPAdes) (version 2) | ecosystem: Environmental > Aquatic > Deep subsurface > Groundwater | place: Rifle, Colorado... | reverse complement strand
TATGCCAATTTAATATTCCAAAGGGGAATCAACAAATTTTACGCAGATGCGGCAAAAGTTGGAATAGACTCAGTTTTAGTCGCAGATTTGCCAATAGAAGAAGCTGATGACTACATAAAATCAGCAAGAAAGCATAAGGTTGATACTATTTTTATATTAAGCCCATTAACATCAAATGAAAGGTTAAAAAAGATAACTAAAAAAACCAAAGGCTTTGTTTATGTTGTAAGCAGATTAGGCGTGACAGGAGCAAAAGCAGATTTGCAGGAAGGAACATTAAAATTGCTAAGAAGGATAAGGCCAAAAACAAAGCTGCCATTATGCGTTGGCTTTGGAATAAGCAAGCCAGAGCACGTTAAAGCAGTATGCAAAGCAGGAGCAAATGGGGCTGTTGTTGGCAGTGCTGTTGTCAGTATAATAGAAAAGAATTTAAAAAATAAAAAATTAATGTTAAAGAAAGTAGAGAATTATATAAAATTGATGAAAGCAGCTACAAAATAAAACAAATTATATACCTATTCTCTAGTGGTTACTTTAGAAAGATTTAAAAATTGATGCTAACTTCCAATTAATGTGAATTATATGGCAATAATAATATCTCCTTCGCTTCTTGGGTATGAAGAAAACCTAAAGCAGCGTGAGCAACACATACAACAGATATTGTCAACAGGTATAAAACAGCTCCATATTGATATTATGCGCGACCCATTCATCCCCAAGAGGGATACGTTTTCTGAAGACGGAATAAAGTGGTTATATAATAATTTTGGAAATAAAGCCAACTTTGATTTTCATTTGATGGTTGATGAGCCAGATAAGCTAATTGAAACAATTGATGCAATAGTTCTACCTTCAGATAGAGGGCACACTAATATAACTGTCCACAGAGAAGCGTATAGGGATAGAAGTCCTTTAGCAAGGGGGGGCTTGGGCATGTATGCTGACAAAGAATATGATTTATTGGTATATAAAACAGGAAGAGATGTTTTTGATCAACGTTTAAGAGATGATAATAAATTATCTGGTGACTGTGTTTACGCAACATTAGAGCATTTAAAAGAAGCAGGTTACCAAACAGGTCTTGCTTTAGAACCTAAATTATCCTTAGCAAATATAACAGATGAGATGTTATCAAAAATGGACATGCTTCTTCTGATGACCGTTCGTTCAGGTGAAGGTAAGCAACCTTATATGAATGAAGTCACTCCTAAAATTGAAGCAGCTCACAAAAGATATCCTGCATTGACAATTCAAGTTGATGGCGGGATAAATGAAGCAACAATTCCTATTATTCTTCAAGCAGGCGCAACAAACATGGTTATTGGTTCCTATATAACAAACGCAGAGAATATAGCTAATAGGATAATATCTATCCAAGAGCAGACAAGAAAAATCTAAATCTGCAAAAACGCCAAAATTTATATACTAAAACCCCAATTCTTGGTATTATGGCAACTAAAACAATTGACCCTTACGGCTCTGGCCTGCCGGAGGATTATGAGAAAATTATAAAGGATTTTGGTTTGGAGAGCTTTAGCCCTGGCCTTTTTCCAAACCCAAACAGGCTGATGCGCAGGGGCGTTGTTTTTGCGGGCAGGGATTTGGCAGTTATCTCAAAATGCATCAAGGAAAAAAAGAAATTTTACGTTCTCTCCGGGATAATGCCTACTGCAGAAAAAATCCATTTGGGAAATAAGATGGTTATTGAAAACATCAGGTATTTCCAGGAGCAGGGGGCAGAAACTTATATATTGGTTGCTGACTTGGAAAGCGCAGCTGCAAGGGGCATTCCATTGGAAGAAGCAAAAAAGAGAGCTTTAAACTTCCATATTCCTGCGTATATCGCTCTTGGATTAAATCCTAAAAAAACAATCTTTTATTTTCAGTCAGAAAACAAGGACGTTGTTCATTTGGCTTATGAATTCTCTAAAAAGATTACATTAAATGAGTTTAGGGCAATATACGGCGATGCAGACCCGGGAAGAATCTTATCAGCATTAACCCAGGCAGGCGACATTTTATATCCCCAGCTAAAAGACAGGATGCCGGGCATAATCCCGGTTGGCATAGACCAGGATCCCCACATAAGATTAACAAGGGACATTGTCAGAAGAACAAAAGAAAAGAAATTTTTCCTGCCGTCTTCAATTTACCACAAATTTACGCCTGCTTTGAATGGCTCTATTAAGATGTCAAAATCAATGCCTGAATCCTATATAGAGCTGCCGGAAGATATAAAATCAGTCTGCAATAAAATAAAAAAAGCAGTAACAGGCGGCAGGGATACTTTGGAAGAGCATAGAAGATTAGGCGCTGTAATAGAAAAGGACATGGTTTTTGAGTTGTTAAAACAGCATTTAATTGAGGATGACAGGGAACTGGAGAAAATTTACCTGGATTATAAATCCGGGAAGATAACATCAGGTGAAATTAAGGAGCTTGCTTGTGAAAAGATGGCCGAATTTATGGGTGATTTTAATAAGAAGCTGGAAAAAGCAAGAAAAGATGTAGGCAAATTAAACTTCGTCAAATTCAAATAAGAAAAATTTATATACCTGTGCAGCAATAATAAACAAAAAAGAAGGTGATATCATGTTTGAGAATGTAGCTCCTCTGTCTAATGGATTTATGGTTACAACCATAGTTGGCTTCCTTATATCCTGGGTTTACGTTCTGCCCAGAGCAGCCCAGTGGGGGTTCACATTTATGCTCTTCTTTATTTTGATGTTTATTGCTTCAGTCATATCAATGACATATTCTCCTGTAGAAGAGCATTTAAAGCCGATAAAAGGGAAGAAATAATCACTTATTGTACAATTCGTCAAACTTATCCTTTGATTTTCTCTCTTTCCAGTATACAGAATGGGAAGCTCTTTTCTCAAACAATGCAATTGCCGTATTTATAAGATCAGTCTGGTAAGGCTTAAGGCTTTTATTTGCCATTATCTTCTTTGCATCTTCAATGCACTGGTCCATTATCCTTAAATTCTCAACCCTGCATTTATCTTCCTCTGATCTCTCCTCTTCTTCAGAAATAAATACCTCTTCCCATCTTGGGTAAGGGGAGCCTTTTACTGTCCTTGGAAATGATTTGCTGAATGACATAAGAAAAGAGAATCAAATATTATTTATATATTTTGCTGTTAAAAACTAAAAATCTTCTTCTTCTCCGCAAGAGCGGTAGGCGCTTCTCCGCCGTGCCATGTAAACCTTGGCCTCACCCTCATTGGGTACATTCTCTCGTTAACATCATCAAATATGATTGCAGCCCCCTTCACCCTTGGCAGATAATCAAGCTGCTTGTCCAGGCCTTCCCTCATATAGTTTTGCATTAAGGTGCCTAAAGCATCTACATCAACTTTAGCAGTAACCCTGTGCGCAATGACGATATCAGACTGCGTCATAACATCTGTGTGTATCTTGCCTGGCTGCTGTGAAGCCAATATCAGGCTTATTCCTGGCTGCCTGCCTTCCCTTAAAATAGTAATTAAGGCGTTTGTTGCTGCTGTTTTTTTATCATTTGGTATAAACTCATGGGCCTCATCAACAACGAGCCATACCAATGGTTTTTTCTTTATAGCTTTTGTCTCTTCAGTTAGATAATGCACCTCTGCCCTTATCGACTCAAACTCCTCTGCCTTTCTTGCTATCATCCTCTCAACAAATAATTTTTGCGCAATCAGGCCAATAACCAATGCCCTTAAGCCCTCTGCGCCGGATGCAATGGCATAAGCGCTTAAGTCTATTACAGTTGCCTGCCCTGGCCTTGCCAAATCCTCTATTGGAGTTCCTTCCTTTGAGAAAATTCCCCACCTCTTGGCAGCCAAAAACCTGTTCTCAGCATTATCCTTAACGCTTTGGTCTGTCCTTTTATCATCTTGTATAGTGCCTGTAATATCATCCATGCCATAATCCTTTTTCTCTTCTTTCAACTGCTCAATAACCCTTTCTATCAGTACACCAGCTGGCTCATTTAGCGATATATCAAAAGTTAAGCACCAGTCTGCTGCGCTCAGTTCGCTTGGCTTGATAGAAAAAGGAAAATCAGTTGGGATTCCCTCCTCCTTGAACCTTTTAAAATACCCAATCGGCGTATAGACCTTTACATCCAATGGCCTGCCCTCCATATTCCATTCCTTCAGCAGCTCATTCTCTTTCTTATTGGCGTATTTCATTGTCCAGTACACGCCCATTGTGTCCAGCATTATCACTGACAAATTTCCCTTAACATCATCAGGTAGATAAGCCATCCCTTCTGCTATGACGCCCATTGTATAAGACTTGCCGCTGCCTCTCTTCCCGCATACAAAAACAACATGGCTGCTTGCAACATCCATATATATCTCATTTGACAAAGAAGTTACCTGCCCCATCTTGACGTAATGCTTGCCAACTAATATAGCTCCTTCCTTTCCGTATTTCGCCCTGTCTGCTTCATTTCTGCCAATAATTATATCATAGACCATTAGCTTCCGATAACATTTTTTATATAATAAATCTTTATTGAAACCTTGTAGTGACGAATAAACACAGAAAAGTTTATTTACAAAGCCCCTTCTACCAATGAAAAGAGGCTTAGGAGGGGATGATTTAAATGGTTAAACAAAATAAGAAAATTAAAAAACAAAATATAAAGAAAAAATATTCGGTGCTTGTTCTTGCTGTTGCTGTTTTTTTGGCGTTAATTTACCTGATTACAAACTACAGCCAGCTGTTTGGTAAAGAAGAGGCAGCAGCCATTGTTAATGGCGAAACAATATCTGTAAAGGAGCTAGACAAGCAGTATAATCTATTGCCCCAGCAATATAAGCCGCTTTACACAAAGGAGATGGTTTTGGAGCAGATGATAAGCATGAAATTGTTGCTGCAGGAAGCAGGCAGGCAGGCTATTACAGCAACAGATTCGGAAGTAGCTGAATTAGTGAATATTATTGCCAATCAAAGCTCGCTTACAAGGGAAGAATTTATCTCAGCATTAGGAAAACAGGGTTTTAGCCCAGATTATATAATCCAGTACTATAAAGAGCAATTGGCAATATCAAAGCTATTAAACAAGACAATCTTGTCTAAAATAGAAATAACTGGCTCTGAAATCTCTGGCTATTATAATTTAAACAAGCTGGAAGAGCAAGGCTATAAGTTAGAGGACGTTAAAGGCCAGATTGAGCAAATTCTGTTCGCTGCAAAACAGGAAAATGCCCTGGCCGTTTATCTAAGCCAGTTAAGAAGCCAGGCAGAAATTAAAATATTTATAAAAGAAAAAGAAAAGTCAGAAACCACCACATTTAAATCAACCGGTGATGAGGCATGCATGGAAGACAATAAGCCGCTGGTCTACCTGTTCTGCACGGCAAAATCACCCCATTGCGAATGGATAAGGGAAACATTCAACCTTGTGATGAGGGAATACACAAACAATAATACAATAGCAGCCTATAATTGGGAGCTTGATACAGGCGACAACCTGTTAACAGAAGCAACAGAAACATTCATACCAAAATACCATTTTGCTCTATTCCAGAAATATAATCCGGAAAATACAGTGCCGACATATATTTTTGGGTGTAAATATGCCGGAGTTGGAAATGCGTATGAGCCGGAAAATAACCTGGATGCTGAAAAGCAGGAATTTATATCTGTTATAGACAAGCTCCTAAGCTGAAAATGGATGAAAAAGAAAAGCTCGAAAAGGAACTGAAATTCTTGAAGGAAACCTACGAAGCAGGGATAATCACTAAAGAGGAATATGAAAAAGGCGAGAAGAGAATAGAAGAAAGGCTAAATGAGCCAAGAGAGGATATCAGGATAGAGGAAATTCCAAAAGAAGAGCTTGAAAAGAAGGAAATGGAGGAATTTGCTAAGGAAATAACGAACAACAGGCATGAAGAAGGTGAGGAAGAGCCAACTGAAGCAGAAGAAATTGAAGAAAAGAAGCCCGAAGAGGAAACAACACAAGAGTATATTGAAAAAGAAAAAGAAGAAAAGGAAGAAGAGCCGGAACTAGAGCCGATTGGTGAAAAGCAGCCTGTAAAGATTAATAAGAAGATTATACTCACTTTATCAATATTAATAATTTTAGCTCTTATTCTAGTTTTCTTCTTAAAGATAAATCCCATATCTGCCCCGCAAGAAGAAAAAAAGGCAACCCTAAATCCTATTTGTTCTGTTGATGCAGACTGCCAAAAAGAAGGGCAGATTGGCAGTTGTATAAGCCCAAACACCAAAAAATCAAGGTGTGAATTTAGGTATGATGCGCCCGTATCTTTAACAGTGATAGATGGCTGCCTTCTTTGCAGCACAAGCGAAAAAATAAAAACAATAAAGCAGCAGCTGTTCCCCGGAGCAAAAGAAACAATAATTGACCATTCTTCAAATGAAGGAAAAGAGCTAATAGCGAGCTTAGGCATAGAGGCATTGCCTGCATTCATTTTTGGCCAGGACATAACACAAGCATATAATTTTAACAAAACAAAAAATTCATTCATAAAAAAAGGCGATAGCTATATATGGAGCCCGGTGCTTAGCTCTAATTATTATTTTAAAAGAAAAGAGATAGTAAATAGGTTAGATCTTTACACAATAGCCGGTGATAAGGAAATAAAAGCAGAAGAAAACCTTAAAGAGGTTCTTGGCCTGTTTGGCGATAAAATAAATTTTGAAAAGCATATTGCTGAAGAGGGGCAAAAAAAGGCGCTGGAAAAAGAGCTGGGAATTAAGACATACCCTGCCTTCCTGATAAACAATCAGCTAAGATTTAGCGGCATATTGCCCGCAGAAACAGTTAAAGAAAAATTTTGTAAATTTAACCAGCTTGATGAATGTTCCACAACATTGTCAGCAGATATAAAATAAAAAGAAAAAATTATAAGTCATTAACAGTCAATATGTTGACAGTTGTTTCTCCGTCCCTAACTCTTGAGTCCATTGCAACTAAGTATTTGACATTTGATGCTTCTGCTGTCTTCGCAAGCTCTCTTTCTATAATGCCGTCAAATACTATTGCATATACTCCCTTATTCAGGCTCTTTATTGTTGTTGGCAATTCTGAAATTGGCACCTTGCCTAAAATGTTCAGTTTCTCATCCAAAACATGCGCCCCTCTTGTGCCAACAAGGTTCTCAAGCATACCCTTAAATACTTTTTTCTCTTCGTCTGGGACTGATTTCTTTGCAAATCTCACAATAGGAGGAGACCGTATTGGAACAGTAGTGGGCCTTATGAAAGGCCTTCTAGTCTCTTCTGCGGTTTCTCTCCCAAGCTCTAATTTTGCCTGCTCAACTGAAATTCTTCCTCTTAATGCCTTATGGATTTCCTTTTTTGTTATCTCCTCTACTTCTTTTCCATCAGGAGCCTTTGCTACATAATCTATATCAGCAACGCCGGTAAGTTCCTTTAGGATAAGAATGCCTCCCCTGTCGCCGTCAACAAATGCTGTTATTACCTTCTTTCTGCTTAAATCAATAATTGTTTGTGGTACAGAAGTGCCATTTAAAGCTATCCCATTCTTAATGCCGTGCTTTAATAGGTTAAGGACATCTGCCCTGCCTTCAACAACCACAATTTCATCGCTCTCGTCTATAGCTGGCCCTGCTGGCAGCCTGTCATTGCCATATTCCCTTACTTCCATTACTCTCACAGAATAAGACACTTCATCAGCTAATTCCTGGCTGTCCGGCAATACGCTATCCATCAGCTGCTTTAACAGCTCTTTTGCCCTTTCTATTACAAAATGCCTCTTGCTTACCCTGACATCCTCTATATTGTTGACCTTAATCTTTGCATTGCAAGGACCTATTCTTTGTATTATCTCCAAAGCAGCAGCTACTATGCTGGTTTCTGCCTTATCCAGGCTGGATGGAACAACTATGGTTCCCTGTGATTTCCCGCTTCTTGTGTCAACATTAACCTCTATCCTGCCTATCCTGCCGCTTCTTTGCAATTCTCTTAACTCTAAATCAGAGCCTAGCAAGCCTTCTGTCTGGCCGAATATAGCTCCTATAACATCTGGCTTGTCAACTACGCCCTCTATATCAATTGATGCATTAACTATATATTTCGCAGATACCGGGCTTATTTTACCCATATTTCCTCATCCTCCTATTTTATAAGAAGAAGCCTATCTAACTTGATTTTACTAATAAATTTACTAGTAATCATAAGGCATCTCCCACACTTTTAGACATAGAACAAGCTTTTTAAAGGTATTTTCTTCCTTCTTTCGTTGAATTAAACATTTTAAATGAACAACTGATGATAATAAATGTTTTTTTGCTTGTTCTATGCTTTTTATAATCATTAAAAGCTTTGTTGCCCGTAACACTAACTCCCAAGCCTCATTGCTTGCATTTAGCGTAAGCTCCGTTGAGTACTCTCGTGACGGGCTTTAATTATGCTGTTACGCATAACATGATTAGGTATTATGTTTGACTATAAAAACATTTTGGTTGTTTAAACCCTAGCGAGAGCCATTTTCAGGCCCCCACCAGGGAAAAAGAGGTGATTATAAAGCTTTTTTAAGTCTAAAACCCCTGCAAAAGCCCTTTTCAGGGCAATTGTAGGGGAAAAGAGGTGTTTAGATAAAAATAAAACCTTTTCATCCTTTTTAACAAATAAAGAGGTAAGCTACCACCCCTTATCATGTTACCATCTTATAGTAGAACAAATATATAAACCTTTCTATTTTGATACTATTTTAGAGTAAATACACAGTTAATACTTAGTTTTATATACCTAAAAAGATTACCTATCTCTATGTCTAAATACCGAAGAAGGCCGGATGAAAAATTCCAGGTAATGCACAACGTATTTGACGAATTTACAAATAGGACTATCTTTAAGCTTATTTCTGAGGGATATTTTGATGGGCTTGAGTCTGCAATTGCATTAGGCAAGGAAGCAAACGTATTCTCTGCAAAAAAAGGCAATGAAAGAGTGATGGTCAAAATATACCGGTTAGAAACATGTGACTTTAACAGGATGTATGATTATATAAAGCAAGATCCCAGGTATGACGGCCTAAAAGGCAAAAAAAGAAAAGTAATCTTTGCCTGGGTCCAAAGAGAATACAGGAATTTATTAAAAGCAAGGGAAGCAAATGTAAGAGTACCCACTCCTTTGACATTCCAGAACCATGTCCTTGTCCTGGAATTTATTGGCAAAGGAGAAGCAATTTCGCCTAAGTTAGTCACCCAAAAACCCAAAAACCAAAAAAAATTCTTTGATGATATAATAGATAACATAAAGAAACTCTACAAAGCAGGACTTGTTCATTCAGACTTATCAGCTTTTAATATACTAAACCACGAAGAAAAGCCTGTTTTCATTGATTTTTCTCAATGCAATCCCCTAACAATTTCAAGAGCAGATGAATTTTTGGAAAGGGATATAAGGAACATTTGCAATTTTTTCAAAAAATTAGGGTTAAAATTGGATGAAGGGAAAATATTAAAAAAAATAAAGGATAAAACAAAAGATATTTAAAAAAGGTAATAAAACCAAAAAAATAAAACAAAAAATCGCCTCCAAATGACAGAATTCATATACGAATTAAGGATACCTAAGGACAGGATAGCTGTCTTGATAGGCAAGCAGGGGAAAGTAAAGAGCGAAATAGAAGCAGAAACAAAAACAAAGATTAAGGTAGACAGCAAAGAAGGGGATGTATTTCTAACTGGAGAAGATGCTTTAGGGTTATATAATACCCGCGAGGTTATAAAAGCCATTGGCCGCGGATTTAACCCCGACATTGCTTTATTGCTCATGAAGCCGGACTATTGCTTTGAGGTTATAGATGTAACAGACTATAGCGGAAAATCAAAAGAGACAATGCTAAGGCTTAAGGGCAGGGTTATTGGCAGGGAAGGGAAATCGAGGAAATTAATAGAGGAATTAGCTGAAAGCTATGTCTCAGTTTATGGGAAAACAATATCAATTATAGGCTCTCCGGAATCAACAGCAATAGCAAGGCAGGCAATAGAATCTTTGCTGAGAGGCTCAACGCATGCAAATGTCTTTAAATTCCTGGAAAGGAAAAGAAGGGAGCTGAAGAGGATAAGGATTTTTGGCGAGGATATAGAGCTAAAATAACTTAAAATTAAGTTTTATCATATAATTTTATACATTCAATTTTTAAAATCCACATAGAACGATTCTAATCATAAAAACCAAATATTTTCACTTTGTTAAATTACGCGAAGAAATACAGATATATCCTCCTCCTTTAAAAAAACAATTACATTTATAAACAAGTACATTTCAGATTAATCTAAAAATGCCGGAAGACATACCTATTGCTTTGGAATTAGCAAAAAAGCAGAGAGAAATCGGAGTAGCAGAGTTTTTTGCTAGGAACAGGCATCTTCTTGGGTTTGATAACAAGAGAAAGGCGTTAATGACTACAATAAAAGAGGCAGTTGATAATTCCCTTGATGCCTGCGAAGAAGCAAGAATTTTGCCAGAGGTGAATGTTGAGGTTATTGATCTGCAAAACGATAAATTCCGGGTTATAATAGAAGATAATGGCCCGGGCATTGTTAAAAAGCAGATACCTCATGTATTTGCAAGGCTTCTTTATGGCTCTAAATTTTTTAAATTAAGCCAGAGCCGCGGGCAGCAGGGCATAGGCATAAGTGCAGCAGTTCTCTATTCCCAGCTGACAACCGGAAAACCAGCGAAGATTACCTCAAGAATTTCACCAAAAGAGCCATCTCATTATTATGAATTAAAGATAGACACGCAAAAAAACAAGCCAGACATAATAAAGGAAGATGTTGTTGAATGGAAAAAAGAGCACGGAACTAAAATTGAGCTGGATTTGGAAGGCTCTTACCTGGGCGGTTCCCAGTCAATAGACCAGTATTTAAAACAAACAGCCATTATAAACCCGCATGTTACTATAACTTATACAAACCCAAAAGCAGAGCAGATAATCTTTCCAAAAGCTACTGATAAATTGCCTCCATTGCCAAAAGAGATTAAACCGCATCCCTATGGTGTTGAGCTTGGCGTTCTGATAACAATGCTTGACAATACAGAAACAAGAACCTTGCAGGCATTTTTAACACAGGAGTTTTCAAGGGTTGGCCCAAACACAGCAAAAGAGATATGCCAGAATGCTGCTTTGCTGCCAAGCACAAAGCCATCAGATATTAACAGGGATATGGCGGAAAAATTATTGCAGGGCATAAACAAAACAAAGATAATCTCCCCTCCAACAGATTGTATCAGCCCGATTGGAGAGGAGCTTTTGGAAAAAGGCTTAAAGAAAGAAATAAATGCAGAATTCTATTGCGCTGTTACAAGAACACCTGATGTTTACAGGGGAAACCCTTTTGTAATTGAAGCTGGCCTGGCTTATGGCGGCCAGCAAAATGCAGAAGAATCTATAACGATCTATAGATTTGCAAACAAGGTTCCTTTGCTTTACCAGCAAGGCGCTTGCGCAGTTGCAAAGTCAATTATCCAGACAAACTGGCGCAGCTATGGCCTAAGCCAAAGCCAGGATTCATTGCCAATTGGCCCTTTAACACTGGCTGTTCATGTTGCTTCTGTCTGGGTTCCATTCACTTCTGAAAGCAAGGAAGCTATAGCCCATTACCCTGAAATTATAAAAGAGATGAAATTAGCATTGCAGGAATGCGGAAGAAAATTAAGCATATATATCCATAAAAAAAGAAGCCTCCAGGTTGAATCACAAAAAAGGGATTACATACAAACTTATATTCCCCATGTTTCAGATGCCCTAAAAGAATTGCTGGGATTAAAAGAAGCTGACCAGAAAAAAATAGAAGCAAGATTAGGTGAAATTTTAAGAAAGCACAGGGGCGAATTGGAAAAAGTGGAAATGGAAAACCCCGAATATGATGAGGAATTTGCAGCTATTGGCAAAAAAAAGAAGGAGAAGCAGGAAACATTAGATGAGGTCAAGGAAGATGACTAATGTACTAACAGAAATTAAGAACATAGCTAATGGAATCTATACAAAAATATTAGCTAAAAAACAGCCAAAGCTGGAAACGCCCCTAAGAGCATTAACTAATGTTAAATATGACGAAAAAGAGGGTTATTTTGAGATACTTGGCAAAAAAAAGATAAGGACCTTAACAGCAGCTTCTGTCAAGACATTCGCCCAGACATTAAAAATGATGGCTTTAAGCAAGGAGTTAGTTGAAAAGGACGATATAGCCACAAAAAGGGAAGCATATTATGTAAGCAAGAACTGGGGAGAAGCCAGGTTTAATTCACAGCCGGATTCTGATACAGTTATGGACGATGTTGAAGCAATGCTGATGGTTAACAGAGAGCAGATTGGCTTTATCCCCGAGGAAAAAGGCGGCGAAATAGCTGGAAAATTAATTGTTATTGACAAAGATACAGAAACAAAAAAGGATCTTAGGATTGATTGCACAAAATTCGGCTCCGGAGCTTACTCAATCCCGATTTCTATAGAGCATTTAAAGTTTGAAACAGATGCCAAATTCATTCTGGCAATAGAAACAGCAGGTATGTTCCAAAGGCTTGTAAAGCATAAATACTGGAAAACTGCTAATTGTATCCTGATTTCAATGGGCGGTGTCCCTACAAGGGCATGCAGAAGGTTTATTAGAAGGCTAAGCGAGGATAAAAAAATACCAGTTTATGCGTTCACTGACGGAGATCCTTATGGTTTTGGTTCAATTTACAGGACACTTAAAGTAGGTTCCGGCAATGCAGCCCACATAAACAGGTTTTTTTGTGTTCCACAAGCCAAGTTTTTGGGGGTTACCCCGCAGGATATTATAGACTATAAGCTGCCTACGCATCCTTTAAAGGATGTTGACATGAAGAAAATTAAAGACCTATTAAAGAATGATCCTTTTGTGCTGCATTACAAGGAATGGCAGAAAGCGCTAAAACAGATGTATGATATGAAATCCAGAGCAGAGCAGCAGGCATTGGCCAAATGGGGCCTGAATTATGTCATAGACAAATACCTGCCTGATAAATTAAAGCATCCTGAGAAGTTCTTACCATAAAATATTTAAATAAGCAATTCTTAGTAACTATAAAAATGCCAGAAATACCAAAATGCTGTGAAGGCTGCGTAAAGTGGGAGAAATTCGGCAATAAGTGCTGGGTTTATTGGGAAGCCAAAAAGAACTGCACACAGCACACTGCTGACTGGAGTGAACTCTCCCTGCAATAAATTTATAAATGAAATTCTTTTTCTTATATGCTATGGGCGTGTAGCTCAGCTTGGATACTCTAAGTCAGACATTTGGCTTTCAGCCAAAGAGAGCGTCTGCCTTCTAAGCAGAAGGTCCGGAGTTCAAATCTTCGCACGCCCGTTTTTTGTTTAATCAAGAAGTCACTAAAAACAATCACTTCCCGCAATTATCACCAAAGAAGCAAATTGCGGCAGGGAACTTTATGTTCCCTATAGGGGCCTATCGGGCGAAGCCCTTAGGTTCACATCAACCCACGCCCGTTTTTTATTAACCATGGCAAAAGTACTCATAAAAAAAGGAAAAAAGGAATTCATCAAGGAATTAAACAAGGAAGTTTTAGTAGTTAAGCCAGCAACATATTATGTTAAGGACCCGGATAAGGATTACCACACAACAGACGGCGTCATTTCCAAAAAAGATTTAAGCAAAAAAGACGGCTCTATAATAAAAACAAATAATGAAAAGGAATTTACCATCTTTACATCCTCTTTCCCAGATGATTTCAGGAAAATAGGAAGGTCTGCCCAAATTATACCATTAAAGGACATTGGGCTGATAATAGCCGAGACAGGCATAAACAAAAACAGCATTGTGGTTGATGCAGGAGCTGGCTCTGGAGCTTTAGCTTGTTTTCTGGCCAATATCTGCAAGGAAGTTACAACCTATGAAATAAGGGATGATTTCTGTAAGATTGTCAATGAAAACAAGAAATTCCTGAATTTGAAAAATTTAAAAGTAAAAGAAGGGGATATTTACAGGGGAATAGAAGAAAAAGATGTTGATTTAATAACCCTTGACCTGCCTTCCCCATGGAATGCCATCAAGCCGGCAGAAAAAGCGCTAAAAATAGGCGGTTATCTTGTCTCTTATTCGCCAACTGTGCCTCAAATTATGGATTTTGTAAGTGTAATCAGCAATAATGATAATTTTCTCTACATCAAAACCTGCGAAATAATAAAAAGAAACTGGGATGTTGAAGGAAGAAAAGTAAGGCCAAAGTCAGAAGGCATTGGCCATTCTGGTTTTCTGACTTTTTGCAGAAAGATAAAATAATTAAAAAAACCTGGAAAAAACAAACTCATCCTTTCCTTTATAATAATGGCTTTTCAGGGTTGTTTCGTGCTTCATTCTCATTTTCCTATAAAATGAATGCGCCCTTTTATTGTCAGCATGGCATAAAATATACAATTTTCTTAGCTTTAAACCATATTTTTTATATTCAACACTAGCATTTTTAATCAAAGCATTAAACAATCCCTGCGCAACGCCCTTGCCCCTGTACTCTGTTAAAACAGCAATCCTGTCCAGCTCGCAAAGCTCATGTTTTGGCAATCCATGCATCTGCCATGTTACAATGCCCACTATCCTTCCATCATCAGCAACAATATAATTATATCTTTTCAAAATCTCTTCCTTGAATATATTTACTCCTTCTTTAATGCTTTTAATGTTGTAAGATTCTTTTAGTACAGTAGCTATCCCAATTGCATCTTTTGCAGTTGCTTTTCTGAATTTCATTTTCTTTTGGGCAACTTTTCTTGACAAAGAAAAGTTGCTGATTTAAACGATTTACTTATTCTATCTTTTATTATTTTTTATTGATTATCTGGCTATTAATTTATTTTTTATTGATTTTTAATATTACTTTATTCCACAGTCACGCTCTTTGCCAAATTCCTTGGCTTGTCAATATCACATCCCCTTAAATCAGCAATATAATAAGCCAGCAATTGCAGTGGTATCACAGCCAATAAGGGAGCAAGTATATAAGAATTTTCCGGTATATACAGATTGTGGTCAACTATCTTCTTAACCTCTGTATCGCCTTTGCTTTCAATGGCTATTACAATCCCGCCGCGGGATTTCACTTCCTGTATGTTGCTTAAAACCTTTTTATAAGTCCTGTTGTCTTTGGTTGCAATCACAATGACAGGCATTTCCTTGTCAATCAGGGCTATTGGCCCGTGCTTCATCTCAGCAGCAGGATAGCCTTCTGCGTGTATATATGACACCTCCTTTAATTTTAAAGCGCCCTCAAGGGCAATAGGAAAATTAATCCCCCTTCCTAAATACAGGGCATTTGCCTTCTTGTAAAACTGCTCAGCATGAAGCTTGATATAATCTTTCTCCTCTAAAACAGCCTGCATCTGCAGTGGTATCCTTCTTAAGTCCCTTACCCTGTTTCTGACCTGTTCAGGCGGCAATACGCCTCTAACCTTTCCAAAATAAACAGTAATCAGATAGAGAACAACAAGTTGTGAGGTAAAAGCCTTGGTCGAAGCAACTCCGATCTCAGGCCCTGCTCTTGTGTAGATTGTGCTGTCGGATTCCCTGTCTATTGAGCTTCCTTTTGCATTAACAATTGAAATTATCTTGGCTCCTTTTTTCTTTGCTTCCCTTAAAGCAGCTAATGTATCAGCTGTTTCTCCGCTCTGCGAAATAGCAATAACAACAGTATTTTTATCAACAATCGGGTCTCTGTACCTGAATTCAGAAGCATACTCTACCTCAACTGGTATTTTTGCCAATTCCTCCAGCATAAACTTCCCAACTAAGCCGGCATGCCAGCTTGTGCCGCAGGCAACAATTATTATTCTTTTAATTTCTTTAATCTCTTTCTCGCTTAATCCAATCTCATCTTTAATCAAAACATCAGAATCCTCTAATCTGCCGTTTATTGTTTCAGTTATAACCTGCGGCTGCTCGAATATCTCTTTCAGCATAAAATGCTTAAAGCCCTGTTTTTGCGCCTGCTCTGCATTCCACTCTATCATCTCTGCCTTTTTTGCCTTTTTGTTTCCGTCTATACCAAAAACTTCAACCCTGTCTTTTTGCAAAACAGCAATCTCCCCGCTGTCCAGATAGATAACCTTTTTTGTGTACTCCAGAATGGCAGGGACATCAGAAGCAATATAATTCTCCCCCTTGCCAACACCTATAACCAGCGGGCTTTCATTTCTTGCTGCTATCAATTTATCCGGCTCATCAGAGCAGATAATGCCCAAAGCATAAGCGCCATCAACCTCCTTTAATGTCTTTAAGGTCGCTTCCTTTATATCTCCCTTGTAATTTTCCTCAATCAAATGCGCTATGGCCTCTGTGTCTGTTTCTGACTTAAATTTATGGCCTTTAGCAATCAGCCTTTTCTTTAGCTCATTATAATTTTCAATAATCCCGTTATGCACTATAGCTATCTTGCCGGAACAATCAGAATGAGGATGTGCGTTCTCCCTGCAAACTGAGCCGTGTGTTGCCCATCTGCAATGCGCAATTCCCAAGCTTCCATCTAAATCTGTTAGACTAACCTTCTTGTCTATCTCTTCTATCTTGCCAATCTCCTTTTTGGTTAAAATCTGCTTATTGTTTACAGTGGCAATGCCGGCAGAATCATATCCCCTGTACTCCAGCCTTTTTAGCCCATCTATCAGCAAAGGAGCTGCCTTCTTATTGCCAATATACCCTACAATGCCGCACATTTTAACTTCAGGTATAAAAACTTGCTTTATAAATCTTATGAATGAGTATATCGACCAAAAAAATAGCCGCTAATTACATCTCAGAAACATCAGAAATTCCTTTGCGCTCTTCCTGCTTTCCTTTCTTCATATATTTTACAAGCAATGGTGGGGTAATAAAAGTGGTTATCATTATTACAATCACAAGAACAGAATAAAGCTCGTTGCTTACAATCTCGTATGTTAATCCGTATGCAGCAAATATCAGGCCAACCTCTCCTCTTGGGATCATGCCTAGGCCAATTTGGAATTTGTTCGCTTTTGTGCCGTACGCCCCCATCCCAGCCACAATCTTGCCGATAATAGCAATCACTGTTAATATTAAGATAGGCAATAAAATTTTTACATCTAACAATGTATGCACATTCATAACAGCCCCTGCCATCACAAAAAATATAGGCACAAACAAGTCTGCCACCGGCTTCATCTTTTGCTGGAAATTCTCTTTATGCTCTGTTCTCTCTAATATCAGGCCAGCAGCAAAGCTTCCTACAATAGTTGCCAATCCAATCCAGTTTGCTATTACTGCAAGAACCAGTGCAAAAACAAAAGCAGATATCACAAATGTTTTCTCCAGCTCCAATTTATGGACGATTTTATAAATAGCTGGAACAAATTTAATGCCTAAATAGATTGAGCCGGCTAAGAATAAAATAGAATATGAAGATAACTTAAATACATCAAATAGGGATACATGGCCTGCAACTACAATGCCGACAACAACAGCTAATACAATCAGCCCAATAACGTCATCAATAACAGCTGCTCCTAAAATTATCCTGCCTTCTTCGCTATTGGTCTTGCCAAGCTCGCTTAATACGCGCGTGGTAATGCCTACGCTTGTGGCAGTAAGTGTGCCTCCTACAAGCATTGCCACAGCTACCGGGTAGCCATTAAAAATAAAATAAAAATAACCCAGCACAAAAGGCACAATAACGCCGATGCAGGCAACCAAAAAAGAAGCCCGGCCTACCTTAAGCAGCTGGTAAATATTAGACTCCAGCCCAATAATAAACAGTAATATAATTACTCCTATAGCAGATAAGAAATCCAGCACGGGGTCGCCTTCATGCAATATATTGAACAAGCTTGGGCCTAGAAGAACGCCTGCGATTAACTCGCCCAAAACAACAGGCTGCTTAATCTTCTCTGCAAGATAGCCAAATAGCCTAGCTGCTAATATTATAATTACAAGTTTAATCAGCAATATTCCAATTTGGCTTGTTGACATATAATCTAGGATTTTTGTTCCACAATATAAATATTGCGGATTATTATACTTATAGAACAAAGCTTATATATTTGTATTATTCAGGATAGAATAGTATGTACAAAAAAGAAATACGAGTGATAGGCATTGATGACAGCCCGTTTAAGAAATTCAAGAAAGGCAAAGTCTTAGTTATAGGCACCATATTCAGGGGCGGTGCATGGTGTGACGGGATTCTGTCTGCAAAAGTAAGCATAGACGGCGAAGACTCAACCAAAAAACTGACTGAGATGATAAATAAATGCAAATTCAAGCCCCAGCTTAGGTGCATTCTGCTTGATGGAATTGCCCTTGGCGGCTTTAATATTATTGATATCAAAGAGCTAAACAAAAAAACAAAAATACCTGTTATGGTTGTGATAAGGCGCTATCCTGATTTTAAGAAAATAGAAGAAACATTAAAAAAAATCAACCAAGGCCATAAATATAAACTAATAGAGAAAGCAG
>Ga0209211_10005703_pt1 | contig 18437 bp, 20 predicted proteins | sample RifGroA2_FD_183992 | JGI IMG/M metagenome (GOLD analysis project Ga0209211, IMG submission 183992) | Groundwater microbial communities from Rifle, Colorado, USA - Groundwater A2 (SPAdes) (version 2) | ecosystem: Environmental > Aquatic > Deep subsurface > Groundwater | place: Rifle, Colorado... | reverse complement strand
GAACATTAGCAAAATATGCTAAGGAAGGAAAGAAGATACATACATATATAATCTCTTATGGAGAATCTTCTCATCCGCATTATCAAGAAGAAATTATCTCTTCTATCCGTTTTAAAGAAGCATTAGATGCAGATAAAGTTATTGGAGGCAATAGTGTTGAGTTTCTGGATATAAAAGAAGGGGCGTTTGCAGATCATAAAAATCAGCAGTATATTAAGGAGCAGCTTATGAAAGTTATTAAAAAAACTAATCCAATAAAAATCTTTACTCATTCATGGGATGATTTTCATCCAGATCATAGAGCAACTTTTTCAGCAGTAAGAGATTTGATAGTTGAATCTAAACTAAAAATAGATGCATATGCTTTTGAGATCTGGAATCCATTTACAGCTACTAACTCTAATTATCCAAAATTGGTTGTTGATATAACAGATAGTTTTCCAAAGAAAATAAAAGCATTGCATTGTTTTAAAAGCCAGAAAATTACATTATTTACTTTGCTGCCGGCAGTTTATATTCGAGGTTTTATCAATGGACTGGATAATCATGTCAAATATGCTGAAGTATTTTACAAATTCAAATAATATCTTTATTGAGAAATAAAAATGGTTGAAGAAGATAAACATGAAAAAAATGTGAAAAAGAAATTGTTGATTGCAACAGATTGCTTTCTGCCGCGTTGGGATGGTATTACTAGATTTCTTACTCAACTGCTTCCAGCATTACAAGAATCATTCTCTATAACAATCATTGCTCCAGATTTTCCTGGAAAAATGCCGGAATTAGAGGGAGTAAATATTATAAGGTTTCCAATTATTAATATTCAGTTAGGTGATATTTCTTTTTCAAACTTTCATTATTTTGCAGTCAAGAAGATTATGAGAGAACATGATATTCTTTTTACACAAACAATCGGACCTATTGGAATAAGCGCTGTTTTAGCAGGAAAAAGACTTAAAAAACCTATCATTAGCTATATACATTCTATTGAATGGGAGTTGACTACCAAAAGTATCGGAAAGTTCAAACATCTGATTAATGTAATGACAAAGATGCTTGCTCGTTTTATCTATAGAAAATGCGACCTATTGCTGATGCCTTTTCCTGAACTCAAAGAATTATTTATAAAGAATGGAATTCATACAAAATCAAAAATAATTTTTCTAGGCACTGATACTGCGCATTTTAGACCTACGCATAATAAAGAAGAAGCAAAACAAAAACTTGGCCTGAAAAAAGATACTTTTGTTATTGGATTTGTCGGAAGATTAGCACGAGAAAAAAATATAATCACACTTTATAGAGCATTTAGAATCATCGAGAAAAAACATGAAAACATAAGACTGCTGATTGTCGGAAAGGGCATCAAGGATCTGGAAGACGAGTTTAGATCAGATAGAAATATTATTATGGCAGGTGCAACTGATAATGTTTTGCAGTATCTTCAGGCAATGGATATTTATGTACTGCCTTCATTAACAGAAACTACTTCATTAAGTACAGTTGAAGCAATGGCATGCGGCATTCCTGTTGTAACAACCCCTGTTGGTTATGTCAAGTATTATGTTCTTGAAAAATATAATGGAATGCTGTTTCCATTTAGAAACTCTTTAGTATTATCGCTTAAGCTTGATCAATTGCTTAAAAGCCATGAATTGCGTGAGAAATTAGGAAAACATGCACGCGAAACAGCTGTTAAGAGATTCTCATTAGATAAGATGACAAAAGATATTGTTGAAACATTGGAAAGGTATTAATTATCTTTTAGTTATCTTCTTCGATAAGACTGATTCTCACATATTCTTCTTGATTATATCTAAAAATTCTTTATGAAGTATATTATTTGTTATCAAAAAGCTTTTTTCATTGAGATTCCATTTCTTTCCTTGAAAGTTTGTTATTTTTGCACCTGCTTCTTCTGTTATAACAAATGATGCTGCATTATCCCATGGATGAAGACCGTGGCTGATTACAGCTTGTACATTTCCTTTTGCAAGCTGCATAAGATTAAAGACAACAGAACCAAAACTGCGATAATTACAATATGGAATAAAGATTCTTATTAGTTTCTCCAAAGTTGCATAATCGCTTCTTGCCCTTGCACTTATTATTAGCAATGAATCTTTGAATTCCTTTGTCTTTGAAACACTTAAAAGAAATTTCTTTTTGTTTTTTATTAAGTAAGAGCCTTTTCTCTTTATCCCATAAAATATCTCTTGGTAAAAAGGCAATGATACAAACCCTATGATTGGTTTGTTGTTTTCAAGCAATGCAAGCGATACTCCAAACATAGGCAGACCATGCATGTAATTTGAGGTGCCATCTATTGGATCTGCCACCCATGTATATTTTGTTTTCTTTTTTTGCAGTCCAGATTCTTCGCCATGCAAAGAGTCATATGGAAAATTTCTTTCAATTATTGAGAACATCTTATCCTCAGCTGCAAAATCAGCTAATGTAACAACACTGCCAGAAGCTTTTCTTTGTATATTTGGCAAATTTTTGTAATATTGCATTGCTATCTTTGATGCTTCTTTCACTGCTTGCAATCCAACAGAAAATTGTTTGTTTAGTAATTTTTCATTCATTTTTATCGACTGTATTCTTCTTTTAATATTGCATATACTCGTTTATCGTGAAACCTGCAGTCTTTATATGTTTTCTGGCGCTGTATGCCTTCAAATACTGCGTTGAGTGATTCAATTACTTTTTGTGATGCTTTATTCTCTGTAGAACAAGAGAACTGAATTCTGTTGAGTTTTAATTGATTAAAACAAAAACTTAGTAAAACTTTGCATGCTTCTTTTATGTATCCTTTGTTTCTGTATTGCTTGCCAAGCCAATAGCCAATTGCAGCCCTTTTATGTTGTTTGTTGATGCTGTTTAAGCTGATAATACCAATCATCTGTTTATTGATTTTCTTGTTTTCTTTGAGAGTAATTGCAAGATGCAATGCTTTTCCTTGTTTTACTTTCTTGTTTTCTTTAGTAATGTGTTCTCTTGCTTTTTTGATAGAATAATCTCTTGGCACTTGTGTGTATTTTAGAATCTCTTCATCTCGTGTCAGATTGTAAATTGCTTCTGCATCAGAAATCTTGACAGGATGAAGAATCAATCGCTGTGTCTTAAGAGTTACCATAAACTATTTAAATTAGTTTTAGTTTATATTGTTTATGCTAATAGTATTTTCTGAATTCGCTTCGCTCATTCAGAAAATACTAAAGCTCTGTAATCCGGACAGATGTTAACTACGACAGAGATTAACTAGGACAGGATGTAACTGTGAAAAGAATCAGCAAATCAATAAATTATTATAGTAATAATTCTGTATAACAATTATGCAGCTGATGATCAAAGAACTAAAAAAAATTGGCAGTTTCAAGACTCTTTTTATCGGCGATGTTGATTTTTCACAGCCATTGTTATCAAAACAACAAAAAAAGATTTTCTCATATGCAGTCCAACAAGGATATTATGAACTGCCAAGAAAGACAACAATAGTTGAGATTGCAAAAGCGTTGCAATTGAGTTCTGCAACTGCTGGAGAACATTTATTGAAAGCAGAGAATAAGTTATTGTGCGGAATTGCAGCGAAAATCTGATTATAAACCTCTTTTTCTATTACCTGATATATCTGGTATAAATTAGTTATACTCGTTTTGTCTTCTGTTTTATATGGCAGTAGATATTGATTTACAAACTCTTATTGATCAAGGCAGTATGCGAGAGGTAACAGAGGCTAATATATCATGTTCACCTTATTCATTTATGCTTGCAACAATTTTAGCTGGAGTTAGAGCTCCAATTATTACTCCACATGCTTTAATACAGCAAGCGATTGAATCAAGAACTATTGCAGTTGCACCTGAAGGATTCTTTCAAGGTTATCCGACAATAGACTTTCTGAAAGGTTTAGATGAGATCTATTTTAATAGAGAAGTGGATGTTCCAACTGCTTATGATTTTACAGTGTCGATGTCATTGCTGCGTTTTAATGATAGAATTTATCTTAGACATCATCTTTCTCTTGATGAATTTATGCAAAAATTGAATTGTTAGAATCACAACAAGTTGATCTTAATAAATGATTAATTATTCTATTTTTTTCGGCAATTTTCGTTCATCTTTTCCATCATAGCAATATTCATCTTCATCCAATCTTCTGAATGGTTTTTCTCTGCACCATTCTTCATGAGCATGTGCAACTAAACCAGCTGTTCTAGGGATGATAAACAGACCTTTGCCGAGTCTCCAGTCAAACTGCATCTCTGACATTATTGCGGCGATTGCACCGTCGATGTTTATGCAAAGCTTTTTTCCTTTTTGTTTTTCAATCTCTTTTTGTATCTCTTCTGTTAATTTGCAATAATTGCCATATAATCTTAGTTTTTTTGCAATAGAAAATAATTGTATTGTTCGCGGATCCTCATCTTTGTAAATTTTATGGCCAAGACCAGGCAAGACTTTCTTTTGCTGCAGAATCTCCGCAACAATCTCTTTTGCTGGTTTGTCCTTGTTTTCCTGCAATAGTTTTGCGCATTGCTCAATTGCGCCGCCATGTGAATCTCCTAATGTCAAAATTCCTGCACCAACTGCTGTGTTTAACGAGTTTCCTCCAGAAAAAACAATTCTTGCAACTTGCGATGATGGTGAAGCAATGCCGTGGTCAATAGCTGCAACAAAAATAGCGTTTAGCATTTGCTCTTCTTGCTTTGTTGGCAGCTCTCCTTTAAGAATTAAGTAAATAGCTTGGGTAAAATTTAAGTTTTGTATTAAATCTTCTAAAGGATACCCTCTTACAAGAGTTTGTTTATCAGTTGAGTTTGCTATAGATGTTTTCCATTTTTTATTGTTTGTTATTTTGCTTTCCATAGTTAGAACAAAATAATAGATAAACTATATAAATCTTTACTCACAAACACAATAAAATGACACATACACACCAAACATCAATCACAACAGAACAGCTTGCAATATTCTGCAAGCAAAAAGGCTTTGTTTTTCAAAGCTCTGAACTTTATGGTGGATTATCTGGAATATTTGATTATGGTCCATTGGGTGTTAATTTTAAGAATAATATCAAACAGCAGTGGTGGAATACTTTTGTTAATAATAGACCGGATATTGTTGGCATTGACGGAGCAATTGTATCGCATGCAAAAATATGGAAAGCTTCTGGTCATGTTGATAATTTTGAAGATATTCTTTTAGAATGCAAGAAATGCAAGCAGCGATTTAGGGGAGATCATCTTGTTGAAGATGTACTTAAGATTACTGCAGATGGTTTAAAAAAAGATGCTATCAACAAACTTGTTCAAGAAAATAGCATTAAATGTCCGAATTGTAAAGGAGAATTAGCAGATGCTAAACAATTTAATCTTATGTTTGCAACAAATGTTGGACCTGTTGAAGGCAATACAGCATATTTAAGACCAGAAACAGCACAGTTGATATTTACCAATTTTAAGTTAGTTGTTGAAACAGCAAGATTAAAACTGCCTTTTGGTATTGCACAGCAAGGCAAAGCATTCAGAAATGAGATTTCTCCTAGAGATTTTATTTTTCGCTGCAGAGAATTTGAGCAGATGGAGATGGAATATTTTATACATCCATTAAAAGCAAATGATTGTTCGTTTATTGCAGATGTTATGGATTATTCGTTAAAAGTATATTCTGAAGAAATGCAGCATAAAAAAAATAAAGAAAAGGAAATGACTATCAAAGATACATTAAAACAGAATATTATAAAAACACAATGGCATGGTTATTGGTTAGCACAATTTCACCAATGGTTTGTTGGACTTGGTGTTAATCCAGAGCATTTGCGGATACGACAACACGTTAAAGACGAAAAAAGCCATTATGCGCTTGATACATGGGACTTAGAGTATCATTTTCCTATGGGATGGAAAGAACTGCAAGGCTTTGCTAATCGAACAGATTTTGATCTGCATCAGCATATGAAGCATTCTGGCAAAGATTTGAGCATCTTTGATGAAGAAACCAAACAAAAAGTTATACCTCATGTAGTTGCAGAGCCAGCTTTAGGAGTAGAAAGAGCAATGCTGGTATTTTTGTTTGACGCATATCATGATGATAAAAAACGAGGAAATATTCTGCTGAAATTGCATCCTAAATTAGCTCCGATTAAAGTTGGAGTATTTCCATTGGTTAATAAATTAGAAGAACAGACAAAAGAAGTCTATCAATTATTAAAAGATGATTTTGTCTGTCAATATGATCGCAGCGGCAGTGTTGGACGTAGATATGCTCGTGCTGATGAGATAGGTATTCCTTATTGTATAACATTTGATTTTGACAGCTTAGAGGATAAATCTGTTACTGTTCGTGATAGAGATACTACCTCTCAGATTAGAGTAAAGATTGATGAATTATACTCTATTCTATCAAGATTAGTTTCTTGCAAAGTAACTTTTAAGGAATTGGAAAAGCATTATAAGAAGGTTGTTGTGAAAGTTAATGAGAAATAGTATTGGCTAAATAATGAAATTCTTTCTATGAATTGCCATCTTTAATACCGCATTCAAAATAATCTGAATGCTGCAATTTTATTTCAATTGAAGTACCATTTGGGAGAAGAAAACTAACTTTATCTAAATTCTTTGATTCTGCTTCGTTGATCTTGTTTAATATTTCAGCATCAGTTAATTCTGTTGCTTCTAATCCAAATAATTGTTTAAATGACATTGTTCTCACCAATAAGTATTAATTCAGATTATAGAATCACATACAGATATGTAAATTCTTTCTTTTCTTAGTTCCAACTAATAAAAAAAGACTTCTCTACAATATTTCTATTGTAGAGAATATCTTTGTTTGTGGATTTTTGGTAGTTAATAGCTGTGATATCTCTATCACTATGATTATAATCTTTTCATCTCACACCCAACTTTTCTCCATAGTTTTATAACCAATGATAATGTTAGGTGTGTAGTTTATATATAATTATTGCTTATATTTTATATAAAGTATAAATTGTTAAGTTTGAACTTAATAATTTATTAATATTAAGAAGAATGAATGGGCCGGATGGAATTTGAATCCATGACGCCACGGTCTTCAGCCGTGTGCTCTCCCAGGCTGAGCTACCGACCCATTAATTATTGAGTTTATTGAATTATTTATATAGTTTATGTATTAGAATTTGGAAAAATTAGATGTTTGTCATCTTTACAATATTTCTTTAGTACTTCCCCGCTTGTTAAAGGGATTGCTTTTTCTAAAGGTATATCTAATATTTCAAGCATTTGTCTGATTTTCTGTTCAGATGGCGCTTCAATCTCAAGAAATACTGGAATTTTTGGGAAATTATCAATTTCTATTCTTATATCTTGATATAAATAAGATGTTCTTCGTTTTTGGCGAATACTTTTAACTTGCAAACCCAATCCTAATAAAATATTTTTCATCTGTTCAGAATCTCCAACTTTTGTTTCGAATTCATCTTGGTTGCGGACATTATTTTGTACAGAATAGTTGTTTTTATATGTAAGGTAAGCATCTTTCTCAATCTTTCTTAGTCTCAGCAATTCTTTCTTTTTCTTAAGAAGATTATCCCGAAAATCAAATCTGCAATCTTCAATCAAAGCATTGCTTAGAATTCTTTTTGCGCCAAGAGATTCTAATCTTTTTATTATCTCTTGTTGATTAATTTCAAGTACCTTTACTTCAATCTCTTTCATAAAAATCTCTTGTTGGTTTAAGAATAATAATTTTGAGAAATTGCTATTTCTCAAAATTATTAGTTTATCTCTTCTTCTTCAATATTGTCATGGCTGTCTGATTCTTCTTCATCTGCTTCTTCAGATTCTTTTTCTGTTGTATCGTCAATCTCTTCTTCTTCTTCAACCCCAATTGGTTTTGGAGAATTATTTGATTTCTCATTTAGAACAGCTTTGCCAACAACCTCTAATTTTCCAAATTTACCAGTTGATAATTGTAGCTCACCCTGCCACTCATTGACATAACCATTAGTAATTTTTATTTTGTCACCAATGTTTATTTTTTCAACTTGTTCATTCCACAATGTCATTGTTGTCTGCCCAGTTTCATCTTTTATTTTTATATTACATAATTTCCCAGGATTCCCAAATTTTTGAAATTCCTTAGGAGCTGCTTTTTCAACAACATCAACAGTAATATCAACTTTTCCTTGTTTTGGCTGTAAATCTTTAATTTGCATAATATTCTCACCTTAATTGCTGGAGTAATTGAAGATTTATAAATGTTGTTCTGATTTAATTTGGAAAAGTCTATTTTTTAAATTGAGCGATTTCAATTGAGCGAATAATAGCTGAGCACTGTGAAACTGATGTCCACTGGCCACTATAAACACTCTGCACTGGTCACTGGACATGGAGCTGTGAAGTATATAAAGGACTTATTCTACTATAATACTTATTTTGTTTGACTTTGACAAGGGCGATTCAACCCCTAAAGCCCTTTGTCTTATTATTTTACTAAGTCCTACAATAGAAGATATGAAAAAAATAACAGAGGTGATTATGATGTATAGGCTTGATGAACAATATACTTGCAATGATATGAGTTATGATACAATCCATGGCTTGTTTGTTGAAAGAATAACAATGCTTTCCAAGAAAGCAGCAAGAAATGTAGTATAGTTAAGATGTAAAATAACAAAATCGTAGTTTTATAATTAAAAAATAATTTACAGCAGTAAATTATTTTATAAAGATTTTTGGTATAAAGAGGTGAGCAATATGAATACAATACAATTAGTTAATCAGGGATATGAACAAGAACAAGATAATTATGTATACTTTGACTTTCAAGATTCTAATCAAGAAGCAAAAAGGAATAGAAACAAAAGACGAATGATTTCAGCAAGAATTGCATTTGAAAAGCTCGAACAAGAGTTTGCTGATAACAATGATGCTGACATCTATTCAAAAGATCATCTAGAAGAATTTTGCATTAATGATGAATTAAAAGCTTGGGAAGAAAGTTTCATGCAAGGTTATCTTGATGAAGCAACTGAAGAGCAGTGAGGTGATTAAAATGGCGTTTAGCAATTTTATACAGAATAATTACAATGATCAAGAACAAGACTTTTTAGTTTCTTACCTACTCCTTTCTTATTCTCATCTATCCCGCACCCAACACTCCACCAATGACTGCATTAGCTATTAAGTTGAATGCAATCATTACTACTAATGATATTCCTACATAGATTATTGTGCTTCTTATAAGGTTTTTTCCTAGTAAGTAATTTTCTTGCAGTTTGTCAGTGCCATTTTCAATTCCATTTACTAAAATAGTTAGGATATAGATTATTTGTACAACATAGATTCCTACAACAAGTTGAAAGTAATATACAGGTATGCCAACATTAAAGAAATCAACCCCTTGGAATGCCCCGGCTACTCCTGATTGTTCTGCTTGTTTTGCTTTTAACATTGGACCAAGTTTTCCCAATATATTAACAATCATTGATGTAATGCCTACAACTATTCCAGCGATTGCTGGTGTCATAATACTTATTTGTGACTTCATTGAAGAAATAACATCTGCCAAAAGATCTTTTAATCGTTCATTAACACGATGCATTTCTTTAATATACCTAGAAACATTTACTAGAGATTGTGCAGCAATCTTTGGACCTTTTTCTACTGATTGAATTAATACTTTCATAGAACTATTAATCATTTGTGATGGAAATGAAACAATTGCTCCAGTTTTACTGTTAAATATTGCTGTTTCTACATCCATCCCTAATTTTAGGATATTTTGATTAACTATTGAAAAAAATTTTCCTGCTTCATTATTCTGCATAACTTCTGCAACCTTTCCAAATGCACTTTCAGCTGGAATTCCATCTCCTAATCTGTTGCCTAACTGAAATAAACCAGATGCAAATTCATTCTCAAGCTTTTTTGTATCTTCTCGAATTTTGATAATATTTTGACTGCTCATCTTGTAGTACAATCCAAGTGAGAAAGCAATTGCTAATGGAAAGAACAAACTAAGAATTGAGGCAATAAATCCAAATGGACCAACAATAAATGTTTCTTCTGCAGTTGTTACTTCTCTATAATCCAATAAACAAAATGTTTTCATACAACCTGTTCCTTTATCCTCTTCACCAAAACCAAGATCTGGAAAACCTACTACATGCAGCATTATAGGTAATAATGCAATAAGTAAAAATAGTATTCCAATACCTATACACATATACGCAGGATTTATTGAATATTCAACAGCTCCTAACTTAAAATTGATATTCTTATATTTTTTTAAGCTTGGTACTTCATCGCTGACATCAGTATCACCATAGCCAGTTGGACGTTGTGAGAGTATATTTTTTCCAAGATAATATACACCAATTGGAAGAATAATGTTATAGATAGTTGCTATATAATACCATTTTACATTACCCATGAAACTTACAATTAATGGCAGCATAACTAATCCTAAGACTGGCAGGATTATTCCTAACATGTGAAGCATTGTAATTGGAGATTTTAGATTATGTGCATAATGCAGCATCTTTTCATATGTTTCACTAAGAATTAAATTAAGGCTTTTTTCTAACATCTCAATTCTTCTAGGTTCAGATGTTTCGTATAATGAAGATTCAATTAAATGGAATGCTTCAATATATTCCATGTTCCACTTTCTCCAAGTTTCTAAGTAATTATCAATTGATTCTTTAATATTGCCATATTTCTCTGTTTCAACATCCCATAGTACTTTCTTTAAATCTAATGCTAATTGTCCTGTTAAATGATCAGATGCAAAACGAACAGCAAGCTCTAGGTTTGATGTGTGTCTCATATATGTTACAATATAAAATATGGACAAAACCATCTCATTGCTTGCTTCTAATCTGTAATGATCAGCAAAAAATCCCGGCAATGATTTTAGAGAAAACATCATAACTAATCCAATAAAAATAAATATCATTATAAAAAATGTGCTTGGACTGCCGCCAAAGATTCCAGGTATTACAATGCTTAGTAATACACCACCTACAATTAATAAGAATGGAATAAGTATAGAAAAACTAGTTACGCCCTCTGGTGTTGTTTCAATGTGCGCAATTCTTAATGATTCAATTATATCTGCTTCATCTTCTTTTCCTGGTTTTAATTTTAAGATATTACCGCAGAAATTACATGTTTTTTCATACCATGTCAATATCTTTGGCATACGCTCTTTCTTGAATTTTTCATACTCAACACTTGTTATCTTTTCAGGTGTATATTCCTCAAAAGAAGATTCTCCAAACTGCTGATTCATCTTCTTCTTATACTTTTCCATTAATCTTCTCATTTCTTCTTCTTTGTCTGCCATTATCATTCACATTCTGATTATTCTATTGACCAAATAATAATTATCAACTTTTCTGCGTCTTTCTTACTTCTCTACTCAACCAATCATTCCATTGAAAGAGTATCTTTTTACTGTCTAAAAAACCAACTTCTTCTTTTACTTTTTCAGATATTATGTGGAACATGTCATTAGCTTTTGTCACAAATGGAGCCTCCAATAATTCGTCATTTTTTGTTTGTTCTGCCATCTTCACTATATTCTCTTTAATTGTTCCACGTAAAAGGATATTATCCCATACTGCATCCCAGCTGCCAGCAAATTCCTTGACATTTCCTGCAATTGCTTTGAGAATTTCTGAATCGCCATTTTTTAGGTCAGGAGTGATCAATAATTCATCTGTTTTTGGCTCATATTTCATCAGATCAACAAATGCTTTTTCCTCCATTGGATCATTTTCCCAGCGCTTTCGCACTTCTGTTATCTGTGTAACTCTCTTGTATTTATGCATACCATCTGCTGATTTTATTGGATTTGTAACAATGATGATGTCTGTTGCTTTGAATGATGTCTTGGGAATGCCAATATCATTTACAACTCTGTCATATACCCCATAAGGAGAATCGCCGTGAATTGTTCCTGCAACAACATTTGCAGCAGCGCCAACACGCATTGCTTCGTACAATGCAACTGCTTCTTTACTTCTAACTTCTCCTACAATCAATGCTGAATCTCCTAGACGAAGTGTTGTTCTGATTCCAATTTCAGCAGAAACTTCTGTTGAATCATGGGCCAATGCGCTTGCAACTTTCATTGATTGTATGTTAAATCCAAGATCACGAAAAGCTTTGTTAGGCAACTCTAACGTATTGTGTGCTATAATATTTCTACAGATAAAGCTTTCATAATCAGGTACAGAAAGGTCATAGACATATCCTTCAAAATTCTCCATTTTTTCTATCTCAATTATCTCATCCCAATATATATCTGATTCAAGCAATTGCTTTAAGTTTTCTAGTATTTGATGCTGTAACTCTAGCATCTGTGTTTGCGATTGTACTTGCAATAATGATGTAAGTTTTCTTCTTCCTATGCTGTTATTTCTGTTTATGTAATCATTTTTATTGAATCTCTTGCCAAATAAGTTAGCAAGTTCTATTTTTGTATTTATTCTTAAATCAAATGTATCTGTTGTATCATGAGTTATCTTTTTCTCACAAAGTCTTGAAAGAACATTGTTTTTATATGGTTGTAGAAATCCAATATATTTTGCAAAACTTGTTAGATATTCGTTTCCAGAGATAGCAGCTCGTATTGTTTTATCTCTTGGAATAAAATTCCCTATTCTCAGACTAATATTGAAAATCAAGAGTAATGTTTGCATATCAGAGAGAAGATGCCTGCTACAAAGATTGATTACTATTTCTTTGTCTGTAGCGCAGCCATCGCCAGTAAATACTCCTCGTAAAAATGCAGCAATTTGCTGCGGGGAGAGTGTGTATATCCATCCAGGAACTCTTTTAGTGTATGAATCCCCAGTGCATGAAAGAATATCCTGCAATACCACTTTCAATGTTTTGGAATTGAGCATATATGAAATGCCATCACTATGCATCTTGTATTGTATTCCAAAGCTTTTTCCAACTTTTTCTACAACTGCTCTGTCTTCTGGATCATTGCAGGATATGATAATTGATTTTTTATCATAACACCCATCTGCAATCCATAATCCAATAAATGTCATAAAATCTTCATTCAATTGTATCTTTAATGATATCAATTTCTGTGAATTATTGATTCTGAATTTATCTGTTGAAAAGTCAAGTGTTTGATGGAGTGTCATAAGATCTTTAGCAATATATCCAGGAAGAACTTTGTTTCTTCTCCAACTTTTTATTGTTGCAGAGCTAACATTTCTTGCTGAACCAAATGATAATATATCATTAAAATGATGTTCTAAGCAATAGTTTGTTGTTAAACCTGTAATAAATGAATCTGTTCTTTCAATTACATCGTATAATATGTTCATAAATTCTTTTTCTTGATTGATTAACGGTAGTTTTCTTGCTACAGCTATTTTGTTTCCGATGTTTAGATTATTCACTTTTGCCTCTGAAATCTCTGCGTTTTCTCCAATTGCAAATAGAGAATGATCTCCTGTTACTTTCAATATCTTTCCTGTTCTTGTTTTTATCTCATAGATTGGTTTTGTTACTTTATGTCGAATAAATACAGAAGGTTTTGTGACTACGATCTTTCCTTTTTTGTTCATTGCAAAAATTTCAATATCTTCAGTATTTTCTGCAACCTCATGTCCAGAAAATGTCTGTAATGAAACTTGTTTCTCTAGCTGTTTATCAATAAGATTCCCTATTGTTGTTCTTTGCCATTTATTATTATTTCTGATTAATATCTCAGAATCACCTGCAACGCTGTCTTCTACTGTTATTATCCTATACTTTCTCATAATCTCAACAAGCACCCCTGTCAAAAAAGATGATTTTCCTGCACTTCTTGTTCCTGCAATTAAAATTGTCCGCGTTCCATCAACAAGGAAACTGATTAAACCAGCTGCAATAGGATTCAACATTTTGAATTTAATGAACAATGGTAACGTCCAGGGTTTATCTCTATGTTTTCTAAAAGAAAATGCTAGTCCTGTTGGATTTAATGGCCGTGTAATTACAGAAACTCTTGTAGATGCACCAGGCAGTTCTAATTCTGTATCTAATATTGGATTTGCTTCGTCTAATGGACGGGCAGAGATTAATCTCAATTTTGACGCCCAGCTTTCAGATTCTGATTTTGTCGGGATAATATTTGTTGTGCAATCGCCATATTTTCCATGCACAATGAATATAGGTATCTTTCCCAATGGACTGTTGATTGAGATATCTTGCATATCATCATCCTGCAATAACACTTCAATCAACCCAAAACCAATAGTGTATCGCACTAAGATTTGCGTTAATTTTTGCAGCTCTTTCTCTCTCAACATAATATTCTTCGATGTTGCAATCTCTTCAAGCAAGTCCTTGCCAATATTAGAAAATACCTCGCGCATCCTTTCTGGATCTGTAAACTCTTCTTGTTTTGGCTTGTGTTCTGCAAGAATTTTTCTTGCCATATCTAATAATTCATATTTTTCTTCAGGAAGCTTGAATTCAGGCGGTACAATATGATAGAGTATTATTGTTGAATCAGGCAGACGAAAGATAGTAACATCTGTATCGTCGCCAATTATGTATGAATCAATCTCTTCAGCATTGCTTGGAAAATTAGCCATTAATTTTGTAAACATAAAATCTGGCTTTATTGACGGAGTGAAAATGTATTTGTAAACGCTTCTATCTCCAATTTTATAGCCAGCAATGTATGGTTTTGCAAGTATTAGCATTCTTGTCTTTTCAAGAAGGCTTGTAACGTAGCTTATTATTGCTATATACCTTTTTGTAATATCCTGTTGTATCTGTTCAACTACTTTTTCAAGATCAATCTTTTCTCTTCGCATTATTCTTGTTAATTCAATATATGCGCCAATAGGATCTCCTTTCATATGTTTAAATATAATTTCTCGCAATTCATTATATTTCTGATTGATAATCCTATTATCGTAATTACCAGCAGTAGGATAATTGAAATAATTCTTTTCTTTTATTAGTTTTTTATAAAGTTCTGCAATCTCTGCAAGAATCTGTGTTTGTTTGAAATCATACTCATAATCTCTTTTTTGATTGAATATTATCTTGCTTATACCGGATACTTGAGAAAGAATATCGATTGTTCTAATCATCACAATACTTGAATCTTCAACTAAAGGCGATATGCTTACCCCTTCACAATATATGTACAATATATTTTCTTCTCCTTCTTTAATCACTTCAAAATCCCAGTCTTTTTTTTGTTGCATAAAAAATCTTCACTCCGTTCGATTTTTTATTAGTTGATAACTACAAACTAATTGCTACCAACTAACGTTATTTCTCATCTTTCTTCATATTTTGCAGTGCTATTTCTATCAAATGTGATTTATTGCGATATGCTGTAGAATCTTTGAGCTTTTTATCTATCCATTTTATCAGAGTTTCATCAATGGTTGCAGATATTGGTTTCTTCATGGATTATTTAATACATGGAGGCAGAGTTTATATATTTTATCTTATTTTACATATTTAATGGATTTTATGTTATGTTTTTGTAATATAGGATGAAATAAAGAACCAGTTGGATAGCATGTATGGAATACATAATTTTAAAAAAATATATTGTTTAATACTTATCTCTCTCCAAACACAGACGCAAACCTTCCTTCTGATAGGATCTTGATAGTTTCATCTGCTGTGAAGATTCTTCCGTTCATGCAGATGTATGGTTGATTAAGAAGTGTCAAACATGAGTGCATATTATTTCTCATTCTCTATTTTGATTATCTTTTGAAGATTTTTTTTCAAAGGAGGTAATTCTTTGTTTACGATATCAAATATTATCTCCATATCAAGTCCAAAATAATGATGTATAACTTTATCTCTCAAACCGATTATTTCTTTCCAAGGAATAGATTGATATTTCGATATAAAAGAATGTTTTAGGTTCTTAGCAGCTTCACCGAGAATCTCAAGTTGGCGAACTACTGCGCTATGTTTCTCAACATTAGTAAAGAATTCTTGTTTAGTAACAGTTAACATAAACTTGTCAATATTATTAATTGCATCAAGCATATGCTCTAAGAAGATAATTGAGTCTCTATTCAAAGTATTCTGACCTCATCTTTTAAAATTTTATTTTTTAGGCGAGGATTAATCCCATTATATGAAAGTAAGTCAACTTTTGTATCTAAAACTTTTTCTAATTCAGATTCAATTCTTATAAAACCAAGACCAAGCCCATGTGGAGGCAGTATTAGGATATCTACATCGCTCTTTTTCTTTTGTTCTCCACGTGCATAGCTTCCAAAAATACCCGCTCTTTTAATATGATATTTTCTTAAGACTGGAAGAATCTTCTTTTTTAGTTTTAGTATTTGCAGTCTGTCTCGCACCATAAAATATAATATGCATTGCAGATATATAAATGTTATTAAGATCACTTTTCCCCAAACACAGACGCAAACCTTCCTTCAAATAAGAGCTTAATAGTTTCATCTGCTGTGAAGATTCTTCCGTTCATGCAGATGTAAACTCCAGCAGATAATTCTGGCAGTTTTGCAAATGAAAAACCTAAATTAAAAGGAGCATCTGATGGAGAAAATCCAGTTAATGGAATCATTGAACCTGTCAAGATAATTGTTTGGTCTTTTCGCTGTAAATTAGTCTGCAGAAACTTAGCTGTATCGGGTATTGTATATGTTCCATGCGTAATAATTATCTTTTTGCATGGACTTTGTTCAGTTGCAATCAAAATCTTTTTTCTGTCAGATTGTACTAATTGTCTACTGTCTTTCATACAAATAGTTGTGAACATTACCTTATCATAGAGTTTTAACGATTAGATAAATAGAGGAATAGAAGATTCTTTTAATGGCGTAGCAGTATCAATGGTGCCATTCCAATACGAATCAATTGTTCCACCTGTAAGAATGATATGGATAGATGCTTTTTTTGTTGGCATTCCATATTTAGAATTGTTTGTGTTTATATGATTTTTGATTACTAGAAACTAAATCACTTTTAGTTCTTTTAAGGCATCAACTACAAATGGTTCTACAAGGCTTAGATTGATTCCTTTATAACCATCTATAATTCTCTTTTCTAATCTTGCTTTTACTTTCAATTGCAGAGAATTCATAATATAATCAATATCTTTATCATGTATGAACGAAGTGAACAAGCAAATACTAAACATTTATATTCCTTAACCACATAAAAACAAGAAAATGGCATCATTGAACAGACGTTCTAATAGAATCATTTTGGTGTTAGTCTTTTGCAGCCTTCTTTCCCTCTCATTTGTTTCAGCAACAAAAATCGAATGCAAGGACGATGGCTCGCTGAAGATTGATGATTCATTGATACGAAATGATGTTACAGCTAGGCTAGTTAAAGCAGAAGATAATTATTTTCCTGTCAAAGGAGCATGGAGTAGCAGAGAGAAAACAGAAGGTAAGAAAAAAGTAACCTATTATACATATGAATCACAAGATGGCATCTTTGTTGCAGGTGAACCAACCTCATATTACATCAAGATTGGAAAGAAAAGGTATACTGCCAAATGCCCAATATTTAGTTTTAGCTGCAGAATGCTGAATCAATCATTTGTTGAATCCTGTTATATGAGAAATGACACATTTGTAGGCAAATTTCTTATCAATGACCTTTCGATCAGCAAAAATAAAGAGTTCCGTTTTGCTAATCCTTATTCGCTGAATTACAATGCAAAGCTAGATACAAATAGAGTGATACGGCACACTCCTGTTGTTACAAGCGAAGGATTTGAAAATTTCACAATCACAATGAAACGAAAGAATGATGGCAATAGATTTACATTAAAATGGGATACTGACAAAAAGATCAAGGAATTTATGGTCTACTACCAATGTGAAAAATCAGGATTTTCAATTGCTAAAGAATGCAGTGAACTTCCATTGTGCGAAAAAAACAATGAATGCATGGCTGATGAGATCTGTGAAAACAGCATCTGCCAAAAATTAGATTGCAATACATGCGAATATATTGATCCTCTTGAATCCCATCAATGTAAGAAATATCAATGCTGCGGGGATGATGAATGTGGCAATGATGAGATCTGCAACAATAATAGCTGCCAGAAATTTGAATGTTTAGATAATGAGATCATAAAAGATCATTCCTGCGAAAGTCTGAATTGTATGGATGATGAGATTACAATCAACCATAGCTGTCAGAAACTTGAATGTGAATTTGATGAGATTGTTAAGAACCATCAATGCGAAAAGATTATTTGTAAAGAGGATGAAAAGCTTGAGAATCATCAATGTATTGCTCTGCAATGCAAGTGGTATGAAAAAATGTACGATCATGATTGCTATACATGGTATCAACAGTATAAGCTTAAGAAAGAGGATACAATATTAAAAGAGCAAAGCCTAAAAGAATAAGATTATAAACAGATAGATGTTATAATTCCAAGAAGAGGGGATTCTTATGCAA